>Ga0335082_10002726_pt1 | contig 19070 bp, 17 predicted proteins | sample Lox_Sample_41_FD_206718 | JGI IMG/M metagenome (GOLD analysis project Ga0335082, IMG submission 206718) | Soil microbial communities from Loxahatchee National Wildlife Refuge, Florida, United States - Lox_Sample_4.1 | ecosystem: Environmental > Terrestrial > Soil > Wetlands | place: USA...
AGCCGGGATCCGCGAAGGTGCGCTCGAGGCCGGCGCGCAGGCGCCGCAGCAGATCGGCATCGGCCCCGACGCGCGTGATGTAGGGCAGGCTCGGCGCCGGCGCGGTGCGACAGAGGACGCGGACGGCGGTGAGCGCCTGCGGCCGATGGCGGGCGAGCAGCGCGTAGCTCACGCAATCGACGGCCGCGATGTCGGCCTCGCCCGTGGCGACGCGCGCGATGCTGGCGCGGTGGCCGCCGGTGACAGCGACGCTGCCGAAGAAGCGGCCGCGCTCGGCGTGCGGCGCGACCAGCGCACGCAGCGCGTTGTAGCCCGACTGCGAGTCCAGGCCGTTCACGGCGCAGCGCGTGTCACGCAGGTCCGCGATGGTGCGCGCCGTGCTGTCGGTCGCCACGACGACGACGCTGCAGTAGTTCGGCCCGTCGCAGCCCTCTGCGCGATAGCACGGAGTCGCGACGAGCGTGACCCGGCCAGCCAGCGCGCGCATGAGGGGATAGCCGCAAGTCTGCGAGAACAGGAGATCGGGCCGCGACCAGATCTCTTGATAGGACGTGCGCCCATCCAGACTGTCCGGCACATCCGCGATGCCCTCGCGGCGGAAGGCATGTGCGAGTCCCTGCCACCAAGCATCGGTGGCGGCGCGCAGTTCCGGCAGGTCGTACATCGGCAGGCTGGCGACGGCCATCGCTGCGGCACCGACCGCTAGAGCGGCATGCAAACGGATGGAGTCAACGAGCCGTACCCCCCACCCTGCCCTCCCCCTCAAGGAGGGAGGGAAGACTGAGCGACCGATGAACATTCGTCCCCCGTTGCGGGCAGGGCAATCGCATATGGCGGCGACGTTGGCCGGCATGAAAGTGTTGCACGCGGAGGCGCGGAGGCGCGGAGATTCTTGGAGGGGTGACCTGCCGGTCGCCCCTGCGAGAATCTCGAATCTCCGCGCCTCCGCGCCTCCGCGTGCCAAGATTGCTTCCGCGCGACGGCGAGACGTCAAATGCGACAGCCCCGCCTTGCGGGGGAGGGTAGGGTGGAGGGTGGCACATGCTCTAGTTGGCCATCGTTCCCGGCAGCTTCTGCAGCTTGTCGCTGAGCTTGTAGTAGTCGCCCATGTGCTCGACGAAGATGTGGCGGACGGTCCTGAGCTTCGTCGGCGGATCGATCGTGCCGGCGGCGATGCTGATGGTGCCGCTCTTCAGCCGCTCCCAGAACAGGCTGGAGCCGCATTCCTTGCAGAAGCCGCGGCGGGCGAAGCTCGATGAGCGATACCACTTCAGGCTGCGGTAGCCGGTGATGGAGATGTCCTTGGTGGCGGCGTTGGAGTAGGCGCCGTAGTGGCCGTGGAACTTGCGGCACTGGCCGCAATGGCAGTTGACGACCGGGCGCAGCGGCCCGCGCACTTCGTAGCGGACGGCGCCGCACAGGCAGCCGCCGACCGCCGTCGGTTTCTTCTCTCGCACCTTGGCAGGCGCACGCGCCGCCCCTGCCCGCCTCGCCGTCCCCCTAGCCATGACGTTTCGTCCTCCCCCTGGTAACTGGTTCGCGTTCATTCAGCTCGGTCAGCAGCCGCCGCAGCACGGTCGAGACCTTCGGCGGCTGCACGATCGCCGCGCGGATGAGGTTGTCGAAATGCTCCGTCAGCACGCGGATATGCTCGGTGCTGTTGAAGACGAGATACATGTGACCGACATAGATGGCGGCTCGCTTCGGACCGAACACCGTGAGCGGCACCGAGAACCGCCGGACGCCATCATAGAGGAACCAGCGGAAGGTAGGATAGAGCTCGTCGAGCAGGCGGATCATCCACTCGATCTGCTCGCGGCGCGCCGGCGCGGGCAGCTCGCGCCAGATGCCCTCGCCGCGCGCGAAGCTCTCCACGCTCTGGATCGAGCTGCAGACCTCCATGTCGGTCTCGGGCCGCCGCTGATTGGCGAGGCGGGCGTGGGCGGCCTCGATGCGCGACTCCGGGATCGGCCCGACATAGTCGCGATACTCGTAACGGATCAGCTCCTCGGTCTTCAGCAGGTCGGGCAGCGTGGCCGGGACGTAGCGCACCTTGTAGCCGGCGGCCTCGGCGTGCCAGCGGGTGAGGCGCTCGTCAGCCGGCGAGTGCCCGCCCGGCTCGATCGTCAGCGGTTGCGGGATGATGGCGGGCGCCAGCGGCCCCTCCTGGCTGAGGCCGAGCAGCCAGTCGATGCTCACCTGCTGATCGGCGGCGATGGCGGCCAGGGTCTCGGCGCGCGGCAGGCGGTCGTTGGCGTCCGACAGCACCTGCGCCAGGGTCGAGCGATCGATGCCGAGCCGCTGCGCGAAGGCGGCGCGGCTGCCGCCGGAACGGGCGATCACCTCCGCGAGGCGCTGGCGAAAAATGCGAACGGTCTCGCGGCGGTCCATGACGGCCTTCAATCGATGCTTAGGAGTTCAAGCTTATACTGGCTGTTGCACATTATCAACGTCCGTTGCGTTTGGTGACTAAGCGTTACGGGTTGTGCGCTTTCTCCTATTTGTTCCACCACAGCCTGAAGTTACCATCGCAAAATGGCTGATTTGTACGAATTTTCCGCGCCTTTGGTGGCGACGGACCGGGGCGCGGCACGGCGCCGCCCGGCGGTGGACTGGCCGACCGTCTGGGTGGGGATCGGGTGCTACGGCGCCTACGGCCTGCTCACCTGGTTTCATGAAGTAATGCCGTGGTGGCTGATCCTGCCGCTCGGCGGCTACATCGTGGCACTGCACGGCTCTTTGCAGCACGAGGCGGTACACGGCTATCCCTTCCGCTCGCGCTTCTGGAACAGCGCCTTCGTCTTTCCGTCGCTGTGGCTGTGGCTGCCCTACATGCAGTACCGGCACACGCACCTGAAGCATCATCGCAACGAGCGCCTGACCATTCCCGACGACGATCCGGAATCGATCTACGTCTCCGCAGAGACCTTCGCGCAGATGCGCCCGCTGCATCGCGCCTATCGGCAGGCGATGACGACGGTGGCCGGACGATTGGTCCTGGGGCCGCCCTACTTCGCGGCGCGCGCGTGGTGGGAGATGGCGAAGAAGCTGCACGCCGGCGACTGGCACTACATGCGGCAATGGTTCATCCACATCCCGGCGGCCGCGATCGTGCTGGTCTGGGTGATGGCGATTTGCCACATCCCGCTGTGGCAGTATGTGCTGCTGTACGCCTGGCCGGGTCTCTCGCTCACGGTGCTGCGCTCCTATCTCGAGCATCAGGGGCGCGCCGAGGTGGGCCACCGCACCGTCATCATCGAGACCGGGCCGGTGCTCAGCCTGATGTATCTGAACAACAACCTGCACGCACTCCATCACCTCGAGCCGGCCGCGCCCTGGCACCGGCGGCCGCAGCGCTTCCGCGAGCGGCGCAACGAGGTCTTCATCTGGAACGGCGGCTACCGCTATCGCGGCTACGGCGAGATCGTGGTGCGGCATTTCCTCCACCCGAAGGAGCCGCTCGTGCACCCGCTCCCCGATCTCTAGGGCGCCATCCGCACATGCCGGACCTGCCGGCGCGACATGGGCGGAATGCTTGTCCGGGTGCGCTGGGTCATCGAAGCTGAAGGGCGTCAGGCTTGGCAGCGAGAGGCCCATGGCGGATTGGTATTACGACGATCTGCGTCAGGTCGGGGTGGACTTCGAAGACCCGGCGGCGGTCGAGGCGTACGATCGGAACCAGCACACGGACGCCGCGGAGGAGCGGGCGCTCCTCGACGAGCTGGGCGTCGGCGCCGGCCATGTCGTCATCGACATCGGCTGCGGCACCGGCGCCTTCGCGATCGAGGCGGCGGGGCGCTGCCGCGCGGTCTATGCCGTCGACGTCTCCGCGGGCATGCTGGCGTTCGCGCGTCGGCGGGCCGATGGATACGGGCTGGCGAACCTGCATTTCCGGCGCGGCGGGTTCCTGAGCTATGGGCATGACGGGCCACCGGCGGACCTGATCGTCAGCAAATATGCGTTCCATCATCTGCCGGACTTCTGGAAGGGCGTCGCCCTCGTGCGCATGAAGGAGATGCTGGGGCGCGGCGACCGGCTCTTCCTCCGCGACGTCGTGTTCTCCTTCCCGCCGGCCGAGCACCGGCGCGAGATCGACGCCTGGATCGCGCGCATGGCCCAACCATCAGGCGAGGGTTTCACGGCCGCGGACTTCGCGACGCACGTGCGCGACGAGCACAGCACGTACGACTGGATCATCGAGGGGCTGCTCGAGCGCACCGGCTTCCGCATCGAGCGGAAGGTCCACTGGGACGCCGTCTACATGGACTATCTCTGCGCGAAGGTCGCCTGAGCGGCTCCACGGGCGGACTGCGATCACAAGAGAGATTCACCGCAGAGACGCAGAGACGCAGAGAGGAAAAACGATTGTAGGGGCGACCCCATGTGGTCGCCCTCGGGCCGTCGCGCGATAGAAGGCGACCACATGGGGTCGCCCCTACATTCCGTTGCGCGTCTTGTATTCGTCAGGCCGCGGACTTCGCGGGCTCGCCCGCCAGCGTCTTGAGTTCGGCCTCGCCGAGGGTCTCCTTCTCCAGCAGCTTCTGCGCCGTGCGCTCCAGGACCGCGCGCTTGCTGCGGAGGATGCCGACGGCCTTGTCGAAGGCCTGCTGGACGATCTCGCGCACGGCCGTGTCGATCTCGCGCGCGGTCGCCTCGCTGTACTTGCGCTCCTGACCGTAGGGCGGGGCCGGCGTGCCGAGGAAGCTCTGCGGCGCCTCCTCGAAGGTCACCTGCCCCAGCGTCTCGACCATACCGAAGCGCGTCACCATGCTGCGCGCGATGTCGGTCGCCTTGGCGAGGTCGTCGGCGGCGCCGGTCGAGAGCTGGCCGAACACCACGACCTCCGCGGCGCGCCCGCCCAGCAGCACGGCCATGCGGTTCTCCAGCTCCTCGCGGGTCATGAGATAGCGGTCCTCGGTCGGGCGCTGAATGGTGTAGCCGAGCGAGCCGATGCCGCGCGGGATGATCGAGACCTTGTGCACCCGGTCGGTGCCCGGCAGCGACAGCGCCACCAGAGCGTGACCCATCTCGTGATAGGCGACGATCTTGCGCTCCACGGGATTGAGCAGGCGGTTGCGCTTCTCGAGGCCGGCGACGATGCGCTCGATGGCGGCAGTAAAATCGTCCATCGAGACGGCATCGGCGCCGCGGCGCGTGGCGATGAGCGTCGCCTCGTTCACGAGGTTGGCGAGATCGGCGCCGCTGAAGCCCGGGGTCAGGGCGGCGATCTGATCGGGATCGACGTCGACGGCAAGCTTGGCCTTGCGCATATGCACCTTGAGGATCTGCGTCCGCCCGATGCGGTCCGGCTTGTCCACCAGCACCTGGCGGTCGAAGCGGCCGGCGCGCAGCAGCGCGGGATCCAGGATCTCCGGCCGGTTGGTGGCGGCCAGCAGCACCAGGCCCTCGCGCGGATCGAAGCCGTCGAGCTCGGCCAGCAGCTGGTTCAGCGTCTGCTCCTTCTCGTCGTGGCCGCCGCCCCAGGGGAAGGCACCGCGGGCGCGGCCGAGCGCATCGAGCTCGTCGATGAAGATGATGGCGGGCGCCTTGGCGCGCGCCTGCTCGAAGAGGTCGCGCACGCGGGCGGCGCCGACACCGACGAACATCTCCACGAACTCCGAGCCGCTGATGGAGAAGAAGGGCACGCCGGCCTCGCCGGCCACCGCCTTGGCGAGCAGGGTCTTGCCGGTTCCCGGCGGCCCCACGAGCAGGACGCCCTTTGGCATGCGGCCGCCGAGGCGACCGTATCTCTTCGGGTCCTTCAGGAAATTGACGATCTCCTGCAGCTCGGCCTTGGCCTCGTCGACGCCGGCGACGTCGGCGAAGGTCACCTTGGTGTCGGTCTCGACATAGACCTTGGCCTTGCTCTTGCCGACGGTCATGAAGCCGCCGCCGAAGCCCTGCTTCTCCGCGATCTTGCGGAACACGAACATCCACAGGCCGAAGAACACGATGACCGGCAGCACCCAGGACAGGATATCGCGCAGCAGGGCGCCAATGCCGCTCTCGGTCGCGCCGCGGAACTTGACGCCGTATTTCTCGAGTTCGGCGGCGATGTTCGGATCGACGCGCGTCGTGATGAACTCCGACGGCTCGCCTGACTTCGCACCCTTGAGGGCGCCGCGGATGGACTGGTCGGAAATGACGATGTCGTCGACCTTGCCGTCCTTCAAGTAGCTCTGGAACTGGCTGTAGGGAATCGGCTCAACCTGCTGGTATTGCTGCCAGAGCGCCTGCAGCACCAAGATCCCCAGCACGGCCGCCAGCACATACCAAAGGTTGTACTGGACCTTCTTGTCCATCGTCCCTCCTCGGCCCGGCCGGGCATTGTCGACTATCGTCTACCCGCCGTCATATAGGCAGCATGACCCCGATTTGCAGAGCCCGGCCTTGCGTTGGATCAACGGCCGGGGGGTCAGCTTGCGCTCTCGACCTGGACACTGATGGTCTGCTGGCTGCCGTGGCGCAGGATGGTCAGCTGGACGGTCTGGCCGACCGTGGTCAGGCCGACGCGATTGCGCAGGTCCGACGAGCTCTGGATCGGCGTGCCGTCGACGGCGAGGACGACGTCGCCGGCCTGCAGGCCGGCACGGCGGGCGGGCGATCCCGGCTCGACGCGCTTGATGACCGCGCCGCCGGACGCCTCGACATGCAGGGCCTCCGCGATATCGGGCGTGAGGTCCTCCACCTCCACGCCGAGGCGGCCGCGCTTCACCTCGCCGTGGGCGATCAGCTGCTGGATGACCGCCCGCGCCATGTTGATGGGCACGGCGAAGCCGATGCCGACGTTGCCGCCGGAGGGCCCGACGATGGCGGTGTTGATGCCGATGAGCTCGCCGCGCAGGTTGATCAGGGCGCCGCCGGAGTTGCCCGGATTGATGGAGGCGTCGGTTTGGATGAAGTTCTCATAGCTCTCGATGCCCAGCCCGGTTCGGCCGAGCGCGCTGACGATGCCGGAGGTCACGGTCTGGCCGAGGCCGAAGGGGTTGCCGATGGCGACGACGAAGTCGCCGACCTGCAGCTTGTCGGAATCGCCGATGTCGAGCGCCGTCAGGTTCTTCGGCTCGATCTTGAGGACCGCGACGTCCGTCTCCGGATCGGCGCCTACGAGCTTGGCCTTCAGCTGCCGGTTGTCCTTCAGCGTGACGACGATCTCGTCGGCCTTCTCGATGACGTGATTGTTGGTGACGACGTAGCCCTCCTTCGCATCGATGATGACGCCGGAGCCGGCGGCCTGCGTCTCGCGCTGCTCCGCGCCTTCCGGCACCTTGTAGAAGCGCCGGAACAGCGGATCGTTGTAGAGCGGGTTGACCGCCTCGTGGCCCTTGGTGGCGATGTTCACCACCGCCGGCGTCACCTCCTTCAGCAGCGGCGCCAGGGTGGGCACCTGCCCGTCCGCGCCCACGATCGGCGCCGCCGCGAACGACGCCGACGACAGGGTCGCGGCCAGGAGCGCGACGGCGAAGACGGCGGCAGGCCGCAGGCTGTGCATCATGCTGGCGTATCCCTCTGTTGGCCGGCGCCGATTATCCGGCCGGCGGCCGGCCGCCGACAAGCGTCCATTTTCCCGAGCCTCAGACGTTCTTCATGATCCGGGCCGCCTCGTAGATCGCGGCATGGACGTTGCGGCCGAGGACCGCGTCGCCGACGCGGAACAGCTGGAAGCGCCCCTCCGGGTTGCTCTCGATCGGGCGCAGCCGGTCCTCGGCCAGTGCGTCGAGGTCGATCTCGCCCCGGTTGCGCGCGTGCGGCTTCAGGCCGAAGTAGAGCTCGTCGTTGGGCAGCGTGCCCAGCTCGTAGACGACCTGGTCGACCTTGCGCTCCTCCTCGGCGTCGCTGTGCTCGTTCCGGAGCACGGCGATCAGGGCATTGCCCTCGGGGTAGACGCTGCGCAGGCGCAGGTTCGGCGACATCACGACGTCCTGCTGGTAGAGCCGCCGGAGATAGGTCGATTGGCTGGGACCACCGACGTCCTCGCCGGCCATGCGGTCGAGCGTGGCCAGCTCGACGGCGGCGCCCTTATGCGACAGGTAGTCGGCGCAGCCGATGCCCTGGTGCTGGCCGCACTCGTCGTAGACCAGCACGTTGCTGCCCGCCGCCGCCTGGCCGGACAGCACCTGCCAGGTGCTGACGGCATGGCCGGCGCCGGCGAACGACGGCGGCGCGGCATGGCCGCCGGTGGCGACGACCACGACGTCCGGCTGCTCGCCGAGGACCGCCTCGACCGTCGCCGGAGTCTGCAGCCGCAGCTCGACGCGCGCCTCCCGCAGCTCGCGCTCCAGCCAGCGCACGATGCCCGAGAGCGCCTCGCGCCACGGCACGAGCTTGGCGAGCCGGAGCTGGCCGCCGAGCGCATCGGTCGCCTCGAACAGCGTGACGCTGTGGCCGCGCGCCGCCGCCGCCCGCGCCGCCTCGAGGCCGGCCGGCCCCCCGCCGGCCACGACCACGCGCTTCCTCGCCGCCGACTTCGCGATGACGTGCGGCATGGTCGCCTCGCGGCCGGTCGCGGCGTTCTGGATGCAGGCCATGTCCATGCCGGACGACACGCGATCGATGCAGTAGGCCGCGCCGACGCATTGGCGGATGGCGTCCGGCCGGTTCTCCACGAGCTTGCGCACGATGTGAGGGTCGGCGATGTGGCCGCGCGTCATCGCAACCATGTCGACATGGCCCTCGGCGATGGCCCGGCTGGCGGTGGCGAGGTCGCGGATGCCGGAGGCGTGGAACACCGGCAGATCTGTCTTCGCCTTGACCGCGCTCGCGAGATAGAGAAACGGCGCGGGCGGATAGGACATGTTCGGCAGCATGGTGGCGATGCCGCGGAAGGTGTCGCCGTGCGCCTGGTAGACGTTGAGATAGTCGATGAGGCCGGAGCGCGCATAGAGCAGCGCGAGATCCACGCAGTCCTCCGCCGCGAGGCCGCCCTCGATCAACTCGTCGCCCGAGAGGCGCAGGCCGACGACGTAGTCCGGCCCGACCGCACGCCGCACCTCCTGCAGCACCTCGAGCCCGAAGCGGGCGCGGTTCTCCAGGCTGCCGCCATACTGGTCGGTCCGCTGATTCACAGCGGGCGACAGGAAGCTGTCGATCAGGTGATGGGCGACGGCGATCACCTCGCAGCCGTCGAGGCCGCTCTCCCGGCAGCGCCGCGCCGCCGCACCATAGGCCCGGATGACGCGCGGGAAATCGAAGTCCTCCATCTCCTTGGCGAAGGCGCGGTGCAGCGGCTCGCGGTTCTTGGACGGGCCGATCAGCGGCAGCCAGTAGCGCGTGTCCCAGCGGCCGCGGCGGCCGAGATGGGTGATCTGGCAGAACAAAGCGGCGCCCTGCTCGTGCACGCGCTCGGCGAACTTGCGGAGATACGGCAGCACGCGGTCGTGGCTGATGTCGATCTGCGAGAACGAGAGCGGGGAGTCGACCGCTACCGACGACGAGCCGCCAAAGATGGTGAGGGCGATCCCGCCCCTCGCCTTCTCGGCATGATAGAGCTGGTAGCGCTCGCCGGGCATGCCGTCTTCGGCATAGTGCGGCGCGTGCGCCGTGCTCATGACACGGTTGCGCAGCAGCAGGCTCTTCAGCTTGAACGGCTTCAGGAGATCGGCGTACTCGCTCATCGGGGCATACCTGGATTCGAGGCTTGTGCGCCGATCGTAGTGGGTATGCGCCGCAGCGTCGATGGCCGCGCCGCCGCACCGGATGTGATGCACGCGGGTGCGGCGGAGAGGCGGGCGACCCCGGATCAAGCCCAGGGCAGGCTCTGCCGGTCGCCCCTACAGGAACCTTGGATCTCCGTGTTTTCTCAACGCCAAGCCTCCAGGCCGGCGATGGCCAGCAGCTCGTCGCGCACGCCCGGTGCCGCCGCGATGATGGGGTTGCCTTTGGCGAGCCCGTCTTCTGCCAGGAAATCATTCGTCCAGCCGCCGGCCTCCTGCACGAGGACGATCCCAGCGGCCACATCCCAGGCGTTCAGGTGCAGCTCGATGAAGCCGTCGAGGCGGCCGCTGGCGACGCGCGTCAGCGACACCGCCACGGAGCCGCTGCGGCGGTACTCGCCGCCGTGGGCGTGTACGGCCGCGATGTGGGCGCGATGATGCTCAGAGGGATCGTCGAACGAATGGTCGAGGCCGATGGTCGCCCCGGCGATGGCCGTGCAGCCGCTCACGCGGATAGGCCGGCCGCCGCAGAACGCCCCCTCCCCTCGCCGCGCGGCGTAGAGCTCATCGAGCGCGGGAACATGGATCACGCCGATCTCGAAGCGACCCTCCGCCATCAGCCCGATCGAGACACACCAGTCCGGTAGAGCGCGCACGAAGTTCGCAGTGCCATCGATCGGATCGACGACCCAGAGCAGGTTCGCGGCGCCTGCCGTCGTGCTTCGCCCGGACTCCTCGCCAAGCAGCGCGTCCTCTGGAAAGGCCGCGGCCAGCCGTCGGCGATCAGGGCCTCGACGGCACGGTCGGCCGCGCTCACGAAGTCGTGCGGACCTTTGGTTTCGATTTGCAGCCCGCCGCGGTCCATGAGGTAGTCAAGGGCCAGCCTGCCCGCCTCGCGCGCGACGGACTGCGCCGCCAGGTAGCGGCTCGCCAGATGGAGCATCAGCGCCGGCCGAGCTGGCGAAGGGCGTCGCACGACAGGCCCACGTCGTCGGCCTCGAAGATGTCGACGCCCATCTCCAGCAGTTCACGGCCGTGACCGACCGATCGCAGCGTGCAGAGCACAGCGATGCCGGCTTCATGCATCTCCTGCACGTCGGATTTCACGCAGTACTCGGGCTCGTGCGACACCAGGACAGCGCCGGCGGCGCGCGCGGCGTGGACGTGATCGGCCAGCCGGCAATGAAGGATCATCTCCTGGCGCCAGGTCGGTTGCCGGCGGTGAATCTCAGCCAGGCTGGCATGGTCGAATCCGGCGGGAAGCGTGAAGTCCTCGGCGTTATTGCGCCTTATGGCGGCGATCATCTCGTCGATGAAGGCCGGATTGCGCTCGGGGTAGTTCTTCATCTCGATGAGGATGCCCAGGCGGCCCTTGCTCCAGGCCAGCACCTCGTCGAGCGTCGGAACCCGCGTGCCCGCGAACTTGCGGTCGAACCAGCGGCCGGCGTCGAGCTTCCTGACTTCCAGGAGGCTCATGGCGGAGACCGGGCCGCTGCCGTCAGTCGTCCTGTCAACGGTCGCGTCGTGCATCAGCACGAGCTTGCCGTCGCGCGTCAGTCGCACGTCGATCTCGGCCACGTCAGCTCCGGCCTCGAGCGCCGCCTCCAGGGCGGGCAGCGTATTCTCCGGGAAGTCGGACGAGTAGCCGCGGTGGGCCGAGATGAAGGGGCCAGCCGTGGCACTGGCCAAAAGCGGAATGGGCATTGATCCTCCTGTTTGGGTGGCAAGGCTTCAGGCCTTGCCGAAGCCGGCGGCGAGATATTCCTGCTTCACGACCCGCTCGATCACAATCAGCACCACGAGCGTAGGCACCAGCAAGACGAGTGTCACAACCGCGCCGTAGGTGATGATCGAGGAGCGGCCGCCAAGGTAGGCCCACACCAGCATCGGCAGCGTCTGCACCTTCGGCATGCCCACCACGAAGCTGAGCACGAACTCCTCCAGGCTGTTGACGAAGCACAGCAACCCGCCGGCAACGAGGCCGGGCATGACCATGGGCACCACGATCAGCCGCGCCAGCGCCAGCGGACCGGCGCCGAGCGTGCGCGCGGAATCGATGACATCAGCGGGCACGGCGTCGCAGGTGGCGGCGACGATGCGGATCATGAGCGGAAGCACGACGACCGTCTGGACGAGGATCACGCCGGGGATCGTCTGCGCCAGGCCGAAGCGCATGAAGAAGGCGCCCAGACCGGTCGCCAGCATGACGCCCGGCATCAAGATCGGCGTGAGCACGAACAGCTCGAGAGCCGGCCGGTACCGCCCGACGCGGCGGGCGATGGCGTACCCGGTCGGCAGGCCGAGAAGCGCGCAGAGCAGCGTGACGCAGGGCGCGATGGTCAGGCTGGTGGCGAACGCATCGCCCATCTCCGGGACGGCCAGGAGTGCGCGCCAATTATCGAGCGACAGGCTGCTCGGCAGGATGTCGGGCGGGAACCAGCCGACCTCCGGATCGACCAGCGACCACAACACGGCGACGACCAGCGGCAGGACGAAAATGAGCGTCGCCGCCGCGATCAGCATCGACGCCAGCAGCCAGCACAGGCGCGGATTGCGCAGCATCCAGAAGTTGCTCATGCGCGGCTCCGGCGCAGGCGTAACAGCAGCCGGTAGTAGAAGAAAAGCACGACCACGGTTGTCAGGCACATGAGCATGCCGAGCGCCGAGGCGACGCCCCAGTTGGCCCGGCGCAGGAACTCGCGCGTCATCATGACGGCGACGGTCTGCGGATAGGGCGGCCCGATCAGGGACGGGACGGCATAGGCACCGAAGCTGTCGATGAAGGTGATGAGCGCAGCGGCCGACAGCCCCGGCGCCGTCAGCGGCAGGATGATCCGGCCGACGACGACGCGCGGCGGCGCCCCCAGGGTGCGCGCGGCATCGATCACATCGGCCGGCACCGAGACGATCACGGCAGTCACGATGAGCGTGCTGATGGGCACATAGTGCCAGAGGAGGACGATGACGACTCCGAAACCGTGGCGATCGTGAATGAGCTGCGGCCAAGTCATTCCGAGGTGGCTGAAGGAACGCGCCGCCATGCCGCCCGGACCGATCATGGTTACGACGAGGAATGCGGCCACGACGCTCGGCACGACGAGTGGCACCTTGTAGAGCAAGGCGAGGAGGCGTTTTCCGGGCAGCTCGATCATCAGCAAGGTCGCGAACAAAGCCGCCGCCGCCGTGCTCAGGGCCGCGGTTGCAAGCGCGATCTCGAGGGAGAAGAGCAGGCTATCGCGCAGCAAGGGATTGGTCAGCACCTCGACATAGTGCGCGAGCGTAAACGCGCCGGCGGCGCCGATGCCCGTCAGATCGAAGCTTCCGAGCACCAGCTGGCCGATCGGGATCGCCATCGCGAGGGCCAGCAATCCTACGCCCGGCGCCAGCAGGACCACCGTTTCGACGCGGCGCCGCAGAGCCGGTGCCAGCGGCCGCGCATATCCAACTCGGCTAAGCGATATCGCCGTCATGCGGACCGCGCCTCCTCGCAGATCAGCGCAGGCGCTTCCGGGAGAACGAGGGTGACGGAGTCGCCGGCGCGGTAGCGGCTGCGCCCCGGCACATGGACGCGCAGGCTGTGCCGATCCGGGCCGACCGTCACGAGATGCTCCGTCAGAGAGCCGAGATACGCTGTCTCCCCGATCTCAGCCGACGGTGCGTTCGCCGATGCCGGCTCGAGCTGAATGTCCTCGGGCCGCAGACATATAAGGGCTTCAGTACCCGGCTGCAGGCCGGCCTGCGCCGGCAGCTCGATGTCGCCGAGCGCGGTCGCTGCGCGACAGCTCCGGCCGTTGGCGCTGAGGATGCGGGCCGGCAGGAGATTGGCGATGCCGAGGAACTCCGCCGTCAGCCGGTTCTTCGGGCGGCGGTAGACCGCTTCGGGATCACCCTGCTCGATGATGCGGCCGGCATGCATCACGGCGATGCGGTCGGAGAGGCCGAGCGCCTCGGTCTGGTCGTGCGTCACATAGAGCGTGGTCAAGCCGAGCCGGCGCTGCAACGCCCGCAGCTCGACCCGCAGCCGATCGCGCAGGCGCGCATCGAGATTGCTCAGGGGCTCGTCGAGAAGCAGCAGCTTCGGCTGCGTGACGACCGCCCGGGCCAGCGCGACGCGCTGCTGCTGGCCGCCCGAGAGCTCGCGCGGATAGCGGGCGTCGAGCCCGGCCAGCTCGACCATGCGCAGCGCCTCCGCCACGCGCCCCGCGATGGCTACCTTCGGCAAATGCTGCATGTGCAGGCCGAAGGCGATGTTGTCGGCGACTGTCATATGCGGGAAGAGTGCGTAGCTCTGGAACACCAGGCCGATGTTGCGGCGGTGCGGCGGCACGGCCGTGACGCTGACGCCGTCGATGACGACGTCGCCGGCGTCCGTGTCCAGCAGCCCCGCGATCAGCCGCAGGACCGTCGACTTGCCGCAGCCCGACGGGCCCAGCAGGGTGACGAATTCGCCACCCCGCACGTCGAGGTCGACGCCGTCGACCGCGAGCTGCTGGCCGTAGCGCTTGCGGAGCCCGCGAAGCGACAGCATCGCCGCGGCGACGGCCCCTATTGCATCGCGACTACCTCTTTGGCGAAGAGATCCGCCGCCGCGTCCGTGATCAGGCCGTTGATGCGCGGGCGCGTGCGGCTGCGGTACTCGTCCTCGGGCACGAGAAACTTCGCCAGCTTATCCGGAATCTTGTTCGTGAAGGGCAGATCGAGGCGCGCGGTCCGGCTGCCTTTCTCCTCCATCTTCGCGATCTGCACGTCGTCGCTCATCAGGTAGTTGACGAACAGCAGACTGGCCTCCGGCTTGGTCGTGCTGGCCGTGATCAGCACGCCGTCGCCGTCACCGACCTCGCCGGTCTGCAGCAGGAACGGCTTGATCGTCTGGGGCATGAGGCCCTTGGCCGCCTGCGAATAGAGATCGTCCTCCCAGACCGTGGCGATCGGCACGACGCCGTCGGCAAGTGCCTGCAGCGACTCGGTGTTCCCATTCGTATAGGTGATGTGGTCCTTCTGCGCGCTGAGGTACTTCATCACCGGCGCCATGCAGCGCGCGGCGGTCGCCTTGGCCTGCGCCTCGTCGATCGAGAAGTTGTAGAGGTCGTCCTTGCAGTCAGGCGACATCGCCAGCATCAGGCTCTCGAGGAAGCCAGAGCCGCTGCCGCCTTCGGTCGGATTGGTGATGGCGACCTTGAAGTTCTGGGCGGCGGCGAGCTCGAACACGGCCTGGATGGTTTGCGGCGGCTCCTTGATCAGCGCGCTGTTGTAGGCGAGCGAGGTCTGGTTGCGGTGGAACGGCAGCACCGTACCGCCATGCTCGAAGCCGCGCGAGCGGCGCGCGGCCGCGTCGTCGAGCTTCGAGGCGTTGGGCACCAGGTCGACGAGCGGGATGTTGGCGACGGCGCCCGCCATCGTCATGGCGCGGACTTGGCCGTTGGGACCGAAGAACACATCGACCGGCGCCGGCTGCCCGGCCTGCTTGGCGGCGATCACCTGCTGCGTCGCGGCGTCGCCCTCGACGCAGACATGCTTCACGGGGATGCCCGTATCCTTGGTGAAGGCAGCCGCCTTCTCCGCCAGCATATCGCAGAAGTTGTCGGCGAAGTCGTAGAAAACCAGCTCGGAGCTGGTCTCGGTCTTGGCCACGGGTGTGACGACATCCGCGAAATTGCTGCGGTCGAGCTTGAACAGGTCGATCTGCGTGCTGACGTTGAACTTGTCGGCGCCGACCGGTTCGACCGCCCAGGCGGCACCCGATGACGCGATGAGCGACATGACGCACAATCCCTGCCAAACCCTTGATGACATCGTTGCCTCCCCCGGATCCGGCACGTGGCCATGCGTCGGGACGACGCGGGTCGTGCCGGCGGCATCTTCCCGCAGGCCGGCAACAGTGGCGTGACGCTATGGTGACAGAGGCATGAACGCGGCGACTGCTCTCACGCCGCCAGCGCGCCGCCCTGCTCCTTGCGTTTGGCGATGAACTCCTTGAGCGCCTCGTCGATGGCGGGGTCGAGCGGCGGCGGCTGGAAGTCGGCGAGGAGTTGCTTCCAGATCGCGTTGGCCTTGTGGGCGGCGTCGACGGCGCCGGCTTCGCGCCAGGTCTCGAAGTTGCGCCAGTCGGAGACGATGGGCGCGTAGAACGCGGTCTCGTAGTGCGCGAGCGTGTGTTGGGCGCCGAAGAAGTGGCCGCCGGGGCCGACCTCGGCGATGGCGTCGAGCGCGAGGCTGTCGTCATCGACCACGATCGGCTGCAGGAACTCGCCCATCATCTGCAGCATCTCGGCATCGACGATCAGCTTCTCGAACGAGGCCACCAGCCCGCCCTCCATCCAGCCGGCGCCGTGCAGTACCATGTTGGCGTAGCCCATGACCGCGCCCCAGATCGACATCTCGGATTCGTAGGCGGCCTGGGCGTCGACGGCGTTGGCGGCGCAGGCATTGGAGGAGCGGTAGGGCAGCTTGTATTTGCGGGCGAGCTGGCCACCGGCGAGGGCGGCGCGGGTGTATTCGGGCGTCCCGAAGGCGGGGGCGCCGGTCTTCATGTCGACGTTGGAGGTGAAGCCACCGTACATGCAGGGGGCGCCGGGAGCGGCGATCTGGATCAGGGTGATGCCGGCGAGGGCCTCGGCGTTCTGCTGCGCCAGCGCGCCGGCGATGGTGGCGGGGGCCATGGCGCCCGATAGGGTGAAGGGCGTCAGCACGACCGGCTGGCCGTGGCGCGACATCTCCAGCAGGCCCTGGATCATCGGGCCGTCGAGGCGGCGCGGTGAATTCGAGTTGACGATCGAGAACAGACTCGGCTCGCGCGCCAGCTGCTCTTGCGAAATGAACCCGCGGGCGATGCGGATCATCTCGAGGGCGTCGCTGATGCGCTGCTTGCCGAGGGAATATGGGTGCCAGAGGCGGTCGGTCAAGGTGATGGCCGCGTAGTGGGCGTCGAGGTGCCGCGTCGCCGGCGGGAGGTCGGCGGGCTCGACCGGATAGCCGCTGAGGAACTGGACGATGTTGAGGCTCTGGGTCAGCCGCAACAGGTCGCAGTAGTCCTGGAAGTTGCCGGGACGGCGGCCGCGGTCGAGGTCGTTGACGTTGGGGGCGCTGGCGACCGTGCCGAAATTGATGTGGTTGCCGCCGAAGGTGAGGCTGCGCTCGGGGTTGCGGGCGTGGAGCTTCACTTCCGACGGCGCCTTGGCGATGCTCTCCAGCACCAAGCCGCGGTCGAAGCGGACGATGCGGTCGCCGGACTTGACGTCTGCGCCCGCCCCTTTCAGCAGCGCCAGCGCCTCGTCGTCGAGGAACTCCATGCCGTGTTCCTCGAGGATGCGCAGGGAGGTGACGTGCACCGCCTCCAGCTGGTCGGCGGACAGGACCTCGATCGGCTTGTAGGGATTGCGGTAGGTGCGCCAGGGCAGCTGCTTCAATCCACCGGCCGTGCGCCGCTCGCGCCGCCGGCCGCTATCGCGCGCCATCGATCCTCCCGCGCCCTGTCATCGGGCGGGGTGTATATACCGCCCCCTGCGCCGTTTCGCCAGTATGGCAGGCGCGGCGCCAACGTGTATGGTTAGCGCCTGCCGGAAGAGCAACGGAGGAAACGCATGCGCGCGAGCGTCAACGGCATCGAGATCGACTATGACCTGATCGGGCCGGAGAAAGCGCCTGTCGTCATGCTCAGCCACTCCCTCGCCTGTGCGCGCGCGATGTGGGAGCCGCAGCTGCCGGCGCTCACGAAGGACTACCGCGTGCTCAACTACGACATGCGCGGCCATGGCCGCACGAGCGTGCCGGCGCCGCCCTACAGCTTCGCGGCGCTGACAGCCGATGTGGTGGGGCTGCTCGACCATCTTAGGATCGACAAGGTCGCGTTCGTCGGCCTCTCCATCGGCGGCATGATCGGGCAGCATCTGGCGATCCAGCATGCGAACCGCCTGCGCTGCGCCGTGCTCTGCTGCACCACCAGCGCGATCCCCGTCACGGTGCGGCCGGTGTGGGACGAGCGCATCGCCGCGGTCGAGGCCAGCGGCATGGCGGCCGTATTGTCAGGCACGCTGGAGCGCTGGTTCACGGCACCCTACCGCGCCGCCCATCCCGACGTGATCGAGTGGATCTCCGGCATGATCCGCAACACGCCGGTGAAGGGTTTCGTCGGCTGCGGGCGCGCCATCCAGGGGCTCGACATCACGGCCGAGCTGCCGAAGATCAAGCTGCCGGTGCTGATCCTGGCGGGCGAGAAGGATCCGGGCATCCCGCCGGCGATGTCGGAGGTGATCCGCGCCGGCATCGCCGGCTCGGAATACACGGTCGTCAAGGACGCGGCCCACATCGCCAATGTCGAGCAGGCCGAGGCGTTCACGAAGGCGGTGACGGCCTTCCTGGCACGCCACCGCGCCTGACTGCTACTCCAGCGCGGAGTCCCAGGCCTGGGCGAGGCGCAGGGCCTCGGCGATCTCGGCCTTGGTCATCTTCTCGGAGACGCGCGAGCGCAGCTTGGCGATCTTGCCGTCGAGCTCGGGCACGCCCTGGCGCGCGGCCCGCTCGTACCACATGAGGGCGGCGGTGTAGTCGGCGAAGATGTCGTCGAGGCCGTACTCGTAGACCACGCCGAGGGTGAGCTGGGCGCGCGCGTCGCCGCGCCAGGCCGCGGCCTTCAGCATGCGGCGCATCTCCGCGGTGTCGCGCGGCACCAGGAAGCCTTCGTAGTGCAGCCGGGCAAGGGCGTAGGCCGCATCGACCGAGCCCTGCGCCGCGGCGCGCCGGAACCAGGCGGCCGCGCCCTCGAAGTCGCGCCAGCGCACGCCCTGGCGGTCGCGCAGCATCTGGCCGACATGGAGCTGGGCGGCGGCGTCGCCGTGCTGGGCCAGCGGCAGCCAGGCCTGCAGCGCCGCCGCGTAGTCGCCGCGGGCATAGGCAGCGGCCGCGGGATCGACCGGCTCGGCCGCGCCGACACTGCCGGCGAGCAGCGCCACCGCGCCAGCCAGACACGCGATCCGCATCGCTTTCCGCATGATGACCTCCCGCCGCTCCCAAACGCCGAGTCTAGCGCGCCGGCACCGGGCGGACTGTGCGCACGGTCACACTCCGCCGCGCTCAGTTCACCGCCGCCGGCGCATCCCGGCCGAGGCGCGCAAGCGTGGCCGCATCCGGCACCAGCGGCTGCCCCGCCGCCTGCTTGGCCCTGATCTCCGCCACCGTCTGCTCCATCGCGGCGATCCGCTCCGGCGGCGCGGGGTGGGTCGACGCCTTGCTCGAGCGCGGGATCAGCGCGGCCATGCGACGCCACAGCTGGGGCGCCACCTCGATCTTGAAGCCGGCGCGGGCCATGACGTAGAGCCCGACATAGTCGGCTTGGCGCTCGCGCCCGACCGAGTGGCGGCGCGCGCCCGCCTCGACGCCGGCCCTGGTGAACTTGCCCTGGCTGTCGACGCCGACGACGCC
>Ga0335082_10002728_pt1 | contig 19066 bp, 21 predicted proteins | sample Lox_Sample_41_FD_206718 | JGI IMG/M metagenome (GOLD analysis project Ga0335082, IMG submission 206718) | Soil microbial communities from Loxahatchee National Wildlife Refuge, Florida, United States - Lox_Sample_4.1 | ecosystem: Environmental > Terrestrial > Soil > Wetlands | place: USA...
GTTTGCCACGCGAAGCGCTCCCACCATCCGCGCGAGCGCCCCGAGCTCGACGCCGGCGGCTCGCGCGATGGTCTCGTGCGAGAGGCGCGTGCCCGCCACGCACACCAGATCGAGCACGCCGAGCGCAGCCGTCTCGAGCTGCGCGAGCCGGCCGACGAGCGCGTCGTCGAACCTCGCCGGCGCGGCACCGCCGCCGGAGGCGTGGCGAACGAGCTCGTCGAGAAACAGTGGATGCCCCGCCGCCTCGCGGGCGATCGCCGCGGCTCGTTCTGCGTCTCGCTCGCCCGCCTGCTCGAGCAGCGCGCGCGCGAGCCTCTCGGCGTCGGCTTGCGCGAGCGGCGCGACGTGCACGTTGCGCACGTCGTTCTCGAAGGCCGAGGCGATCCCGCGCACCCGCGCGTCTGCCGCGGCGGCGGCGCGCAACGTCGCGAGCAGCAGGACCGGCGGCGCCTGCGGCGGTCGCACCAATTCGGCCAGGAGGGACAGGCTGTCGGCGTCGGCCCAGTGCAGGTCGTCCACCACCAGGACCAGCTTGCGCTGCGCGGCCAGTCGCGCGATCAGCTCGCGCAGGGCCGCGAAGGCACGCGACCGCAACTGCTGCGCGTCGAACGCGCCTCGCCTCGCCCATTCGATGCTGGCCAGCGCCTCGACGCGGCCTAGAACCGGGAACGCGATGGCCAGAAGATTGGCGTCGACGGGCAGCAGCGCGTCGACGGCCTCGCGGCGCATGCGACGAAGTCGATGACTGAGCTCGTCGATGATGCCGTCGACCGCCTTGTACGGGACGGAGGCCCGCTCGTAGCAACGGCCGCTCAGCACCAGCGCGCGTTGTGCGAGCGACTCGGTGAAGCGGCGCACGAGCGACGTCTTGCCGATGCCCGACTCCCCCGTCAGCAGCATCGTCACGGCGCGGGGGGCCGCCAGCGCCGACTCGAGCGCCTCGAGCTCCCGCACACGCCCCACGAACGGCGGCGACGATCCGCCGGACGCGGGAGCGGTGCGGCGCGATCCGGGGCCGCCGTGCACGCCGAGCCGGCGCAGGATCTCGGGTCCCTTCGGCCGCGCCGCAGGATCGAACCGCAAGAGCTCGACGCAAAGCTCGTTCAGATCGAGAGGCACTCGGTCGGCCAGCCCGGCGGGTGCGGCCGGCTCCCTGCCCTGCTTGTCCATCAGCACCTGCAACGGACGGCCCTCGAACGGTACGCGACCGGTGAGCGCCTCGTAGAGGACGACGCCGACCGCGTACCAGTCCGCCTCCGGTCCGATCGCCTTGCCCATCGCCTGCTCGGGCGCCATGTACGCCACCGTCCCGACGGCCCCGGCCTCGCTGCGCCGGTCGACGTGCGCGTCGGTCGCCAGGCCGAAGTCGAGGAGCACCACGCGACCCGTGCGATCGACGAGCACGTTGGAGGGCTTCACGTCCCGGTGCACCTTGCCCACGGCGTGCAGCGCGGACAGACCCGAGGCGAGCTGGCGGAGCGCGTCGCGGAGACGCCCCTCGTCGACGCGGGGCGCCGACGGCCGCGGGAGCTGCGACGGACGTGCCTCCGGGAGGTCCGACGCCTCGAGCGTCGGGGAGAAAGCCTCCCGTCCCGCGTCGCTTCCCCCTGCTCCGTCTACGGCGTTCGTCCCGCGAGCCCAGACGTGCGCCAGGAAGTCGACCCCTTCGATCAGCTCCATCGTGAAGAACCAGTGCCCGTCGCGCGCGAAGAGCTCGCCGAGGCGGACGAGGTTCGGATGGCTCAGGTCGAGCAGGACCTGGAACTCGTTCTTCAGGCGGAGCAGGGCGTGCGGATCGAGGTCGTGCAGCGTCTTGAGCGCGACCCGCGCGTCGAGCTCGCGGTCGTGGGCTTCGTAGACGATGCCCATACCGCCCTCGCCGAGCCGGCGGATGATCTCGAAGCGATCCTGCGCGGCGACTGCGAACGGTGCCCCCACTACGGGCTGTCATATATGGATTCCGTCGCGGCGAGAACGGTGACGCTCAGGGCTTCATGCCGGCTGCGATCCACGTCTGCACGGCGGCGCCCACGGACGAAGGAGCCGTCGTGCGCGGCGCCGGCGGCATGTTCGTGGTGAGCGACGCGAGCAGTTGCTGCGCCGCGTCTTGCGCGGCTCCTGCCATGAAGGGGTATGTCGTTAGATCGATCGGCCGCCCGTGGTGATGGCACTCGGTACACCCGGCCTGATCGAGGAGCGGCGCAACGGTCTGCTGGAAACCGCCGGGTTGCGGGGGAGGCGGTCCACCGCTCCCCGAGCTCGAGCCCGAACCGGCGCCAGAGTCAGAGCCGGAGGAGCTCGATCCCGGGTTGCTGCCGGGCGATCCACCCGACGACGAAGTGCCCTGCGATCCGGCCCCGAGGCCCGCGGTCGGCGATCCCCAGCCGGCGGAATCGTCCTGGCTACACGCTGCCAGGGAGAACGCGAGCGCAATACCGATCAGCGCGGGCAAGACCGTCCGGTGCATGTTCCTCTCGTGCGGCGCGTTCATTGGCGGTTGTAGTAGGGCGGTCCCGTGTCGGTGGAGGAGTCGAACTGCTTGATCATCCCCATCGACACGAGCGCAGGGTTCATGTGGCGGTTGTCCTGCGTGCCGTTGCCCGTGTCGAGATCGAGGTCCGGGTAGTAGCTCTCGTCGAAGACGTGGAAGGTGAAGATCTGGTCGGTGCCCCACACGTCGCCGTAGAGCGTGAGCCCCGGGTACCAGTTGCCGAGCTCCTGTCCGGTGGCCTGGTGGCAGCGACCGCACGACGTCTCGTTCACCGCAACGATGCCCGCCTGGTAGCTGCTAGGCACGATCGACAGGCTCGTGTCGCTCGTCGAGGCGGCGTACGCCTGCTGCGATCCGTCGCTGCTCTGCCGCCACACGGCATCGTAGGCCGCGACGAAGGTCGTCTTCGTCAGGAGCGTGCGCACCAGGTCTTCGTCGCCGAAGGGCGGCAGCGGATCGAGGAAGCCGGCCTGGTCGAAGGTTCCCGGCAGGCCCGTCGCGGTGAGGTGCAGCGGTGACAGGCCCGTACCGCCATCGAGCTGCGCGACGAGCGCCGCGAGAGACGGCGTCGACGACCACGCAGGTCGCGCTGCCTTGATTGCCGCCGACAGCGACGAAGCCTCCGGGAACGGCCGGAACACGTTGGTCGCCCAGCCTCCCGGGTAGCGCACGCGCACCCGCACTTCGCACGGCAAGAGGTTCGTGCCGTCGGTGATGAAGAGGACCTCGCCCACGAACGTTCCGTTGGGGAACTGCCACTGCCACCAGAGGTGCAACGAGTCGCTCGCCGTGGAGATGGGGATGGGGACGACGGTCCCGTCGGGGCGCACCGGGAGCTTCACGAAGTCCACCGTCGTGAAGTTCGTCGAAGCGTCCACGCCCGCGGTGCCTGCGAACGGGAAGCGCCAGTGCTTGTTGGTCTCGTCGTAGACCTTGGCCGCGCCGACCTCGGGATTGGTGTTGGGATCGTTGCTCCCCGTGTCGGCGATGAGATCGTGCCAGTCGGCGTTGTCGCGCGCCCCACCGCCCGGCGAGCCCGTCTCCTGATACGAGGGCTGCAAGCTGGCGTGGTCGTAGAAGTACGTGTTCGGATCGTGGAGAACCGACTGCAGGCGCGGCCAGGCCACCTTGGGAAGGGCGGCCAGGATGGGCTGGAGCCGCGACTGGGGGATGGGCGACGTGATGGGCGTCGCCGTCTCGGGCCTGGGGTCGGAATGGAGTCGCGTCGTCGCGGACGCCGTGCGCGTCTCGTCGAGGACGCCCGCCACGGCACAGGTCACCAGGGAGAGCAGGAGAGCGATCGAGCGACGATGGTGGTGGACTCGCATGGTTTGCGTTCGGCGGCGGCCTCGCCCGTGCAAGAGCGGCGCCCGCCCTCCGCGTCACACGCCTGTACGAACGGCGTGTGCGCGCGCTGTAATCACGACGACGCGCGCGGACGAACCGTGGTTGTCGTGCAGCCACGCGGTCCCCGTACATGAGAGGTACGAGCCTCAGGTGGATCGGATTCGTCCAGGCAGCCCCTCTCCCCTACCTTGCTCTGGTTCACCTCGACGAGATCCGGGTTCGTCTCGACAGACTCTGGTTCAGATGAAACTGGTTCTGGTTGGAACGAGACCGATCCTGCTCGAGGCAAAACGAGTGTCTCCGCCCCCGACGGATCGCGCTGGGCCAGTCAGCCTCTCGATGCTTCCTACCCACCGGTAATCCACGCCGTCTTGGACGGGTCCTCGTGCTCTAATATGTCGAGATGCCGGCGACTGCCCTGCATGCGCGCGCGACGCTCACGTTCGAGTACCTCGCGGGAGTGCTCGAGAAGGCGGGGCTCCTCACCGCCGAGCAGCGGCGCGATGCGACGGGCAAGGCGGAAGTCGTCCACGCGCGCCTGCTCCGACAGCGGACCGGGGGCGTCCGCAAGCGCGGACCGGCCCCGGGGGAGAGCGTACACCCCGCGGACGTCGTGCTCGCACTGGGCCTGGGGCAGGCTGGTAACGACGCGTTTCCGCTGACCGAGCGTGTCGTGATGCAAGCGCTCGCGCAGCACGTCGGGCTGCCCTTCGTGGACCTCGATCCGCTCAAGATCGACGCGAAGCTCGCGCCGCAGCTCCTGTCGCGGCCGTTCGCCCGAAAGCACCAGGCGCTCATCATCGGCGCCGACGAGCGGACGGTGACGGTCGCCGTCGCCGACCCGCTCGACCACGCGCTCGTCGAGGCCCTCGAGGCGCACGTGCGCCGGCAGCCGCGCCTGGTCGTGTCGACGCCGAGCGACATCCAGCGGCTCATCACCGACTTCTACGGGTTCCGGGGCGCGGTGGACGCCGCCGAGCAGCAGGTTTCCACCGGCGTCGACATCGGGAACCTCGAACGGTACGTGAAGCTCAAGCGCGTCGAGGAGATCGAGGCGAGCGACAGCCACGTCGTCTCCGCCGTCGAGTACCTCCTTCACTACGCGCTCGACCAGCGCGCCAGCGACGTGCACATCGAGCCGCGACGCGACATCTCGGTCGTCCGGATGCGCATCGACGGCGTGCTGCACACCGTGCACCAGCTCCCCAAGGTCGTGCACGCGGCGGTCGTCTCGCGCGTGAAGACGCTCGCGCGCCTCGACATCGCCGAGAAACGACGCCCGCAGGACGGGCGCATCAAGACCGCGCGCGGCGACCGCGAGGTGGAGATGCGCGTGTCGACCGTCGCCGTCGCCTTCGGAGAGAAGCTCGTCATCCGCATCTTCGACCCGGGCGCTCTCCTGCAGGACCTGCCCGACCTCGGGATGTTCGACTCCCAGCTCGCGCTCGCCGAGAAGTTCCTGGCGCGCCCCCACGGGATGATCCTCGTGACGGGGCCGACCGGGAGCGGCAAGACGACGACGCTCTACGCGGCGCTGCGCTCCATCGCCACGCCCGAGGTGAACGTCGTGACGATCGAGGATCCGATCGAGATCGTCGTCGAGAACTTCAACCAGGTGGCGGTGCAGACCAAGATCGGCGTCGGCTTCGCCGAGGCGCTGCGGCACGTGCTGCGGCAGGATCCGGACGTCATCATGGTCGGCGAGGTGCGCGACACCGAGACCGCCGAGATCGCGCTACAGGCGGCGCTCACCGGGCACATGGTGCTCGCGACGCTCCACACGAACGACGCGGCGACCGCCATCACGCGTCTGCTGGAGCTGGGCGTCGACCCGTTCATCCTCGCCTCGACCCTCGTGGGCGTCGTGGCGCAGCGGCTCGTGCGCTCGGTGTGCGCATCGTGCCGCGTCGAGACGTTCCTGACGCCCGACCAGCTCACGCTGCTGGGGCTGGACGTGCACGAGCTGCGCGCGCAGGGACAGAACCCCGAGCTCATGGTGGCGTTCGGCGAGGGCTGCGTGAAGTGTCGCTCCACCGGCCTGCTCGGGCGCACGGGCGTATTCGAGGTGCTCGAGATTGACGACAAGCTCCGCAAGCTCGTCGTCGCCAAGTCGAGCTCGAAGGAGATCACGCGGCAGGCGCGACACGATGGCCTGCTCACGCTGCGCGAGGCGGCGATCAAGAAGCTGGCGAAGGGGCTCACGAGCTTCGAAGAGGTGCTTCGCGTGACGACGGAGGGATGAGGGCGCCGGTGAGCACGAGCAATGATCCCTTCGTGCAGGAGCTGCGCGCGGCCGCGCAGGCCGGCGTGCCCATCGTTTGCATCGTGACCCACGAAGAGCGCCGGGCGCTCGCTCTCGTCGGCCAGGCATTCCGCGGATCCCGCGTGTACGAGTGGACGGTCACGCGCGGCTGGAGCGACGACGCGACGGTACCGAGCGCCCTCGCGGCCATCGAACGCGCTGCCCGCGCGGGCGAGACCGGCGTCGCGCGCGTGATGCTCGACGTCCACCCGTGGCTTTCGGACGCTCGCGTCGTGCGTGCCCTGCGCGACCTGGCGGCGGCGAAGCGCGACTTGCCGCTCGTGCTCGTGATGCCGACGCCCTCGCTCCCCCCGGAGCTCGATCGCGACGCGCGCGTGCTGCAGATGCCCCTTCCGGACGCCCAGGCCATCGGCGCCGCGTTCGACGCCGAGCGGAAGAACGCGAACGGCGAAGAGTGGCCGCGAGACGCGTTCGTTCGCGCCGCCCTCGGGCTCACGCTGGACGAGGCGACTCGCGCCTACCGGCTCGCGCGCGCCGCCGGCGGTGCGACGGAGGCCCTCCAGCGCGTCATCGCCGAGAAGCGAGGCGCGCTCCGGCGCAGCGCATGTCTCGAGCTGCTCGACGCCGAGGTGACGCTCGACGACGTGGGCGGCCTCGAGGTGCTCAAGTCGTGGCTGCGCGCGCGCGTGCTCGCGTTCGACGCCGGCGCACGCTCCTTCGGTCTCTCCGAGCCGCGCGGCATGCTCGTGTGCGGCGTGCAGGGCTGCGGCAAGTCGCTCGTGAGCAAGGCCGCGGCGCGCGTCCTCGGGCTGCCGCTCGTCCGCCTCGACTTCGCCGAGGTCTTCGCGGCGTCTTCGCCGGAGCACGCCGTGCACGAGGCGACGCGCGCGGTCGAAGCGGTCGCCCCGGTCGTGCTCTGGGTCGACGAGATCGAGAAGGGTCTCGGCGCCGGCGACGGCGACGCGCACCACGCTCGCGTCTTCGGTGCCTTCCTCACATGGTTGCAGGAGAGGCGTGCGCCCGTGTTCGTAGCGGCCACAGCCAACGAGGTCGACAAGCTACCGCCCGAGCTCGCCCGTCGCGGCCGCTTCGACGAGGTGTTCTTCGTCGACCTGCCTTCCCCCAAGGAGCGCAGTCAGATCCTCGGCGTACACCTCATGCGCCGAGGACGCGCGGAAGCCACGTACCCCGTGGACGAGATCGCCAGAGAGCTCGAGCACTGGTCGGGCGCCGAGATCGAACAGATGGTCGCGGCGGCGCTCTTCCGCGCGTACGCCGAGAAGCGGGAGCTGACGGAAGAGCATCTGCGCGCGGCGGCTCGCGAGCTCGTTCCGCTCGCGACGCTCTACGAGGAGAAGATCCAGGCGCTCCGAGTCTGGGGACAATCGCGCGCTCGACGTGCGTCTGCCGATCGGCGTACGCTCGACTTGTTCGGCGATTGATCGAGCACGGAGGGTGCAATGGGGACGAACCGAGCCGCTGCTGCAACGGCTGTTGACCAAGCCCAGTCCATGGACGCGACCCAGTACGTCGAACCGTTGAGCTCCGCGGCGAGCGCCGTCTTCAAGAGGCGCGGCCGCTGGTACGCCTCGGTTCCGTGCCCCATCTGCGAGTCGTCGCTGCGCGTGCGGCTCTCCCTGGGCCCCATGGTCGCGCGCTGCGAAGCGTGCTGCGAGAACGTGGAAGCGGACGTCGCGTACGTCGTGAGCTCCGGCAGCGCCTAGCACTCGACGATGTTGACGGCGAGGCCGCCGCGCGCGGTCTCCTTGTACTTCGTGAGCATGTCGGCGCCGGTGGCGCGCATCGTCGCGATGACCTTGTCGAGCGACACCTTGTGCTTGCCGTCGCCCGAGAGCGCGATGCGCGAAGCGTTGATCGCCTTCACGGCGCCCATGGCGTTGCGCTCGATGCACGGGACCTGCACGAGGCCTCCGATTGGATCGCAGGTGAGCCCGAGGTTGTGCTCCATGCCTATCTCGGCGGCGTTCTCTACCTGCTCTGGCGTGCCGCCGAGCGCCTCGGTGAGGCCCGCGGCGGCCATCGAGCACGCGACGCCCACCTCGCCCTGGCAGCCCACCTCGGCGCCCGAGATCGACGCGTTCATCTTGTAGAGCATCCCCACCGCGCCTGCGACGAGGAGGAAGCGTGCGACGCCGTCGTCGCCCGCGTTGGGCGTGTAGCGCACGTAGTAGTGGAGCACCGCGGGGATGATGCCGGCGGCGCCGTTCGTCGGCGCAGTGACCACCCGCCCACCGGCGGCGTTCTCCTCGTTCACCGCGAGCGCCCAGAGATCCACCCAGTCGAGTGCGACCAGCGGATCATCGCGACGCGCGTCGCTCACGAGCTTGCGATGGAGCGCCGGTGCGCGCCGCTTCACCTTGAGACCACCCGGCAGGATGCCCTCGCGCTCGCAGCCACGCGCGACGCACGCGCGCATCGCCGCCCAGATGGCCTGAAGCTTCGCGCGCACGCGCGTCTCGTCGCCGGCGGCGAGGGCGCGCTCGTTCTCGAGCATGAGCGTGCCGATGCAGAGCCCGTGCGACGCGCAGAGCGAGAGCAGCTCCGCTCCCGTGGTGAAGGCGTGCGGCACGCGCGCCTCGTGGGTCGGCATCGGCAGCGCGTCGGCCGCGGCGCCCTCGCCCACGACGAACCCACCGCCCACCGAGTAGTACGTGCGCTGCGCGAGCTCGGCGCCGGCCGCGTCGAACGCCGAGAAGCGCATGCCGTTCGGATGCTTCGGGAGCTGCTGCAGCCGGTGGAAGACGATGTGCTCCGCCGGCCGGAACGTCACGGGCTTCTTGCCGAGAAGCGAGAGCGACGCCCCTGCCCCGATGGCCTCGACGCGCGGGCGCACGCTGTCGGGCTCGACCGTTTCAGGCTCGGCTCCCTCGAGGCCGAGCATCACCGCCACGTCGCTCCCGTGGCCCTTCCCCGTCGCGCCGAGTGAGCCGTAGAGCTCCACCTTGACCTGCTCCGCCTCGGCGAGCTTCCCCTCGCGTTCGAGCGAGAGCCCGAAACGACGCGCCGCGCGCATCGGACCCACCGTGTGGGAGCTCGACGGACCGATGCCTATCGTGAAGAGGTCGAAGACCGAGAGCGACATGGGCCTGCAGGCCCAGGGTGTAGCATTGGAGGCGTGGGGGAGGCCTCCGAACCCAAGCTCAAGAAGTACCACATGGTGGCCGCACGCGAGGCCGCGCTCTGGGCCTGGGGCCCGGAAGGCGTCGACGAGATCGGCAGGCACATGCCGGAGCGAGAGCGCGGCGAGATCTTCGCCGAGGTCCTGCCGCCGTGGATTGCCGAACGTGCCGTGATCGCGCTCGGCTTCGGCGTCTGGAACGGCCCCGCGAGGCACTCGAAGACGGAGTACTTCCGGTTCCTGCACAAGACGACCGACCTGAGCTTCGGACGCGTGCGCAAGGCGCTCATCGGGGCGCTGGCATCCGCGGAGAAGGTCCTCTCGATGGCCGACGAGATCTGGAAGAGCGACCACACGCACGGCTCGTGGGAGACGCACGTCGCGGCGAACCGGGCGCGCATGCGGCTGACCGGACATCCCTATGCCGACACCCCCCACGGCCGCACTTCGCTGGGCGAGCAGATTCGCTACATCGTGTCGCTCACGCGGGCGCGTGAGGTCACCGCCTCGCACGGACCCGTCGCCCCGGGCGCGATGGAGATCACGCTCCGCTGGAAGTAGAGCGTATCCTGGTGAGATGCAGCCATTGGCGCGTGCGGGCTTCGCGGTCTGGCTCTGTGCGTCGGCGGGAACGCCGCTACTGGCATGCGGCGACAGCGGCAAGCAGTCACTCCCGGAGGGGCCTCCCGACGCGACGTCGCCCGATGGCTCGTACGCGACGGATGGGCCCATCGACGCCCCCGCGGACGCACCACACGACGTGACGAAGGGAGACGCGGCGCCGATCGTCGATGCCGGCGGAGCGGGGATTCTCCTGGTCGGGACGATCGTGACGCCCGACACCACGTACGACGGCGAGGTGCTCGTGCAAGGCGATCAGATCGCGTGCGCTCAGCCGGGAACGGCGTGCGAGGCGCGCCCGGGCGCCGCCAGCGCCGTCCGGGTCGACACGCAAGGAGTGATCGCGCCCGGCCTCGTCGACACGCACAACCACATCTTGTTCGACGTCCACGACGAGACCGACTGGTATCCGGCGATGCTCTACACGAACCACAACCAGTGGACGGTCGAGGATCGCTACACGAAGGTGCTCGACACGATTCAGTGCCTCGCGAGCGAGACGGGCAAGCCGACCTGGTGCCCGTCGGAGTATTCCGGCTCCGGGAACAACCTCCGGCCAGAGCTGGACAAGTGGGGTGAGCTCAAGGCGGTCATCGCGGGAACGACGTCCGTCGTCGCGCTCGCCGGCGGCGACGACGCGGGATACGGATCCCTCGCGCGCACGATCGACACGTCCGACAACGGCCTTGCGCTCGATCAGGTCTACACGAGCGCGCTCTTCCCGCCGGGATCGAGCGCCGACGGCGCGTGCTCGCACGTCATGGATGGCAGCGGCAAGGCGTACCTGATCCACTGCGGGGAAGGGCTCCCCACCGACTCGACAGCCGCGGGGGAGTTCGACGCGCTCGCGGCGCTGACGACGACGTCCCCCGGCTGCTTCGTGAACAAGGCGACCACGGTCACGCACGGTGTGGCCTTCACCGCCGCGCAGTTCGCGACGATGGCGCAGGACGGGATGAAGCTCACGTGGTCGCCGCAGTCGAACGTGAGCCTCTACGGCACGACGGCCGACATCCCGACGGCGCGCGCCGCCGGCGTCCTCATTGCGCTCGGCCCCGACTGGTCGATGGGCGGGAGCGTCAACATGCTCGACGAGATGCGCTTCGCGGACTCCTGGGACAACGCGAACTGGGGTGATTCGCTGACGTCGAAGGACCTGGTCGTCATGGCCACCGAGAATGGCGCCATCGTGACCTCGTACGGTGACCGCCTCGGGCAGATCGCCGAGGGGTACCTCGCCGATCTCTTCGTCGTCCCCAAGACCGGCGCGACGCCGTACGACGCGATCCTCGCCGCAAAGCCGAAGGACGTGCGTCTCACGATGGTGGGCGGCGTCGCGCTCTACGGCGACCCGGCGCTCCAGACGGCGCGCATCGGAGGGCCGCCCTGCGAGACGCTGGACGTCTGCGGCGCGAGCAAGTTCCTCTGCGTCGCGCTGGCGTCGAGCACGAACAAGCTGAACCAGACGTACGCGCAGATCCAGAGCGTGCTCGAAACGGCGATCGAGGAGCTCGATTCGATCGGCCATTCGGAGGCCGGCGTACCGTACACGTTCGCCCCAATCGCGCCTCTGACCAAGTGCAACTGAGGCCTATTCGCTGACGTCGGCCTCGCTGACGACGTAGGGCACGTACCGGAAGTCGCGGATCGTGCTCACGCGGCCGCCCTCCCAGCCGAGCAGGATGAAGTACGAGGGTGACGTCGCGCCCGCGACGTGCGCAGCGAGCGCGAGCCGGCCCTCGAGCCTGACGACGCGCAGCGACACGTCCGCCTTCTCGTAGTTCGTGAAGTACACGCGTACCTCCTTGCCACGGCGCTGGGACTTGGACACGAGGTCGAGCCGGCAGTCGTCGGCCACGAGCGCGCGAAGACCGTCCCAGTCGCGAGCGTTGAAGAGCGACGCGTAGCGATCGAGCTGCGCGCGCGCCGCGACGTCCGGCGCCACCTCCACCTCCGTCGCTTCGAGCAGCTTGGCGCGTCCCCGAACGAGCGCCGCCTTCACGGCCAGCACGGTGGTCCCCATGGTCTCGGCGGTCTCCTCGAGCGAATGTCCGAGCACGTCCTTCAGGATGACGGCGCTCCGCTGCGTGACGGGAAGCGCGATGAAGCGCGCCAGCGCGGCACGCACGACGGCGGGATCCGGCCGCTCCTCGAACCCCGCGGCGTCCTCCATGTCGGCGCGCGGCTCCGTGTACTTGTGACCGTGGCTCTTGAGGAAATCGAGCGCAGCGTTGTGCGCGATGCGGAAGAGCCACGGCCGGAGCGGCGGCACCTCCGGCGTCATGCTCAGGGCATAGAAGGCGCGGGCGAGCGTCTCCTGCACGACGTCCTCCCCCTCGATCACCGAGCCCGTGAGCCGCGCGCAGTACCGATGCAGCTCCGGGCGCACGGGCCCGACGAGAGCGAGGAACTGCTCGCGGGCCTCGGCGAGTCCGGCGGGAGTGGCGGGCACGGTCGCGAGCCTATCTCACTTCGCTGCAACGACTCGCATCCGGTTGTTCTTGGGGTTGTGCTCCACCTCGGCGAGACCAAGCGTCTCCAGCACCGGCGGGACGTACATGCCGAAGCGACCCCGGAGACCCTTCTTGAGCCCGTACCAGCCCTTCACCGGGTTGCTCTTGGCGCGGCCCCAGGCCTCGACGGTGCCGTCGGCGGCCGGCTTCTGCTCGTCGGCGCTGCCGAGGGCCATCCAGTCGCCGTGCTTCTTGAGCATCGCGTGCAGGTCGTCGATGCAGCGCAGGTGGTAGCGGAGCTGCGTCTTGCCGACCTGCACGACGAGCGCCGGCGGATCGGCTTCCTCGTCGCGATACGCCTCGTACTCCGACGTACCGGGCGGCGTCTGCAGAACCCACGGCTTGTCCTTCGTCCCCGAGCCTTTGGCCTTTGCCATGTGCGTCCTCTTCTCCCTTCGATCGGAAGACGACCGGGAGCGGCGAAAGGATGCGTATCCTTTCCGCGTCCTCGGTCGTCGTACGGGAGGAGGCGCAGATGAAGAGGTTCCTGATCGCGTACACCTACCGACTCGACGCCGACTCGCGCGCTGCGTGGCATCGGCAAGTCGCCGACTTCATCGAGCAGCTGGACAAGGATCCCGCGCTCGGCGGCCGGATCCGGTATCGATGCATGAAGGCGGGAGAGGGCGACGCCTACTTCCACCTGGCCGAAGTCGCCGACGAGCAGGCTCTCGCGGTGCTGCGCGAGCGCCCGTACTTCAAGCGCTACACCGAGGAGACCAAGCGCGTCGGCGGCGGCGCAGTCGACGTGACGCCCCTCGAGACGATCTCCGAAACCTCGGCCCGCTGACGCCGTCGCCCGTCGCGGCTTCCTGTACAGTCTTTCCATGACGCGTACGGAGCGCAGGGCCTTCTTCGACAGGGTCTTCGCCGACGTCTGCGAGGGTCCCGGGCGACTTCCGGCGAACCTGCGGAAGGCTGCTGCCACGGGCGCCGCGCTGCTCGGTGCGGCCGCACAGGCCCTCACGCTGCGCATCCGCGAGGCGGCGCACCTGGTGACCGACGCCGACGTGGAGGCAGCGCGCGCCGAGGGGCTCGACGACGACCAGCTCTACGAGCTCGCCGTGGCCACGTCGCTCGGCGAGAGCCGCCGCCGGCTCGACGCCGTCGCGCGCGCTCTGAAGGAGGGCCGCTGATGCGCCTGCCGCGGGTCGATCACGGACATTCCTGGTACGTGCGGGCCTTCTTCGGCGCGGCTCGGCTCCTCATGCGCATGGACCCGCCGGACATCATGAAGACGCTGTACTACCGCCCGGGCTTCTTCGGCCTGCGCTTCTCGGCGCTGACGCAGGAGATCATGCGCGGGGAGTCGCCCTGGACCGTCGGCGAGCGCGAGCTCTTCGCCGCACACGTCTCGGCCCTCAACCAGTGCGTCTTTTGAACGAAGGCGCACGGCGCGGTCGCGTCGAAAGCTCTGGGCACCGAGACCGTCGAGACGGCGCTCGCCGATCCGCATGACGGCAAGCTCGATCCCAAGGTGCGCGCCACGCTGGCGTTCCTCGAGACGCTGGTGCGCACGCCCGACCGTGTGGGCAAGGCCGACATCGACCGCCTGCGCGCGGCAAGCGTCTCGGACGACGCGATCGAGGACGCCGCCTTCGTGTGCGCCCTCTTCACGACCTACACCCGGCTGGCGGACACGTTCCACTTCGCGATCCCGCCGGACGCCGGATTCCAGGCAGCGGCGAAAATGCTGCTCGGCCCGGGCTACGGCTTCCCGCCGCCGGTTGCGTGGCTCGCGGCGAGCGACCGTTGAGCTATGCTGCGCGCGTTTTGCCATCAGCCCGTTGCGCGTCGATCCTCGCATTGTGTCTCACAGCGTGCGCCACGGGCGACGACAACGCGGGTGTGTCGAACGACTTCGACGCTTCGACGGAGTCGGACGGCGGAGACGCCGGAGACGACGCAGGGGACGTGACGTCGCCCGGAAGCGACGGATCGGGGGGAGGAGACGCGGGGAGCGACAGCGGCGCGGCGCAGGATACGGGCTCGACCCAGATGGATTCCGGTAGCTCCGGGGGTGACACGGGCACCGTGATGGACTCCTCGTCCGACGTCGGCGTGCACGATGCGCCGTCCGAGACGACGACCGGCGGATGCCCCGGCCATGGAACGACCGGCGCGCTCGTGACCTTCGACCTGTCGGCCCAGAGCGGGAGCGAGGCAAGCGCCCCGGCGACGACCATGGTGGCGGGCATCAGCGTGGGTTCCCTGACGCGATCGTCGGCGCTCACCGCGGTGTCGGGCGCGGGATCGATCAACTCGAGCGGATGGGGCACCGGCTCGACGGCCGATCCGACGCGCTACGACACGTTCACGGTGACGCCGACCGCCGGCTGCTCGATCTCGCTCACGTCGCTCGCGCTCGACGTCAAGGCGTCGTCCACGGGACCGACGACCGGCGACGTCGCCACCAGCGCCGATGCGTTCGCGACCCACACCGCCTCGTTCGCAGGGACCTCGACCCCCACGGTCACGCTTTCGGTCGCCTCGGCGACCGGTGCCGTCGAGATCCGCGTCTACGGCTACGGCGCCACCGGCAGCGGGGGCACCTTCCGCATCGAGAACACGGTGACCCTCTCCGGCTCCATCCAGTAGCCGCTCGCTCAGTCGAGCCCCGTGATGCGGGCGACGAAGCCGAAGTGCGGCGCTTCCGCGTCGGCCTTGTCGTCCTTCTCCCCCTGCTGGGTGAAGGTCGCCCACGTCACGCCCTTCGTGACGAACATCCCCTCGGGCCACGAGTACTCGACGCCGAACAGCTCGTTGACGTCGGCGGCGCCGACGAGCTTCCCGCCCGACGCGCTCCACGCGCGCAGGTTGCGGCAGTTGGAGTCGTACACGCAGTACCCGACCGAGCACGGCTGCACGTCGGCCACGTAGCAGATGTCGCCGTTGCCCTTCTCGTCGCCGACGATCTCGACCTTCTTGCCGTCGGGCTTGTGCACGCCCACCTTGTCGACGTTCTCGCCGTGCTCCTTGATGCTGCCCTTGACGAACACGAGCCCGTTGTCGGCATTCACGACCTCGACGTGCGAGTCCTTGGGCCAGCCCTCCCAGGTCTCCTTCGCATCCGCGGGCTCGCACTTGCCGCCAGACACCTTGACCTTCTTGTCGCGCAGGTACGCGTCGCCGGTGGTGCGGTCGACGATGAGGCGACCCCACTCGTCGCACGCCGCCGAGGCCTGCCCGGCCGGCGTGACGAGCTTCGCCTTCGCCCCGCTACCTGAGACGTAGACGTTGCCCTTCGGATCGACCGACACCGTGTCGTACTCCTTCGAGTCGTCCGGCTTGGGCTCGAGCGTCAGCACGCCGCCCGTCCCGAACTTCGTGTCGAGCGCGAGCTGGCAGGGCGACGCGCTCTGCACGGTGTACTTGCGCAGCTTCCCTTCGTGATCGACGACGTAGAGGCTCCCGTCGGCCGCCGCGGCGATGCCGCCGATGGCGTGGTCGAAGTCCGGGCTCTGCATGACGGAGGCGCCGGTGTCGAGCTTGCACAGCTCGGCGACGACGTGCTTGCCACCCAGGTCCTTGGCCGCGGGCGTCGCGAGCTTCACCGAAGCGGGCAGGGCGAACGTTCGCCCTCCCGCAGTCGCGGCGGCGCCCGCATCACCGACGCTGCCGTCCTTCTTTGCACAGGCGGCAACGGCGACCATCATCAACAGCGCGAGGTGTCTCTTCATCGGATCTCCCCTTTTCGCGCTGCCACCAGCACGCACCGTGCCCGGCTCCTGGGACGCCGAACTCGCGAGAATCCGTAGGACACCGGTAACACTTGCGACGTCACATCACGTCACATCGTGAATGCGACGGCGAATGCGACGCTCGGCGCGCTCCCGACCTACTGCTTCGTGAACGTCCCCGACGAGGTCAGCGTGCGCATCGTGCCGGTGGCCGTCTTGTCCAGCGTCGCGCTGGACGTGGACATCAGGGACATGCCGTCCGCGGCGGCGTGAGCGTGTGCGAGATGACGGTGATCGTCTCGGCGACGCCTGCCTCGGTGGTGGTGTTGCACACCTGCCCCGCCGCGGCCGTCGCGACGTTGCCGCTCACCGAGTAGTTGGTGACGCAACCGTCGGGCGCGGTCACCGCGACTACGACGAGATTCGCCAGGCGCTCGAGCATGCAATGCCCTCGATCGTCTGGAGGTGCATCGGCACGACGTGGAAGCGTGGCTCGCCGCTGACGCGCCCTAGGCGCCCGAAGCCCTTTCGGGACGCGGATGTCGCGGTGGATCCGCGGCAACCGCGACGCGCGTGTCTCACGAACGACCCTTCGCCCCGCGTTTCGAGTCGGCACGCTCTCTGCCTCGTGCTTCGCGCAGGAGAGAGAAAGCCATGCGCCAGCTGGGGACTGCAGTCCTGTTCTTGTTCGCAGCCGGTTGCGCGGCATCGGGCCCGGGGCCGGGAGACGAGCAATCCAGCGGTGCCCCTTCGGCTCCCGCGAGCGAAGCCGGCTCGCCCGGCAACGGCAACAGCAGCGGCAATGGCAACGGCACGACGCAGGGCGGGGATGGCGGTGCCACGCCGACTCCAACTCCGGAGGCGGGGAGCACCGCAGACTCGGGATCAGGCCCCGCACCGGACGCAGGGTCGGACGCTCCGTCGGGGGCGAGTCCATTCTCGTGCACGGGCGCCGGCATCGCCGCGTACGCAGACGCCCTCGTCGCCGCCACGCGACAGAGCTGCACGGCAGACGGCATCGGCGTTGTGGACGACACGGACTACTCCTGCATGCAGGCGCCCATCCAGCAGCTGAATCCTCCTTACGCAGGCGCCTCGTACAACGTCGTGTCGACGCTGCTCGACGGAAACACCCAGTATCCGTTCCTCGAGTGCACCTACTTCGTGCAGGCGGTCACGGCGGGTGCCTGCGGATCGCCGATCTCGCCGCCGTCCACGCCGTGGACGAGCTACCCGCTGGCGTACACGTTCGCGGGCCAGAACATCCCCGGATACACGTGGATCCCCAGCGGCCAGGGCGGCGACGTGCAGGTCGGCGACATCCACGTGTACGAGTCGACCTACCAGGGCGATCCCGGGCACATCATGATCGTCGCCGCCGTGGTGGACAGCACGCACTTCAGGCTGGCCGAAGCCAACGAGCTGAACTCCGACGGGACGGAGGCGACCATGGAGACGGGCGTGGTCTCGAACACGCGCGTCGACTCGCTCGACAATTCACTCCTCGCCGGGTGGTTCCGCCGACTCTGACGTTGTCGTCGTCGATTCACGTGCCTCACACCGCGCGAAGCTCGCTGCGGCAGCCGGCATCCGAAAAGACCGCATCCGAGTCGGCGCTCGCACACGACTCGACGGGCCCCGCGGCGTCGGTGAAGACGACGTCCAGCGCGCCCCACTGGGAAAGGCTGAACCCAGAGGATCCCATCGAGAGCCTGCGCTCCGTGACCCCCGGGAGCCCCCAGGCGGAGCCGGCGACGTCGATGTGCAAGGCGCCGCTCGTTCCGTGCGGCTACTGCGAGGACTTCATCTTCTGCACGACCTGGGGCATCTGCGAGAAGATCTGCGGCGACAAGGGGTGAGCTGACGCGGTCGCTGTCGCTCTTGCTGCCGCGGGCGCCGACGCTGCCGTTGGCGCCGGCGCCCGCGCTGGACCGGCTACATCGACGTGGCGCATTCGAAGATGTCGAGCGTGCCGTTCGTCACGCCCAGGATCCCGAAGGACACGGATCCCGTCGACGACCCCGACACCGTCCCGGGGAGCCCGCCGAACCCGCCCGCGTCGCACGAGAGGTCGCCGAGGGCCTGCTGAATGCTGGCCGAGACGCTGGAACCGTTCGGGCACGTGAGCGTCTCGCCCGCGGCGGTGGCGCTCACGGACGTCGTGCCGGCGCTCGTCGTCATCGAGAACGCCTGGCTGCTGGACTGTTGCCAGGCGAAGCAGGGGCTGCCGCCGGATGTGATCGAGAAGGTGAGGTAGGACTGGCTCGGCTGGGGGAGGGTCAGCGGCGCAGAGAACGTCACGACCTGCCCCGTCGTGTACGTGCACGTCTTCATGTCGCTGCTCAGCGTGCCCGTCGCGCCCGACGGCGGCAGGCACGAAGTCGCCGCGTCGGCTGTGGAGCGCCAGCAGTCGCTGCTGCTCGACAGCCACGCACAATCGAGCCCCCCGCCGCCGTCACCCCCGCCAGAAGACCCGCAGGCGAGAGCCAGGAGGCACGCGACGAGGGGAAGAACGACGCTTCGAATGCTCACCCCGACAACGATACAGCCCCTTGCGCCCGTTGACGCGCGGCCCGGGTGCGCGGTCTCCTGGTCGGGCCGATGAGCATCGAGCTTGCCGTTTGCTTGGCGGCCGTAGCCGGCTCTTTCCTCGTCGCGGTCATCGTCGGCTACCTCCGAGGGGCCGTCACCGCAAGCGACGAGAGGGCGCGAGCGTTCAGCAGAAGGCGAACCCGCTTGGAGTGGACGCGTGGGTTCATGTTCGCTTCAACAAGCAACGAACGGCGGTCGCGCTCGACCGCATCGCGAGCGAGAGCGCCTCGGAGATGGTCGCGCGCGAGGCGCGTGACGCTCGCGAGAAGGAAGAGCGTCTCCTGCGCGGGCCTTCGGGCTCGTGATTGGACGTCGCGCTCACCTGCCCTTGCGCAAGCCGGGTAGCGCAACGAGGTCGAACGCGCGCCCGTCCGCCAGACGAACGGGCGAGAAATGCCGGGAATCCAGGTACGACAGGAG
>Ga0335082_10002729_pt1 | contig 19065 bp, 14 predicted proteins | sample Lox_Sample_41_FD_206718 | JGI IMG/M metagenome (GOLD analysis project Ga0335082, IMG submission 206718) | Soil microbial communities from Loxahatchee National Wildlife Refuge, Florida, United States - Lox_Sample_4.1 | ecosystem: Environmental > Terrestrial > Soil > Wetlands | place: USA...
CTGCTGGGATGGCTGTTGGCATCGGAACCGTTGACTGAACGCGTGTTGCTGGCTTCTGTTGCCATTCTGGGAGCGATTGTCTTGATTCGCAGAGGGGAACGCGAGACGGAGCGCCGTGCGGCGGTACTCGGGCGTCAAAAGGCTGCTTCGTTATCGGAGTGCGCTTGAGCGCTGGCTCGGTTTAGTTCTTGAACATAACCTTCCCTATCTCTGACTCGCTATTCTTTTAAAGTCAAAATCCCCACCCTGTCGCACAAAACGCGACAAGGGCGGGCACCCCGCTTGTTCGTTTTACGATGGGCGCTGTTTCATTCGAGCTTCGGATGTGAAATGATTCCACGTTCTTTAGGAATTCTTCTTCACGGTCCGGAGGCTTTCATGCGCGGGAAGTTCATTGCTTGCCTGCTTGTCATCTTCGTTGGCGCAACAGCTGTCTTCGCGGCAACGCCTTTGTCAGTCACCAACCTGCGTTGTGAATACAAGAGCAATCCCGTTGGGATGGATGTTATGAATCCGCGGATGAGTTGGGAATTGGTGTCGTCCGAGCGCGGGACTCTGCAGACTGCGTACGAAGTGCGGGTTGCCGCTTCGATCGCGGATTTCGCGAAGAAAAAGCTGATTTGGGATTCAGGGAAGAAAACTTCGGAAGCATCCATTCAGGTGCCGTACGAAGGCCCAACACTGACGAGCGGGAAGCGCTACTACTGGGAAGTTGACGTTTGGGACAACCAGGCACGCGACTCTGGATGGAGCGAGCCCGCGTACTGGGAAATGGGACTGCTGTCGCCTGCCGACTGGAAGGCGAAATGGATTACGCCCAGTTTGAAGGAAGACCCGGAGATTTCCAATCCGGCGCCCATGTTACGGCGTGCATTTGAAGTGAAGAGGAACATCGCACAGGCGCGACTATACGTCTCGACGATGGGCCTGTATGAGATGCAGATCAACGGCAAGCGTGTGGGCAATCAGTACTTCACTCCGGGATGGACAGCCTACGATTTCCGCTATCAGTACCAGACCTATGATGTTGGAGAATGGTTGAAGACGGGCAAGAACGCGATCGGCGCAACTCTAGGCGATGGATGGTTCCGAGGAAATCTCGGCTTCCAGCACAATCGGAACACGTACGGCACAAAACTGGCTCTGCTCGCTCAGTTGGATATCACTTACAAAGATGGCTCTCATCAGGTCGTAGCGAGCGACGAATCGTGGAAAGCAGCCACTGGAGCAATTATCGCGTCCGATATTTACAACGGTGAAACCTATGATGCGCGTCTCGAGCGTGCGGGGTGGAGTGAGCCGACGTACGACGACAAAGACTGGTCCGGCGTGACTGTAATCGAAACACCGAAAGCGAAGTTGGTGGCGCCCGAGGGACCGCCCGTGCGGGCGATCGAAGAGATCAAACCCGTCAAGTTGATCAAGACGCCCGGCGGGGACACTGTCATCGATATGGGACAAAACATGGTGGGATGGATTCGCATGCAGGTGACGGCGCCTGCGGGCACGACGATCACGCTGCGCCACGCGGAGGTGCTCGACAGCAAAGGAAACTTCTATACGCAGAATCTCCGATCAGCGAAAGCGACGGATCAGTACACGGCGAAAGGTCAAGGCGTTGAGACGTTCGAACCGCATTTCACGTTTCATGGGTTCCGTTATGTTTCGGTCAGTGGGTGGCCCGGTGAGCTGCCTCTTAACGCCTTCACCGGCGTCGTCGTACATTCTGCGATCGAGCCGACTGGGACCTTCGAAACTTCAAACGCGATGCTGAACAAGCTTCAGCACAACATTGTTTGGGGACAGAAAGGCAACTTCCTCGATGTCCCTACGGATTGTCCGCAGCGCGACGAGCGGCTCGGGTGGACTGGCGATGCAGAAGTGTTTGCTCGGACGGCATGCTTCAATCATGATTCGGCGGCGTTTTATACGAAGTGGCTGAAGGACGTCGCACTGGATCAGCAGGATGATGGCGCGGTGCCGTATGTGATCCCGAACGTGCTCAGTCACAGCACTCGGAAGGGGGCCTCGGCATCGGCAGGATGGGCTGATGTGGCGACGGTCTTGCCTTGGACTGTTTATCTCTCCTATGGGGACCGGAGAATTCTGGAAGAGCAATATCCGAGCATGAAGGCGTGGGTCGAGTACATGAGGAAGCAGGCCGGCGACCGTTATATCTGGAGTAGCGGCTTCAGCTTCGGAGACTGGCTGGCGTTTGCAACCACGCAATCGGACTATCCGGGTGCGACCACGGACAAAGATTTTCTGCAGACCGCGTACTTCGCGCGATCTACTGACTTGCTGCGCCAAACTGCAGAAGTGCTGGGTAAGAAAGAGGACGCGGCTGAATACGCCGAGTTGCTTGATCACATTCGCGCGGCTTTTCAGAAGGAGTTCGTCACACCGAATGGGCGATTGTCGTCGAACACGCAGACGGCTTATGCGCTCGCGCTGGCGTTTGATCTGCTGCCCGAGTCTGAGCGCAAGCAGGCCGCGGAGAGACTCGCAGCGGACGTGCGCCACTTCGGGCACCTTACAACCGGCTTTCTGGGAACTCCCGTGCTCTGTAAAGCCCTCAGCGATTACGGATACTACGATGAAGCTTACATGTTGCTGAACCGGACGGAGTATCCATCGTGGCTATATCCGATCACGAAAGACGCGACTACGATCTGGGAGCGATGGGATGGAGAGAAGCCCGACGGATCGTTTCAGGATGTGGGGATGAACTCGTTCAATCACTATGCGTACGGGGCGATTGGGGAGTGGATGTATCGCGTCATCGCGGGTATTGAAATCGATCCGGCGCAACCCGGGTACAAACATACGCTCATCCAACCGCATCCCGGGGGTGGGCTGACGATGACGAAGGCATCCGTGCACAGCATGTATGGGACGGTCGCATCGTCATGGGAAGTGCAGGATGGGACGATGACGATGAAGGTTGAGATTCCGGCGAATACCTCGGCGACAGTGACTCTTCCGGGAGCGCGGTTGGAGGACGTTAGCGAGGGCGGGAAGGGATTGGGAACAAGTGTGTCTGTGTCCGGCGCCCGGCAGGCGGAGGATGCGGTTGTGCTGGAGGCTGGATCGGGGAGTTACGAGTTTTCTTACAAGTACGGGAAATAGCTATTGGCGGGAAGGCATTCAAAGTCTTTCACCACAGAAGAATTTCTAGCCCTTGTGGTCGCGGCGGCGTAGGTAGTCGATGAACATCTGTTCGACCGGTTTGTCGTAGGCGATGAGTACGTGGCGGACGGGGCGTCCGCTGACGAAGTGGCAAACTTCTTCGGCCAAGTTCTTGGCGTGGTCGCCGGCGCGTTCCAGAGACTGCGTCATGAAGATGACCTGTAGGCTGGCCTGCCGGTGAATGTTCTCCGGATTTTCGATGTGACGCAGGAAGATGAGATTGCGGAGGCGATCCATTTCAGCGTCGGCACGGAGGACTTCGACGGCTTTGCTGACATTGCGATCGGAGAAAGCGTCGGCGCAGTCGGTCAACATCTTCTCGAGCAGGGTGGCCATCTGTGTGAGGTCGCGGGTATCTTCGGAGTCGATGCGTCCAGCGGCGGCTTGTGCGCTGCTGCCAAAGCTGAGCAGGAGGTCTCCGATGCGCTCGAGGCCGATCATGAATTTCATGCAGGCGAGAAGTTCTCGAGCTTCGGCGGGAGCGACTTCGGTGATCGCGGTGGTGACACCGTTATCGATTTCGGTGTCGAGTGTGTCCAGCTCGCGCTCGCGCTGACGCAGCGAGTTTAACAATGCAGCAGAACCGGTTGCGATGCCTTCGGCGGCAGCCGCGGCAGCATCTTTCGCCATATGGCATGCTTCAACGGTGCGGCGAACGATGTAGTGATGGGCCGGTTCGGGGTTCGGACTCTTGATCGCGGTACTCATGGGCACATCCACCAGGTGGGAGAACGAGGGACGAGGTAATCTGGGACCGCCGCCGTTATTCTGCCGTTTTTGAGATCGGATTGCCAACGGCTCATCATAAGATCTTCCCTGCACAGTGCGGTTAATAAGCTATGAATTTTCGGTTAACTTTCGTTGCCTCATCGCAGGGGCATTCCAAGAGTAGTTAATAACAGAGAGCCCAGCCGAATCAACCTATTCGCCGACGTTTGTGGGGCACCAAGGGGAAAGAAACAAGCCCTTAGCTTGCGCACTGTAGACAAACCCGTGTGACAAGAACGCACTCAAAGACCTCATGCGGTAGGAAGCGTGAATACGAAGCTGCTGCCGTGGTTGAGTTCGCTTTCGGCGCGGATCGAACCGCCGTGGGCGCGCATGATGTGCTTGGCGATGGCGAGGCCCAGGCCAGTGCCGCCGGATTCGCGGGAGCGTGCCTTGTCGACGCGGTAAAAACGCTCGAAAAGACGGGGCAAGTGCTCTGACGATATACCCGCACCGTAGTCGCGGACGTAGAATTCGATCCCTCGTTGGGCAGCCCGAGCACCGAGTTCCACGCGCCCTCCTGTGCGTCCGTACTTCATCGCATTATCAATCAGATTCGAAAACACTTGATGAATGGCCTCGCGGTCTGCGAAGACGAGAGGAAGAGACTCGACGGACCCGCTGCCGTTTTGCGAATCCATAATCTGAAGATCCACTCCCTGGCCGCGTGCGATTTCACGAAAGCTTTCTTCAGCGTCGTGGAGCAGTTCAGCGGGGGGGACTGGCTCGGTTTCAAAACGTGTTTCGCCCGATTCCACGCGAGCCAGGGTCAGAAGGTCTTCTGTGAGGCGCGACATGCGAGACGTGTTCTTGCGAATGATCTCCAAAAATTCGCGGGTAGAACCGGAATTTTCAGAAATCGTATCGAGGAGAGTCTCGGTGTATCCCTGAATGGAGGTCAATGGCGTCCGAAGCTCATGTGAGACGTTCGCGATGAAGTCGCGGCGTGTCTTTTCGACACGCTCAGTCTCGGTGAGATCGCGAAGCACGGCAACGACACCACCGTCGGGGAGCGGGGCAGCCGTGACATCGAACGCACGACCCGGAACGATTGAGGTTGCGCGAGCTTCCTTAACTTCTTTCGTGGTTGTGGCGGCTTTCACCGTGCCGAGGAAATCAGGGTCGCGAATGGTTTCGACGACCGGAGCGTTCAGCCGTGTGCGCTGGGGAACGAGACGATCCATCGGCTGGTTAGCCCAGCGGACGAGACCGTCGGCACTAACCGCGATGACAGCGTCTTGCATGCTGTTAAGCAGAGTTTCAAGCTGACGCTGGCTCGAGCGCACCGCGGCAAAACTGCGTTCGACTTGTTCTGCGCCTTTGTCGATGGCGGCGGCCACGCGTCCAATCTCGTCGATTGTCGAGTCGTCCACGCGGGCGCGCAGGTCGCCACGCTCGATGCGAGAGGCAACATCGACGATCCGCTGCAAACGACGCGAGATCCATATAGAGGCAGCGGCCGCGACCAGCATCGCTGCAATGAATGCGACCAGGGATCCCCAAAGAAGCCGCCGGCGCACCTGAGCCTGGACCGCTTCGACATCGGACAACGGGTAAGCCAGGCGCACGGCACCGCCCGATATCGGCGCGGCCACATACAGAAATGGAATGCCCAGCGTCGCACTGCGGCGCTCGTTCTCGCCAGTCTTGCCGGAGAGCGCCGCCCGGAACTCAGCGCGCGTGGCGTGATTCTCCATGGTCAGAGCATTGCCTTCGGAGTCGGCAAGCACCCTGCCCGAAGCATCAATCACCGTGGCGCGAGCGCCGGCGGCCTGGCCTTCCTGCGAAGTGATTTCGGCAAGCGAGTGCGAGCGATCGATCTCGACCCGGTGTGCGAAGAGCAGAGTCTTTTGCGTCAGGTTGCGTTCAATTTCGGAGCGAAGAGATGCTTCCCATGCGCCACCGATCATGACATCGAGAATGACGGCAGTAGCGGCGATGACGATCAGGAAAACGGCGAGCAACTTGAAGAAGATGCGGTTCTTCACGGCGTCCTCATTTTACATTCGCGCGAGAATAAGGATGCGAGCCAAACGCGCGATTATTGCGCCGCAAAGCGCGCGGCGCTTCGCGCGGCTCGCCCAGATCCTTCGGTTCGCAAAATACGCGACCCTCAGGATGACAACGTCAGAATAGATGGATCACTTCGGCGCTTCGAAACGGTAACCGGCGCCGCGTACCGTTTTCAGGTAACGCGGATTCTCCGGGTCGGGTTCGATTTTTTCTCGGATACGCCGGACATAGACGTCCACTGAACGGGGCGTTACATAAGCCGTGTCGCGCCACACCGAATCCAGAAGATGATCGCGACTGAAGACGCGCCCCTTGTGCCGGGCAAAATAGTCGAGGAGGCGGAACTCGGTCGCAGTGGTTGGAACTGTGGCGCCTCGGACCGTGAGCGTCATCGCCGAAGGATCGATTTCGATGTCCCCGACTTTCATCGGGCTGGGAGGAAGCGGGCGCTCGAAGCGTCGCAGAACCGCCTTGACGCGAGCCACCAGTTCTCGGGGGCTGAAGGGCTTGGGGATGTAGTCGTCGGCGCCAAGTTCAAGTCCCAGGACGCGATCGGCCTCGCTGCTTTTGGCCGTCAGGAAAATTACCGGGACCGAAGCCAGAGCAGCGGTCTGGCGAATGGTACGGCAGATTTCAAGTCCATCTTTGCCGGGAACCATGATGTCGAGAATGAAGAGTGAAGGCCTCTGACGTTCGGCGTCCGCCAAGACCGTAGTTCCGGTGGGATAGACGCGAACGACGAAACCTTCGTTTTCGAGATGGTGACGCACCAGGCGGGAAATATCCGGATCGTCTTCAACCACGAAGATGCTGGGTTTCACGAAGGTATTGTAGCGAAGGCAGTACGTGGTACCTAGCGTTCGGTGCCTCTTCGAGGGGACGCCGGGCAGATTTTCATCGGATTTTAACAATTCAAGGGGAGAACGTCCCACCAGAGATCGGCTGACAGAGACCTGTTCCGCTGCCGGGCGGAACAACCTCCTGCCCATTGCGAGTCGTCTTACAATCTTGCTCACTGTGTGAACATTCGCAAAACACGCGAAACCGCAGCCTTCCCATGGATGTATGATTTGGAGAAGGTCACAAAGCACGGTCTCGCGCGTTCCTTGCTCTTGACGCTTTGAGGCAAGGAAACCTGCAGCGCTGAAATGTCCGGTGCGCCCGGTTGTCGTTCACTGAGCCGTGTTTTGGAGGCAGGTCTTATGCCTACAATCCATCTTGCAATCAATGGGAAAAGTTATTCGGTAGATGCCGATCCGCAGACGAGTCTTCTGACGGTTCTGCGTGACGACCTCGATCTGACCGGGAGCAAATACGGTTGCGGCGAGGGCATGTGCGGCGCGTGTACGGTACTGATTGACGGAAAAGCGCAGCGATCGTGCATCACGCGCGTCGGATCCGTCGCCGGAAAACAGATCACCACCATCGAAGGGCTTGCCACTGGGGATCAACTGCATCCGGTGCAGCAAGCGTTTCTCGATGCGGGTGCGATGCAGTGCGGATACTGCACCTCGGGAATGATCATGTCGGCGGTTGCTCTGCTGCGGAAGAACCCCGCGCCAAGCGAGCGCGACATTATCAGCTCGATGGATGGCAACGTTTGTCGCTGCGGGACCTACTCGCGGATTGTGAGTGCGATTCAGCAGGCTTCCAAGATGCCGGCACAGGCCGCTGCGAAAGGAGGAACGCGATGAGCGCGAAGATGAACTTCGAAGTTCCTCTAGAGCCCGAGCGCTACGAGCTTAACGCCGCGGCGCCTTATCGGTTTGATCTGGGCCGACGCGATTTCTTCAAATTCCTCGGAGCCGGAATCGTTGTGGTTTCGGTGATGAAGCCGGCGCTGGCCGCACAAGAGTCGGGCGGAGCCCGCCGGCGGCGCGACGATTCCCTGCCCAAAGAAATCAACGCATGGCTACATATCGGGGAAGACGGGAAGGTCACGGTTTTTACCGGCAAGGTCGAAGTCGGGCAGAACATCCGGACATCGTTAAGCCAAGCTGTGTCGGAAGAATTGCGCGTACCAATCGACAGGCTCCAATTTGTCATGGGCGATACGCAACTCACGCCGTTTGATATGGGGACATTCGGCAGCCGTACGACGCCGACGATGAATCTGCAACTGCGAAGGGTCGCAGCGGCAGCGCGGGATACCTTGATCGGGCTGGCTGCGACCCAGTGGAAGACAGATGTAAAAGGGCTTGTTGCGTCGGATGGAAAGGTGTCCGATCCGCGCGGCAATCGCTCGGTTGAGTATGCGGCCCTAACCAAGGGCCAGCAATTGACTCAGGTCTTGCCAGAGGAAGACCCACTGATTCCCGCGGCGGACTGGAGGGTGGCTGGAGTTTCCGCGCCTAAGGTCGATGGACTTGAATTCGTCACAGGGAAACATCGTTATCCGTCCGACCAGAAACTGCCTGGCATGCTCTACGGGAAGGTGCTGCGGCCAGCTGCGTTCGATGCGACTTTGAGTTCCATTGATACTGCGAAAACCGAGCAGATGGGTGTCACCGTGGTGCGTGACGGCAACTTTGTGGGAGTGGCGGCACCGAGCTCTCAGCTCGCCGAATCTGCTCTGAAGGCAATTCACGCGGAGTGGAAATCGGAACCGCAACCCGCGAATAAAGAGTTGTTCGACTATCTGCGCAAGAACGCTGAGAGCACCACGGATGATGACGATCGCCATGAGGTTGGCTCTGTCGACCAGGCATTCGGTTCGGCTGATCACAAACTGCAGGCAACTTACACGGTCCAGTACATCGCGCACGTGCCACTCGAACCTCGGGCAGCGGTCGCGAAGTGGGACGGAGATCAACTGACGGTTTGGACGGGGACGCAGCGTCCTTTCGGTGTACGAGGTCAGTTGGCGGAAGCGTTTCACATTCCTGAAGATCACGTTCGCGTGCTCATGCCAGACATGGGGTCTGGCTACGGTGGCAAGCACACCGGAGAGACTGCGATTGAAGCGGCGCGACTGGCGAAAGCGGCAAAGCGTCCGGTGAAAGTTGTGTGGACGAGGGAAGAAGAGTTTACCTGGGCATATTTCCGCCCGGCTGGCGTAATTGATGTGATTGGCGGCGTGCACAATGACGGTACTATCACTGCCTGGGAGATGCACAACTACAACTCGGGCTCGGCGGGAATTCGGACTTACTACGACATCCCGAATCAACGCATGGTGTTTCATCCCGTGAAGTCGCCGCTTCGGCAGGGATCTTACCGCGCGCTGGCGGCGACGGCGAACCATTTCGCACGCGAGTCGCACATGGATGAGCTGGCTCATTCAGTGAAAATGGACTCGCTAGAATTCCGGCTGAAGAATTTGAAAGACGAGCGACTTCGAGCAGTATTTCAAGCCGCAGGCAAGCAGTTCGGATGGGGTAAGAGCAAGACCGCCGGACAGGGATTTGGGATGGGTGGCGGCTACGAGAAACTGGGGAACATCGCTACGTTTGCCGAAGTGCAAGTCGATGCCAAGTCGGGCAACGTGAAAGTGATTCGTGTTGTCTCAGCTTTTGAATGTGGCGCCATTGTGAACCCTGACAATTTGCGGAACCAGATTGAAGGATCTAATGTGCAAGGGCTGGGCGGAGCTTTGTTCGAGGCAATTGAATTTGAGAACGGCAAAATACTGAATGGACGCTTGTCACAGTATCGCGTACCTCGATTCAGCGATCTGCCCAAACTCGAAACAGTGCTGCTGGATCGTAAGGACATTCCTTCGGTCGGAGCGGGCGAGTGTCCGATGATCGGACTGGCACCCGCAATTGCGAATGCAATCTTCGACGCGACGGGTACACGGCTGCGCGCGCTGCCACTTGTGCCAAATGGGCTGAAGACGAGCTAAGATCTCAATTCACGATTTCTTTCAGGAGCGAACATGAGCGATTCGTACGCCATCAATCGTCGGGATTTTCTCGAGAAATCAGCGCTAGTTGCCGGAGGTGCGGCATTGTCGAGCACCGCGTCTTCCTACGCCCGGGTAGTCGGCGCGAACGACCGCATCTCCCTTGCGCACATCGGTTGCGGTAACCGGGGCAAGGACCTCGACCTGATTGCATCGAAGTTGAAATCCAGCCACAACGTCGAAATGACAGTTGTGTGCGATTTGTGGACTGGCAACCGCGAGAAAGCTCTAGCCACGAACACGGGATACAACGGCAGAACTCCGCGGGCAGCGCAGCACGTAGAGGAAGTCCTGGCGCTCAAGGATGTAGATGCGGTTCTTATCTCTACGCCGGAGCATTCGCATTCGCCGATCTTGAGGATGGTGGCGGAGGCCGGGAAAGACGCATACGTCGAGAAGCCCATGGGCAACGTGCTCGAAGAGGCCAAAGCCGGGCGCGATGCCGTGCTGCAGGCGAAGACGATTGTGCAGGTGGGCACACAACATCGCAGCGAGCCGTATCCGCAGGCCGCCCAGAAAGTAGCGAGAAGCGGAGCTCTCGGCGACGTCAGCAAAGTGGAAATTGAATGGAATTATCACGGGCCACGGTGGCGTGGACGTCCGGAGGTAAAGCAGATTCGGGAGCAGGATACGGATTGGGCAAAGTGGCTATTGACGAAGCCGATGCGACCGTTCGATCCGCAAATGTATTTCGAGTTCCGGTTGTATCGCGAATTTTCGAGTGGCATTCCGGATCAATGGATGAGCCATGCGATCGATCTCGTGCACTGGTTTATGGATGATTCGTACCCGACTTCTGCGATGTCGCACGACGGCGTGTATGCGTGGCATGACGGCAGAGAGAACGCCGATACGTTTCAGACGCTGCTCGAATACCCGAAGGGATTCCTGGTCAGCTACTCGACGAGCTTCGGCAACGACGCGCCGAGCTTTAGCCGCTATATGGGAAAGAAGGCCACGCTCATCAACATTGGCGGCGAAGGAAGCCCACGCTATCAATTGGTCGAGGAAGTCGGCACCCATGAAGATGACGCCAACATCGACAACAAGCGGCAGGCGAAATACATTTCGTTGCCGGGCGAAAAGGGTCTGCCGCCGATGGGCATCGACGATCTGACGACCGAGCACATGGCGAACTGGTTCGAATGCATGCGCTCGCGGCAGCAACCGCATTGCACCGTGCACGAAGGGTTCGCACACTCGGTCGCATGCATGATGGCAGCGGAGTCCTATTGGAGCGGCAGGAAGATCTTCTGGGATCCAAAGACCGAGACGTTCTCGGACACCAAACCTAGCTAACGCCGCAGGCGTGAGCATTGCCCAGGCATTGCCCGACTACGCGAGCATAATCCGCGATTGCGATCTCGGGATCCTGGAGCTCGGGGTGCCAGACTTTTTCCCATTCAAAGCAGTAGAAGCCCTTGTAATCGATCGACTGCAGAGCTTTGATCTGGCGTTCAATGGGAACATTGCCGCGGCCCGTGAGCACATACTTGCGATCTTCGCCGCTGCCGACCGAATCTTTGAGATGTGTGTGGCGAATCCATTTTCCGAGCTGCTTGACGGTGAACTCGGGTTCTTCATTCGAAGTTGCGAAGGTATGATGTGCGTCCCAGAGCAGCGCTGCATGTTCGGAATTGGCTTCGTTCAAAACGTCTTTTAGAGTCGCCGACGATGTGAAGTGATCATGCGATTCAATGATCACCGTTACACCTTTTGGCCCGGAATATTCCCCCAGCTCTTTCAGTGCAGAGGCGACACGCTTCTTCGTCGCATCGTCTGGGACTGGATTCTTGTCGGTATCGGCTTTCCCGCCAAATACACGAACATAAGGCGCTCCTAAAGCCGCCGCCAAGTCGATGAAGCGCCGAGCATCTGATAGTTCTTTGGCGCGCTTGGCGGGATCCTCGAAATATAACGTTGCAGAACTGCCGAGATTTGCGATGCGAAGGTTGTGCGCCTGGATTTCTTTCTTAGTCTGCTCGATGCGATCGGGGGCAAAGATAGGATTCGAGGGCAGATCCATATTGCCTTGCAATCCGCGCAATTCGACGGCGGCGAATCCGTGGTCGTGAGCAAACGTAAGAATTTTCGCCCAATCCCAGGCGGGGCAGCCGAGAGTGGAAAATGCGATCGGAATGCGGCTTGCGCCGCTGTCTGCGAATGAACGAAGCGGTAGCGCCAATGCTCCGAGCGCCAGAGATGAAGTTCCTATAAATGCACGGCGAGTTTGCATATCAAAGTTCTCCTTTCTTCATTTGCTGCACTGCATAGTCGCAGGCGCGCGCGGTGAGCGCCATGTAAGTTAGAGACGGGTTCACGCAGGAAGATGAGACCATTGCTCCGCCATCGGTGATGAAAAGGTTTTTCATGTCGTGAGACTGATTGAAGGAATTTAGAACTGAAGTCTTCGGGTCGCGACCCATCCGCGCGGTCCCCATCTCGTGAATACTGAATCCTGGCGGATCATCACCCGTGAAAGGCTGGATGTCGGTGGCACCAACAGCAGCGAGCATTTCGGACGCAGAAACTGCCATGTCTTTGCGGATGGCAAGTTCGTTTTCGCCCCACGCGCAATGAATCTTCAAAGTGGGAATTCCCCAGGCGTCGACCTTTTCTTTATCGATCTCGACGTAGTTGTTGTGATTGGAGAGACATTCCCCGTATCCGCCGAAATTGAAGCGCCACGGGCCAGGCTGGCTGATGGATTTCTTAAATTCGGCGCCAAAACCAGGTTGAAGGATGCCCCGTCCCCAACCCTCGCGGTGAGCTCCACCCTGGAAGCCGTATCCGCGGATGAAATCGGGATGCTTGCTCTTCACATTGCGAAAACGAGGCATATAGATGCCGTTCGGGCGACGGCCTACTTCCACTGCGTTTTCATTGCCAAGGATATACCCACTGGCGCCACCCGCCTTCACATGGTCCATCAGATTGTGGCCGAGTTCCCCGCTGGAGTTACCCAAGCCATTCGCGAATTCAGGAGTCGAGGAATTCAGCAGGATGCGAGTCGACTCGAGCGTGGATGCGCAGAGGAAGATGACTTTCGCACGAAATTCCACGCTGGAGCGATTCTGGCCATCGATCACACGGATGCCCGTAGCTCGCCGTGTCTTCGCGTCGAACATGACGCTATGCACCACGCTGAACGGGCGGAGCGTCATGCGGCCTGTCTTTTCTGCTGCGGGAAGGGTCGCATTGATGCTGTTGAAATACGAGAGCGTGATGCATCCTCGCTCGCACGGACCGCAGTAATGGCACGCGGCTCGCCCTCGATGGTCTTGAGTAAGAATCGCGGCGCGTCCAATCGTTAAAACGCGTTCGCCGCCAAAGCGCTTCGATAATTCGCCGCGCACGAATCTCTCGACGCAGTTCAATTCCATCGGCGGAAGAAATTTACTGTCGGGCAGCTGAGATAGCCCTAACGCTTCTCCGGAGATCCCGACGAAGTCTTCCACGTAGTCGTACCAGGGTGCGATATCCGCGTAGCGGATCGGCCAGTCGATGGCAATTCCATCCCGAAGATTCGCTTCAAAATCGAGATCGCTCCAGCGGTAGCTCTGGCGCCCCCACGTGATGGAGCGGCCTCCGACCTGGCGACCTCGGATCCAACGGAAAGGCTTGCCAGCGGCGGTGGTGTAAGGATTCTCTTTGTCGCTCACGAAGAACTTAGCCGACCATTCATCGCAGGCATAGCAGAGGCTCTGAATGGGCTGATCTTCGAGCAACCGGCGACGGTCGCCCATGCCGCGGAACTTCATCTCCCATTGAGGGACGTGCTCGACATAATCCTGTTCGGGAATTGTGGGACGTCCGGCTTCGAGAACCAGCGTCTTCAGCCCTTTCTCGGTAAGTTCTTTCGCGGCCCACCCGCCGGTGATTCCGGATCCGACGACGATTGCGTCAAAGGTGTTGGTTTCGCTCACTTCTGATCCGGATCCTCCTTCACGGCAGGGACGTGGCTGCATCCTTCGTACATGCCGGGAATCAACTCGAAGTGAAGCGCTTTGGTAGCTCCGGCCTCTGAGGTGTAGTAAGCGGTCAAGGTGAGTTGGCGCAACATGGCGTAGAAGTTCTGGGCTGGCCTCGCTCCACGGCCGGTGAGGGCTGGCATACGCCCACTGTGGTGTTCCTCCGCCATCTCGGCGCCAAGCGCGCTGAGAATGTCTCCCTGCTGGGTGGCGGAGCATTCAACGAAGTTCTTGCCGAAAAGCTTGGTTGCCCTGGAATCCACGTCATTGACGCCGGCGAGAAACCGCGAGCGTTCAGAGTCCTGGTACCACTCGGTCAACATCAGATCGACGAAGTCGGCTGCGCTTACATCGGTTGCGCCGGGAGTCTCTGTGCGCGGAATGATCAGCTCTGCCATCGCCTTGACGGTGGCGTACTGATGGAGGTTAAGGGTTCGCGGGGACGCGGGCGTCTGCACCAGATCCCGCATTTCGCGGAGCACGGCAAACAGTTCCGTGGGAGCCAACTGCAGGATAGTGCCAGTGCCAAGCAGGCGAAGTACTTCGCGTCTTTGCATCTCGGGGGTTCGGGTCTGACAATGTCTATGTTATCGAAATGCGAGAGTCTCGTGGGCTTCAATCTAAGCGCTTCGAAACCCACCCGAGACGGCAGCCACACTGTTCGACACTCTTACCACCCAGACTCCGAGAATGGTTTATTAGGTGAGTAGAGTAAACAAACCCGTACCCACGAGCGCGGCCCCCCAGACCAAGTTGAAGTTGAACCAAGTCTTACGGAGAAGCGCGAGCCCAAGCTTACTGTAGAACGCCCACGCGACCAATCCTGTGACGGCAAGATAGCCGACCGTGTGGATTCCAGTGGCGAGCATGCCCGTTAACGGGGACGCGGTCGCGGGCATGTGGCTGTGCCCTGCCATATGAGCGTGTGCTTCGACTGTGCTGCTCCCCAGCAGCACCGGTATCACCATCAAACCGGCGCCGTGTGCAGAAGCCATCAAAAACGACCAGGTGATAAGGTCTCGAAAGCCTACGCGCATGCGGACCCACCGGGGATGCCAGTGACCTAGCAGGCTGAAGGTTCCGATGCCAACCAACAGGGCTGCGACGAAGTAACGAATCGTAAGGATCGGGAGCGCTTTGCCCAAAAACGCAGCAACCATCACCACGCTGCCAATGGCCAGCGCATGCCCAATCGCGATGGGGACAAGCGATTTTGCTACGGCACTTCCTTTTTGTTCCTGCATCCCCAGCGCCACCGCGAAGAGCCAACCCATGCCAGGGTTGACTCCGTGGTAGGCACCGAGGAGCAGCATCAGCCACAGTGCCGTCGAGCCCATGTCGGCGTGCATCATTTCTCCTCCGAGTAGCAGTAGGAATCGGATGAGGCGTCTCCGCCATCCAGACGGACTTGGTGTGCACGAAGCCCGTCGAACTCCACGAAGAACTTCTCATCGAGATTCATTCCGCCGTTCTGGTCTACATCGAGTTTCACCATCCAACTCTTCAAGCCGTCGGGATAGATCTGCTCATCCCACGGGGAGTAGAGCGAGTTGGTGAAATAGACACGTTTGCCATCGCGGCTGATCTCCACCATCTGCGGACCGCCGTTAAGTGCCTGCTTGGGCTTGCTCGGGTGAGCCGCACGGCGGACAATCCCTCCGAGATGGACTGAGCCCGTCTTCTTCGGATTGGTCGGATCCGAAACGTCGTACTGGAGGAACTCCCCTGTCCCCCAGCAGGAAACGTAGAGAAAACGATCGTCGAGCGACAGGTTGATGTCCGTTATAAGCGGCGGCACCGCCTTGAAACCCTTCAGTAGTGGAGGCAGCTTGTCTGGGTCAGCGGGCTCGGCGGGAATTTCAATCACCTTGCGGACTGCCCATTTGCCGTTCTTGCCCTCTTCGCGATACCACATCCAGATCGACGCGGAAAGGTCTTTGAGCGAAACGACCACTCCGACGAATCCATATGTTTTGTTGGGATCGTGAGATGGGCGCAACTCGAGCACCATCTGTTGTTCTGCACCCAGGTCAATTTCCTGCTGATGACGGCGCTTGTCCAGATCCCAGACATGAATCTTGTGGCCATACTTGCCTGCCAGCAGCAACTCCGGATTGATGCCGTCTTTCACCATATTCGGAGTGCCCCATTCAGACGTGATCATGGTGTCGTGCCCCAAGTGCCACCAGAAGTCGTAAGCCAGGTGCTGTGGGCCACGATCTTTTTCCCAAGGTCCCTTCAATTCAAAGGTATTCGCGTCCATCAGGAAAATGCCTCCGGGGCCGTCCCCGTTTGCGTCTCCGAGTGCGCTGCCGTAGATAGCGTCCGGGCCACAGTGAAATGTGTGAGGAGCGGTGTAGCCGGTCTTCTTGATGAACTCTTCCGGCTCGATCACCTTCACAATCTTTGGCTGCTTTGGATTCGGCTTCGTATCGAGGATGTAAATCCGAGATGAGCCAATCCCTGGGACGATCAGGTAACGGCGTTCCATGTGCGGATGCGGGGCCTGTGGGCAGAGACACGCGCTGCACGCATTCCACCCGAAGTGGTGCAGCTCATTGTCACCACGGCCAAAATCCACTTGGCCGACCAATTGGCCAAACGCGGACGAAGCGGGATCGAGATCGATCACGCCCATACTGTCGTGATGTCCATTTTTGCCATCGTTGAGCAAGGCTACGTATGCAAGCCGTTCTCGTGGAGCTTGCATGGCCTGCTTGGGTGAAGGATAGAAAGTGGGATCGGGATGCAACATTGACATTTTGAACTCTCCTGTTTATCAGACGTTTCTATTAGACGTTTACGGTAACCCGCATAAACGTGGCAGGGATGAACGTGCCCGCATCGCTCTTGTTGTGGGCGTTCGCTAGCTCGACGAGCTGCTTGTGGAGATCTTCTTCTTTTCCGTTCTGTCGAGCTGCGTCGACAGCATTCATGGTCGGTCCATAAAACTTTTCAAAAAGCTCGATGAACTCCGTCGGGCTTTTCTCGGAATGCGCGAAGTAGTACGTATCCTTCACCATCGAGATGCTCTCCTTGGGTACTCCGGCTTGGCCAAAGCGTTCGATGATGTCGCTCTCCACACCCCAAGTCATCGGGCTGACGAACCCTTCCGGTGGCGGAGGCGTGAACACCGAACTTATTCTGAGCAACTGCGACACGAACGTCGGATCGTTGGGTATCCAGTTGCCCATTACGACTTGGCCGCCCGCTTTGGTGACCCGCACCATCTCTTTGGCCACGTCGAAGGGTTTGGGAGCGAACATCGCGCCGAAGACGGAGAGAGTCAATTCAAACGAATCGTCGTCGACTCCTTCCAGATTGCAGGCATCGCCCTCATGAAACTTCAGTCGATTGAGGCCTGCCTGTGCTGCGCGCTTGTTGCCCGCCTCTACAAGGTTCCTCGCGATATCGACTCCTGTAACATCGGCGCCCAGACAGGCTAAGGGAAGTGCGGTCGTGCCGTCGCCGCAACCGAGATCCAAAGCGCGCAGCGGAGGCGTAATGCCAAGCGACTCGACAACCGCTTCTCCGGACTGCCGCATGAAAGCGGCGATCTCCGTAAAGTCGCCCTTTTCCCATAGGGCTTGATTCGGATTCTTGGCGGCTCCATTTTGGGCCGTATTCGTTTCCATCATTTTGAGGCTCATTTGATGATCTCCTGATTGGCATTGATTCGCGTCAGGACTACAATTGTGCGGCGACTTGGGGCGGGCGACCATGCCCGAGCGTCGCGTTGATTTGCTCGAACGGCTTGCGTGCCCAGATTCCTTTGCTCGGACACCAGCTAACTTTGCAGAGAGTCCACGAAACAGAATGGACGCATTCTCCGAAATCTTGACTGGCGTCAAGCTGAACGGCGCCGTCTTCTTCAACGCTGAATTCTCGGCGCCTTGGGGATTTTCCGTTCCTCCCTCGGAACGAATGTCCGTGGCGAACACGCTCGCTCCGGGAGCGGCACATTTCCTGCTTTACCATCTGGTGGTGGATGGCAGTGCCCATGTCGAAATGGCGGATGGGAAATCCCTTGAGCTCACCTCCGGAGATGTCGTCATTTTCCCGAATGGCGATGCGCATCATATGAGCAGTAAGGGAATGAAGCCACCGTTCCCTAACTACGGCATCAATGACAAGATCAAGGCGCGCGATTTGACCCCTCTGCACGCCGGCGGCGGCGGCAAGACTTCGCGCTTCGTTTGTGGGTACATGACTTGTGACCCGCACATCAGCCGGCCGATACTGAACGGCCTGCCACCGGTTTTCAAGGTCAACATCCGGACGGATCGATCGGGGCAGTGGTTGGAAAGTTCCATTCTGCACCTGGTCGATGAAGCGATTTCGGGACGTGTAGGCAGTGAAGCCATGCTTGCGAAACTCTCGGAGGCTTTGTTCGTTGACACGTTGCGGCGCTACGTCGCCGAATTGCCCGAACGGGAAAAGGGCTGGCTGACGGGGGCGCGCGATCCGATCGTGGGAAAAAGCCTGGGCCTGATGCATCGACGCGTCGCGCATCCGTGGACGATTGCGAGTCTCGCGGACGAAGTGGGCATTTCGCGATCAGCTTTGGTGCAGCGGTTCACCCGATATCTTTCCGAACCACCGATGGCGTACTTGACGCGCTGGAGATTGCAATTGGCCGCGCGATCACTTGAAAAGACGTCGCGAGGTGTCGCAGAAATCGCCGGGGACGTAGGGTATGAGTCGGAGGCGGCGTTCAACCGGGCGTTCAAACGTGAGTTCGGGCGTCCCCCAGGTCAATATCGCAGCGATCATAAAGGGACTATCATCACGAGGCCGGAAGATGGCCGGGCGTGTAACGAGATCGCTGCCCCCGCGATTCGTATGACTCGCCCCAGCCGTGCCGTTAGAAAAACTGCAGATTCCCTCACTGGTAGGACCAAGCGCGCTGAAGCAATGTAAGACTGCGAGCACATCTCCACTGCGTCACGCACTCGAATGCAAAAGAGATGGACTTAGACCGCTAAAAGGCATTGATCGTCACAAGGACTGAGTCTGCGATTTGCCCAGCCCCTCTGCGCCTGCTCCGTTCAATGAGCGCTAGCGCCTTGCTTTCGACAGTTAACTTCCGGTTCGCCCGTCAGAACGAAGCCGCTGGCGCGGCGGACGCTGCCGCGTGGGTGATGTCGGCGTCCTGACTTTTCCACTCAGATAAGTTGTGGGTCACAAGGAGGTGTCCCTGTGACCCATTTACGCAAAATG
>Ga0335082_10002732_pt1 | contig 19060 bp, 19 predicted proteins | sample Lox_Sample_41_FD_206718 | JGI IMG/M metagenome (GOLD analysis project Ga0335082, IMG submission 206718) | Soil microbial communities from Loxahatchee National Wildlife Refuge, Florida, United States - Lox_Sample_4.1 | ecosystem: Environmental > Terrestrial > Soil > Wetlands | place: USA...
GCATGCGCCGGCGCCAGCGTCGCAGCGCGGATCACCGTCGGGAGCGTCACGCCCAGAACCAGGAACTTCGACATCGTGTGCAGGAGATCGAAGGCCGGACCATCGATACTGAGGATGTGGACGTCGCTGCTGATGACGTCCGGCAGGAATCCAGCCTCGAGCATGGCGCGCGTCGTACCGAAGCCGAAAGAGCCTTGCCCATGCCCGATATCGAAGATGACGCCGCGGGCCCGCGCTTCCATGATTTCCTCGCGCACGCCGCCGCTCGGCTTCACCGGAGCGTTGGGGAAGGGGCGGAAGCAGTGGGTGAGTACGTCGCCCTTGCGCAGCCGGCTCATCACCTCACGCCGGCTCGGCGGCGGGAAATCGAGGTGCGCCATCACCGGCAGGCCTACGCTCTCCGCGACCTCGAGCGCCATGTCCAACGGGGCCACGCCGGAACTCCCGCCGGCACCCTTGCCGACACGCACCTTGATGCCGACGACGAGATCGCGATTGGCCTCTGCGACTTTGCGGCATTCACGGAGATCGAGGAGCCGCACATCCGCGCATTCCCCGACCATCACGGAAGCGCTGAAGGCGAAGATGCCCGCGAAGGAAATGTTGAGATAGGGAATTATGCGAACCGGCGACGGCTCGATCACGTGGCGACGGAAGCCGTGGAAGTTTCCGGGACCCGCGCTGCCGGCGTCGACGAAGGTAGTAGTGCCGCTGCTTCGCGCGAGCGCCGCGGCATCGACGCCGAGCGAGGTGCCGCCCCAATAGACGTGCGTGTGAAGATCGATGAGGCCCGGCGTCACGATGAGGCCCTTAGCATCGCGCACCTCGGCATCGCGGGCATGCGCAGCGTCCCGTCCGACGGCTTTCACGCGGCCATCCGAGAAGACCACGTCCGCGACACCGTCGAGATTCTGGCTGGGATCGATGACCCGCCCGCCCTTCAATACCAGCTCGGCCATGAAGCCCTCCCTATTCCATTGATCGCGTGAGCTTAACGGCCGGACACGGCCGATAGAAGCGTCTCAAAGTGCGATCTGGCCCACCGCTTCCGGAGGGGCGATACTATGCGGGCAGGAACCGTAGGGATCGAGACATGGAATTTCGCGATCGGCAGGTCGTGGTGACGGGCGGCACGGGCGCGCTCGGTATCGCCGTCGTGGGCGCCCTGCTGGCTGCGGGCGCGGAGTGCCATGTGCCCTATATCCATGCTGCGGAGGCGGAGCGATTTCCCTTGCGGGGCGACGCGAAGATCCACCTCGTCGGCCCCGTCGATCTCGGGGACGAACCCGCGGTGGCGCAACTCTACGCCGAGGTGCCGCGGCTCTGGGCATCGATTCATCTCGCGGGCGGCTACGCCGGCGGCGGCATCGCCGACACAGACAAGGCGGCCTTGCTGCGACAGCTCCAGATGAACTTTGTGACCTGCTATCTCTGCTGTCGCGCCGCGGTCGTGGCCATGCGCAAATCGGGAGGGGGCCGAATCGTCAACGTCGCCGCCCGCCCAGCACTCGAACCCCGCCAGGGAGCGGGCGCAAGCGCCTATGCCGCGAGCAAGGCCGCAGTTGCCGCACTGACGGCGGCGCTTGGCGAGGAGCTCGTTCAGGAGGACATCCTCGTCAACGCGATCGCGCCCTCCGTCCTCGATACACCGGCTAATCGCAAGGCGATGCCGAAGGCGAAATTCGAGCTCTGGCCCAAGGTCGAGGAGGTAGCGCAGGCAATCCTCTTCCTCGCGAGCCCCGAGAACCGCGTTGCCCGCGGGACAGTGGTTCCCGTCTACGGCCGTTCCTAGCCGCCGTCCATGACCGCTGAGGCGCCAATTTCCCATCGCGCGGTGCTGCGCATTCTCAGCGGCGTTCTCCTGGGGATGTTCCTCGCGGCGCTCGACCAGACCGTGATCTCGACCGCCTTGCCGACCATGGCGGCCGATCTCTCGGGGGTGGAGCACCTCTCCTGGGTGGTGGCGGTCTATCTGCTGACCTCGACCGCCTCGACGCCTATCTACGGCAAGCTCAGCGACCTCTACGGCAGGCGAAGCCTGCTGCAGGGTGCAATCACGATCTTCGTCGGCGGCTCGATGTTCTGCGCGATCGCGCAGTCGATGCCGCAGCTCATCCTCGCGCGCGCCGTGCAAGGGCTCGGCGGGGGCGGGCTCATCACGCTCGCTCATGCGGTGATCGCAGACCACGTCTCGCCACGCGAGCGTGGCCGATACCAAGGTTATCTCAGCGGCGTCTGGGCGACCGCGAGCGTCGGCGGGCCGGTGCTCGGTGGGTTCTTCGTCGATCATCTCTCCTGGCGCTGGGTGTTCTGGATCAACCTGCCTATCGGCGCCTTGGCATATCTGCTGTGCTGGCGCGCTCTGCGGCATCTCACGCGGAAGAGCGAGAGCCGCGCCATCGACTTCCTCGGCGCGTGCCTGCTCACGAGCGCCGTAGCTTCTCTGCTGCTGGTCGCTACCTGGGGTGGATCGCAGTTTCCTTGGCTCTCCCTGCCGATCATCGCGCTCGGCGGCGGCGGGCTCGCGCTTCTGGCGCTGTTCCTGGTGCAGGAGCTGCGCGCGATCGAGCCGATCCTCCCGCCGCGACTGTTCCGCAACGACGTCTTCCGCACCGCCAACTGCACCTCATTCCTCGTGGCGATGGTGCTCTTCGGCACCACCATGCTGCTGCCGATCTTCCTGCAGATCGTTTCGGGGATGAGCCCGGGCCGCTCGGGCATGCTGATGGCGCCGTTCATGGGCGCGACGGTCGTGAGCTCCTTCATTACGGGCCGGCTCATGCGCTCGACCGGGCGCTACAAGCGCCTCCCCATCATCGGCCTCTCGCTTGCGACCCTTGGGCTGGCACTCCTCGCGACCATGACCGTCAATACCCCCGTCCTGGCGATCTCGAGCTATCTCGCGATCATCGGCATGGGCTTCGGCTTCACCTTTCCGGTGATGCTGGTCTCGGTGCAGAACGCCGCAGATCCCCGCGATATCGGGGTCGCGAGCTCCGCCGTCAATTTCTTCCGCTCCATGGGCGGGTCCTTCGGCGCGGCCATTCTCTGGTCGGTGCTGATCGTGGCGCTCGGGCATCGTCTCGCGAGCGGCGGCGCCGCCGTCGGAGATGACAGCCTCGCCCTCCTCCGCGGCGGACCGGAGGGGCTCGCGCGGCTGCCTCAAGGACTCAGGGAGGCCGTCCTGCCCGCGCTCGGCTACGCATTTCACGTGGTGTTCGCGTCCGCGGCGGGGATCGCGGGGGTGGCGCTCGCCGTGGCGGCGACGCTGCAGGAGCGCCCGCTCCGAACCAACACGACGACCGCCGACCGCGCTGCGGCGGATTGAAGGCTTGCGTTGACAACACGCAGGCCCGTTCCTAGCGTTGCCCCAAAGAAAACAAGCCCGAGGAGAGGAGATGCCCACGCATTTCATCGTGCATGACAAGGCCGACACGGTCGGCGTCGTCGTGGTGGAGACCGTGAAACCCGGCGACATGCTCACGGGCTGGGTCATGGAGACCGATGAGACAGTCCGCCTCAAAGCCGCCGATGCCGTGCCGCTGGGGCACAAGATCGCGCTCGACGCGATCAAGAACGGCGCGACCGTGCTCAAATACGGCCATGACGTCGGCCGCGCCGTCGCCGAGATCGGCAAGGGCCGGCACGTCCACGTCCACAACATGAAGACAAAGAGGTGGTGAGCATGGCCCGAGCAGTGGCAAAGCGCGCCTCGCGCACGGATTTCCTGGGTTATCGCCGCGAGAACGGCCGCGTCGGCATCCGCAACCACGTGATCATCCTGCCGCTCGACGATCTCTCGAACGCCGCGGCCGAGGCCGTCGCCAACAACATCAAGGGCACCATGGCGCTGCCGCACGCCTATGGGCGGCTGCAGTTCGGCGAGGACCTCGAGCTCCTCTTCCGTACCCTCATCGGCACCGGCTCCAATCCCAACGTGGCGGCCTGCGTCGTGATAGGCATCGAGCCCGGCTGGACCGGGCGGGTCGTTCAGGGCATCGCCAAGACCGGGAAGCCCGTCGAGGGCTTCTCGATCGAGGAGCATGGCGACATCGCGACCATCGCTGCCGCCTCGTACAAGGCCAAGGAATTCGTGCATTGGGCCTCGGAGAAACAGCGCGAGCCCTGCTCGCTCACGGAACTCTTCGTCTCGACAAAATGCGGCGAGAGCGACACCACCTCCGGCCTCGCCTCCTGCCCCACTGTCGGCAATCTCATCGACAAGCTCGACCCGATGGGTGTCACGAGCTGCTTCGGCGAGACGTCGGAGATCACCGGCGCCGAGCTCGTCTGCGCGAGCCGCGCGGCGAACAAGCAGGCGGCCAAGAAGTTCATGGACACCTTCATGGCCTATCAAGCCGTGATCGATCGCTACAAGACCAACGATCTCTCGGAATCGCAACCAACCAAGGGCAACATTGCCGGCGGCCTCACCACCATCGAGGAGAAGGCCTTCGGCAATCTCGCGAAGATCGGCAAGAAGGCCAGGTTCATCGACGTGCTGAAGCCCGCGGAGGCGCCGAAGAAGGGCCCGGGCCTTTATTTCATGGACACATCCTCGGCGGCGGCAGAGTGCGTGACCCTGCAGGCGGCGGCAGGCTTCGTCGTGCACCTCTTTCCCACGGGACAAGGCAACGTCATCGGCAATCCCATCGAGCCCGTGATCAAGCTCACCGCCAATCCCAAGACTGCGCGCACGATGAGCGAGCATATCGACCTCGACGTCTCCGGGATCCTCCGCCGCGAGATGACGCTCGACGAGGCCGGCGACCGGCTCATCGACATCACAATTCGCACCTGCAACGGCCGCCTCACCTGCGCGGAGGCGCTCGGGCACCGCGAGTTCGTGATGACGAAGCTCTATCAGAGCGCGTGAGCGAAGCGATCGAGGTCGCGGTCTGGCGCGGAGGTGCCGCGGGAAGCCTGCGCAGCTACAGCGTGCCGGAGCAGGAAAGCCAGACGGTGTTGGACGTCGTGACATACATCCAGCGCCACCTCGATCCGAGCCTCTCCTATCGTTTCGCCTGCCGCGTCGGCATGTGCGGCTCTTGCGCCATGACCGTAAACGGCGTCGCGCGCTGGACCTGCCGGACGCATGTGCGCAAGGTCGTACGCCGAGGGCGGATCGAGCTGCGGCCGCTCGCGAATCTTCCGGTCATCAAGGATCTCGTCACGGACATGACAGCGTTCTTCGAGAAATGGACGCGGGCCAAGGGCGCTTTTGTCCCCGCGGCGACCGTCCCGGCCGACTTCGCGATGGTGCCGCCGGAGTCGCGAGAACGGCAGGCCGCGAGCGCAGGAATCGAATGCATCGGCTGCGGCGTCTGCTACGCCTCCTGCGACGTTGTCGCCTGGAATCCCGACTATCTTGGCCCGGCCGCGCTCAACCGCGCCTGGACGCTCGTGAATGATGAGCGCGATGCCGGGAATCGCGAGCGCCTTGCGGCCGTCGCGGGAGACGCGGGCTGCCACGCCTGTCACAGCCACCGAAGCTGCGCCGAGCGCTGCCCCAAATCGATCGACCCCACGGGCTCGATCGCGGGTCTGAAACGCGCGACGGCGTGGGCGCTCCTTCGCGGCGAGCTATGACGGCGCGGGCGGAAGCCTCGCTCTGGATCGTGCAGCGCGCGACCGCTGTCGTGCTCGCGCTCGCGGTCCTCGTGCATCTCGCGACCATCGTCTATGCCGTACGCACAGGTCTCAGCGCCGTCTCCGTACTCGCGCGCACGCAGGGCAATCCCTGGTGGCTCGGCTTCTACCTCGTCTTCGTCCTCGCGGCTGCACTTCATGCAGGCGTGGGCCTGCGCACGATCATCCGGGAGATGACGCCCTGGCGCGGGCCCAGCCTCGACATCGCCGCGGTTTGCGCGAGCCTCTTCCTTCTCGTCGCGGGCTGGCGCGCAGCGATCGGTCTCTTCGCGTGACCTGGCGCGCGCGCAATCACCCGAGCTATTGGGCCTTCGCGCTCCATAGGGTCTCGGGATTGCTGCTCGCGGCCTTTCTGCCATTCCACTTCTGGGCGCTCTCAACGGCGATCACGGGAGCGGCGCGGCTCGATGCCTTCCTCGACTGGACGCGGCAGCCGCTGGTGATCTCCGCGGAGACCGGCCTCGTGATTCTGCTTGCAGCGCATCTCACGGGTGGACTTCGGCTGCTCGCGCTGGAGTTCCTGGCCTGGCCGAATTGGCAAAAATCGGCGGTCGGGCTTTCCGCGGGGATCAGCCTTGCGGTCGGGCTGCTCTTCCTGCTCAATGCGCTCTAAGAGCGCGCTACAAGCGCCGTCTTCGAGGGAGATCGCCGTCGTGATGCATCGCCCGATGCGTTGGACCCTTGCCATTTGTGCTGCCGCCGCGCTCGGCGCGTCCGCCGCGCGGGCGGAGGTAAGCGAGGTCCGGATCGCGCAGCAATTCGGAATCAGCTACCTCCCGCTCACGGTGATGCATCACGAGCAGCTCCTCGAGAAGGCGGCGGCGAAGGCCGGCATCGCCGGTCTTAAGGTCTCTTGGGCGCAATTCGGCGCCGGCAACTCCATGAACGACGCGCTGCTCTCCGGCAATCTCGATTTTCCCTCCGGCGGCGTCGGCCCGTTGCTCACGATCTGGAGCAAGACCCGCGGGCACCAGGAGGTGAAGGGCGTCGCGTCGCTCAACTCGATGCCGCTCTACCTCGTCACCGTCGATCCCAAGGTCAAGACCATCGCGGACTTCGGCGAGAGCGATCGCATCGGCCTTCCTGCGGTCAAGGTGTCGATCCAGGCAGTGACGCTGCAGATGGCGGCAGCGCAGGCCTTCGGTGACGCGAATTTCGCCAAGCTCGATCCTCTCACGGTCTCGATGAAGCACCCCGATGCCATGGCGGCGCTGCTCTCCGGGCATTCCGAGGTCACCGCGCATTTCGGCAGTGCGCCCTTCATGTACCAGGAGCTGATGGATCCGCGCGCGCATCGCGTCCTCAGCTCCTACGACGTGCTCGGCGGTCCTCACACCTTCAATGTCGTCTGGACGACCCGGAAGTTCCACGACGAGAATCCAAGGATTTACGCAGCCTTCCTCGCGGCGCTCGGCGAGGCGATGGATGTCATCCACAAGGAGCCACAGAAGGCTGCTGCCATCTACATCGAGGAGGAGAAATCCAAACTCACGGCGGATTTCGTCGAGAAGATGATCCGCGATCCCGAGAACGTATTCACTACGGAGCCGCAGAACGTGATGAAATACGCGGTGTTCATGCAGAAGATCCACGCGATAGACGCTGCGCCGCAGAATTGGCAGGAGCTCTTCTTCCCGGAGATCCACGGCGTCAAGGGAAGCTGATGAGCGCGTCGGCAGCGGCTGTCCGTCACCTCACCACCGACGACGCCTCGCTGCTCCATGTCGACGGCGTCACTCTTCAATACAAGACCAAGGAGCATCTGGTCACCGCGACCTACCGGGTGAGCTTTCGCGTCCATCGCGGCGATCGCTTCGTGCTGCTCGGGCCATCGGGCTGCGGGAAGTCGACGCTCCTAAAGGGCGTCGGGGGATTCCTGCGGCCCGCCGAGGGCATGATCCGACTAAACGGCACGCCGGTGGATCGCCCCGGTCCCGACCGGATGATGGTCTTCCAGGAATTCGATCAGCTCTTGCCGTGGAAAACGGTCATGCAGAACGTCATGTTCCCGATGCTCGCGAGCGAGAGCTACTCCCGAAAGGTTGCAGCGGAGCGCGCGCTTGCGGCGATCGACAAGGTGAAGCTCCGCGAATTCCGGGACGTCTATCCGCACATGCTCTCCGGCGGCATGAAGCAGCGCGTCGCCATTGCACGAGCGATGGCGATGGAGCCCGAAATATTGCTGATGGACGAGCCCTTCGCGGCGCTCGACGCCCTTACTCGGCGCCGCATGCAGGAGGAACTGCTGCAGCTCTGGGCCGAGACTCGCTTCACCGTTCTCTTCGTGACGCATTCGATCGAGGAAGCGATTATCGTGGGAAACCGCATCCTCGTGCTCTCCCCTCATCCCGGGCAGGTGAAAGCCGAGCTCAACTCGATGCCGGGGCACGCGACTGCCGGTGACGCGGCGTTTCTGGCGCTCCGACAGCGCATTCACGACATGCTCTTCTCGGAGGCGGTCGAGGAGGAGGCGATGCCGCGATGAAATCGGCGGCCCGGCCCCTGGAAGATCCACCGACGCGACCGGAGTTCGTGCGCGCGACACTCGACGCGCGGAACGTCGGCGAGATCCTCCGGCCGCTTTCGCATTGGGAGCGCGTCACCAATATCGGAGCAGTCCGCAAGCTCTTCATCCTGATTCTTCTTGCCCTCGCCTGGCAGCTCTACTCCGCGCGGCTGGACAATCCCCTGATGTTCCCGACCTTCGCGAATACCATCGCGGCGTTCTGGACCGACGTGCTCAGCGGCGAGCTCCTCGCACGCACTTTCGTCTCGCTGAAGGTGCTGCTGATGGGCTATGTCGCGGGCGTGGCCGTCGCGGCGGTGCTCACGACCTTCGCGGTCTCGACCCGGATCGGCACGGATTTCCTGAGCACGCTCACGGCGATGCTCAATCCGCTTCCGGCGATCGCGCTCCTGCCGCTGGCACTCCTCTGGTTCGGGCTTGGCAATCCCAGCATGATCTTCGTGCTCGTGCACTCCGTACTCTGGCCGCTCTCGCTCAACACCCATTCCGGATTCCTCGCAGTCTCGGAGACGCTCCGCATGGCCGGACAGAACTACGGGCTGCGCGGAATCCCCTATGTGCTGAGGATCCTTGTGCCGGCAGCATTCCCCTCGATCCTCACGGGACTCAAGATCGGCTGGGCTTTCGCCTGGCGCACGCTCATTGCGGCCGAGCTCGTCTTCGGCGTCAGCTCCGGCTCCGGCGGGCTCGGCTGGTATATCTTTCAGAACAAGAACGAGTTAGAAATCGCGCGCGTGTTTGCGGGACTTTTTACCGTCATCATCATCGGACTCCTGGTGGAGAGCGTGGTCTTCCGCACCATCGAGGTTCGCACCGTCCGCAAATGGGGTATGCAGCGATGACCCTGCGCATCGATCTCGACGTGATCGAGGAGCTCGCAAAGCTCCTCTACATCCGGGCCCTAAAGCACCTTCCCGAGGACGTGAAGCGAGGCTTCGACCGGCTCTACGCTGCCGAAAGCGACGGCACGGCGCGCTCGATCCTCGCGACCATGCGCGAGAACATTGCGGTCGCGGAGAAGACCGACAACCTTCTTTGCCAGGATACCGGCATCCCCATCTACAACCTCCTTATCGGCGAGAACGTCGACGTCAGGGGAACCGCGCTCAAGGAAGCGATCGAGCGCGGCTGCGCGCGCGCGACGCGCGAGCATCCGCTGCGCTCCTCCGTGGTGCACCCGATTACCCGCAAGAATGAGCACACCTCCTGCGGCGTGCGGGTGCCGGTCATCAACATCGACTTTTCCTACGAGCCGGAAGAGCTTCGCATCGAGATGATCCCGAAAGGGAGCGGCTCCGAGAACGGCTCGTTCCTCAAGATGTGCATACCTGCCGAGGGCGTCGACGGTATCAAGACCTTCGTCGTCGACCGCGTGATCGAGGCTGGCGGCAAGGTCTGTCCGCCCACCATCGTCGGCGTCGGTGTCGGCGGCACCTCCGACCTCTGTATGCATCTCGCGAAGATCGCGGCGACGCGGCCGCTCGGTAGCCTCTGCACGGACCCGGAGGGGGCGAAGCTCGAGCGCGAGCTCAGCCAAGCCGTCAACAGCCTCGGCATCGGCCCGCAAGGCCTCGGCGGCGACGGCACCGCATTTGCCGTCCACGTCGAGCTCGCGGCGACGCACATCACCATGAACCCCGTCGGCGTCAACATCCAGTGCCACTCCGCGCGCCGGGCGGTGGCGACCATCCGTCCTACGGGCATCGAGATCGGAACCTGAGTCGTGGCGCATCATTCCTTCGAGATGCCGATCACGGAAGCGCAGGTCCGCGCGCTCCGCATCAACGACACCGTGACGCTGGAGCGCACACTCTTCGGCATCCGCGACGCCACGCAAATCCACATGTTCGACCGCGGCCGCAAGACCCGCTTCGATCTCCGCGGACAGGCGGTGATCCACACCGCGCCCAACGTCAAGCCGGTGCCGGTCTCGAACGAATTTCCCGCGGGCTACCAATCGATCTGCGTCGGTACCACCACGAGTGCGCGCATGGAGCGCTTCACACGCCCGCTGATGGAGCAGTACGGCGTGCGCATCATCATCGGCAAAGGCGGCCTCGGTGAGGGGTCGAAGCGTGCGTTCCAGGAATTGGGTGGGGTTTATCTGGCGATCATCGGCGGAACGGCGGCGCTCGAGAGCACCTGGATCACCGCGATCGAGGATGTGGACCTCGACGACCTCAACCCCGAGAGCCTTTGGCGCTTCGGGATCAAGGCATTCGGCCCCCTGCTCGTCGCGATGGATAGCCACGGCGGGAGCCTCTACGACGCCGTCTCCGCGATCGCGGCCGAGCGGCGCGCCAAGGCGCTGGCGGCGATCGGCGTCAAGGCATGAAGCGGCGCCGGACCGACATTCTCATTCTCGGCAGCGGCGGCGCCGGTCTCTTTGCGGCTCTCCACGCGAAGAAGGCGGCGGCAGGGCTAACCGTCACCGTCGCGGTCAAGGGCCTCCTCGGCAAATGCGGCTGCACCCGCATGGTCCAGGGCGGCTACAACGTCGCGATCGCCGCCGGAGATTCCGCGGAGCGGCATTTCATGGATACGATCGAGGGCGGCGCTTGGCTCAACGATCAGGATCTCGCCTGGACCCTCGTGACGGTGGCACAGCAGCGTATCCGCGAGCTCGAGAACGAGCTCGGCTGCTACTTCGACCGGAATCCCGACGGCACGGTGCATCAGAAGGCCTTCGCCGGCCAGACCTTCGACCGCACCGTGCACAAGGGCGACCTGACGGGGATCGAGATCATCAACCGCCTCGCCGAGCAGGTTTGGGCGCGCGCGATCGAGCGCCTCGAGGAGCATCGGGCGATTGCACTCATTCCCGCCCAGAAGGGCGAGCGCATCGCGGGCGTACTCATGATCGACATGCGCAGCGGCGAGCTCGTCTTCGTGCAAGCGCGCGCGGTGCTGCTGGCGACGGGTGGCGGCCCGACCATGTACAAGTACCACACGCCCTCCGGCGACAAGTCCTGCGACGGCCTCGCCATGGCGCTCGAGGCGGGGCTCGCCCTCCGCGACATCGAGATGGTGCAGTTCCACCCCACGGGCCTTCTTGCGGGAACCGGCACGCGCATGACCGGAACGGTTCTCGAGGAGGGCTTGCGCGGCTCCGGGGGCTATCTCCTTGGCGGTGACGGCGAGCGCTTCATGCCGCGATACCATCCGCGCGCGGAACGGGCGACGCGCGACATCGTGAGCCGCGCAATGTTCGAGGAGATCCGTGCCGGGAACACCTCCCCGCATGGTGGCGTCTACATCGAAATGCGGCATCTCGGCCCCGACATTGTGCGGAAGCTCTTCAAGGGTATGGTCGAGCGCTGTGCCGATTGCGGCTTCGATCTCGCGGGCGGCCGCGTCGAGGTGATCCCGACCGCCCATTATATGATGGGCGGCGTCGTCTTCCGTGGGGATTGCAGCACGTCGCTCGCCGGTCTCTTTGCGGCAGGCGAGGACACCGGCGGTGTTCACGGCGGCAACCGGCTCGGCGGCAATGGCGTCGCAAATTCGACGGTCTTCGGCGGCATCGCCGGCGAGAGCATGGCCGCCTGGGTTCCCGAGAATGGTCGCTTCGAGGAGCCCGACGAAGCCGCACTCTCCGCAGCAGCGGTGGCGGCCGAGATTCCCTTCGCGGCGCCGGCCGGAGATATCGCGGCGCTCCGCGAGCGTCTCTACGACCTCATGTGGGAGGACGCCGGGATTCTCCGGGACAGCGCGAGCCTCGGGCGCGCCCTTCACGGCCTCGCAGAGCTCGACCACACGCTCGCGCGCACGGGCGTCGCGACGCAGGAGCGGGCGTTCAACATCACCTGGCACGATTGGCTCAATCTCAAAAGCCTCATCCTCGTGAGCCGTGCCATCGCGACCGCGGCGCTCGCACGCGAGGAATCCCGCGGCGCGCATTTTCGCGCGGACTTCCCCGCGAGCAAGCCCGCGGGCGACGTCGCCTTCTGCCGGGTTCGGCTGGTAGGAGAGGAGATCGTGCCGAATTTCGAGTCCGTGCGCTTCACCCGCGTCAAGCCCGGCGAGACGCTCCTGAAGAGCCACGCGGCCTGAGTCGCAGATATGACGGCCCTGCACTCCGCCGCGGAGCTCCGAATCCTTGCCGAGCGCGTGCTCGCGGCGGCCGACACCTCCCCCGATAACGCGCGATCCGTCGCGGCCGCGCTCGTCGCGGCGGACCTCGATGGCATCGCGACGCATGGGCTCGCGCGTCTGCCGTTCTATGCGGACCAATCCGCCTGCGGAAAGGTCGCGGGCCGCGCGGTTCCCGAGGTCGCACGGCCCGCACGCGCTGTCGTCCGCGTCGATGCCGCAAATGGCTTTGCCTACCCTGCCCTCGATGCGGGGATCGCAGCCGCCATTCCCGCCGCTCGCGAATGCGGAGCCGCAGTGCTCGCGGTCGCCCGCTCGCATCATTGCGGCGTGCTCGGCCACCAAGTCGAGCGCATAGCAGAGGCGGGACTGGTGAGCCTCTTCTTCGCGAACACGCCCGCTGCAATTGCGCCTTGGGGAGGCAAGACCGCACTATTCGGCACTGACCCCATCGCCTTTGGCTGCCCGCGCCCGGGCGCGCCCCCTCTGGTGGTGGATGCGGCCCTGAGCGTCGCCGCCCGCGGCAAGATCATGGTCGCAGCGAGCAAGGGCGAGGCCATACCCGCGGGCTGGGCGCTCGACGCCGACGGCAATCCCACGACGGTCGCGATGGCCGCGCTCGGCGGCACCTTGCTCGCGCTCGGCGGCGGCAAGGGCGCCTCACTCGCACTCGTCGTCGAGCTTCTCGCGGCGGGCCTCACAGGCTCCAATTTCGGCTACCGCGCGAGTTCCTTTTTCGACACCAATGGCGATCCGCCGGGCGTGGGCCAGCTCGCAATCTTCTTCGATCCCAGCGCCTTCGGCGGCGGCGACGCTCTCGCGCATTGCGAGGAGCTGCTGCAGGAAATGCTGAAGCAGCCGGGCGTCCGGCTCCCAGGAGAGCGGCGGCTCGCGAACCGCGCGCGGCTCGAGGCCGAAGGCATTGCCCTGCCGCCCACTCTGCTCGAGGACCTCATGCGGCGGGCCGCTCATGCCGCATGACGTCGCAGGGCCACGCGTCTTTCGCGGCTGGATCGTCGTCTGGGCCGCCTTTGCGGTGATGCTCCTGGGCTTCGGGGGCGCCTACAGCTTCTCCGCCTTCTTCGCGCCGCTGCAGCAGAGCTTCGCGGCACCGCGCGGCAGCCTGTCGCTCGCCTTCTCGATCGCCGGCGCGCTCTGGTTCGTCGTCGGCGCCTTGAGCGGCCCGCTGGCAGATCGCTTCGGGCCGAGAGGCGTCGTTCTGCTGGGAATGGCCATCGCCGGCGGAGGGCTCGTCTTGGCCTCCGAGGCGCAAGCGCTCTGGCAGATCTATGTCGGCTATGGGCTGGGTATCGGGCTCGGCGTCGGCTTCGCCTATGTACCTTCGGTCGGCGCGGTCCAACGCTGGTTCATTCGCCGGCGCGGCTTCGCCTCCGGCGTGGCAGTCTCGGGTATCGGCGCGGGTACGTTGCTGGCGCCGCCTCTTGCGGCCTGGCTCATCGAGATGCTCGGCTGGCGCGGCGCCTATCTCGCGCTGGGCTGCATCGTCCTTGCCGGCGGAGCCGTCGCCGCCTTTCTGGTCGAATCCGATCCGCACCGCCGCGGCCTCGCGCCCGACGGCGATCCCTTCGAGCACGGCGAGCAGCGCCCCAGCCTGACGGGGTTGCGGCTCGGCGAGGCCGTACGCACCCGCCCTTTCATCGTCTTCTATCTCGCCTGCTTCGCCTGCTCGATCGGCCTATTCATCCCCTTCGTGCACTTGACACCTTATGCCGAGGATCGCGGCGTCGGGCACGAGTTCGCGGTCCTCCTCATCAGCCTCATCGGCATCGGCAGCACTGGCGGCCGCTTCCTCATCGGTGGCCTCGCCGACCGCCTGGGCCGCCGGCGCTCGCTCGGCGCAATGTTCGCGGGAATGGCGCTCATGATGCTCTGGTGGCTCGCCTCGAGCACGGCCTGGCAGCTCAGCCTCTTCGCGCTGGTCTTCGGCACCTTCTACGGCGGCTTCGTCGCGCTCGCGCCTTCGATCTGCGTCGACTACTTCGGCGGCCGCAGCGCGAGCGGCATCATCGGCACGCTCTACACCGCCGTCGCCGGCGGAACGCTCGCGGGCCCGACCCTCGCGGGCCTGGCCTTCGACCTGCTCAAGAGCTACGAGATTCCGATCCTCGCGAGCGCCTTCAGCATGGCGCTCGCGGCCGGTGCGGTGGTGCTGATGGGTCCGCCGCCGCGGAATTCGAGGACCGCACCTTGACCGCGCCCGCGCGCCCATAGGAGGCTTCGAGCCATGACCGACACACCCGTTCTCGTCGATCTCTCCGAGGGCGTGCTGACGCTGACGCTCAACCGGCCCGAGCGTCTCAATGCCTTCGTCCCGGCGCTGCACGAGGCGCTCGCCGCGGCTTTCCTTCGGGCGGAGCGCGAGGCGCCGATCCGCGCGGTGCTGGTGACCGGCGCCGGTCGCGGCTTCTGCGCGGGGCAGGACCTGCAGGAGCGCAAGCACGTCCCGGGCGAGGGGCCCCGCGATCTCGGCGCCGGCCTCGACCGCTACTACAATCCGCTCATCCGCCGCATCCGCGCGCTCGAGAAGCCCGTCGTCGCCGCGGTGAATGGCGTCGCCGCCGGCGCCGGCATGAGCCTCGCGCTCGCTTGCGACATCGTCCTCGCCGCACGCTCCGCGAGCTTCATCCAGGCTTTCAGCCGGATCGGCCTCGTCCCCGACGCCGGCAGCACCTGGTTCCTGCCGCGTCTTGCGGGCTCCGCGCGCGCTCTCGGCCTCGCGCTCACGGGCGAGGCGCTTCCAGCCGAGCAGGCGGCGGCCTGGGGCCTCATTTGGAAATGCGTCGCCGACGATGCGCTCATGACCGAAGCGCGCGCGCTCGCGCAGCGCCTGGCGCAGGGGCCAACCAAAGGCCTCGGTCTCATCAAGCGTGCGCTCAACCGTTCGGCGCACAACGACCTCGACACACAGCTCGACCTCGAGCGCGACACCCAGCGCGAGGCCGGACGGAGCGAGGATTACCGCGAGGGCGTCGCGGCGTTCCTGGAGAAACGGCCGCCTCGCTTCCGGGGTATATAGTACCCCCTTGCTAAATCCCGGAACGCACCCGAGATATAGGCGCGTCCTTGGTTTGGAGGAAACCTTCGACATGCGATTCCTGCGCAATCTGTGCGTCCTTCTGCTCGCGGGCATGCTGGTGCTCGCCCCCTCGCTCGCGGAAGCGCGGGCCGGTGGCTCCACGCGCTCCGGCGGCGGTACCACCTATCAGAGCCAGGGAAGCCGCGGCTCCCAGACCTACACGCCCAATGGCGGTCAGTCCGTGCAGCGCAGCACCACCCAGCCTTCGACGACCGCTCCCGGCTACGGCTACGGGTACGGTTCGTTCTGGAACCGGCATCCTTTCCTTACCGCCCTTGCAGGCGGATTCTTCGGCGCCTGGATCGGTAGCTGGCTCTTCCCGGGCTGGGGCTGGGGCGGGATGGTCGGAGGCAGCATCATCTCCTGGATCCTGATCATCATGGTCGCGATGGTTCTGGTGCGCGCCTTCCGCCGCAATGCCTTCGCGACGATGGGACCGCCGATGCAGAGCTACTATGGGGGCGGCTGGTCTTACGGCGGCGCAGCACCCGCCTCGGCCGTGCCGCTGACCTCTCCGCTCGCGATCACGCAGCAGGATCACGCGGAATTCGAGTCGCTCCTGAAATCCATCCAATCCGCCTGGAGCGCGGGCAACATCGCGGCGCTCCGGCGCTACATGACGCCTGAGATGCTCTCCTACTTCTCGGAGACGCTCGCCAACAATGCAAGCCAGGGCGTCGAGAACCGGGTCGAGCGGGTGACGCTCCTCAGCGGCGACGTTCGCGAGAGCTGGGACGAAGGGGCGCTGCAATATGCGACCGCGCTGCTGCGCTGGACGGCGCTCGACTACAACGTCAGAACGGGAACCGCGCCGAGCGACCCCGGCCACGTCGTTGACGGCGACCCCAGCCATCCGGTCCAGGCGGAGGAGATGTGGACCTTCGCGCGCAGCCCTGGCGGACGCTGGCTGCTCTCCGCGATCCAGCAGGTCTGACGCTCCGCGCAATGCCCCTTCCCGGCGAACAGGATCGTGCCCGCATCCGCGAAGCGATCCTGCGGTTGTGCGCGCGCTTCGACGACGCCTATTGGCTGACGCGCGATCGCGAGGGGGGATTTCCGGAGGACTTCTACCGCGCCATCGCCGCGGGCGGCTGGCTCGGCATCGCCATGCCGGAGCGATATGGCGGCACGGGGCTCGGCATTTCCGAGGCCGCTGCGATGATGCAGGCGGTCGCCGAATCGGGGGCGGGCTTCAGCGGCGCCTCCGCCATCCACACCAACATTTTCGGCCTCAACCCCGTCACCGTCTTCGGCACGGAGGAGCAGAAGCAGCGCTTCCTGCCGCCGCTCATCCGCGGCGAAGAGAAGGCGTGCTTCGCCGTCACCGAGCCCGATTCCGGCCTCGACACCGCGCATCTCAAGACAAAGGCCGAGCGCAGGGGTGACCGCTACGTCGTCACGGGCCGAAAGATCTGGATCTCGACTGCGCAGGTCGCGCACAAGATGCTGCTCCTCGCGCGCACGACCCCGTTGGAGGAGGTCGCGAAGCCGACGCAGGGCCTGAGCCTCTTCTACACCGATCTCGACCGCAGCAAGGTCGAGGTCCGCGAAATCGCGAAGATGGGCCGGAAGGCCGTCGACTCTAACCTGCTCTTCATTGACGGGCTCGAAGTGCCGATGGCGGATCTCGTCGGCGCCGAAGGCGCGGGCTTCGAGCAAATCCTGCATGGAATGAATCCCGAGCGCATCCTCATTGCCGCGGAGGCGGTGGGCCTCGGACTTGCCGCGCTCAAGCGCGCAGCCGATTACGCGCGCGAGCGCGTCGTGTTCGGCCGCCCGATCGGACAGAACCAGGGCATTCAGCATCCGCTCGCGCAGAGCTGGATTGAGCTTAAGGCAGCGGAACTCCTCGTGCGGGAGGCCGCTGAGCGTTACGACCGAGGCGAGCCCTGCGGCGCCCAGGCGAACGCCGCGAAGTATTTCGCGGCGGAGGCAGCGTTCCGCGCCTGCGAGCAGGCGATCCTCACCCATGGCGGATACGGCTATGCGCAGGAGTATCACGTAGAGCGTTACCTCCGCGAAGCCCAGATCGCGCGCATCGCGCCCGTAAGCCCCCAGCTCGCACTCTGCTACATCGCCGAGAGGGTGCTGGGACTGCCCAAGTCCTATTGAGGACGCGATCAGCCTTCCATTACTCCGGGAATAATTGCGGCGGGCGCTCGCAGCCGCCGGCGAAGGCACGGCCTGCACGATATTACCGGCGAGAGAATTGCGCGACGGACACGCGATTGAGAGCATCGCCCGCTTTCAAGGAGCGGGCGGTGAGCAGAGAAAGAATCGGCATCCTGGCGGCGATCCTCTCGACGACGCTCGGCGGGACAAACACGGCTGTCACACGCTTCGCAATCGGTGCAACCGACCCCGTGACCTTGACGGCCTTCCGTTTCGGCCTCGGCTTCCTCCTGTTGCTTCCGCTCGCGCTCTTCATGCAAGCGCGCTGGCCCAAGGGCAAGGACTGGCTCGGCGTGATCGCGCTCGGCGTCCTCTTCTTCGCGATCTTCATGGGTATCTTCAACCTGTCGCTCCGCTACACGACCGCCGCGCGCGGCGCGCTCGCGCTGGCGACGCTCCCACTTCTGACCATGATCATGGCGGCCGTGCTGCGCGCGGAACCGCTCACCTTCCGCAAGACCGCGGGCGTCGCGACAGCGATCGGCGGGGTCGCGACCGCGCTGCTGGCAGGCCTCGTCCAGGCGCCCGATGGTGCCTGGCGCGGCGATCTCATCATGATCGCCGGGGCACTCTGCATGGCTCTCTATAATGTGTGGTCCCGCCCCTTCATTGCGCGATCGAGCTCGCTCGCCTTCGTCACGGGCGGAATGGCCGCGGGCTCCGGGTGCATGGCGCTCATATCCGCCGCAAGCGGCGGCTTGGCTGCGAGTACAACGTTCAGCCTCACGCAATGGGTTGCCATTTTCTACCTCTCGGTATTCGGCGCCGCCCTCACCTTCTTCCTTTGGGTCTTCGCTCTCGAGCGTACGACGCCGACGCGTGTCGCCAATGCGATCACGATCAATCCGGTCGTGGCGGCGCTGCTTGCGGCCCCCCTGCTCGGCGAGCCAATTGGGGCAAATCTGCTGGTCGGTATTGTCGCCATCAGCGTCGGCGTATGGGTGGCCTCCACGGATCGTCGCTCCGGCGCGCCAAGTGCCATGGAGCAGATCGACTCAAAAAAAAAGAAAGCGTGCGCCCCCGCGACGTCGGCGGCGCACTCAGGATCTGGTGGCCGCATCCTCCACCGAGCCATCGCGCGCGGCGGAGTACTTTCGTTGCTCGGAACTCGCATCGCCGGCCTGATTGAGGTGCGCCGGAGCCGGCGGCGCCTCCAGACCCTCGACGACCGTACTTTACGCGACCTCGGTCTCGGCCGGAGCGACGTCGAGAACGACAACACCCGCACCTTCTGGCGCATGCGCTAGCCCCCGGCTTTGCCGCGCTCGCGGATTGGCGCTAGACTGACGTCAACTTCGGCGGGAGCAGGCAGCATGGCAGTTCAAGCGCTTAACCACTACAACGTCCAGACCACCGATCTCGAAGGGACGCGCGATTTCTACGAGAACGTCCTGGGTTTCAAGACGGGCCCGCGGCCCAATTTCGAGTTCCCCGGCTATTGGCTTTATTGCGGCGACATGCCCGTGGTGCATCTCTCCGGCGGCTGGAAGGCGCGCACCGACAAGCCCAAAGACACCGGGAAC
>Ga0335082_10002733_pt1 | contig 19058 bp, 21 predicted proteins | sample Lox_Sample_41_FD_206718 | JGI IMG/M metagenome (GOLD analysis project Ga0335082, IMG submission 206718) | Soil microbial communities from Loxahatchee National Wildlife Refuge, Florida, United States - Lox_Sample_4.1 | ecosystem: Environmental > Terrestrial > Soil > Wetlands | place: USA...
CGTCCGGAAGTCAGCTTCAGGATGGCGTGGGTGTGCTTGGCCACCGCCAAGTCCGGGCTGGCGACCAGCATGCTGCCGGTCATGCCGAGGTGAACGACGAACTGGGTGTGGGGAGCCTGCTTCTGTCGTCGACCGTCGACCGTCGGCCGCCGACCCAGCTCGAACACGATATGCTTCCCCTGGCGGTGGATGCGTTCGATGCGCGCGCCTTCCAGGGTCCGCGCGATGTCCCGGGCGGGGGATTTCAGAGACTGTGGCTTCTCGGTCAGCCAGACCGAATCCACCACCTCGCCGGTGACGCGCTTGGCCAGGCCGCGCGCGATGGTTTCGACCTCGGGGAGTTCGGGCACGGGAACAGTTTAATGCGTGCGCCGGCCTGCCCGCTGGTTACCGGCTCAGGTGTGCTTCTCGCCTCGTGTTGCCACCCACCACACCAGGACGATGCCGGCTGTGACGGTAACACCGAGCACCTCGGCCAACAAAAGCGTCAAGTCCATCGTGGCACCTCGTTGTGAGACGAAGGGTGTTCCAGACACTGGGCCGGAACACCGGCATTTCCTGGCGCGATGTTAAGACGGTCCGGTCACTCGGTATCCGAGGAATCAAGCACAGAACCAACATTGAAAATATCCAGGTGAAGGCTCTTTTCGAAGAGGTTGCGGGCCTTTTCCTGGTCGCTGGGGCCATGCTCAGGACGGTCGTTCAGCAGGTTTGTACGAGTCAGATCGTTCTTCATGATGAAAATACCCCCCCCAAATGATTCGAGCGCCGCTTTGCGGCACTCTGCCTATAAGGATTGGATGCATCGGCCTGCGATAGGGGTTCAGGAACTGGTGCCGGGGGAAATGCAGGAAACAGGAAATGCGTTTCCAGTTTCTCGTTTCCCGCAGGAATCTCCCAGCGTTTCTGTCGAGAAACTAGGAACTAGGAACTAGAGCCTGCTACGACGTTCCTTCATCGGAAGGCGCCGTGGTGGCGGCCTCAGGCTCAGGTTGCGCCTCAGGGGACTCCACGGCCCCGGTCGCGTCCGGCACAGGCTCCGGGGTGTGAAACAGGTCGGCCTGCATGGTCTCGGCAGCCAGCTTCTCGAATTCCTCGACGCTGGGCAGTTCGGTGATGTCCTTCAGGCCGAAGCGCAGCAGGAAATCCTTGGTGGTCTTGTAGAGGATGGGCCGGCCGACCACCGCTTTGCGCCCGCCGGTGGTAATGAGCTTGCGGTCCAGCAGCGTCCCGATGACGCCGCTGGAATCCACGCCGCGGATCTCGCTGATCTCGGGCACCGTGACCGGCTGCTTGTACGCGATCACCGCCAGCGTCTCCAGCGCCTGGAGCGACAGCCGCACCGGGGCCTTCAGGGACCTGGCGAACGACCGCACCACGTCGTGGTACTCCGGCTTGGTGGAGAGGCGGTAGCCGCCGGCCACCTGGCGGACCTCCATGCCGCGGTCGGCGGCCGCGTACTCCTGTGCCAGTTCGTCGATCAGGTTGCGGACCTGCGCCTTCAGCCCGGCGAGCGGGTCTTTCTTTTCTTCCCCTGCGGGCTGCTCGGCGGTGACGTGGTCCTTGAGCGCCGCCGCGATCTGCTCGACCGACACCGGCTCTTCCGCGGCGTAAATGATGGCTTCGATTTGTCCCTTCAAACTCATCCTCGTCCTAACCGCTGACTACCAACTACGAGCTACCGCTTTACCGCCAGTCGTCGCGGACGCCCGACTCATCGTTCATGATGGCGTCGAACATCGTATGCTTCTTCACCAGAATGTCGCCGAACACACGGCCCTGGCGCAGCAGGATGGCCTGCAGCCGCACCATCTCCAGCAGCGCCAGGAAGGCGCACACCAGCGCGTTGCGCGAGCGCGTGTACTGTAACAGCGATTTCAGCCGCACCGGCCGGTCTTCCATCAGCAGCCGCCGTCTTATGTAATCCATCATCTGGCTGACGGTGACCGTCTCTTCGTCCACCGTGAGGATCGGCCGCTCCTTGGCGCGGTCCAGGATCTGCTGGAAGGTGCGCACCAGGTCCACCACGTCGGCGGCCAGTTCGGCTTCGGCGCCCTCGGCGTCCTTGAATTCCTTCAGCGCCGGATTCGACCAGACGTTCTCCTCGACCTGCTGCTTCTGCATCAGCATCTGGGCCGCACTCTTGAACTTCTCGTGCTCCAGCAGCCGCGTGACCAGGTCCATGCGCGGATCGTCCTGCTGGTCGGCGGCAGCGTCGGGGTCGCGCGGCAGCAGCATGCGCGACTTGATCTGGATGAGCACCGAAGCCATGAAGATGAACTCGGCGGCCACGTTCACGTCGAGCTCTTTCAGCTTCTCCACGTACGCCAGGTACTGCGCCGTGATGCGCGCGATGGGGATATCGTAGATGTCGATGTCCTGCTTGCGGATCAGGTCGAGCAGCAGATCGAGCGGGCCGTCGTACACCGCGCCCACGGTGACGGAGAACGGGAAGTCGGTGCCGTTCTTCTTGGCTGGCGTGTGCGGCCCGGCCGTGTTGGCCGGGTGCGCGGGGTTCGGATTGGCAGACGTCTCCGCCATCACTTCGCCTTCTTGTTGGCGGAGACCGCCTCCGCCGGCGCCTCGTACTGCTTCGACATGTTCATGGACCCGCGCACCTGCTCCATGGTCTCTTCGGCCGCCTGCGAAGCCTTTTGCGATCCGGCTTCGAGCACGTCCCAGGCCAGCCGGGGATTATCCTCATATTTGCGGCGGCGCTCCTGGATGGGCGCCAGATGGGTGACCACCGCGTCCGCCAGCCAGCCCTTGCACTCGATGCATCCGATGCCCGCGCTCCGGCAGCCTTCATTCACCTTGAACAAGGTATCGGGTGTGCTGAAGATCTTGTGCAGGTCGCCGACCGGACAGATGTCGGGATTGCCGGGATCGCTGCGGCGCACCCGCGCCGGGTCCGTCACCATGGTCTTCAGCTTGGCCCGCAGCGAAGACTCCGGCTCGCTCAGCAGGATGGTGTTGCCGTAGGACTTCGACATCTTGCGGCCGTCGGTGCCCGGCACTTTCTTGGCGGGCGTCAGCAGCGTTTGCGGCTCGGGGAAGACGTCGCGGCCCTGGTACCGGTAGAAGCTGTTGAAGCGGCGGGCGATCTCGCGCGTGATCTCCACGTGCGCCGCCTGGTCCTCGCCCACCGGCACGAAGTCGGCGCGGTAGATCAGGATGTCGGCCGACTGAAGCACCGGATATCCCAGAAACCCGTACGTCCCCAAGTCCTTTTCCTTGATGTTCTCCCTCTGTTCCTTATAAGTCGGCACGCGCTCCAGCCAGCCCAGGGGAGTGATCAGCGAGAACAGCAGGTGCAGTTCCGCGTGTTGTGGGACGTGCGACTGGATGAACATGGTCGAGCGCTGGGGATCGAGCCCGGCGGCCAGGTAGTCGAGCATGACCTCGACGGAATTCTCTTTGACCATCGAGGTATCGGCGTAATCGGTGGTCAGCGCGTGCCAGTCGGCGATGAAGAAGAAGCACTCATACTGCTCCTGGAGCTTGACCCAGTTCTCCAGCGCGCCCAAGTAGTTGCCCAGGTGCAGCTTGCCGGTCGGGCGCATGCCGCTGAGCACGCGCTTCTTGGAGGTCGGTGTCATGAGATCGCGTAAAGCAGCCGGTCGAAGAAATTCAAGAACGGTTGCATGAGCCTTCCGATGATATTGCCGCCGGCCACGAACAAAATCAATAAGCCGAACATCCCGACCCGGTCATAAACTGCCAGCGCCGGCCCCGACAGCGCGTGCCGTAAAACATGGCTGCCGTCCAGCGGCGGCACCGGGATCATGTTGAAGACCGCCAGCAGAACATTGATGTACAACGCCATCCGGAACAAGTCGTACAAGGGTTGGGCGGCGCTGCCCAAGATGCCTTGGGTGTGGATGATGATGGCCAGAACGACGACCGAACCCGTTGCTACGATCAGGTTGCTGACCGGACCAGCCACCGACGTCATGATGTCGGCCTTCACGTGGTCTTTCCCGAAGTTCAGGGGGTTCACCGGGGTGGGCTTGGCCCAGCCAATCATGGGAAAGTGATAGATCAGCGCCATCAACGGCAGGATCACGGTCCCCAGCGGGTCGATGTGATAGATGGGATTCAGGGTGATGCGGCCCAGCATCCGCGCTGTGGGATCGCCATAATGGTTCGCCGTCCAGGCGTGCGCGGACTCGTGCACGCTGATGGCGAAAAGGAACACCACCACCTGGAAAACGATTGCGACCGGGTCCACATTCATGCGGGCGTATGCCGATGGTACCACGGCTCAGAAGACTTGAAATCGGCGCGGCGGAAGCGGACAATACCCCATCCCTTCTCGCCGTGTGTCCCGAGAAGTGTTTGTCCGTGTGGGGGATCCGATGGCACAGAACTATTTTCCCGGCGATTGTGTCCTCGCCTTGATCGAGAGCCCCAGCCTTGCCCTCTCGCTCACCTTCGACCACGGACGGCAGTGGCGCATCACCGTCTTCGATCTCCAGCAGAAGAGGGCGGAGCTGACCGGCCAGTTCGAGCGCTCGCTCGACGCGGCCAAGAAACAGGTCGTCGCTTACGTGAGAACGAAGTATGGCATCGACGTCAGCGCGCTGAACTGGCGCGAGGTGCGGACGGTCCGCGGCGAGGGCGCGGCCGGCTAACGCTTCTTCTTGGCGGAGCGCTTCTGCGTGCCGTGAGCCACCCCGGCTGACTCAGGCGAGTCCTGGTCGGCGAACACCCGCGCGAAGATCTTTTCCACGTTCCGGAGCTGCCGCTTCAAGTCGAAGGCGCGCTCCAGGGTCTCGCGCGACACGCGTCCCTTGATCTCCGGGTCTTTGCTGACCAGTTCGCGGAAGTTCAGTCCTTCATTCCAGGCCCGCATGGCGTTCTTCTGCACCAGCCGGTAGGCGTCTTCGCGCAGCATCCCGGCTTCGGCCAGGTCGAGCAGCAACTGGCCGCTGAACACCAGCCCCCCGGTCCCTTCCAGGTTCTGAAGCATCCGTTCCGGATAGACCTTCAGCCGCTCGACCAGATCGGTGGTCTTGGCCAGCATGTAATCGACCAGGATCGTGGAATCGGGCAGGATGACGCGCTCGACCGACGAATGGGAGATGTCGCGCTCGTGCCAGAGCGCCACGTTCTCGAAAGCCGCCTGCGCATTGGCCCGCACCACGCGCGCCAGCCCCGAGATCTGCTCGCAAGTCACCGGATTCCGCTTGTGCGGCATGGCCGACGAGCCCTTCTGCTTCTCGCTGAAATACTCTTCCGCCTCGCGCACCTCGGTGCGCTGCAGATGGCGGACCTCGGTGGCGATCTTGTCCAGCGTGCAGGCGATCACCGCCAGGGTGGCGACGTAGTACGCGTGCCGGTCGCGCTGGATCACCTGGGTGGAGATGGGCGCGGGCCGCAGCTGGAGACGCACCAGGATGCCGGCCTCCATCTCGGGATCCATGTGCGAGTAGTTCCCCACGGCGCCGGAGAGCTTGCCGACGCGCATCTCCTCGGCGGCGCGGTCGAAGCGGGCGATGTCGCGCTCCACCTCCGCGTACCAGTTCGTCAGCTTCAGGCCGAAGGTGATGGGCTCGGCATGGATGCCGTGGGTGCGCCCGATCTGCGGGGTGTGCTTGAACTCGAAGGCGCGGCGCTTCAGGGCCTCGGAAAGCTCCAGCAGGTCCTGGAAGATGATCTTCGACGCGGCCCGCAGCTGGAGCGCCTGCGCCGTGTCCACCACGTCGTTGGAAGTCAGACCGTAGTGCAGCCAGCGCGAATGCGGGCCCACCTTCTCCGCCACTGCCTGGGTGAAGGCGATGACATCGTGCTTCACCTCCGCTTCGATCTGGTGGATGCGCTGCACCTCGAAGGCAGCGCCCTTTTCCCGGATGGCTTTGGCGGCGGCTGCCGGGACCACGCCGGCCTCGGCGAAGGCGTCGCTGGCGGCGGCCTCCACCTCCAGCCACATGCGGAACTTGTTCTCGTCCCCCCAGATGCGGCCCATCTCCGGCCGCGTGTAGCGAGCGATCAATGCCCTCTCCAAGCCACACCGCTGCTGGTGAGCGTGTGCGGGAAAAACCGGATTGTAGCACTGCGAGGGGAAAGGTCGGATGGTCAGACCAATGCCCGGCCTTTTTCCCACAAAAGTCGTCTCACGACTGTGTACTTCGCCCGAGGGATTCGGCTATATTGCGCAAAGTGCCAAACTCCAACAAGCCCATCGACTACCAGGCTCTCGCCGAGCTGCGTTACCAGGTCCGCAAGTTCCTGCGCTTCAGCGAAGAGGCGTCGCGGGCGACGGGCATCGAGCCCCAGCAACACCAGTTGCTGCTCGCCCTCAAGGGACTTCCCGACGACGTCCGGCCGACCATCGGCGCGCTGGCGGAGCGGCTTCAGCTCCAGCACCACAGCGCCGTGGAACTGGTGGACCGGTCGGCGCAGCGCAACCTGGTTCGCCGGGTGCGCAGCACCTCCGACCAGCGCCAGGTGTTCATTCGCCTCACCGCCAAGGGCGAGCGCATCCTGCGCGACCTGTCGATGCACCATCGCGACATCCTGCGCGAAGCCGGCCCGGCCCTGGTGGAAGTGTTGAACACGCTGACCGGGAACCCGCGGCGTGAAGGCCGCCGCCCCGAGAAGACCCGGAAAAACGCTCTGCTGATGTGATCGGCGCCGGCCGCCCGCCGATTCGGGCGGACGCAACGCTTCCAACGAGATTCCCCGTCTACTCAGGCAGGCGGCATCGGCGCCGATCCCCAGGCCAAGCCGTGCCTATCGGACCCTTTTCGGGAAAAGTCACTCCCCACGGTGACCTGCGTCCTACCCCCAACCCCGGTCGGCGGCCTAGAGTCAGAGTGGGTCATTCTGTATTGTGTGTCACCAAGCGATCCTGCGCCCGCGAAGAAAGACAAGCTAGCCGGCAACAGAGAGAAGCGGGTCGCGCGCCTACCATGCAGTCACAGCAAGGAGGTGCATATGTCCACATCCGTCGTAACCGCCCGCATTGTCCTCGACAAGATCCTCCTCGCAACTGACTTTTCCACCTTCTCCGACGCCGCCCTGCCGTTTGCGGCAGGCCTGGCGCGTCGTTACGGTTCCACCCTGTTCCTGGTTTCCGTGGTTCCCTCGGTGCCCTACGATCTGCTTCCGGCGGATCCGCTGCAGCCGGCCCAGGTCGCCGGCCAGCAGATGGAGGCGCTGTGCGCTTCCGACAAGCTGAAGGGGATCAAGCACCGGGAGTTCGTCGAGCAAGGTGACATCGCGGGGGTGCTGAAGGAGTTCGTGCAACAGCAGAAGATCGATTTGATCGTGCTGGGCACGCACGCACGCCAGGGCATCGAGAAGCTGCTGATGGGGTCGGTGGCGGAAGACGTGTTCCGCCATGCCACCTGCCCCGTGCTGACCATCGGGCCGCACGTCACCCACAAGATCACTGAGGGGACGCTGCGTCACATCCTGTACGCGACCGACTTCGGCGAAGAGACCATGCACGGTCTGCCGTACGCGCTATCCATCGCGGAGGAGCATCACGCCAAGATGACGCTGCTTCACGTTTCGCCGGAGCCGCCTCCGGCGATGGGAGACCTGGCTCCGGGCGCGCCCCCTTCCTTGAGTCGCGCCGAACTGATGGCTTACAACGAGAGGGAATTGCGCGACATGATGCCGCACGATGCCAATCTCGCGACCCATCCGGAGTTCGTGGTCGAACTGGGCGACCCGGTAAAGATCATCGTCGAGACCGCCCGCAAGATGGATGCCGACATCGTGGTCATGGGCGTCAAGCGGCCCATGCCGCTGGCCACCCACCTGACCACCGGCATCGCCTACCGCGTGGTCTGCGAAGCCCCCTGCCCGGTGCTCACCGTCGGGCACGACTTCCTCGGCTGATCTCCGGCACAAACAGCGAAGGGCGCGGCTTTCGGGCCGCGCCCTTCGCTCTTTACTTCACCGGTGTCATCCCGAACGAGTTCACTCGTGAGGGACCCGCTTTGCTGAGGATCAATCGGCCTTGATGCCTAACAGCTCGCTCATCTCGTCGTACAAGAAGCCTTCACCCGGCCGGTATGGCTGCACCCACTGGCCATTGATGACGAACTGGGGGATGGCGCGCTTGCCGGTGTTGCGGATGACTTCTTCCGCAGCTCCCGGCGTCGTCCCGATATTGATCTCTTTGTAGAGGATATTGTGCTTGGCCAGGAAGGCCTTGGCCACGCGGCAATCATGGCACCAGGGGGCCGAGTAAACGATCAACTCCATGCCGAGTAGATGCCGGAAAGGCGCGCTGGTCGCAGGAACTACCGAGTTTCCAGTGCCGAGTTGGGAAAACAGATCAGCCGCCAGGTTGCCCTGACGGCTGATGGCTGAACGCTCAGATCCTTCGCTGCGCTCAGGATGATCGCCGCACTGCGGCGGATCAGCTGTACAGCAGCACGCCCTCGTGCTTCTCCTCCCCTTCGCCGATCTGGCGGTAGAAGAGGCGGTCGCCCTCCAGGTAGACCTCGAGGAAGGCCGGGCGGGTGGTGATGGTGCCCTGGATCAGCGCCTCCGACAGCGGGTCCTCGATGTACTTCTGCAAGGCCCGGCGCAGCGGGCGAGCTCCGTAGCTGCGGTCAGTGATGGTCTTGTCCAGGATCCACTTCCGTGCCTGCTCATGCACGGTGATGGTGATGTGCTTCTGGGCCAGGTTGTGGTTCAACTGGTTGACCAGCAGCTCCACGATCTGGATCAGGTCCTGCTCGGTCAGAGCGTTGAACAGGATGACCTCGTCCAGGCGGTTCAGGAACTCGGGGTTGAAGGTGCGCTTCACTTCCTGCTTCACCATCTCCTCCACCTTGTCGGAGATGACTTCTTCCTTCTCCGAGGCGAAGCCCAGGCCGGTGCGCTTGATCAGGTGCCGCGCCCCGATGTTGGAGGTCATGATCAGGATCACGTTCTTGAAGTCGACCGTGTTGCCCAGGCCGTCGGTCAACTGGCCGTCCTCAAAGACCTGCAGCAGGATGTTGAACACGTCGGGGTGCGCCTTCTCGATCTCGTCCAGCAGGACGACCGAGTAGGGGGCGCGCTTGACCCGCTCGGTGAGCTGTCCGCCTTCCTCGTAGCCCACGTATCCCGGAGGCGAGCCGATCAGCTTGCTCACCGAGTGCTTCTCCATGAATTCCGACATGTCGAAGCGGATCAGCGACTTCTCGCTGCCGAACAGGAATTCGGCCAGGGTGCGGGCCACTTCCGTCTTGCCCACGCCGGTGGGTCCGAGGAACAGGAACGAGCCCACCGGCCGGTTCGGGTTCTTCAGCCCCGCGCGCGAGCGCCGGATGGCGCGCGCCAGCGCGATGATGGCCTTGTCCTGCGAGATGACCCGCCGGTGCAGCTCCTCTTCGATGCGCAGCAGCTTCTGGGTCTCTTCTTCCTTGATGGAGGTGACGGGCACGCCGGTCCAGCGGCTGACCACGTCCTCGATGTCCTCGCGTCCGACCACCCCGGTCGCCGACTCGTCCAGGTGATGTTTCTCCCGCAGGGCGCGCAGGTTCTCGCGCTCCTTGCGCTCCTCGTCGGAGTAGAAGCGCGCTTTCTCGAACTCGTGGTTCGCGATGGCGTTCTCCATCCGGTGGACGATGAACTTGATCCGCTTCTGCACCTCGGTGATCTCATCGGGCAGCGAAGTCTGGCGCAGCTTCACCCGCGCCCCCGCCTCGTCGATCAGGTCGATGGCCTTGTCCGGCAGGAAACGGTCGGGGATGTACCGGTTCGAGTGGTAGACCGCGTAGTCCACCGCCTCCTGGGTGTAGGTGACGGCATGGAACTTCTCGTAACGGTCCTTGATCCCCTGGAGGATCTTGACGGCTTCGGTCTCGCTGGGCGGGCCGACCTTCACCGACTGGAAGCGGCGTTCCAGCGAGCGGTCCTTTTCGATCGACTTGCGGTACTCCGCCGGGGTGGTGGCGCCGATGCACTGGATCTCGCCGCGCGACAGCGCCGGCTTCAGGATGTTGGCGGCGTCGAGCGAGCCTTCCGCCGAACCCGCACCCACCAGCGTGTGCAGCTCGTCGATGAAGATGATGGCGTTCTGGTTCTCCATCAGCTCCTTCATGATGGTCTTCAAGCGCTCTTCGAACTGGCCGCGGTACTTGGTGCCGGCCACGATGAGCGACAGGTCGAGCCCCAGGATGCGCTTGTCGGCCAGGAAGGTGGGCACGTCGCCGTCGGCGATGCGTTGCGCGAGGCCTTCCACGATGGCGGTCTTGCCGGTGCCGGGCTCCCCGATGAGCACCGGATTGTTCTTGGTGCGGCGGCACAGGATCTGCACCACGCGCTCCAGTTCCTGCTCCCGCCCGACCAGCGGGTCGAGCTGGTTGTCCATCGCCGCCTGGGTCAGGTCGCGGCTGAACTCGCTGAGCAGGGAAGACTCGCGGCTGCGCTGCGGTTGCGCCTTCTCCTGGGTGGTGCGGGCCAGTTCCTCGCGGATGCTGGACAGGCGCAATCCACGCTCGTGCAGGATCTCGGCGGCGAAGCACTTCTCTTCGCGCAGCAGCCCCAGCAGCAGGTGCTCGGTGCCGATGTGCTTGTGCCCCAGGCGCTCCGCTTCCTCGGCGGCATACGCCAGCACCCGCTTGCACTCGTTCGAGAGAGGGAGATCGACCGAAGTGGAGACTTTCTCGCGGATGGTGGTGTGTCCCTCGATCTGCTTGCGGATCGACTCCACGGAAGCGTGCGAACGCAGGAACCGGTTGGTCAGGGCTTTGTCTTCGCGCAGCAGTCCCAGCAGCAAGTGCTCGGTCTCGATGTACGGCGAGCCGAACTGGCTTGCTTCGTAGCGCGCGAAGAAGATCACGCGTCTGGCTTTTTCCGTGTACCGTTCGAACATGTTCCCTCTCCAGAGGACCGTTGGCGGGAGCTTGATTACTCCTCGCCGCGACCCCCTTGCCTTGTCCCCCGGCCAAAATCCGCCGGGGCACTCTCCCGAGTCCATGTGCCTGCCTCACCAGGGCTGTAGCTGGGGGCAGCCCCCGGTCCGGCACCGGACATCACCTTCAATCCACCCGCAGGTGGAAGATCCCGTCCTTCCGCGACCGCCTACGCAGGCAATGCCTGCGGCGCGACCTCCTCGACACGTCCGCCCCCCAGCCGTAACACTCGGTCACAGCGGCGGGCGAACTCAAGGTTATGGGTCACAATAAGGGAGGTCAGCCGATAGTCGCGATGTAGCCGGGAAATCAGTCCAAACACCATCTCGGCCGTGCGGCCATCCAGATCGCCGGTCGGTTCGTCCGCCATCAAAAGTCTCGGACGAGTCACCAGCGCCCTGGCCAGTGCGACGCGTTGCTGTTCGCCGCCGGATAGCTCTCCGGAACGATGCTGCGCCCGGTCTTCCAACCCCACCTCGCGCAACCAGCGGGACGCCTCCTCACCCGACTCCCGCCTCGCCACGCCCCGCAACATCAGCGGCATGGCCACGTTCTCCAGAGCCGTGAACTCCGGCAGCAGGTAATGGAACTGCCAGACGAACCCGATCTCTTTGTTGCGAAACTCCGCCGCGTCATCATCGCAGAGATTTCGCAACCTCATTGACCCGAATAGTACCTCACCTTCGGAAGGCCTATCAAGAACTCCGAGGATGTGAAGCAAGGTGCTTTTCCCGGAACCGGACTCACCGACGATACCTAGCATCTCTCCCCTCCGTACCCGGAAGGACAAGTTGTCAAAGAGCACCAGGTCCGATCGTCCCGACCGGAACACCTTCTTCAATCCCTCGACCCGCAGGATCTCTGCCTCTTCCATTAGATGCAGTGGCCTCCTACAAGGTCACATCAGTTCGTTCTGCGATGGATCAGTGGGGAGTGTTGCCCCTAAGACGTGCACGCAGAGTTCCACGTCCCTGTGCCTATGAAACACCAGCGTCCGGCTGGCGTTCCAATGACTTACGTCTGGAGCCGTTACCAAAGTATCCCCTAAAGTGCACACCGGTGTGCACAAAAATGCATCTCCGGCATACCAAAATCTGTAGGCGAGATCACTCGTAGCGCAGCGCTTCCGCGGGCAGGATGCGCGAGGCCGACCACGAGGGGTACACGGTGGCGACGAAGGAGATGGCCAGCGCCACCACCGCGACGATGAGCCCATCGACGATGCGTGGCGCGAACGGCACGTGGTCGATGGAATAGACGTCGGGCGCCAGCGGCACCTGCCAATAATGACCTCCGATCCACGACAGCCCGTATCCCAGCGCCAGCCCCACGGCCGTGCCGATGACTCCGATCAGCACCCCTTGCGCGATGAAAATACGCCGCACCTGCCGGTGCTTGGCGCCCATCGACATCAGCACCGCGATGTCGCGCGTCTTCTCCATCACCATCATGATCAGCGAGATCAGGATGTTCAGCGCCGCTACCAGCACGATCAGGCCGATGGTGATGAAGGTCACCACCCGCTCCAGCTTCAGGGCGCGGAACAGGGCCCGGTTCTGCTCCATCCAGTTGGAGGCCATGAAGCCCTTGCCGGCCGCCTGCTCGATGTCCTTGCCGATGGCGGCGGCGCTGTAGATGTCGTCCACCTTGAACTCGATGACGGAGATCACGTCGCCCAGGCCGAAGAGCCTCTGGGAATCGGCAAGCCGGGTGAACGCCCAGGTGGTGTCGTAATCGTAGAAGCCGGACTTGAAGATGCCAGCGACGCGGAAGCGCACGTACTTGGGCACGATGCCGAACGGGGTCAGCTCGCCCTGCGGCGAGGTCACCAGGACCACGGAGCCGACCGTCGCGCCCAGGTCGTCGGCCATGTCCTTGCCCAGGATGATGGGCGGCATCTGCTGCGGCCGCGAGAGGGCATCGGGAAGCTCCGATTCTTGTGTGGCGCGGCCGCCCTGGCCCGCGTCTTCTTCCTTCAGGGCTTCCGCCGACCCAAACTGCACCGTGCGCAGGATCTCGCTCACCTTGTTCTCGTATTGCGGCAGCACGCCCTTCAGCACCGCGCCCTTGGCCCGCGCCCCGCGCGAGATCAGCACTTGCTCGTAGATGGCCGGGGAGGCTGCGGTCACGTGCGGCTGCTTTTCCAATCTTGCCAGCAGCTCGCGCCAGCCGCGGATGCCGTCGCTCTCGATCCGCATCAGCTGCACGTGCGCGGTCGAGCCCAGCAGCCGTTCCTGAAGGTCCTGGCGGAAGCCGTTGTTGATGGCCAGCGCGATGATCAGCGAGGCCACGCCCGCCGCCACCCCGATGATGGAGATGACGGTGATGATGCCGATGACCGCCTGGCGGCGCTTGGCGCGCAGGTATCGGGAAGCGATGAAGAACTCGAAGCTCATCGGGTCAGAGGTCCCTCGCTTGGCTCGCGATTGGCAATGAAGAACTCGAATCTCATCGGCTAATGAATGCGGTTATACCAGAGGCTACATTCTACTTGTTGACCCCCAGCAGCCGACGTAGGCTCCACCAAATCCGGAGGCTCCATGCCCAGTACGACCACCCTCATCATCATTCTGCTGCTGGTCTTTGTGTTGCTGTTCGGTCGCCGGATCCTGGCTGTTCTCCTGGTCCGATTCGTAGGACGTAAGGCGCTGAAAGCTCTCGGCGACAATGCCCTGGCCAGGCAGCCCGCCAGCATCGTCCTGAGCAAGGTTTCCGCGCCCGCGTGGGGAGATCCGGCAACCATCGAGTCCCTGGCGGCTCCTCTGCGGGCCTCCGGATTCGACGATGCCGGGGTCTTCACCGTGGACAAGATGCCGGGCGTGAAGGTGCAGATCCTGGTCAACTCCGCGCAGGGCGTGGCGGCCCACATCTACGAGCATCCCAAGGCAGGACGCTGGCTGGAGCTGGTGACCCGCTACCCTGATGGGTCCCTGGCCACCCTGAGCACGCTCCCGCCCACCGGCCTGGATCGGCCCTCGTGGATGACCACCATCCATTCGGAGAAGGCCTCAAGCCAGGAGCTGGTCCAGCGCCTGCTTCGTGAGCGCCCAGCCAAGAGCCCGAAGCCGGTGACCACCGGCTCGGCGGCGCGGGAGTTTGAGCTCGGATACATGGCCCACATGCTGTGGATGAAGAACAAGGGGTTGGCTGTCCACGAGGTTGCCGCGGTAGTCAAGAAGTGGGCGGAGAAGAAAGCCGGCGCTTGATCCGCGGCAAAATAGCCGACGTGCGCGAAACGTAACTTCGATAATCGTCCCCGAATCGCCGCACCAGTTCGCGCTCCTCCAGCGGAAGCATGATCGCGCCGGTCATGATCGCGAAGCCTTCCAGGGCCCAGATCGCCAGCGAGCCCGTCCCGATCGCCCATCCGCTCAGGTGCAGCAGGTGCGCCAGGTAGTAGGGATGGCGAACCCGGCCGCGGATCCCGGCAGTGACCAGCCGCTGCTCGTGCTTGTGCGGCTCCAGTTCAGAGCGGCCGAAGAGCTGGTCCTCGCTGAAGTCGCGCCTCGCGACCTGGTAGATGTAGAAGGCCGCAGCGATCAGCGCCAGGGCAGGCGCCCACCTCCATGGGGTCGAGTAAAGGACTCGGTGTCGCCAACGCGCGGTGACCAGGCCCGCCGCCATCCACAAGATCGGCCAGATGGGCCCCACCATCTTCAGCTTTGCGCCGCGCGTGCGCCAGAAATCTGCCAGCGGATGTACCACCAGCCAGTAGCTCGGGATGGTCGAGTACACGCACGCCAGCAGCCACCCCACGGTCTCGAGCCATCCGCGCACCTCGGCATTTTACCGGGAGCGGCTTTCAACCTGCCGGGATCTTCCGCTGCTGGCATCCAAGGACAAGCAGGCAATGCATGGGGCGGCCGCGGCAGCCCACTCCGACTCAACAGGATTGTCCATTAACTGCAAGCCGCTGCACATTGCCGAGTGCGCCCCTTCCAGTAACCCATTTGGATTAAGAGACTTATATTTGGTGCTTAAAATGCTCTAAGAGCAGGCAACTCCCCTGGTTTTGTGGGCCCCTCGACATCCTGTGCTGCTGGGATCGGACCCCGTGGGTCTGGCGGGAACGTCTGCGCAAGCGGATCCTCTCCTGGCTCTTGAGGCCCGGACTACACGGCAGTATCAAGGGACAAGGAGACGCATGAGTAAGTCAAGTTTCTGGCTGTTCTGCCTGTTGCTGGTGATGGCGGTGGGGACTGCGCAGGCGACCAGCTTCGTCCCGGGGGTGGGGGGAAGCTTGGGCACCTCCTCGACTGTCATTGGCGGGATCACCGTCACCGCCTTCTATTACGATACGACGACCAGCAGCTGGAAATCTGCCAACCTGTTCGGTCGCAACGACGGTATCGACGATCGAGGCCTTGGCATCTGCGATCCGAAGGAGACGGGCGCGCAGTGCGGTACCGGCGGCGGCGGCGGCGACTACAACGAACTCAGCAATGAGGCAGCCGATGAGTTGATCAGGCTGACCTTGCCCGCCGGTTACCATTGGGTCTCAGTGCAGCTTTCTTCGCTGGACGACAATGGCTCCACCAACACGGCCCTCTGGGAGCGTGGCCAGCTGCTCACCTCGAGTTCCGGGACTCCTGGAAGCGGGACGGCGATCTGCAACGTCATCTTCGGCGGCTCATTCTCCTGCTACGGTGGTGGCGACGGGATCAACCCGATCCTCAACATCACCGGCGCCTCGGCCAACAGCCCGTACCTCTTTCTAAAGGCCTACGACTGGTCGGGGGGCGGCAACAAGAACAACGACTACCTGATACAGGCAGCGACCATCGGCAAGACGCCGGAACCGGCCACCATGCTGCTGATGGGAAGCGGCATCGCCGCCCTGCTGGGCCGGCGCAAGCTGCGCGGGTGATTTCCCCCTGGCAGGAAGGACCGCCCTGCGGGGCGGCCTTCTTGTTTGTGGTTCTGCTGCCTGCCGGCACTATTGCTCGCGGACCGCGGTATGCGACTCGCTGCCGCCGGTCAGGGTGAGGGTCAAGGCAGCGCCGGGCCCGGCCGCGAAACCCATGCCAACCGATCGTCCAGAGCGAGGGTCATACGACGCGAACGACATCGCCGAAGTTGGGCGAAACGAGAAGTATCCCGGATATGGCGAAAACTGGATCCCCATCAGCCGTTCGCCGTTCCACAGATAATCCAGCAATTGTTGGCCATGTGCGAAGTTCAGCCGCACATGGGTGATGACCCACGACCCCGCCGGCCGGCTTCCCAGCAGGGTAAAGCCTGTGTACTCGCCCCAGACTGGTTTCTGCTCGCTCTTAATGGTGCTCATGCCCATGGTCTTCGTGTTTGTCATGCCCCCGCCCATGTTCCTTCCAATGGCCGTTGTCGTGGTTCTCGCGGTCCCAATGTCCCTCGTGGTATTGCCAGCCTTCGCGATAGTGGTCGTAATGCGGATGCGTCCAGTACGCCCCTTCATACGGAGGACGCTCCCAGTGTCCCTTGATCCACTTGTAGCGGCGACCCTCCGGCACCCAATATCCCTCGATCCAATAAAAGCCGGCGCCGGGCGGCGGTCCGGGTTCCTCATACATCACAGCCGGTGGCGGGGTTCCGATGTACACCGAGATCTGCGTCGAAGCCGGGCAGGCGATCGCGGCTGTGAGCAATGGGGCATAGATCCAATTCAATCTCATTCTGTGTCTCCTCAACTTGGATAGCCAGGCACTCCGGGGTTTAGATGCGCAAAGCTACCTGGATGAGATACCAATGTAACCTATTGACGGGCAATGACTTAGTGCCAGGTCGGTTAGGGCTTGCGGTCGCGCGGGGCGCAACCCTCCGAGCGCAGTCCCTGGAATGCCGGACTTGCCTTGAAGTGCTCGGGGAACTGTTTTTCGTAGGACGCCAATCCGGGGCAGATCATGCGGTGCCACCAATTTACCCCGAATATCTCCATCTCTTTTCTTGCCTCTTCTGCCGTCCAGCCTTGCTCGGCCATGCGAAACGCAGCTATCTCCATCCCGGTTCGATCGTCGCCGGTACGACAATGGACGAATACCTTCTTGCCGGGGTTTTCCCGGAGCAAGGTAAGGAATTGTGCGATCGGTTCATCGTGCGGGCTGTAGCACTGCCAAGGGATGGCCACATACCTCATCCCGAGCCCAGTCACGATCTGACGCTCGTCCGCGCGTGAACCGCGCAGGTCCACCACAATGTTGATGCCGATCTTGGCGAGACTGCCCAACCCTTCTCGAGTCGGTTGGCCACCCCGGTACAGCGTGGGGGTCACCTCGCCAAACTGCGGGATCCCCTGGAGCTTGGGCCTGGCTGCGATCGTATGTTTCGTTTCTGCGGGCGCAGGGCATGTCCCTTGCGGAGCCGTCTGTGCCGCCAGGCACGTGGGCCCTGCCACGAGTGCCCATATAAGAACCGTTCGGAATGCCCTTGTGAGCCTGCTGTGGCAGCCCCGGGGATCTCCCAGACTGGGCGTTCGCCACCCGCGTTTTCCCCAACGCGGTTTCTCGCTCCCGCATCCTATGACCGAAGTCGCATTTACGGCCAAGTTCGCGGCCCTGTCATCTCCAAGGTCCATTCGCCATGCGAAACCACAAGTCAAGCTGGTACAGTCGCCGATCGATGTCGAGGGTCTCTCGCAGCCAGATCGTCTGTTCTCTTGCCCTGATCCTGTATCTTACCCTGCCCACACTCGGCGGCGCCTACTCCGTGCTCTCTCACGAGGCCATCATTGATGCGGTGTGGGCCACCCATATCCGGCCCCTGCTTGTGAAACGATTCCCCAATGCCACTCCTGAAGAGCTTCGCCAGGCCCATGCCTACGCGTATGGCGGGGCGATCATCCAGGACATGGGCTACTACCCGTACGGCGACAAGTTCTTCAGTGAACTGACGCACTATGTCCGCAGCGGAGATTTCATTCAGGCGCTGCTGCGCGATGCCCAGGACCTCGACGAGTACGCCTTCGCCATCGGGTCCTTGTCCCACTATGCCGCCGACAACGAGGGCCACCGCCTCGCCGTCAATCGGGTGGTCCCGCTGCTTTATCCCGAGCTGAGAAAGAAGTTCGGCGATGTGGTCACCTATGAGGATCATCCCCTCGCCCACGTGAAGACCGAGTTCGGTTTCGACGTTCTCGAAGTGGCAAAAGGACGCTACGCCCCGGATGCCTACCACGAGTTTATCGGATTCGAAGTCGCCCAGGGCCTTCTCGACCGAGCGTTCGAAGAAACCTATGGATTGAAGATCAGCGCGGTCCTGAAGAACGAAGAAGAGGCCATTGGATCGTATCGCCACGACATCAGCACCGTCATCCCCAAGGCGACTATGATCGCCTGGCAGATCAAGCAGGCGGACATTCAGAGAGATCTGCCCGGAAGAACACGGAAAGAATTCCTCTATAACCTGTCCCGCGCCAGTTATGAGAAACGCTGGGGCAAGACCTATCGGCGGCCGAGCTTCGGCGAGAAGGTTGCTGCCTTTCTGTTTCGCATGATCCCCAAGATCGGGCCGCTGAAGATCCTTCAGTTCCGCACTCCGACACCCGAGACCGAAAGGATGTTCGAAGCCAGCTTCAACGCCACCCTTGACCGCTATCGCAGTCTCCTGGCGGGCCTTGCAGTCGGAACGGTGTCGCTCCCCAATGACAACTTCGATGTTGGCGCTCGATCTTCGGCGGGCCAATATCGCTTGAGTGACGATACCTATGCAGAGCTCCTTCATCGTCTGGCCAAACAGGACTTTTCCGGCATGACCCCCGAGTTGCGGGCCGAGATCGAACATTTCTACGCCGGCGCTGCTTCTCCGACTGCGTCCGGGCACAACTCGCGCCGCTGGTCGCGCGTCCGGCGCGAGCTTGACCGCCTGAGATCCGCTTCGCCTCCTTCCTCAGCCGTCCCGGGCGGGTGAACCCTGGTCTGAGGTGAGCTCCGCGAGCCGAGGCGGAACCAAGTCAGTGCCGCGCCTGGCGATGGCAAGGCGTTGTTTCTGGCCGCCACGTCCGCGACCTATCCACTTCGCGAATAAGTGGGGCCCTGGATCCGCCGGTCCTGATGACCATCCTTGCGGTGGCGGCCCCAGCCGATACCAGGTATGGGGTGGTCAGGCGTAACTTGCGATAATGGACAGTTGAGCCGTGCCGGGCAGGCCACAAGTGACAGCAGTCACTGACACCAATGGCGACTATCGCCACAATGACGCCAATGACTTCGCGTTCATGCT
>Ga0335082_10002737_pt1 | contig 19050 bp, 15 predicted proteins | sample Lox_Sample_41_FD_206718 | JGI IMG/M metagenome (GOLD analysis project Ga0335082, IMG submission 206718) | Soil microbial communities from Loxahatchee National Wildlife Refuge, Florida, United States - Lox_Sample_4.1 | ecosystem: Environmental > Terrestrial > Soil > Wetlands | place: USA...
GTCGCCGGGTATGCACAGACCAATCAATTTACCGCGAAACTCCAGCACGAGGCGCTTGGCGATGAGGCTCTCGATGGCCTCCTCGGCCTGCGCCTCGGTCACCGCCGCCTTCTCGCTCAGGCGCTTGCGCAGCAACTGCCGCGTGACCGCCGGTTCGCATCCCCGATACGCCTCGGCCTCCAATCCCGTGAGCATGCTCGTCCGCGCGAGCGCCACGCTGCGGGTGTCGAAGATCTCGATGGCGTCGCCGGTGTCCTCGGAGCACAGCACCGGCCGCGGACTGCGCCTGAATGCGTTGTTCCAGTCCCATACCACCTTGCGCAGGGCGGAAATGCCCGGCGTATCCCGCGCATCGCGGCAATTCGCATCGCGGAAGAAATACGCGAGGTTCGCGAGCTGCTCCGGCGAGGAAGGGTAGACGACCGAATACGCGGGAAAGGGCTCGAGGCGCAGCCCATGGCGGTCCGGATCGCGGTGATAGATGCTGAAGCGGTCGAAGCGCACGTGCACAACGTCCGACGGCGGATGCAGGTGGTGCAGCAGGGGCACGAACGCGGCGACTTCGTCGTGCCAGCCATCCTCCTCGCCGGGGAAAGCGACCAACATCAGCCAGACGCTGTTGATGCCGACTTCCCTCGCGTGTTTCAGCAGCTCGATGTTGATCGCCGCCGTGCTGCCCTTGGCCATGAGCTTGAGCAGCTCGTCGTGCAGCGATTCGATTCCCGGCTGCACCTTGGTGACGCCACTCTTGGCCAACAGGGCCACCTGGTCGCGGCGCAGGTTGGCCTTGATCTCGTAGAAGAGGTCATAGGGGGCGCCCGCCTCCGCCAGCGCGGGAATCACGGTGCGCATGTGGTGCATGTCCAGGATGTTGTCCGCCACCTGGAAGTGCGGGAGGCGATAGCGGGTGGCAAGCTCGTGAAATTCCGACAGCACGCGTTCGGGGCTCTTGGCCCGGAACCGCATGCCTTCGCCGTTGAGCCCGCAAAACGTGCAGTGGCTCTTCTCCCCCCACCAGCAGCCCCTCGAAGTCTCGACGGGCAAGGCGGGGAATATGTAGTGGCGTACCGCGAGGCCCTCCAGCGTGTCGAAATATTCGTCGAAGTCGGGGACCGGGCTCACGTCCATCTTCTCGACCACCGCGCGCGGAGGGCTGGCGCGTCCAGGACCATAAGCCCCGGGGCGCGCGTTCCTCGCGCACAGGACGCCATGGGGAAGCATCACCGGATCGATCGCGGCCCCTCTCTTCATCACGAGGCGGCACAGCGGGGCGAAGATCTCGTCGGCCTCGCCCGAAACCGCGAAATCCACCCAGGGGAACTCCTGGACCACGGCGACGCCCATTTCCGATTCGCAATTGGCGCCGCCCATCATCGTGACGACGGTGGGGTCGAGTTCCTTCACACGGCGCAGCAGCGCGAGCGAGGCGGTGTTCTGCTCGAACGTGGAAGTGCAGCCGACGATGCGAGGGTGGCGTGCGAGCACGCGCCGGGCCGTTTCGTCGACGAAGGCGGGTGTCAGGTCGCGTACGCCCCTCCATACGTCCAGGATCGGCTGAAGGTGCTCCCACTTGTCGGGTTGATCCTTCCGGAGGTCCTCGAGAATCTCCAGTCCGATCGTCTCCTCGACATCGGTGCGGTGAAGCGGAAACGCGGCGTTCGAGAATGTCCACTCGCCGATCAGGTGCTCGTTGCGCGAGTTGGCGATCACGCGGACGGCGTCCATCCCGATGAGGTCGGCGAAGCGCAGGTTGGCGTAATCCACGGAACAACTGATTCCGGTGCCGCTGAGGCACGCCTTGAGCACGCCAAGCGCCAGCGACGGCCGCGTGATCGGGCTGTAAGGCATGTTGACGAGGCACACGTCCACGTCGCCAACGGGCGCGCGTGGCGTGGTGCCTGAGAGGGTCGAGCCTTCGGGCGTCATTGTGGCGACGGGTTCCGTCCGGGCATGCGAACGCCCGCGGGGGACCTTTCGGCCCGCGGGCGTTCGAACGAGCGGCTACGTCAGGTAATGAAGCAGGGAACGACGACCGCGACGACTGCGGCGACAACCTCGGCGGCTGCAGCCTCGGTAGTCACACCCACCGCGGTCTGCACGGCTTGTGTGGCCGTCACCACGTTGTTCACGTTCACGGCGACGTCCTTGTGGGAGCTGCCCTTGCCACCGACCACCTGCTCGAGCTGGGCGTCGGTGAGGTCGCCGGCCTGTACCGGCGCTTCGGGTAGCACGATGAACGCTCGAGTGGCCGAGTCCCGATGCAGGTGGACCTCCATGTCCTCGGGAAGGTCCTTCAACATCTGCACGGCCTTCTGGATGCGCGCCTCATACTTGGCCATCTCGCCCATCGGCGGCAGGATCGCGTGGATGATGGTCGGGGTGTTTTCCAGCAGCACCACCTCCAGGTCCGACGGAATCGTTGCCCCAGCCTGTTGAAGCACGAGCTTCGGGTTCTGCCGAAGCTTGCTGCGGTACGCCGGCTCCTTCCAGCTGCGAGCGACGACTTCCGCGAGTACGGCCCTGTTCTTGTCGCTTTCCTTCATGATGCTGTCTCCTTAATGCGGCCGGGGGCCGCTGGTGAAGGTAAAGGTGCTGCAACCACGGTGGATCTGCATGGCTCCTCGTCGAGAAGCCCCTCATCGAACAACCAATTCAGCGACGCCATCGCCTCTTCGGCGGGCAGCCCGAAGCGGTCCTCCATGTCGATGGCGATCTCACCGGCGGTCATGGTGCCGTCGACCACATGCTGGACCATCGGCTCGATGCGGCCGGGCCCGATGATCTTCGTGACGAGGCCATACGACTTCAGGTGGATCTGGTCCCCGTCCCTCACGAGCTTGAGGTCCGGGCGCAGGCGCACCCGGTCGCTCGCCCTGAGGGCGGTGGGCATGTGGCGCTCCATCATCCCGTCGAGCACCGCGGCAAAATCAGCGGCATCGCGAAAGCGCGCCGAGTCCACGACCCAGTAACCGTTCGGCCACGCATCGGTGGACGGACACGGGGTGATGAGCCTCACGGTACGCTGCACCATGTTGACCAGGTAGCCGGAAATGCACGCGATGGTCCCGGGCGCTCCACGCCATTCGGACTCCATCTCCTTCTCCCCGGCGCGCTTGTCGAGCTCGCGCGAGCCGCGCGCCCGGCCGGAGTTGCTCTGGATGGTATTGCCCTCGCGGTTCTGCAGCACGAGCTCGGTGTGCAGCAGCTCCTCGGCCGTGAAGGCGGCCATGATCTTGCGGAACGTGCCGATTGAAAGCACCGAGAACCGGTTGATCGTGCAGCCATGCTCGGCCGACATCTTGAGCAACGCGCGCACGCGCTCGATGTGCTTCTGCGGCTGCGCGGTGGTGGTCTGCGGGAAGCGGCCGCAGATGCGCGCGAAATCGAGGCCGAATTTCTCGTAGTCCGGATTGTCGAGCGGGTCCGTCGCCCAATACATGAAGCCGTGGGCGGCCGACGGGCCCACCCTTTGGCGCAGGGCCTCGAGGATTCCGGTCCAGAGCTGGCGGTTCTCCTCGGTATAGAGGAAGTCCGTCTTCTTCTCCTCCGCGGACACGCCGCAGAACCAGCAACCCACGGAGCAGCCTTCCGACAGCTCGATGGCGAAGGGCGCGTGGATGATGTTCTCGTGGGCATTGATCCCGAGCTGGCCCAGCGTGCGGTTCACCTGCCGCCGGCGCCACGCGGCGTGACGCGGGTCCTGCGGCACGCTCTCCTGCCTGCGCACGCGCTCGCGGTAGCGGAACTTTTCGCCGATCCACGCACGATATTGCTGTACGGACTTCGGTGCGACCCAGCCCTTGCGGTCCCGGATCCCCGCGTAGAACTCCTCGTCCCACACGAAACGAAGTTCCTCCGCGTCCACCCCGAGCGCGAGCCGGTCCGCGGCGCGAGCGTCGAGGTTCACGGCCTGCCGGAATTCGCGATCGGCCGACCACCATTCGAGGAAGCGTTTGGTCCGCGCGACGTCGCCCTTCCACGGCACGTCCTGGGCCTTGCGCGGATCGATCAGCGGGCGCAGGAACTCGGGGTAGCGTTCGAAGGCCGTATCGAGGAGTTGTTCGAGGTGTGCGAACGCGGCGTCGTTCATCTTCGAAACCTACATCAGGAAATCACCCAACACAAGACGACGTCTTGCAACAATTAGTGAGTACCGCGCGGCATGGCGGTGACCCATTGATTTATATCGTAAAGCGATACAAATAAGCGCCGCCTTATGCGATCTGCCGGGTCGCCAGGTCCCTGAACAACCCGGGTTGCGCCATGAGGCCGTCGTAGGTCCCCTCCTGCACGAGGTGGCCGGCCTCGATCACGAAGATGCGGTCCGCATTGATGATGGTTGATAGCCGGTGGGCGATCATCACCCGCGTAGTGCGCAACGCCTCCAGGCTGCTGGTCACGACAGCCTGGCTGCGATTGTCGAGGGCGCTGGTGGCCTCGTCCAGGAAGAGCACGCGCGGCTTGTTGACGATCGCCCGCGCGATGAGCAACCGCTGGCGCTGGCCGCCCGACAGGCTCCCGCCGCCATCGGGGATCAGCGTGTGCATTCCCATGGGCATCGCCTTGATGTCATCCTCGAGCCCGCATGCGCGGGCCGCTTCCGTCGCGTCGGCGAGCGACAGCGGGGCCGAGCCCACGATGTTGGTATAGATGTCGCCGCCCAGCAGCTGGCCGTTCTGGAGGACCACGCCCGTTTGCCGGCGCACGGCTCCGATGTCGAGGCTGCTCAGGTCCTGGCCGTCGTAGAACACGCTGCCCGCGCTGGGCGTCTCGAAGCCCAGCAGCAGGCGCAGCAGGGTCGACTTGCCCGAGCCCGACGGGCCGACGAACGCGACGAACTCTCCGGCCCGTATTCGCAGGGACACATCGTTCAGGACAGGCGGCAGGTCCTTGTTGTAGCCGAATGACACGTGACTGAGCTCGATGTCGCCCGTGAGCAGGCCCGGATCGCCCTTGCCCTCGGAGACCTCGGGCTCGCTCGCCAGGATCGGCCTCGCCCGGGTCATCACGGGCACCACGTTGAGGATGCCCAGGAGCGTCTGGCCCATGCTCAACGTGGCGCCCAGGAAGCTGCCGAACGCCGCATTGAAGGCGATGAACTGGCCGGTCGTGAAGTCCTTCTTCTCGGGCATGAACATTGTGATCGTGACGAACAGCACGAAGCTCGACAGGGTGGGATACACGGCGTTCAGCGTGCCCATGATGGTTCCCACGAACTGCCCGCCGAACACGAACCGCTGCTGGCGGGCGTAGTCGGACGCCCAGAGACCAAAGGCGCGCCCCTCCGCTCCCGCCGCGCGCAGCTTGGAAATGCCGAGGAGGAACTGCAGCACCTTCCCTGCGAGCACGCCGGCGTTTTCCGCAAGCTGGCGGTCGTACTTCAGCCTGAAATAGCTGCCGATGCTGGTGAACAGCAGGAGCACCACGACCAGGACCAGCGCGACCCACGCGAGCTTCGCGCTGTAGTAGAAGAGCAGGAACAGGTTCAGCAAGGAAAACAGCGAACCCAGCAGCGCGCTCATCGCCGAGCCCGAAAGCGCCTGGCGGATCGTGTTGATCGCGTTGGCCCGCATGGCGAGGTCGCCGGCGGTGTAGCTGCGGAAGAACGGCACCGGCAGCCGCAGCAGGCGGTCCCAGACCGCGCCCTGGATCGCGGAATCGACGCGTCCTTCGGTGCGCAGGATGGTGAAGCTGCGGGTCACGCCGAACAGCGCGGTCGCCACGCCCGCCGCGCCCAGGGCGATCGCGATGTCGAGCAGCCGCGCGCGGTCCGCTGCCGGGATGATGTCGTCGAAAAGTTGCCCGGTGAGATACGGGGTCGCGAGCCCCAGCAGGCCTGCGATCAGGCTCATCGACAGGACGAGCGCCAACTCGCGGCCCATCCCGAACATTCCGAAGCGCATCAGGCCTTCGATGTTCAGCGCCTTGGCGCCGAAGGTCCGGTAGAACGTGTGGGCAAACGGTTCCAGTCGCTCCGAGACGGCCGCGTCCATGGGCTGCGAGCTGCCATCGGCAGGATTGTGGACCGCATATCCGCCTCTGCGCACCGGAAGCAGCGCCACCGGCACGTGGCCTTGCGCGAAGAATCCCAGCAGCGGACCGCTATCGCTGTGCCACCATTCGCCTTTCAACGCGACGGTGCGCTTGCGAACCCGTGAAGCGCGCGCGATGTTCCCAAGGGGATCGAGCTGGACCTGGCCGCGCCGGCTCGCCGGATGCTCGCGGAACTCGATTCCCGATACCTCCCCGATCAGCTCGCACGCGGCAAGCTGGGGATCGGTCGATATCGCGGCGCGCCCCATCGCGCCGGCCAGCACGACGGAGCGCAATCTCGCCGTGGCGGTCGCCATGCGCTTCGCGTCGTTGCGGGCACGAACGCCGAGCCTCGAGCGCTCCTTGCCGTCGGCTCGCGCGAGGGCGTCGCGCAGGCTCACGAGGAGCATGGCGTGGGTCTGGTCGAGAGCCGCGCCCAGGCGACCCTCGCTCTGCAAGAGCGCAGTATCGAACGCGGTCACCTTGCATTCGGAGGTCGCCTCGAGCCAGCTCGCGGTCGTCATGAACAGGATCGCGCCCGCCTCGACCGCCTCGCTTCCCATGAAGAGCCCGGAGCCCTCCTCCAGCTTCACGCAGATCATGTCGGAGGCCGGCACGGTGACCTGGCCCGTCGCGAGCGTCTGGGTTTGTCCCGCCGAGATCCGCGCCACCTGCTTGGGCGCAGGCCTGTCCGTAAGCCTGCGATTCCACGCGCGCATCCAGCGCGAGATCACCTTGCGTCCGGCGCCCTGTTCCTGCAAGCGCGCCGTCTCGACCGGCACGACCTCCGTATTGAGCGTCGGCACCGCGATCATGTGGTAGTCCGGCAAACGCCCCGTTCCGAGCACGACCCCGCCGGACTCCACTCGCAGCGCCGGATAGTGGCGGCCGCCCGGAATGTCCTGCACGAGGAAGAGGTCCACGGCGCCACGGTTCACCAGCCAGCCCTTGGCCGTGTCGTCGAGCGACAGCGGCGCGTCGCGCGCGGTCGACTGCGCGGACTTGTCCGCGAACATCTTCGCCACGGTCTTCGGGTCGAAGAACTTGGTTCGCAGTTCTGGGTCGTCGGAATCGCTCATGGGCGCGCTATTCGGTCTGGATCAGGCGTACGTACAGGTTGGACTTGTCCTGCTTCAGCTCGTCGTGGGTGCCGCGTTGCACCACCTGGCCGCGATTGAGCACGATGATCTCGTCGCAATCGCGGATGGCGGAAAGGCGGTGGGCCACGATCAGGCACGTGGCGCCGCGTGCGCGGATGTTCGCGTCGATGTGTTGCTCGGTCACGGGGTCGAGCGCGCTGGTGGCTTCGTCGAGCACGAGGATGCTGGGGTTGGTCGCGAGGGCGCGCGCGATCTCGAGGCGCTGGCGCTGGCCGCCGCTGAAGTTTCCGCCCTGCTCGCCGACGCGCGAATCGTAGCTGCCCGGCCGCGCCGCGATGATGCTGTGGATCTCGGCGTCCTTGGCCGCCTGGATCACGTCCGCCTCGGCGATGGAATCGTCCCAGAGCGTGAGGTTGTCGCGTACCGTGCCTGAGAACAACGTGATGTCCTGGTCGACCAGCGCAAGCGAGTTGACCAGCACGTCACGCGGAATCTCGTCGCGCGTGCGGCCATCGAAGAGGATCTCCCCTTCCCAGATCTCGTAGAGGCCGAGGACGAGCTTGGAGATCGTCGACTTGCCGCAACCCGAGGGTCCGACGAGGGCGACGCGGTCACCCGGCTTGAGCGTGAGCGAGAAATCCTTGAGCAGCGGCGGGTCGAGCGGGCTGTAGCCGAAGGTGACGTTGCGCAGCTCGAGCGATCCGTTCAGCTTGGGCGGCATGTCCTCGGGCGGCGGCGCCGCGAGCTCGCCGCCCGCGCGCGGATCCAGCTTGTACTTGAGGACGTCGTCGAGCCGGTTCATGTCGCCCTGCAGCTCCTGGATCTGCGAGCCCAGGCCCACGAGCTGGTTGATGGGACCGGTGAACCCGGCCATCAACGCCTGGAATGCGACCAGCATGCCCATCGAGAGATGCCCGTCCATGACGCGAAGGCCGCCGATGCCGATCACCAGCACGCCGTTCAGCGTCGTGAGGAACGGAGGAACGGTCCCCAGCCAGAGCGACGTGGCGCCGATCGACTGCATCCCGTTCATGACCTTCGACTGGTAGCCGGACCACTTGGCGAAGAAGTCGCCCTCGAGCCCCGAGGCCTTGAGGGTCTCGATCAGGCGCAATCCGTTCATCGATGCGCCGATGAGCTTGCCCGAATCGATGGCGAGCTTCTGGTTGGCCTCGACCTGCCGCCGCGAGATGTAGCGCATGAAGGCGATGTTGCCCACCGCGGTCAGCACGCCGACGAGGGTGAGGACCCAGTCGTAGAAGAACATGAGGAGGGCGTAGAACACCACCATGAGCACGTTGAGGACGGCCTCGGCGACTTGCCCCGCGAGCAGCCCCGCGACGCGCTCGTTGATCGCGACGCGGCCGGCGACTTCGCCCGCCGAACGCTGCGCGTAGAAGACGATGGGCAGGCGCAACACGTGCCAGAAGAACCTGCTCGCGGTCGTCACTCCGAGCACCGTGCGAAAGCGCGCGAGGTAGTAGCTCTTCACCCAGCTGAGGGCGCCCATCAGCAACATGGTCAACACCATGCCCAGCAGCAGGGGCCGCACCCAGTTCTCGAAGTGCTGCACCAGCACCTCGTCGATGAACACCTTGGTGAAGACGGGCACCACCAGTCCCGGCAGCACCATCGCGAGCCCCGCGAGGAACAGGTAGGTCAACGCGGAGTGCGCGCCGACCAGGCGGCTGCGCAACGCAACGAGGATGTCGGGCGGCTCGCCCCCGCGCTTGAAATCGGGGCCCGGCTCGAGGGCCAGCACCACGCCGGTGAAGGAATGATCGAATTCCTCGACGGTGACCGAGCGGCGCCCGCTCGCCGGATCGTTGAGGTACACGCGGCCCGGGCCGAATCCTTCCACGACGAGGAAGTGATTGAAGTTCCAGAACACGATGAAGGGCAGCGGCACGTCGTGCAGGGTGCCCGGCTCCCGCTTGATGCCCTTCGCGTTGAATCCGTAGTTGCGCGCGGTCCTGACGACGTTGCTCGCCTTGCTTCCGTCCCGCGACACGCCGCACGCGAGGCGCAGCTCCTCGGCCGGAACGTAGCGCTTGTAGTACGCCATCACGATGGCGAGGGCGGTCGCGCCGCACTCCACCGCTTCCATCTGCAGGATTGTCGGCGTGCGCTTTCGCTGCAGGCGTGGCGCCTTCTTCGGAGCCGGTGTCGCGCTCATCGCGCCCCTATGCCAGGCCGAGGAACTTGCGGATCGCCGGCATCACCAGCGCGATCGGCGGCTGGCGCTCGGTGATCACGGAAAGCCTGCACAGGGTGCCGCTCGCGACGATGTAGTCGCTCGGGCCCTTGCGGGACGACCACTTGAAGCCGGTCGGGGAATCCTTGTCGGGATCCAGGTCCACCAGCACCTTGATGGGCGCGCCGCCCTTGGACAGCTCCTCGACCAGCCTCTCGTTCTGCAGGGTGCGCATGATGCCCTGGCCCGACGACGGATAGTCCGCCACCCATTTCACGTGCCCGATCATGAAACCCGATTCCTCGCGCTTCACGTTGCCCGGCGAGACCTGCACTTCCATGCCGGGCTTGATGCTCTTCCCGGTGCCGCTGGGCGCGAACATCGTGACCGACAGCGCGCCGGGCTGGCCTTTCGCGCCCAGGGGCTCCAGGCTCAGGATCGCGGAGCCCACGCTCACGAGCGAGCCCACGCCGCCGGACTTGAGCTCGATCACTCGACCCGAATACGGGCTCACCACGACGGAAGCGCGATCGAGGGTCTGCTTGCGACTTTCGATCTGCCGCTGAAGGTCCGATTTCTGGAGCCTCACGTTGGCGAGCTCCGCGTCAGACGCCTTCTCCTCCTCGAGCTGGCGCACGTCGATCTGCCGCAGCTGGCTGTTCGCGGAGTTGATCTCCTGGATCACGTTGTCGCGCTCGACCCGGCTGTTCAGCAGCTGCTGGCGCGTGATGAGCCCCTGGTCGAGCAGCTGCTGCTGGGTGGTGATGCGGTCCTGGATGGACTTCAGGCGCGACTCGGCCATCTGGATCTGGTTCTGCAGGCTCTCCTTCTGGGTCTTCTTGAGGCTCGCCTGCAGGTCCTTGTCGCGGCCTCCGAACCTCATGAGGCTCGCTTCGCGCGAGCTCATGTCGGCAAGCCTTTCCTCGAGGGACTGGATCTCCCGGTCGAGCTCGGGCTGCGCGATCACCGCGATCACGTCACCGGCCTTCACTTCATCGCCGATGTCGACGCGCAGCTCGCGAACGCGTCCTTGCGTGCTGGTTGTGATGTCGACCAGGCCGCCCGAGCGCGTGATGATTCCCGGGCCCTCCACGGCGGTGGGCAAGCTGCCGAAGATTCCCCACCCGAGCGCGACAACGACCGAGCCGAAAAGCGTGTAGAGCGCGATCCAGCCCTTGGGCGTCGTGACCTGGGTGAGCAGGTCCAGCTCATCGGGAGAGGACAGGCGGTCGAGCGCCGCCTGGCGGAAGATCTGGTTGGGAGCGTTCACAGGGGCGACTCCGGGATGATGACCGCCGTTATACTCGAACCATGTTCCTCAGTGCGGAAACGTATCCATTTGTAAGCGACCTCGAACGCAACTGGCGCGTCGTGCGAAGTGAATTCGAGGCGCTCGACGCGGGTTGCCGCGTGCCGTGGCCCGAGCGCGAGCTCTATGGCCGTGGCTGGGAAGTGGCCGGACTCTATGCGTTCGGACGCAAGCTCGAGGCCCTGTGCGCCCGCTGCCCCGGGACGACGCGCCTCGTCGAGGCGATTCCCGGAATGACGACCGCGGGTTTCTCTTTTCTCCATCCAGGTACGCATATCCTGCCCCATCGCGGCTATACAACGGACGTGCTGCGCTGCCACCTCGGCCTGCTAGTCCCTTCCGGTTGCAGCATGAGGGTCGGGACCGAGACCCGGCAGTGGGTCGAGGGTCGTTGCCTGGTGTTCGACGACACGAATGAGCATGAGGTGTGGCACCGCGGAGATCAGCCCCGGGTCGTCTTGCTGGTGGACTTCGCGCGTTCCGGCGCGGCCGAACGGCCCGCGGTCGCCATGCCGGCCGTGGTCGAAGCCGCGCTGGGCCGCGCAGAACCCGGAGTGTGATCGCACCGTGGCGCGGCGATGCCGGGGCCGGATTGCTTCATGGCCTGGCGCTTCGATTCAACAAGTTCCGGAACACGCGGTCGAAGCGCGCGCCTGCCAGGTGGACGCGATCGAGGACCTCGACGTCGATCTCGCCCGGGGTCTCCTCCGACTCGTCGAGATCGAGCGGCCGGTTCTCGCCGTCGCGCGCGAATTCCATCGTGGAGCGCATGCGATCGGCGAGGAAGATGGCGATCGCCCGGTGAATGCGCGACGAGAATCCCACGTCGTCGGCGACCTTCTCCATCAGCACGTCGCGAGGCACCTTGAGCAACGCGACGTCGCCTTCGGCATCGATCGATGCCGACGCCGGCCGGGAATCCACCAGTGACATCTCGCCCACCAGCTCGCCGGCACCGATCTTGGCTATCACGCCCATCTTCTTCGTCGACACGCGCAGCGTGCCTTCGATCACGATGTACATGGCCTCGACCCGCTTGCCCTGCTCGATGAGCCGGGTGCCGTCGGTGATCCTGATCAGCGATCCCGTCTTGGCCAGCCATTCGCAGTCGTTGTCGTCGAGCTGGCCGAGCAGATAAAGCACTTTGCGCACGGGATGCTCCCCAAGGTGGGACTTCGCGCCGCTACTCTAGCCGTGTCGCAAGCGCCACACAACAGCACCGCAAGTGACAAGCAGGTTACCAATACAACATCCAGTTACCTTGGCACGATAGCGCGTGGCCCTGCAGTGTGATTCGCTCGTCGCCGTCGATGAGCCCTCTTGCGGGCGCCGCCTGGTGGACCCTGTGCCCCGAATGCAGGAAGAGCTGTCCGGGCTCGTAGGGAAAATAGTCCGGCGGGCTGTTGCCCGCGCGACGCAGCAGAGTGTCGAGCGTCTCGCCGGCGATCTCGTAGTAATGGATCGGCCACACGCGAAGGCCCGCGCCGCACTTCGGAAGCGCGATCGACAAGGTGAACGACATCGCGGCCCTGAAATCGTCGGGCGTGGCGCCCGCCCATTCGTGCAGCCGGTATTGCGTATCGCAATGGATCGACGCGATGGGACGCTCGAACACGGGATGGGAAAGGTAGATGTGATAGCCGGGCAGGGCCAGCTCGTCGGGAAACGCCACGCGTGCGCGAAAATGATCCGAAAGCGCTTCGGCGAGCCTCCGATAAAGCCAGCCGAAGTGCTGCGACAGCAGCGGATTCAGTTCGCGCGCCTTCACCAGGTAGCGCAGACGCTCTTCGGGAGCGTCCAGATAGCTCGCCGCGCCGAGCGTGAAGAAAGGAAATTCGGGACTGCGCGATTGCCAGTGGGAGCGAAGCCCGACGATGACGGCGCGCACCTCGCGGCACTCGTCGCGGCTCAGCAGTTGCAGTCTCGCGATCCCGTCCATGCTTCGTTGCAGCCGCAGGGACTGCGCTGCCGAGATGAGAGTAGTGGTCGGGGCGAGAAGATTCGAACTTCCGACCCCCCCGCACCATGCAGGTGCACTTTACGTGATTTTCAACGGGTTACGCGTCGATTGTCCAATACTTTCGCTCGCTTTACGCCCGGCAGGGATCAACCGGATACCGCTGGATCACGCGACAGGCCCGCACGCCGCCTATCCTTCCCCACTTCGCCCGAATGCTCCTCAACGGATTCGGGCGGTGGAAAAACTGACGCGACCTAGCTACATCTACTCCTTCCACATACGCCCGTCGTAGCGAAATTCCCTCACCTGCGTAACGCTGATCTCCGGCGCCTGTGGATGCGCCGGATTGATCAGATAATTGAACTCTCCCAAGGAGAGCACCGACGGTACCATCAGTACTGCGGATCTTCGCTCCCGAAGCCACTCGGTTCCAATATCGGCTGTTGAAGAGGCGGGCGGCAGCGCCTGCCATTCCTCCGGAAGCATGGTCGGATCGAGCTCCTCAATTAGAAGGTCCGGAACTGTGATTTCAAATGCCGCAAGCTCGATGGCCTTCTCGATCTTGCCGAAATGAACGAAGAACTCCAGGCTGGCCAAGGAAAGAGAGGCCGCGCAGTAGACGACGCGGTGACCCACATGGTGCCAGCGGCCGGGCGAGTACAGCCCCCCGTTCCCGCCAAGTGGATCGCTGGAGTACTTGCGTTTTGCAATTCGGTGAACGATCGTCAAGCGAGATAGCCGTACTCCATCTGGAGTAGGAGATTCTCAACTTGCTGGGAGCCGACGTCCGTTGTGAGTAGCCGACTCGGCACCTCGCCACCCAGAGCGGCTTGGGGCTCATTAATCCACCCACGGGCGCTTTCAGGGCTCTCGAGAACTGTCTCTGCGAGCGCCATCACTTTTGCGCTTCGTACTAGCCTGTCGGAAAAGACAGGATCCAAGTGCTTCTTAGGCGCCGTCTGCCAACGAATAAATGTCTTCTCGGAGACACCGAGCATCTCGCAAACAACGACATTGGTTAGACCGGCGTGCTCGCGGAAATAGAAAGCGCATCGGGCAGGGATACCTTCACGGATAACCTTGTGCAGAGCGAGAGGGTCGATATGATGCTTCAGGCCCATAGCCTTCTCACCACCCAAGTACGTGACCAGCAGATCCAACGACATGGCGCTCATAGGCTCACAGGTTGCCTCGGACAATTGTCAGTAGTATAACTGACACAGGGCCATAGTTGTTAATTTGCTTTATCAAGGTATCCGTTGCCCGCCGCCGTCGCCGCCAGACCCAGAAATTGGCTACACCTTCATCTTCCCGCCGGGCGAGCTCTCGCCGATGGCGACCCAGGCGGTGCTGGTGCCTTCGATCGATTTCGGCAGTGATCCGTCGACGCCTGCGATGTCTCGCGAGGCGACGCGCATCACCTCCCGCCGTAGTAATCGGCGAGCGCCTTGATGTCCGCGTCTGACATTCTCTTCGACATCTCCCGCATCACAGTGTCGCCATCGTTGTGGCGCTCTCCGGAGCGGAAGGCCTGCAGCTGCGCGGTTGTGTACGACGCTGACTGACCCAGGGGAGGCAGTATTGGCCCGCCACCGGTGGCGTCGCTTCCGTGACAGTCGATGCACGCCGGAATTGCGAGTGCGTTGTCTCCGTAGCGCGCCAGATGCCGCGCTCGCGCCGACCATCCCGTCGCACCCGTCTGGGCAGCAGGTGGATCCATCGAAGCGTAGTACCGAGCTACCGATGCGATGTCCGCATCGGTGAGCGCCTTGGCGATGGGAGCCATCATCGGATTTGGCCGCGTGCCTTCCCGATAGTCGAAAAGCTGCTTGGCCACGTACTCCATCGGCAAACCGGCGAGCCGCGGGAAAGGCGTGCCCGGCGGCGCGATCCCGTTAGCCCCGTGACAACCCGCGCACGCAATGGCTGCGCCCTTGCCACTAGTCACGATCGCCTTGCCGGCGGCCGTGCTCGTAGTGCCCTGGAGCGCGACCTGCCATGCGGGAGGTGGAGGCGAAAAGTCCTTCGACTGCGCCAAGGCCGCGATTGCAACGCCAACGCCCACCACGGCAACTGGCAGGGCGCGATTCATGCGATCAGCCTCCCCGGCGCGCGCAAGTAGTCGCGCTTCACGGCATCGGCCGCCCAATAGGCGAGCGCGCCGATGGTGCCCGTCGGATTGAAGCAGGAGTTCTGCGGAAATAGCGCGGAGCCCGCTACGAAGACGTTCGGCACGTCCCAACACTGGCCGAAGCGGTTGGTGACGCTCGTCTTCGGATCATCGCCGATCGCAGCGCCGCCGTTGATATGCGTCGACTGGTACGACGTCGACGCATAAGGCTTCTTGCGAGGGTTTCCCACCGCAAGCGTGACGCCGCGCATCGCCTTGCCGATCTCCGTGCCCTTGTCCGTGAGAAAGGCCGAGAGCTTGATGTCGTTGTCAGGAAGGTCGTACGTGATGCGAAGCAGCGGCTGTCCCCAGGCGTCGGTGTAGGTGGGGTCGAGGCTGAGGTAGCCCCCACGAACCGGCAGGTTCGAGCCGGTGATCGTGATCGGCATCGAGTGGTTGTAGTAGCGCTTCACCGCTTTCTTCCACGCGCTGCCCCAGACCGGAGTGCCTGGCGGCGTCGCGCGATTTCCGATGGGCGCGCCGGAGACGACCTGGATCTGGATGTAGCCGCCGCCCACGAAGCCATGCGGGCCGTGATCGAAGTTGTCGGTGCAGAAATCGTCCATCGTGACCGCCGCCGCTCCCGCCGCCATGAACGGATTCAACTTCGTCTCCTCGTCGAAGAAGAGGCTCACGGTGGAAGTCGTCTGGTGCGTGTAGTTGCGGCCGACCACTCCCTCGCCTGTCGACGGGTCATAGGGCTTGCCGATGCCCGAGAGCAGCAGCAGGCGGGTGTTGTTGATGGCGAACGCGCACAGGAACACGATCTCGGCCGGCTGGAATGTCTCGACACCGGCTGCATCGACGTAGGTGACGCCCGTAGCGCGCTTGCGCTCGCGGTCGAGATTTACCCGAAGCACGTGCGAGTTGGTTCGCAGCTCGAAGGTCGGAAGTTTCAGCGCCGCGGGCAGCACGCACACCTGGGGTGAAGCCTTCGCAAACTGCTCGCAGCCGAAGTTGGAGCAGAACCCGCAGTAGACGCAACCGTTCATCTGCAGGCCCTCGCTGTTCACATAGGGCCGCGTGGACAGGGCCGAGGGCTGCACGTAGGGGTGGTAGCCGAGCTTCAATGCCGCCTCGCCGAAAAGCGCCGAGGCATAGGGCACCTTCATCGGCGGATTGGGATATGGATTGGAGCGCCAGGGCTCGAAGGGATTGCCGCCCGGCTGCAACACGCCCTTCAGATTGCCGGCATATCCCGAGGCGCCCACGAGGCGATCGAACCGGTCGTAGTACGACTCGAGCTCGTCATAGGTGAGCGGCCAATCCTGCGCGGTGATGTCGTCGCTGAAGATCTTCGCGCCATAGCGCTTCGTGTAGTGGCTGCGCAGCTTGAACTCGACCGGGTCCCAGCGATAGAGCACGCCCGACCAATGCACGCCCGCGCCGCCGAGGTGGTTGCCGGGCGATGCGAATTGCCAGCGACGCATCGGCAGCGCGGTCTCGTCCGCGCGATTGCGGAACGTGTAGGTCTCGGTCGCCGTGTTCTGGTGCAGCTCGTCGCGCCGACCGTACTTCAGCTCGTCGCGCACGCCGGGCGCCTGGAAATTGGGCGAGGTCCACCGTGGCTCGCCGCGCTCGAGCACGACGACGCGCTGGCCCGCGGCGGCGAGCTCCTTGCCGATCAGCGTTCCCGTCCACCCTCCGCCGACAAGGACCACATCCACTGGGGGCAATGTCTTGCTCATGCGACTCCTTCAGGATTCGGCGGCGTCGGCGATCGATGCCGGCGGGCGCGTCCATGCGACGTTGTGGCGTTCGATGTCGTTGGCGTAGCTCGCATGCACGCCGGGGAAGCCCACGAGCTTCCAGCCCACCTTGTCGCGGTTGCCGCCGTGGATGGGATCGCTGAAGAATCCCTCCATCGTTGCGTCCAGCAACGCGCCGAAGAATACGCCCGAGGGCAGCGCGCCGAAGTCGAGCTTTCCGTGCTCGGCATCGGCAAGCAGCGCATCCTGCCGCTCCGGCTCGAGATCGGCGAACGCCGCTCCCTTCGCCTGGCGCGCGGCCTGGTCGAGACCGGCAATGCCGATGCGGAACATCTGCGCGGGAGTGAACGCGAGCTGGTAGCCCTGCTGTGGCGTTCCCTGGACGAATGGGCCGCGCGAATAGAAATGGTCGCCGTTGCCCCAAGCGCTCGCGAGCTGCAGGTCGATGAAGGCGGCGACTCCGGCTTCCTTCGCTCCGGGACCATTTTCATCGGCGGGGATGAGACGCCCGACGGCAGCTTCCAACGTGAGCGCCTCGTCACCATTGAGATATCGCCAAGCGTGCTCGGCAGGATCCGGAGCGGTGGACTCTGCAGCGATCGCATCGCCCGAAGCCAAGGCCGTCGCGGCTGTAGCGCCGGCGAGTGGGACCATGCCGGCGACAGTCGCGACCTGCTTGAGGAAGATTCGCCGCCGGGACGGGTGCAAGCTCGTTTCTTCCATCGAGATCCTCCCTGACAGGTCGCAAGCCTACGAGCGCGCGTTCAACAGCGTCTTGCAAGTTCCTGCAAACCCTTTGCGCGTTCGTGGAGATCGAATGCGCGACCGACTCGCGACGGGCAGGTCCGGGGTTGCCCGCGACACCGCGGCTTCGTCTTTGATCCTCGGATAGGGAATCCTCCAGGGCTCGCGCATGATTGCCTCCGTCAGGCCGGCGGCCCGATCCTGAGCGAGTGCGTGGCGAAATAGACCTCGCGCAGGAAGCAGGCCAAGCCGAAGACCAGAATGAACATGGACACGATGAACTGCATGCCGACGACCCAGCGCAGCCGCGTTCCGAAGAACGCGTCGATGAACAAGGTAGCGATGACGAGGCACACCAGCAGTGCCGCGGCGGCACACGCGTTGATCGCCCAGCTGGCCAGCCGTGCCCGCTTGGCGAGGACAGCGAGTTCCTTTCGGGCGGCCGCGCGGGCGGCATCGTCCAACTCATTCCACGAGCCCTCCACCGATCGCGCCCGGTCGATGACGCGGTTCAAGCGGGTGACGACTACGGCCAGCAGCGCGCCAATCCCGGAGATCAGGAAGACGGGCGCCACCGAAAGCTGGATGACGTGGGCGATCAGCGCGATGTCGGCGTCGGAGGCGTTCATTCAGAAGGAATAGCTCACGTCCAGCCCTGCGAGGTAGTTGCGTCCGGGGGCGGGCTCGAAGAAGCGGCTCTTGCTTTCGTCCACGATCACCGAGCCCGCGTAGCGGCGATCCGTGATGTTGTCGGCCCTGACATATTCGCGCAGCCGCGCGCCACAGATCGTCTGTTCCCAGCCCACTCGCAGGTTCGCGACGGTCGCGGCGGGCGCGGAGTCCGAGTTCGCCTCGTCGACATAGATACGCGACGCATACCTCACCTCGGCGGCGACATGCATCCCGATCCATCCGGTGCGCCACATCGCTTCGGCGAACGCCGTCGTTTGAGGCACGCCCGGGAGCTTTCGCCCCGAGGGAATCGCCTGCGGCGGCGTCCCGGAGGTGAAGCCGTCGCGGAATGTCGCGTCGAGAACCGTGAAGGCCGCGCGCACCTCGACCGGTCCGAAGGCCTGATGGGCGCCGAGCTCGAGGCCGTCGCGTCGCGTGCGCGAGGCGTTCTTGTAGTCGGCGCGCCCGTTCACGTTCGAGTTGACCACGATCTCGTCGCTCGTATCGATGCGGAAGATCGCCGCGGTGAGCTCCCCGTCGCCGGCCAGTCTCGCTTTGGCGCCCAGCTCATACTGGTTGCTTCGCGCCGGGCGCAGCGCGAAATTCAGTCCCGTTGCGCCGCCAGGGCGATAGGCGAGCTCCGTGAACGTCGGAGTCTCGAAGCCCTGGCCCGCGCTGGCGTAGAAGCGCAAGTCTTCCGATGGACGGAACAGCAGCCCTGCGACGGGCAGTGTTCGTACGTAGGTCGCCGAGCCGCTGTCGTCCGGATTCGCGCCGATGATGTAGTGGTCCGTGGACTTGAAATGAACGTGGGTGTAGCGTGCGCCCGCGTTCAGGGACCATTGCGAGGCGAGTTCCCATCCGGCCTGAACGTAGGCGTCGCTGTTATAGACGATGTCGTCCTCGTCGCGACGCAGGTCGCCCTGCTGGCCCGCGTTGTTCACGTACCCGCGGCGCGTCTGGTCCTGGTCGTCGTATTCCGCGCCGGCTGAGATTCGCAAAGGCCGGCCCGCGAAAGTGAAGGACTTCGACCAGCGCAGCCCTGCTCCACCATAGTCGTTGTCGAGGTCGACGACCCCACCCGCGCTGAGTCCCACGTTTCCGGCCTGGGGGAGATATTGCGTTACCTGGCGAGTCCCGAAGTAGGCTCGTGTCACGA
>Ga0335082_10002738_pt1 | contig 19044 bp, 16 predicted proteins | sample Lox_Sample_41_FD_206718 | JGI IMG/M metagenome (GOLD analysis project Ga0335082, IMG submission 206718) | Soil microbial communities from Loxahatchee National Wildlife Refuge, Florida, United States - Lox_Sample_4.1 | ecosystem: Environmental > Terrestrial > Soil > Wetlands | place: USA...
AATGTTGGGGTCTTCCACGTACTCGCTGCGCACCCGCGAAAGCACTTCGCTGTATACCTGCAGTTGGCGATAAGCGCCGTCGTTGCTCGAGGCCCGGACACCATTCAACCGGCCCACAAACATGAACACCAGCACCGCGGCCGAGGGGACTAGGATTGCAGCTTTAAGCTTTGTTGACATCAAGATCTCTTCCCGGAAGGAGGCTCCATTCCATGCAGAACTTTCGCCATTATAACTGGTTTGGATGCACGGCCAGCAAGATTTGCTCCACGAAAGTACCTAGGCGGACATGCTCGAGATACACATAACAAAGGGGTTACGGGCGGATAAGCGTGATCCGGAGCGTGTCCGAGCAAAGAGGGTAGTGAAGGCGATTGACGCTGGAGACTTCCGAGATAAAATGCTCCCCGCGGATTTCATCCGCCCGGGAGCTACGCCCATGTTACCGGCCCTCCGATTGTCACTAGTTTTGCTATCCGCTTTGTTGCTTTTGACTTCGGCCGTCGCTCAAGACGGCAGAGTCTCTTTTAGTTCGGCAATCACTTCTGCCACCATCCCTTATGCCAACTCAATCGCGGCAGGAGATATCGAGCACAACGGTAAAGACGACGTCGGAGTCGCGGCTGCCACGGGTGACGACCAATTTGCCTGCATTACGCTTCACGGCCCCTTGGGGCCGTATTGGACCTGGCTGGGAGATGGTTGGGGCTCGGCAGCTTACAACTGCGGGATCTATCGCGCCGATTACCCGGGCAGCATTCTCTTGGCAGACGTAAACCTCGACGGCAATCTGGACGTGATCACCACAAACCAGGAATGGATCGACACGGACATCGCCTTCGGTGACGGCCATGGAAAATTTACTAACGGCGTCAGTCTTGAATTCGCTTGTGGCGACAACACACCGGCCCAGGCCGCAGTCGCCGACATGAACGGGGATGGAATCCCGGATGTCGTGGTGATCTATGCGGGCTATCGTGACGTGACAGGTTGCGTAGCTGTGTTCTTGGGAAAGAGTGGAGGCGAATTCGGTCCTCCCATCGGAAGCAGCAGTGGCGGTGACGAGCCCATCACTTTTGCGGTGGGAGATCTTAACAATGATGGCATTCCTGATCTGGTGATCGGCAACAATGGCGGGATCGATGGAATTACCGGCAACCTTGCGATCATGCTAGGCAAGGGCGATGGTACCTTCCGGCCACCGGTCCTGTATTCTGCGCCGACATACACATATTTCAGTCGTGTTCTTCTGGCCGACTTCAACCGAGACGGAACCCTGGATCTCGCATTCACCAACTACCACACAATCTACGTCGCCTTAGGCAAGGGCGACGGTACGTTTTCGTCCCCTCACCCATTTAATGTCCGTTCCGGCGAAGGCAGCTTGGTGGCTGCCGATTTGAACGGCAATGACATCCTTGATCTGGTTACGACAATCGATACAGGGAGAAGCGGTGGCGTCGCTGTGTTCCTTGGGAACGGCGATGGAACGTTTCAGCCTGCAACGGAGTTCAAGACCGGCGTCAATCCAACGCCTGCCATCGGAGACTTCAACGGGGACGGAAAGCCGGATATAGCTACTGTCAACGGCAATTCAACGCTGAGTATTTTGTTGAATACGACCCGGAATTCCCATGCAGCCGGCCCATAGAACTCTGGAAACGGGTCACCTATCTACCGCACTTCCGCCAGCTGCGCCCTTAGCTTGTGCGTCGCTCGGAACAGGGTGTTTTTGATGGTGCCTTCGCTGGTGTTGAGGATGCCGGCCACGGTGCGCAGGCGCAGGCCGTGGTAGTGCTTCAGCTCAAACACCACGCGCTCGCGCGGCGAGAGTCTCTCCATGGCCCGCTGGATGCACTTGCGCAGCTCGCGGCTGATCATGTTGCGCTCCGGGCTGGTTCCGGCGCGCTGGTCAGGCAGGCGGTCAAGCACCTGCTCTTCCTCGCCATCGGCGGAGATGGTGGTGGTCAGATCGCGGCCGCGGGACGATTTCTTGCGCAGGTGATCGAGACAAAGATTAGTCACGATGCGATAGATCCAGGTATAAAACGAGCACTCGAAGCGGAAGCTTCCGAGATTGATATAAGCCCGAAGGAAGGCTTCCTGATAAATGTCCTGGCCATCTTCCTGCGATCCGGTCAGATGGACTGCCAGGCGAAGCACTGCGCGGTCGTACTGGCGCACCAGCTCTTCAAAAGCCGAGGCGTTGCCCATTTGGGCTTCGCGGATGAGCATGGTGTCATCCACCCGCGCCGGTCCAACCTTCTGTCTTTGCTGACCTCCGAGTTGTAAGACCTTCTCCACTCCGGTCTCCCCCTCCTCAGATCAACCAACGAACTTGTAACCCGTGCCGTGCACCGTCAAGATGAAGCGCGGCTCCTCCGGCTTGGGCTCCACTTTTTGCCGCAGGCGGACAATATGTGCGTCCACCGTACGCGTAGTCGGAAAGCGGTCGTACCCCCAGACATCTTCGAGCAAGCGGTCGCGGCTCAGAGTCTCGCCCGGATGATTGAGGAAGTACTTCAAAAGCTCAAACTCCTTCGAGGAGAACTCCAGCGACTTGCCCTTCTTCGAGACCTGGCAACTGCGTATGTTGACTTCGACTTCGCCAAACGAGTATTTCTCGCCTGCTTTAGGAACCGTGCCCGCGCGGCGTAGGACAGCCTTCACCCTCGCCAGCAGCTCGCGGATCGAAAACGGCTTGGTCACGTAATCGTCCGCGCCCAGTTCCAGCCCGACCACCTTGTCCACTTCCTGGCCGCGGGCCGTGAGCATGATGATGGGAATCGCAGGTTTCTTCGATTTAAGCTGCTTGCACACGTCCAGACCGCTCATCCGCGGCATCATCACGTCGAGAATCACCAGGTCGGGAGACTCGCTGAGGGCCCGTTCCAGGCCGGCTACGCCATCCGGGGCAGTCAGTACCTGGTATCCCTCGAATTCGAAGTTGTCGCGCAGCCCCGCCACCATGTTGGGCTCGTCTTCGACAATCAGGATCTTGGCCATGTTTTCGAAGTCCTCGAACCTACGCCGTCGCCGGCTTCATACCGTTCACGCGCTGTGAGTTGACCGGCAGGCTGATGGTGAACCTGCTGCCGCGCCCTGGGGCGCTATCCACCACAACCTCGCCGCCGTGCGCCTGCACGATATGGCGGACCAAAGAAAGCCCCAGTCCGCTGCCCTTGGTGTTGTGAACCAGCGGATCGCCAACCCGGTAAAACTTCTCAAAAATCTTGCCTTGCTCCTGCATCGGGATACCGATGCCGTGGTCCACCACTTCCAGCTTCACCGAGCCATTGTCGCGAAACAGGTTGATGCCGATGAATTTCCGGTCCTGCGAATACTTCAGGGCGTTGTTCACCAGGTTCAGCAACGAACGCGCCATAGCTTCGCGGTCCACCCGCAGCAGCGGAACATCTTCCGCGATCTTCTCTTCAAATGCGAATCCGTTTTGCTCGATCTGATAGCGGTAGGAGTCGAGGGTGTTGTGCACCAGCTCACGCATATCAGTCTCGCGGAAGTCGTATTCCTTGCGGCCCGCCTCGATGCGGGAAAAATCAAGGATGTTGTTGATCAGCGAAGTGAGGCGTTCGCTCTCTTTGCGGATGATGGCGTAGTACTCCTGATACTTGTCCGGCGAGCGCAGGCGTCCCATTTCCAGAGTCTCGGCGTACAGGCGAATCAGCGACAGCGGCGTGCGCAGTTCATGGGAGACGTTGGAGACAAAGTCCGATTTCAACTTGGCCAGGGCAAGTTCTCGCGAGATGTTGCGATGAGTGAAGACCAACCCTCCAAAAAGGAGGAGTGAAATCGCACCCAGCACGATATAGCCGGTGCGCACGAAATGCTGTTCCATGGCGGCCAGCGTGGTGCCACGCAGCTTGATGGCCATGGTCAGCCCGGGGAACGCGCCTTCCAAATTGCGTTCCACTTCAGGCGCACCCCCATCCCAGCCGCTGGAAGTCACAAAGGGCATGTTCTCGTACTTGCCGCGAAGCATCAGCACAGCGGGATTCTTGTCGTTCTTTTCTTCCTGGTGGGTCAATATCGAGTCGAGCATCTCGGGGAAGAACTGCGTCCGAAGATAGTCAGCATCGAAAAGCATCCCGCCGATCGCAGTATTAGGGCCCTGAGAACCGCCTGTCAGGAAGAGTTCGCCGGTCACGTATTCTTTCCGGTCTCCGCGCGGCGCCCAATCCGCCGTGGAGTGCCGCCGGCCTTTCTTTTCCATCGACATCAGATCCTTTCTCAGGTCCTCGTATTCCACCTGCATCCAGGTGGCGTACATGCCGGACAAGTACTCACGTGCCGGACGGAAACTGGGATCGGAATCGAGATTGGGCTGGGCTCGGAACGTCATTCCCGCTTTCGGGTCATAAACGAACAGATACCCGACGTAGGGGTGCGTAGCGAGAATCCGGTCCATCGTGCTTGCGCATGCCCTGCCGGAACCGGGAAACTGGTCTCTCACGTCGTCAATCAGTTCGTACGCCTTGTGATTGAACTGCTTTTCCGAAATCACGAGGACCTGGCTGAAGTCACGCTGAAATGCCGCCTGCACGCCGCGATCACGCTGGATCGACTTCAGGTGCATCACGCCAAGAATCACCAAAGCGGCGGCCGGCAGCACCACGGCCAGCTCTAGTGTGAGCATCAGCCGGGTTCGTTCGTTCCAACGGTGCTTGGGCTTCATGGTGTTCACGATAGCTTCAGTCAACCAAGAAGAAAATAGTCAAACCGGGACCGGCAGGTGTCAAATAGGGGTAAAAACACGTAAAAAGTTGTGAACTGGCACGGGAAAGGCATCCCCCTAAGCGCGCTAATCTAAGAGAAATCGGCGCGGCTGTTACCATCCAGCTGGTTTCATTGGTCGTAACTTTCGGATTGCCGACAAACCGGGCGAGTATCAGACTAGGTCCGATTACGATGCAGAGGTTCTCGCCCGATCAATCTCTTCCTCGGTGTAGCGGTACACACGAAACACATTATTGGTTTGTGCTTCCGGCGCCTCGTTCATGGGGCCGAAATAAGGGTTTACGTACTCCCATACAACTTCGCCTGCCGAGGTCACTTCGAAGAATCGGCCGAAGAAGCCTTCGTTGATCAACGTGTTGCCGTTTGGCAAGCGTTGTGCGTTGGAGATACGCGGGCTATAAAAGTTGTACAGGCTCGCCTCCTGATACTTCCACACAATCTCATTAGTAGTGGGATTTACCTCGATCACCCGCGAAAAAGGAAAGGTGTGGTCCAACCGGTGCGGGCCGTTGTCAAATATGAGGATGTTGCCATTCGTCAGCGGGGTTGGAGCATGCTGGCCCGCGAGCGGCGGGGCGCCTAACTTCCATACGATGTCGCCGGTCTGCCGGTGAATCCGGATGATCGTTGAAATGTTCCGGAAGCTAACCAACAAGTCTCCGTCGGAGAGCTCGATGATTGCATTTCCGTGAGTCCACTCGGAGCGATTGTCCTGGATCGCCGTTATTACATCTCTGGCCGGATCGAGATGCTCCCAGGCACGCCACTCCCAAACCTTTCTGCCGTCTTTGGTCAACTCTACCAAGTAATCCGCCCAAATCTTTCCCTTCACTTCGGTTCCGGGCCGGCCGCCCGAGACTCTCTTCGCGACCTCATCGGGTAGCTCGGTTGCGCACAGCAGGAGAACGTTGCCGTTTTTGAGAAGGCGACCGTCGTGGTGGTGATCCCGTTGGCGTACCTCCCAGACGATCTTGCCGCTCCAGTCGGCCTCCAGTGCGACGCCACCTTTAAAGGGGCTGTTACCTAGAAAGTTTTCGTTGGGGATCTTCCCATTGTAAAAAAGAGTGCCTTTCTCCGTGAGGTAGCCATACAAGCCCGGTGGATATGGCATTTTCCACGTGTGTACCACGGTACCGTGGAGATCAATCAGGTAGACTACTTGCTCGCCCGCTGGCGCGAACATCGTGAACCCAGGCGAAGCACGCTTCATATCAAGGGCACGCAGGCCAGTGCCGCGACGCCGGATCGGGTTCTGGTCAACCGTAGCAATCGGAGTTGAGCAGCTAACGAGCTCAGACTTACCAACCTGATCTAAAGACTTCAATCCCGCACTTCCCGCTACAGCCGTACCCATGCATATCCCCGCAAAACTGCGCCTAGTGATCTTTGCCGCTGAATTCCTGGCCATGTAATAGTCCTCCTTCACCGAGACGCAATTGTAGGCTCTTTTCAGGAGACTAGTTCCGATGGATCCAACCGACGAACTTAAATCTGTGAGCGCCATGGATTCATGAATCAGGATAGCGGTCGAGCAATGGGCAGGCTTGAAATGACTTTGGAGTCAGCGCTTGTGAGAGGCGCCCCGGATTTACCGGATTTAGTGGTTGGCGGGAGAAACCAGGGATTGTTGCTGCAGACTGAAGGTCACAGTTACGTAGGTGAGCGCCTCCATGGCCTTGCCGGCGCGCAGGTAGGGTTTGTATCGCCATTGCTTTACCGCGTGGTAGGCGGCCTGCCCCAACAGCAGAGGGCCACGCACCAGTTTGAGGTCCTGCACTTTACCGTCCTGGCCGATCCACGCTTGCAGTACGACGGCTCCCTGCAAACCCGACCGGACCGCCTGCTCGGGGTAGCTGGGTTGCACCTTTGACAACAACAGCTCTTCCGATGCCTGTTCCGACAGGTTGACCGGCTCAAGCTCGCCGAGCACCGTCAGTTTGGAACTGATGACGTGAACGGAATCCACACCCGGTTGCGGGCGCTTGATGCTGTCGGGAATGTCGGCGGCCGGCGTGCCACCAGGCGGGTGTGCCTGGGTGATAGGGGGCGACGAACCCGTCACTGGAAGCGGCGGGGCGGGCACGGGCATGGCCCGATGCGACGGCACCGCGCGCACCTTCGGCGAGGCAATGTCAAAGGCCGCGGGAAGTTCAAAGGCGGCAGTCTGGGCCACAGGTCTTACTGCGGGCCGCGATTCGGCAGACTTCTGCGCCCAGCTACGCCGCGCTTCCGCGGCGCCAACCCCCGCCTTTTGCCAGGCCCACTGTCCCACGTCGGTCATTGTGGCTAGAGCTTGAGCGGCGTTCGCGGCTGGAGTCAGGACATAAGCGACTGCCAGAACAACAATGCCGAAGGTTCCACCAAGCAGGAATTTGCTGCGTCGGCCGCTGACCCATGTGCGGTAGTGTGCTCTGCCCCCCGGTGAGGCTGGTCCGGTAACTGGAAAACCATGCCGTTGTGCACCTAACTTACCTCCGGGGACTGGCGGTCTTGCCGGGCGAAGGCTGGGTAGGAGCTCCCGTTTGGGGGTGGGGGAGGGTGCAACTTTGGTGGCTGCCAGCACCGAGTCGATCGACAAAGATGGCGGTAAGTGCCTCGGCGGTTCAGTGACGCCGGGGGGTGGTGGAGGCGTTTCCCGCGTGATTACCGGCCGGAGTCTAGCCTGGTCTCTTCGCATCGAGGCCAGGAAACGGTCACTGCCGAGCAGGCCATACTTGACCTGGTTGATATCGATTGGCTTGGTCAGGATCACGTCAGCGCCCGTGTCCTGGGCTGCTCTTCGCGCCGATTCATGGACAATCGCCGCGGTGGCGGCGTCTTTGTTCAAGCGCAAATCCCGCACGTTCTTCAGCAGGAAAGTGGCTTCCAACCCGGCATCGAGGTCGGCCACGACGACATCCACCTTTTGACGAGTAAGGGTCTCGATCGCGGCGAAAATCTCGGGGCAGGTTACCACCTCCAGCTCCAGCTCATGCAGGGCCTGGATGAGCCGGCGCGACGACTCTTCATCGGAGGAGAACAACAAGCATCGCTGCGACATCACCTACGAGAGTAGTCCCTGGCTGCCGCCTCGAAAAGTTACGTACTACCACTCCCGTGCCATATCAATAGACCAATAACGAAAGAGAGGTTACCTGTCCTAAAGGACAATAGGCCGACCTTGCCGCTCTCAAACAAGAATTGCCATTCGCGGACTCTGGCGCATAGAATCCTCTGTTGGTGAAGGACTTCCAGTTTCTGCGAGGAGAATGAAAAAGGTTACTGCCATTTACCCCGGTTCGTTCGATCCCCCCACCAACGGCCACCTGGATCTCATTGAGCGGGGGAGCAAAATTTTCGAGCAACTGATTGTCGCGATTCTGCGCAACCCCGAAAAAGGGCCGCTGTTCAGCCTGGCCGAACGGCGCTTGATGTTGGAATCGATGACCCAGGACTTCAAGAACGTGAGCGTGGACACTTTCGACGGTCTGACCGTTGACTACGCCGTCAAGGTCCAGGCCCGGGCCGTGCTCCGTGGGATCCGCGCCATCAGCGACTACGAGTACGAGCTGCAGATGGCGCTGATGAACCGCAAACTCCACCCGGAGTTGGAAACGGTCTTTATGATGCCGGCCGAGCAGTATTCTTACCTCAGCTCCCGGCTGGTGCGTGAAGTGGCGACCCTCGGCGGCTCGATCGAGGGCCTGGTGCCGGAAATGGTTGAACAACGCATCAAAGAGAAGCTTGATCCAGCCATTAAGCTGCAACACGCAAGAGACCCGAAGAAGAGGAAACGAGGATGACCCCGGTAACAGAAGCAATCTTGGGAGTGAAATTCAGCGACCGGATCAATCGCATTGAGCCCTCCGCCACCATGGCGGTGGTGGCCGAGGCCGACAAACTGCGCCAGCAGGGCATTGATGTAGTGGACTTCGGCGCGGGAGAGCCGCACTTCTCGACGCCGACACATATTAAGGAAGCCGCCATTGCCGCGATCCAGGGCAATTTCAGCAAGTACACCGCGGTCGGCGGGACGGCGGAGCTGCGCGACGCGATTGTGCACCGCCATGCCGTGGACTTCGATTCGGACTACCGCCGGGAAGAAGCGGTCGCCTCGGTGGGCGGAAAGCACGCTCTGTTCAATGCCATTCAGGTTTTGGTGGACCATGGCGACGACGTCATCCTACCGGTGCCGTACTGGGTCTCGTTCAAGGACATCGTGCGCTACGCGGGGGGAAATTGTGTGCTCGTGGAGAGCGACGAGAAACAGAATTTCCGCCTCACCGCGGAAATGATCGAGCGCCAGGTCACGCCTCGCACCAAACTGATCATTCTGAATTCGCCGTCGAACCCGTCCGGGGCAGTAATGTCGCCTGAGGATATGGGTCAGGTCGTCCGCCTTGCGCACGAGCGCGGCATCTGGGTGATCTCGGATGAATGTTACGTCTATCTAAACTACACTGCCAAACGCTTCTCGGTGGGTTCGTTGCGCGAATATCGCGCGCGCATGGTGATTGTAGGATCTCTTTCGAAGACCTATGCCATGACCGGATGGCGTCTCGGCTACGCCCTCGCCCCGGCAGCCGTGGTCAGCGCCATGCAGAAGCTGCAGAGTCAATCGACATCCAATCCCACCTCGATGGTGCAGAAGGCCGCGGTCGCGGCGCTGAAGGGTCCGCAGCAATGCGTCGTGGACATGCGGGCCGAGTACATCCAATTGCGCGACCACGTGGTGAACGGCTTGCGCGCTCTTCCCGGAGTCAAATGCACGCTTCCGGAAGGGGCGTTCTACGCCTATCCGAATGTTTCAGCATTTTTCGGCCGTGGAGGGGTGGCATCGGCATCGGATCTTGCAGGCAAACTATTGCGCGAAGCGCACGTCGCGACCGTGCCCGGCGAAGGCTTTGGTACCCGCGACCACATTCGGGTTTCGTACGCTACTTCGGTCGCCGAGCTGGACCGCGGCCTGGAGCGGATGCGGAAGTTCCTGGCAGCGCTGTAAAGCACGGCATCGGCGCGGCCCCGGCACACTCAACCCATGAGTGACTTGTACCCACTGCTCATGTCTCCTTTTTTCTCGCCCCGGCCGTGGGGTGCGTTGGACTTGTCTCCTATTTATCCCAGCCACCGGTTCGATGAGAAAATCGGAGAAGCCTGGCTCACGGGGGACGATTGCAAAGTGGCAAACGGTCCCTTGCGGGGCAGGTCACTCGCGGACTTGAGCCGCCAGTACGGCCGCGAGCTGAACGGTGAAGCTGCTCCGGATCCGGGACGCTTTCCTCTTCTTGTAAAGTTTCTTTTTCCCCATGAGAAGTTGTCGGTGCAGGTGCATCCGGATGACGAGGCGGCACGCCGGGCAGGGCAACTTCACGGCAAGACGGAGTGCTGGTACGTGGCGCACGCCCAACCCGGCGCGCAGGTCGCCTTGAGCCTGAAAACAGGCGTTTCTAAGGCACAATTCGAGGCATCGATCCACGACAAACGCGCCGAAGAACTACTGAACTGGATCAACGTTTTTCCCGGGGAAGTCATCTATGTGGCCGGCGGTACGGTACACACTTTGGGGCCTGGATCGATCCTGGTCGAAACGCAGCAGCAATCGGACACCACCTATCGCTTGTATGATTATGGGCGCCCACGGGAGTTACACATCGCCGAGGGAGTCGCGGCAATCAAAGAAGAAACAGGATCAGGCAAGGTGGTGCGTCCTGCGCCCAAGGAGATACCGGGCAGCAGGAACCGTCGTGCCCCGCTTGTCGCTTCGTCTTTTTTTCTGGTGGAGATGCTGGAGCTCAGAGATCCGCAGGATTTTCGCACTGCCGAAATCGAAAAGAGTTCTGTTCAAATCCTGGTCGCGGTGGAGGGTTGCGGGGTGGTCGAAGCTCAGGGGACGGAAGCGGTCACTCTGGCCAAGGGCGACGCCGTCGTGATACCGGCGTCATTGGGGGAGTTTCGCGTCCGGCCGCAATGGAGCGTGGAACTACTGAAGTCGTCGGTGCCCGGAGCCGCGCTGCCCGAACCTCCGACCAGGATGTAATCTGTATAAATCTGTGCCTAAGGCAAAATTCTATCCCGTGATTCTGGCCGGAGGCCGGGGAACCCGGTTCTGGCCGGTCAGCCGCCGGCGGCGAGCCAAGCAGTTGCTCGCCCTGGATGGCAAGCGGACGATGATCCAGCAGACCATAGCGCGGCTGGCGCCCCTGGCCCCTCCCTCGCGCGCTTGGGTCATCACCAACCAGGACTCGTATCGCGAGATTCTTCGCCAGTTGCGAGGGTTTAACCGGCGCCAGATCATCGCCGAACCGGTCGGACGTAACACTGCGCCCGCAATTGGCTTAGCAGCATTCATCCTGCTCCGCCGCGATCCGTCGGCAATCCTTGGAATGTTTCCTTCCGACCACGTGATCGAGAACAGTCCGCGATATCGCGAGCTGGTGCGGCAGGGGATCAAGATTGCGGCTGCCGGGGAGAACGTTGTTGTCCTTGGAATACGTCCCACTCGCGCCGAGACTGGATACGGCTATATCGAGACCGGCCCGCCCACCGGCGATGGGATCCTGGGCGTGCGCCGCTTCACCGAAAAACCCGACGCCGCGCGCGCCGCCAGTTTTCTGGAAGCCGGCAACTACTACTGGAACAGTGGCATGTTTCTTTGGAGTGCGCGCACGCTGGCGAACGCCCTGCGGGAACACCTTCCCGAGACCGCTTCCATGCTGGAAAAAATTGCCGCTACGTTTGGCACGCGACGGTTTTCTGCCGTCTTTCGCCGGTTGTACCCCAAGTGCGAGAACATCAGCGTAGATTATGCCGTGCTCGAGCCGTGTTCGGCGAAGGGCGCTGACAAATCCGGCATCTATTGCCTTCCAGCGGACTTCGGCTGGAGCGATCTCGGCTCGTGGACTGCGCTTCACGAATATCAGGTTGGGCGATCGAAACCGAAAGACCGCAATATCGTGTCGGCCGCAGGATCCTTCGTTCTCAACTCCATCGGAAACTATGTCCATGTGCCGGGAAAATTCGTTGCCGCCGTGGGGGTGGACAATCTCGTCGTAGTGGAGACTCCCGACGCGCTGCTCATCACGACGCGCCGCCACGCCCAGGATGTGGGTAAAGTGGTGAAGTATCTGGATGAGAAGAAACTGCGCAGCCTTGTGTAGAGGACCCCGATGACGGCTCCAATCAAGTTCGGCACCGATGGCTGGCGCGGCATCATCGCCGACGACTTCACCATGGAGAATGTCCGCCGCGTCGCACTGGCGATTGCCGCTTATGTCTTGAAACATGAAGACGCCAGCCACGGGCTGGTGGTCGGGTACGACACGCGTTTCCTCTCCCAGCGCATGGCTCGCCTTGCCGCCGAGGTGCTGGCAGCTGCGGGGATCCCAATCAAACTAGCCAGCGATTACACGCCGACGCCAGCGATCTCCCTTGCCGTCAAGAATGGCGGCGCCGCGGGCGGTGTGGTGATTACTTCCAGTCACAATCCATGGAACTGGAACGGCGTGAAATTCAAAGGCCGGTTCGGAGGATCGGCCACGCCGCAGATCATCCGGGCCATTGAGCAAGAGCTGGATGGCACGCCACCGCCCAATCGAGGTGGTGGAGCGATCCAGGAGACGGACCTGAAGCCGGCGTATATCGACGCCGTTTGCCGGTTTGCCGATCTGGAGATGATCTCCAAGGCAGGATTCCGCTTTGCAGTCGACGCCATGTACGGATCGGGGCGTGGGGTTCTCTCGCAGATATTCAGCGATCACGAAATTGAACACGTTGCCATACGCCAGGAATTAAATCCGCTATTCCCTGGGATCAACCCCGAGCCTATTGAGCCCCATGTCGCGATGCTGCAGGAGACGGTGGTCAGGGAACAGTGCCATGCGGGGCTGGTCACGGATGGTGATGCGGACCGCATCGGCGCAGTTGCTGAAGATGGCAGCTTCGTCGACTCTCACAAAATTCTGTCCATACTTGCCCGCTGGTTACTGGAGCGAAAAAAGTGGTCCGGCGAGTTGGCGCGTGCGTTTAACACGACGCGGATGGTGGATCGCATTGCCAAGAAACACGGCCGCAAACTCAACGAGTGCGCGATCGGCTTCAAGTACATGGCCGATCTGATGATGGAGAAAGAGATCGTCATCGGAGGAGAAGAGTCTGGCGGCATTGGATACTCACGGTATCTTCCCGAACGCGACGGCATTCTCAATGCGCTGCTGTTGGCCAACGTGATGGCCGAGGAAGGCAAGCCTCTGGGGCAGTTGGTGGCTGATCTGCAGCATGAGTTCGGACCTCATTATTATGGTCGCCGCGATCTTCATATCCCCGAAGATGTCAAACGAAAGAGCATTCAACGCGCAGCATCCGAAGCAACGAACCGGCTGGGAGCCTACTCGATCGAGTCCAAAGGTACGCTGGATGGAGTGAAGTTCTTTCTCAATGCACCCACCAACGGCAACGGTGCCGAGGCCTGGGTTCTGCTGCGGGCCTCCGGGACAGAACCCTTGTTGCGTGTCTATGCGGAGGCGGCCTCTCCTGCATTAGTCAATGAAATCCTGGCGGCAGCTGAGAAGTTTGTGCAAGAAAGTGGCTGAGGACGGCCCTACCCTGAGTACAATAGTTCATACAAGATGAACTCCCCTGTTTCCACCGTCTCCGCCCCGGCGGATTCACCCGAGGCGCGGCGCTATAACCGCATTCGCCGGTGGCTGGGCATCGCCGACTTCGTTCTCGGACTGGCCTTGCTGGTCGTCTTGCTGGCGACTGGATGGAACGGCGCCTTACGTGATCTGGCCTATCGTGCATCGTTCCAGGGATACACGCTAGCGGTCTTCTTTTATGTTCTGATGTTGCTGCTGATCGGCAAGGTCCTGGGCCTCGGGCTCGACTTCTACGGTTTCCGCCTAGAGCATCGATTCAATCTGTCGAATCAAAGGCTGGGTGCCTGGGCGTGGGATGAAACCAAAGGTTTTCTAGTCGGTGCGGTGCTGGCTGTCATTATTGTCGAGCTGCTCTATTTCATTATCCGGCAAGCCCCACAGTACTGGTGGCTGATTGCCTGGGCAGCGTTCCTTGGCCTGTTTGTTTTGATGGCGCAGCTGGCCCCGGTGGTTCTGTTTCCTATCTTCTACAAGTTCGAACCGCTGCAAAACGAGGAATTAAAGGCCCGCCTGGTCAAGCTCAGCGAGCGTGCAGGCACCCGGGTGCGAGGTGTTTACAAGTGGAACCTCTCCGAGAAAAGCAAGAAGGCGAATGCGGCGCTGACTGGACTGGGCAATACCCGGAGGATCATCCTGGCCGACACTCTTCTCGAGCACTATTCTCCGGACGAGATCGAAGCCGTGCTCGCCCATGAACTGGGACACCACGTGCACAAGCACATACTGAAGAGCATCCTGGTGCAGGCGGGCATCACACTGGCGGGATTCTGGGCGGCAAACTGGCTGCTGCACTATGCGATCGAACGCTGGCATTTCTTTGAGACGCTTTCCGATTTTGCCAACCTGCCGCTGCTGATCCTCATATCCACAGTGCTGGGATTCTTATTGCTGCCCGCCATGAACGCCTTCTCCCGCTACAACGAGAGGCAGGCGGACCGTTACGCTTTCAAGTCGATTCCTGACATCCGGCCCTTCATCTCTTCCATGAACAAGCTTGCCGCGCAGAATCTGGCCGAGCGAATGCCCTCAAAGTGGGTGGAGTGGTTTTTCCACTCTCATCCGGCAATTTCCAGAAGGGTGGCGGCGGCGGAAGCGTGGGCGAAAAAGCCGTCAGAAGTTGCCGTCCGCTAACCCGCGCGCAGAATCTTTTCCACTCTTAGCAAGTCTTCTTCGGTGTCCACTCCGACCGTGTCGTATGGGGTCTCGCCGACATGAATCGGAATTCCATTTTCCAGAAAGCGCAGCTGCTCCAGCCGTTCGCTGCGCTCGAGAGAGGACTCGGGCAAAGCGCAAAAGCGATCGAGGGCAGGCTTGCGATAGGCATAAAAGCCCAGATGCTTGAAATAAGGCGGACTGGTGCCGTCGCGGTCGTGGGGAATAGTGGCGCGGGAAAAGTAAAGCGCCCTGTCGGCGGTGCCGGTGACCACCTTCACGGCATTGGGATTGTTAATGTCTTGTGCAGAAGCCGGAGTCTTGAGGGTTCCTACTTGCACTGACGGCTCTTTCATTACCTCGAGCAGGGCCGAGATGTGCTCAGAGCGAGCGAGCGGTTCATCGCCTTGCACGTTGACGTACACGTCAGCCGAGATTGAACAGGCAACTTCGTGCACCCGCTCAGTTCCGCTGCGGTGCGAGGGTGAGGTCATCCGCACATGCCAGCCGTGCTGCTGGCACACTCGCAGGATTTCGTCTGAATCGGTGGCGATGATAACGTCGTCGAGCAGCGGCGAACAGCGCACGGCGTTGTACACACGGGCAATAAGGGTCTTTCCGGCGATCTCGCGCAGCATCTTTCGCGGCAGGCGCGTGGAAGCGAGCCGCGCGGGAATAATGGCGATGGCTTTCATCGGCTACCAGTTTCAATGTTTCGTGTGCGGGACGCAACTTCCAACCTTGGATCTCTACCGCCCTATTGGCGAGGGTGAGGCCGCCTATGGCGCAGCCAGCACCCGATGACCAGCACTCACCGCTGAGGAACAGGCTTCCGAAAATGATCTTGTTGTGCCGGGCCAGCCCGTTCGGCAGATAGATGTCGAAGTTGTCAGCGGAGTTCGAGGTGAACTGCCGCGCGAGATCCGATAGCGGGCAGCGCCCACCATTGACCGCCAACACCACACACTCCAGCAGGATGAGCGCGCTAAGGAACGCTGCCCAGCGGAACCGCCGGAACACGGCGGTCACTGGCAGGATAAGAATGCTTGCCGCGAGTACGGCCCAAATCACGGTGTGCAGGAACTTGATCGCGGCGAGCATGGGCCTGATGTCCCCAGTCTGCCGGGATCAGGAGAGGCCATCAGTGATTGCCTTCACCTAGGCGAGAGACGTGCTGGCGAGGCGCTACCCGTTTTGCTGCAGCAGGATGCGCAGCAGCAGAAGCCATCTGCGGACGTTGGTAGTCATCAGGAAATTTTCTTTCACGTGCTCGTGGCCGTTCTTGCCCAACTGGGAAGCGAATTCCGGGTGTGTCAGCAGGTAGCGGATCTGATACGCACAGCCCTCGACGGAGTGGACCAGAACACCGGTGAGCTTGTGAATGATCTGGTTGGGAATTCCGCCAACCGCGCCCGCAATAGTTGGCTTGCCCTTCCACAAGCCTTCGGTTACGGTCAGTCCGAAGCCCTCTTTTATGGATTTCTGTACGATGATGGTGGAGGCGCGCTGCAGCGCGTTGATTTCCAGGGCGCACCAGGGGGGCAGATCGAGAACGATGATGTCGGGATCATCGCCGGCTGCATCTTTGACTTCCTGCAAGACGACGGCGCCTTCGGGATCGTCGCTGGCCCCACCGCCGGCGAGCACTAATTGGCAGTCCACATATTTCTTGGCCAGCTTGAACGCCTGGACGACTCCAACCGGATCCTTGAGACGGTCGAAGCGCGAAACCTGGGTTACGATCGGGCGAGAGCGGTCGACACCGGATTCCTCACAGACCTTCTGAATGAAACTCTCGTCCAGTTCCTTGTTCTTCTCCGATAACGGGTCAATGCAGGGATAGAACAAATATTGCGGGATCGGCAGCTGCCGGGTAAAGGACTGTGAGGAAAAAATGGCCGCGTTGTATTGCTCAACGTAAGGCCGCAGGAAACCCCAAACCTGGGGATGAGGATTTGAAAGGTCGATATGACAACGCCATATCCAGCGCGCCGGGGTTCCCGAGCGCGCCGTAACCAGTGCGGCCGGCTGCGGATCATGGATCACGACCACATCCTCGCCGAACTGCAGGCGTTGCCGGTTCTGCTCGTTGTACATGAGGAAGATTTCCTGGGCATGACGCGTCAGTTCGTATGCGCTGCCGTGCAGGGCATTGTGGAAGGCCTTGGTGACTTCAAAGAAATCGTTCCCGCCGGTGATGACGTCCCAGTGCGTGGTCACTTCCAGTTCATTCAAAAGCGGCACCAGGCGATTGAGCATTTCCGCCACGCCCCCACCGACCGCGGTCGAGTTGACCATCTTCATGGTCTTTCCCTTGAGTTCGCGGGCCAGGAAGCGCAACTCATCGACGTCGGCTGGACCCACAATGGCTTTATAGTCGTCCAGATGAGGCGGCGGAACTGGAGCTGGAGGCGTGTCCCAGGTGCGAGGGGCACGGCGCCGCTCAGCGGGCGGCGCTGGCGTGGAGGGATGTGGAACCACAGTCGGACCCATCTCGGTGTCGGCAACGACGCCTTCCCTGCCCAAGGTATCTTGTGTCGCCGTCTTTCCGTTCTTGCCAGAGCTCATAGCAGCGCCCGTTCCACGATACGCACCATTTGTGCGCGGACCCCTTCCAGGGTGGCCGTGTAAATATCGATCCGGTTTACGGCGCGCGCTGTCTCGGTCAAGCCCGCATCTTCATGCAGCCATTGCGAAAAGTCGTTGGACATAAGCTTCAGACGCAGACGCGCTTCGATGAAATGATGGTGAATAGAGTGGAGGCTCACTTTTCTGAGTCCTTCCGCAAAGTCTCGCAGGCTGTGGGCGACGAAGCTGGTCGGCATCACGACGATGTCGGACGCACAGAAGTAAAAGGTACTCCTGGCTTTGCGCTGACTGGCAGCCGCATTCTGCGCCACGTAGGTTTCAACGATCTGGATGAATCGTTCCCGCAATTCGGCGACGGAAGTGAACTCCCGCACGTCCACGCTGGCCAGTCGCTCGGCCAGACTCGGCTCGTTGCAAGCCGAGAGTACCCAGTGTGCAAAGTCATTGGAAAATCCCTCGCGAATAAAGTGATGCTCCTGCAAAGTGCGGAAAGTGTGTTGGAATATGGAATCTTCCGGGCAGTCTCGCAGGGCATCCTGCAACTCTGCCAGAGTGTTCGCTCGTTGTGCAGTCACGCGAAGGATGTGGGCCGAGGTATTGAAGTAGAAAGGCTTGGCGGGCTGGTTCTGGAGCACGACAGCAGGCTCGCTCATCCGTTCACCGCCGCCACTGCCTCACCGCACGAGGAGCTGTGCTCCCGCAAGGCTTTCCCCCATTGCAGCAGGAATTGCAGGAGCTCCTCCGGCGGTTGCAACCACAACTGCGCCGCCGACTTCCTCCAAACGGGGCGGACGAGGATACTCACGCCCCGCCCGTTTAGCGCGCGGAACGCACGCTCATCGGTACGGTCGTCTCCCAGGTACGCAGTCGGCGTCTGCGGCTGCATTTCTGCCAGGAGTGTGCGCACCGCGTCGCCCTTGTCGGGAGCGTGACCGCGAATCTCGACACCGCCATCGAACTCCAACAGATCCAGTCCGGCATTTTGGGCGATGTGCATCCATCCCAACAGTGCTCGTGCACGGATTTCGTCGGCAGCCGTCTCATCGGCTCCGCGCCAATGGATCGCAATGCTTCCCGGCTTGAACTCTGCCAGTTCGTGCAGCCGCTGGTAGTGGAGCCAGTTCTCGGCGGCGGACAACGCGTTCCTCGTTTCCTGCGGCAGTTGCGGAATCTCCAAGGTCCCATCCAGCTTCAACCGCTGCGCACCGTGCAGTCCCCACACCTCGGGTCTGGGATGCACGCCCAGCAGAGGCACTACTTCCTTTGCATCACGTCCCGAGATGACGACCACCCGCGTCCGGCCATTGCGCATGATTTCTTGCACGGCCTCCGAGACGCCAGGGTAAGGAAGCGCGAGTTCCCGCTGCTTGCGAAAGGCCGCCAACGTCCCATCATAGTCGAGCAATAGGAGAGATCGCGACGCCGCCATGACGGCGCGCAAGAACAAGCCGAGCTTACTCTGCGTTTCTGGCCTCAACACCTTGCCTCACAATTTGCCGCATCGCGATCAGGCGAAGGATGCGCTTTTGCGCAAACCCTTTGGCCGTTCCCCGACAGACTCCAGACGTACATCGCACAACTCCGCGATCAGACCGCCGGCCCAGCCGTAAATGTTGTGCTCGCGGATGGCACGGCGCATGCGCTGCATCCGCATTTGCTTTTCCTCCGGCTCCATTACCAGCGCCGTTCGTATGGCCTCCGCGGTTTGATCAATATCATAGGGGTTGACCAATAAGGCGTCCTGTAATTCCCTTGCGGCACCCGTGAACTGGCTCAAGATGAGTACGCCCCGTTCATCCCGGCGCGCAGCCAGGAACTCCTTGGCGACCAGGTTCATTCCGTCGTGTAGCGAGGTGACCAGGCAAAGGTCTGCTGCACGGTAATAGGCGGCAATTTCCTGATGACTGTGCTGCCG
>Ga0335082_10002739_pt1 | contig 19041 bp, 19 predicted proteins | sample Lox_Sample_41_FD_206718 | JGI IMG/M metagenome (GOLD analysis project Ga0335082, IMG submission 206718) | Soil microbial communities from Loxahatchee National Wildlife Refuge, Florida, United States - Lox_Sample_4.1 | ecosystem: Environmental > Terrestrial > Soil > Wetlands | place: USA...
CGGCCCGCGCGCCGCACGTCGCTCGCGAGCTTCCAGTCCATCGACACCACGTCGATCGCACCGATCACGCGCTCGAGCGCCTCCGCGGCGAGGCCGTGGGTCTCGAGGTGGACGCGCGGCGGGCGCCCGCGCAGCGCGCTCGCCAGCGCGAGGACCACGTCCGGTTGCAAGAGCGGCTCGCCTCCGGTGATCGACACGAAGGCGTGCCGGTCGAGCTCCAGGTTCTCCGCCGCCGCCAGCAGCGTCTCGACGGAGACCGGGTTCGCGAGCGTCCGAAACGCTCCGCTCCCGCGCGCCGTTTCGATCCGGCACTCGGCGGCCGGGCGCCAGGTGTGCGGGGAGTCGCACCAGCGGCAGCGCAGGTCGCAGGCCCCGAGGCGGACGAACAAGGTCGGCCTTCCCACCTGCGGTCCCTCGCCCTGGACCGACGAGAAGAGCTCGACGACGTTTCCCGCGAGCGCCAGCGCTAGCCCTCGAGCAGCGAGCGACCCATTGCGATCTCTCCCACCACCTCGTCGATGCGCTCCGGATGCGCCGCGGCGCCCTCGATGCGGAAGCGCGACACGTGATCGGCGTCGGGCAGGAGCTTCACCCAGGAGAACTTCTCGGCGAGGTGCTCGATCATCGCGCCGAGGTCGAGCGCGCGCCGGCTCGTGGCGTCGTCCGCCCCGAGCACGAAGCGCTCGCCGCCCTCGGGCCAGGCCAGCGAGAGCTGCGACGCGTAGCGCTCCCGAGCGATGCGCGCCGCCAGGTGCGGATCGAGGCCCGCCGGCACCGGCACCCGCACGAGCGCATAGCCGCCGAAGTGCACCAGGCGGAAGTCGCGGGACGCGACCCACTCGACCTCGCTCGGCGGAGGCGGCGCGGCGGCGCGCGCAGCCTCCCGCGCCAGATCGGACGGCCGGCCCGCGAGCAGCGCGTCGAGCTCGGCCCGGCGTTCGCCGGGTCTGCTCGCCAGCTGGCCGAGACGCCACCACCAGAGCCGTCCCCAGCGCTCGTAGTCGTGGCGCGTGAAACGCCCCGTGACGAGGTCGACGAGCTTGTCGGAGAAGCGGCTGCGCCGCGAGGAGTCCGCCAGCACGATGGCGAGCGAGCTGTCCGAGGCAGCGTCGACGTGGACCGATTCGGCCCCGACCGCGGCGCGCAGCCGCTCGAGGTCCTCGGGCGGCCACTCGTGGTGGTCGTACCAGACCAGCCGGTCGCGATACAGCGACGCCGCCTGCAGGACGTCGCGCGCCGGTGACGCAGCGAAGCCCACCACGTAGATCGGCGTGTCCTCGCGCAGATCGGTCGCGACGCCCCGGAAGAAGGTCATGAGGTCGGCCTGCGGATAGACCCAGATGCCATCGAGCAGGCGGATCTCGCGCGCGAGCAGCACGGCCGCGGCGAGCGAGGTGCGATCGGCGTGCGCGAGGATCGCGGCGCGCCGCCGCGGCGGACGCGGCGCGGGAAGGATCGGCTCGGGCTCGCTCTTGGCGAGCCGGGCCCGGCGCCTGGCCTCGCGCTCCTTGCGGATGCGCGCCTGCTCCGGGCTCTCGTCCTCGTCGGCCTCCTCTTCGTCGTCGTAGGTCGGCTCGGAGGCCTCCTCGACCTCGGGAACCTCCGCGAGCTCGACGAGCCCCTCATCGGGCTCGACCTCGTCGGGCTCGACCTCCGCGTCCGGCTCGCGCTCGCCCTCCGCCTCGGCGAGGGGCTCCCGATCGGCGAGCGGCTGCGCCCGGCGTCCGCGATCGCGACCGCGGCGACCCCGTCGCCTGCGTCCCTCGCGCGCGGGGCGCGCGGCGGGCTCCGCCTCCGCGTCCTCCTCTTCGTCCGCCGGCGCTTCTCCGCCGTCGTCCGCACGCACCTCGACCGGGAGCGGCCCGCCGCTGCGGCCGCGGCCGCGCCGCCGGCGCCGCCGGCGGCGCCCACCCGCGCGACCCGCGTCCTCCGAGGAGACCTCGGCCAGGTCGAAGAGCGCGAACTCCTCGAAGCGCCGCCGCGGCGCCTCCTCGGCGGGTGCCTCGACGTCTCTCGGTGTCACCTCGTGCGACGCCTCGATCGGCTCGGGGGCTCGCGCCGGAGCCGGCGTCGGGAGCTCGCGCGGCAGGGGCGGCGCGGCGGGCGGCGCCTCGCGCGTGAGCGGCGCGCGGGGCGCAGCGAGCGGCCCGCGCTCGACGAGCGTGGGCTCGCGGCGACCGAGTCCCTCGACGGCGAAGAGGCGCGCGTCGAGATCGAGGCAGGCGAGCACGCGCGGGACGGCCGGATCGATGCGCTCGCCGGCGAGGAGCAGGCCCGGCCGCACTGCCCGCGCCGGCGGGCGCGCGGCCGCGAGGAGCGCCGGCAGGCGCGGCGCGAGCGCGAGGAAGCCGTCGAGCGCCGCCCCGAGCGCGGAGAGCCCGAGCTCCTGGCGGGCGACGCCGACGACCGCGCGGCCGCCGCCGTCGATCCCGCAGAAGTCGATCGCCTCGCAGGCGGTGTCGGCGCTCGGCCAGAAGGAGGCGTCGCGAACGCCGGCCGCCTCGACCAGGCGCTCGGCCAGGAGCGCCCGTGCCCCCGACTCACCCTCTCGGATCCTTCGGTCCGTCAGGTATTTGCGAAGCGAGCCTTCGAGTCGATCGAGAGCATCGGAGAGCGCCTCGGAGGCGAGCGAGAAGCTCTCCCGCCTCGGCTCCCACGCCTCGATCGAGGCCCCGCGCTCGTCCGCGCGGAGCGCGGCGACGGCGCGGCCGAGCAGGACGAGCTCCAGGCCGTTGGCGCCCGCGCGCACGCAGCCGCCGTGCTTCGCCGCCAGCCCCGCGAGCGCGCTCGCGGCGCGCCCATGGAGAGAGTGGGCCCCGGCGTCGATCCCGACCGGTCCCGGCAGCGCCGCTTCGGGCGCCTCCGCGGCGACGTCGCGCTCGGCGCCCGGCGTCGAAGGATCGAGTCGCGCCCGCAGGCGCAGCGTCCCCGCGCGCAGGAGGCCGAGGCGGCGCCGCGCCGCCAGGGGCCAGCTCGGCGACACCGCGTAGGCGACGCCCGCGAAGCCCCGCTCCTCGACGAGCCGGGCTGCGACCGCGAGGGCGGCGAGCCAGGCGTCGCCGCCCGACTCGGGCGAGCAGGCGACGAGGAGCGGCTCGTCCTCGCGCGACGTCCCGACTCCCATGGCGGCGAACGCAGCGGGCACCTCGTCGGCGTCCACCGGCTCGAGCGCATCCGCCGGCACGGCGCCCGACGCCACCGCGCGCGCCAGCTCGCGCGCCGCGTCGAAGGAGGGCCCTCCGTTGCCTCCACCCCAGCGCCGACGGCCGAAGCGCCTGCGCATGCTCACTCCTCCTCCGAGGCGGGCGCGATCGCGAGCGCTCCGGCCTCGACCAGCGCGACCGTCGCGTCGCGCACCATGCGTTGCATCTCCGAGAGCAGCCGGTCGCTGCCGACCACCTTCGCGACGAGATCCTTGGACTCGGCGTGGTCGAGCAGCAGCCCGCCGAGCAGCTTGCGGTCCGATTCGGCGAGCTTGACCAGCGAGTTCCAGCGCACGAGGGGCACCTCCACCTCGAACGCCGCGAGCTCCTCGAGCTCGCCCGGGAGCTTGCCGAGCGCGAAGAGCGCGCTTGCGCGTTTCCGCGTCAACGTCACGCGCCAGTAGCGTCCCTGCGCGAGCAGCATCGCGGCTAGGGTCTCGCCAACAGCGAAGAGGCCTGCTCCGCGCGCAGCGCCTCCAGGAAGGGAGCCAGCGCGCGCACCACGAGAGCGCGCGCCACCGGGTTGTCGTCCGCACCGCGCTCGCGGAAGCTGCGGGCGGCGGCGACCGATGCGAGCGCCTCCGCCTCGCGGCCTCGCTTCCAGGCCGCGTAGGCGTGCTCCTCGAAGCGGCGCGCCGCGAGCTCGCCGTCGTCGCCGGCGTAGAGCGATTCGACCGCGTCGACGATCACCGCCTCGACCTGCGACCTGCGCTGCGGCTCGTTCACGAGCAGGGAGCTCTCGGCCATCTTGCGCACCTTCTCCGCGAGCGCGCGCAGCGCGTCGGGAGCCGGCGGCCAGGGGCCGATCTCGCCTGCCTCGACGCGGGCCGCCACCTCGCGCAGCTGCTCGCGCGCGGGCTCGGCTGCGAGCGCGGCGCGCGCGAGATCGCCGGGCGTTCCGGCGCCGTCCGGGGGCTTCGCCACGCGGCTGCGCCACTCGTTGAACGCATGGGGCAGCGGGCGATCGGGCGCCTGCGCGTCCGCCGCGCGCGCGAGGAGAGCCGCGATCGCCTCGCGCGGTGCCTCCGCGCAGCCGAGGCGCCCGTTGCGGGCGAGGTCGCGCAGCAGCTTGCGCGCCTGCGAGCGCGTGGCGTTCCACGCGTGGAACTCGAGGATCCCCTGGCCGAGGTCGAGCACCGCCTGATACACGCGCGCCCCGCCGGATGGGTTCGGCTCGACCACGACGGCGAGCTGCGCGCCGCCCGGGTCGGGCGGCGACACCAGCCCGCCAGCGATCTCGTCGGCCAGCTTGGGCAGCTCGGCGACGACCGCGCGCGGCGTGTCTCCCGCGATTTCGATCCCGCGCGAGCGGAGCCGGTGGTAGGCGCGGCGCAGCGCCTTGCGCCCGGGCTTGGCGAGCGACGCCTCGTCGACGGCGCGCAGCGGATCGGCGCCGCGGGGATCCTCGGCCCACGCCAACGCGAGCTCTTCGCCTGCGTCGGGCTCGCGCTCGAGAAGCAGGCGGAGCACGTGGCTGGCGTCGGCCGGCGCCAGGAGGTCGAGCAGGCGCGACGGGTCCCCGTTCGCCGGGCGAATCGAATCGGCGAGCTTCGGCAGCGCCTCCGCCGCCGCTTCGAGCGCGTCGGCCAGGCTCACGGCGCCGACGCCTCCCCGAGCACCCAGTCGAGGTAGTCCGCGATCCCTCCCGTGGCGGGCAGCGCCACGAGCTCGGGGAGCTCGTAGGGATGCAGCGCGCGGAGCCGCACGCCGAGCGCGTCGACGCGGTCGGCGCGCGTCTTCAGCACGAGCAGCACCTCCGCGGCGTCCTCGACGCGCCCCTGCCAGCGGTAGATCGAGCGGACGCCCGGGACGAGGTTGGCGCAGGCCGCCAGCCGCTCCTCCACCAGCGCGCGCGCGATGCGCGCCGCGGTGTCCCAGTCGGGAGCGGTCGCGAGCGCCACGCGGACCTCGTCGTCAGAGTTCGGCATCCGCGCCCAGGAGGCGCCGGTGCTCGGCCAGCGCGAAGCGGTCGGTCATGCCCGCGACGTAGTCGGCGATCGCGCGTACCTCCCCGTCCTCGGCGAAGCGCGCGCGCACCTGCACCGGGAGCCGACCCGGATCGTTGCGGTACACCCGCCACAGCTCGGAGAGCACCCCCTCCGCCTTCTGGTTGGTCGCGATCACGTGCGGGTGATGGTAGAGGTTCCCGTACAGGAAGTCCTTGAGCTCGCGGAGGCCCTTCTCCAGCGCGGTGTCGTGGCCGAGCAGGCGGCCCGCGGTCGCGCGCACCGCGTCGACGTCCGCCGGGGTCGCCGCCTCCAGGCGCCGCGCGGTCGACTGGATCAGGCTTCCGACCAGCCGGTTGATCAGCGCCACGATCGTCTGCGCCCGCACCACCGCCTCTCCCGCGTCCGGAATCCGCGCGCGCACGCGGCGGTGCTCCTCGCGCCAGAGCGGCACGTCGTCGAGCTGGGCCAGGTCGATCAGCTCCGAGCGCAGGCCGTCGTCGAGATCGTGGTTGGTGTAGGCGATCTCGTCCGCGCGATCCGCCGCCTGCGCCTCCAGCGAGGGCTGCGCGCCACGCGCGGGCACGGGCACCGGGTGCTCCCAGCGGCAGCCGTGCTTCAGGATCCCCTCGCGGGTCTCGGCGCTCAGGTTGAGGCCGCGGAAGTCGGGGTAGCGGTCCTCGAGCAGGTCGACGATGCGCAGCGTCTGGCGGTTGTGGTCGAAGCCCCCGTCGCTGCGCAGGAGCTCGTCGAGGACGCGCTCGCCGGCGTGGCCGAAGGGCGGATGCCCGAGGTCGTGCGCGAGCGCGATCGCCTCCGCGAGGTCCTCGTTGAGCCGCAGCGCGCGCGCGATCGTGCGGGCGATCTGCGCGCCCTCGAGGGTGTGGGTCAGGCGGTTGCGGTAGTGGTCGCCCTCGTGGTGCACGAAGACCTGTGTCTTGTACTCGAGGCGCCGGAACGCCCGCGAGTGAACGATGCGGTCGCGGTCGCGCTGGAACGCGGTCCGGTAGGGATGCTCCTCCTCCGGGACCACGCGGCCGCGCGAGTCAGCGCACCGCACCGCGAAGCGCGCGAGGCGCTCGCGCTCCTCTCGCTCGAAGTCCTCGCGCGTGCGCATCGCCCTCATCGCTTCGCCCCGGCCGCTGGGTCCGCGCGCTCGATCACGCGCTCGAGCTTGGCGCGCGAGCCGGCGTCGATCTCCGAGCGGCCCACCCGCGCGCCCGCGCGCGGGTGGGCCGAGACCAGCGCGTAGAACGCGCCGGCCGCGAGGGCGACTCCCAGGATGAGCGCGAGGACGCGCTTCAAAGGGTTGGACTCCGGAGGTGAATGCTTCCCGCGGGGAGGAGCAATCGCAACGTAGGGGCGGCCTTTGGGGCTGTCAACGTTCGCGGTATCCATCTTGGATGGCCCATCGACTGCTGCTGGGACCGGGTCCCTCGAACGTCCCTGCCCGCGTGCTCACCGCGCTCGCGCAGCCGCTCCTCGGGCACCTCGATCCGGCCTTCCTCGCGATCGTCGAGGAGGTGCAGGAGCGCCTGCGCGGTCTCTTCGGGACCCGCAACCCGCTCACCATCCCGCTCTCCGCGACCGGGAGCGGCGGCATGGAGGCCTGCTTCGTCAACCTCGTCGAGCCCGGCGACCCGGTGGTGGTCGGCGTGGCGGGCGTGTTCGGCGAGCGCATGTGTGACGTGGCGGCGCGGCTCGGCGCCCGGGTCGCGCGGGTCGAGTCCGAGCCCGGCACCGTGCTCGATCCGGGCGCGATGGCCGACGCGATCGCGCGCACGCGGCCGGCGCTGGTCGCCTTCGTCCACGCCGAGACCTCCACAGGGGCGTGTCAGCCGGTCCAAGCGATCGCGAGCGCCGCGCGCGACGCAGGCGCGCTCGTCGTGCTCGACTGCGTGACGTCGCTCGGCGGCCTCCGGGTCGCGCTCGACGCCTGGGGCGTCGACGCCGCCTACAGCGCCACGCAGAAGTGTCTCTCGACGCCGCCGGGTCTGGCGCCTGCGTCCTTCGGGCCGCGCGCCCTCGAGCGCCTCGCGGCGCGGCGCGCTCCCGTCCCGAGCTGGTATTTCGACCTGAACCTGCTCGGCGGCTACTTCGGCGAGCGGCGCGTCTACCACCACACGGCGCCGGTAGGAGCGATCGCCGGCCTCGCGGAGGCGCTGCGGCTCATCGACGAGGAAGGAATGCCGGCGCGCGCCCTCCGCCACCGCGAAGCGGCGGAGCGCCTCGTCGCGGGGCTCGGGCGGCTCGGCTTCGAGCCGCTCGTGGCGCAAGAGTACCGCCTCCCGATGCTGACCTCGGTCCGCCTCCCCGCCCGCGTGCAGGCGGCAGGCGAGGCCGCGCTGCGGCGCCAGCTCCTCGAGCGCCACGAGATCGAGATCGGCGGCGGGCTCGGCAAGCTCGCCGGCCGCATCTGGCGGATCGGGCTCATGGGCGAGAACGCGCGGCCGGCCGTCGTCGACCGGCTGCTCGAGGCGCTCGGAGTAGTCCTCGGCGGCGCCGGAGGCTCCTAGGCTAGTCCGGTTGCGCGACGGTCTTCCCGCGCCCCGCAAGCTCGGCGCGCGCCGCGCGGCAGTCGGGATGCCAAGTGCTGATGTCCTCGACCGATCCGCTCGCGGTATCGACGCGCCAGCCCTGCGCCAGGTAGCCGAGTCGATGGCGCTCGGGGATCAGGCCGACGCGCATCAGGTTCGGGAGCACCGTCGCGGTCAGCGGATCCTCCACTCCCTCGAGATCGAGGCCGGCCGGGTCCATCACCTCCGCGATCAGCCGCGGCATGAAGCTCGCCGTGTCGAGCCCGGCGCGCGCGAGCGCGCGGAACTGGGTCGTGAAGGACGGCTGGCCGCCGCGCCCGCCGATGCGCAGCACCGACTCGTAGGCGAGGTCCTCGAGCTTGCGCCGCGCCGCCGGCTCGAGCCGCGGGATGCGCGCCTCGAGCGAGAGCACGCCGTAGGCCACGTGGCGCGCCTCGTCCTCGTGGACGCGCGGGATGAAGGAGCGGAAGACCGGCTCGATCGCCATCTCGGTCCCCGAGCGGAAGAAGCCGAGGGCGACGCTCTCGAGGATCACCTGCATGCCGACGCACTTCGCCTCCCAGTCGGGCTCGGCGAGGATCTGCTCGACGATGGCACGCAGGTCCGGGTCGATCGGATAGCGGTGGCCGATGCAGTCGAGATAGCGAGCGAAGACCTCGACGTGGCGCGCCTCGTCCATCACCTGCACCGCCGCGGCAAACTTGCCGTCGAGGTCGGGCACCACGTTCACGAGCTGGCCGCAGACCATGAGCGCGGCCTGCTCGCCGTGGAGGATCTGCGAGAGGCTGAAGGTCGAGGCCTCGCGGAAGAGCCGACGCTGGGTCTCGGGGTCCAGCTCCTTCACGCAGTGGAGGCGGCCGAGGAAGTCGCGCTCGCGGTCGAGGATGTCGGCGTCGGGCTCGAAGGCGCCCCAGTCGACGTCGAGCTCGGCGTTCCACTGGTGACGCTTCGACTTGCTGTAGAGGCTCTCGAGCTTCTCGGCATCGAGCGCGTAGTGGTCGCGAAAGACGCTCTGCATCAGGGCATCGGTGTGGAAGCGCTCGGCCTCGCTCATGGCACCTCCGGCGATCTCCCCACCAGCCCGGCGAAACTACCTCGCGCTCAGCCGCCTCGCACGCGCTCGAGGTGCGCGCGGAGTGCCGCGTGCCACGCCTCGGGCGTCTCGAGCTGCGGCGAATGGCCGCCCCTCGGGATCACCACGTGGCGCGCGTCCGCGATCCCGCGCGCCATCTCGTCTGCCGCCTCGACGAAGCCGCGGTCTCCCTCGCCGACCAGCACGAGCGCCGGGCAGCGGATCGCCCCGAGCCGCGGCGCCAGCGACTCCTGCTCGAGGATGTCGCGGCCGAGCGCGGCGTACGCCTCCGGGTCCATCGCCCGGAAGTTCGGGATGCGCCAGTCGTCCCAGTATCCGCTCCCCCACTCGGCCTCGAGGCGGCGGTCGGCCTCCGTGCGCAGCGGGTCCTCGGACGCGCGCCGCCGCACCAGCTCGAGGAGACGATCCATCCCGGCCTCGCGCGCCACGCGCGCTGCCAGGTCGAAGAGATCGCGCGGCAGGCCCTCGGGCGCCCGCGCCGAGGTGTCCATCAGCACCAGCGAGGCGAAGCGCTGCGGGCGGGCGAGCGCCGCGCGCAGCGCCACCATGCCGCCCATCGAGTGGCCGAGCAGGTCGCAGCGCTCGATCGCGAGCGCGTCGAGGAACGCGACGAGGTCCTCCGCGAGCGCGTCGAGCGTGTACTCGCCGGCGTGCGTCGACTCGCCATGGCCGCGGAGGTCGAGGGCGATCGTGCGGCCGAGCGCGGCCAGCGCCGGCAGCCGCTCGCGAAAATCGCGCCGCGAGCCGGTGAATCCGTGCACGAGCACCAGGGGGCGGTCGCCCGCGCCGTGCTCCTCGTAGGCCAGCTGGATGCCGCGGACCGAGATGCGCTTCGCCATCGGCTCTCCCCTCATCCGTGCACGCGCGGCTCGCAGAGCTCGGCCAGAACGGCGGCCTCGTGGCGCGCCACGGCGTCGAGGCGCACGCGAACGTCGCGCGCGGGGAAGCCGGCGCGCGCGAGCGCGAGGTAGTCGGCGTGGTGGCGCGCCTCGGATGCGAGCAGGTCCTCGTAGAAGCCGCCGAGCTCGTCGTCGACCCCGCGGAGCGCGGCCGCAAGGAGGCCGAAGCGCTCGCAGCTTCGGGCCTCGATCAGCGCCGCCACGAGCAGCGTGTCGAGGAGCCTCTCCGGCTCCGGCACCCGCACCGCGCGGTGGAGCCTCCCGGCGTAGCTTCCGGCGCGCTGCCGGCCGAAGGCGATCCCGCGCCGCGCGAGCTGCCCGAGCACGGCCTCGAAGTGCGCGAGCTCTTCGCGGGCGAGCCGCGCGAGAGGCTCTTGGAGCTCGCGGCGCTCCGGATAGCGGAAGAGCAGCGCGACGGCGGTGCCGGCCGCCTTCTTCTCGAGGTGCGCGTGGTCGAGGAGCAGCTCGTCGAGGTGCGCGAGCGCGCGCGCCGGCCAGGCGGGGTCGGTCGGCGCGGCGAGGCGGAGCATGGGGCGGCAGTGTACCGCGCGGCCCAGGGACGCCGGCGGCGCGCAGGGAACGGATCGCCGCCCCGGTGCGGTAGCCTCGCGGGATGGAATACCGACACCTCGGGCGGAGCGGTCTCCGGGTCAGCGCCGTCTCGCTGGGCTCCTGGCTAACCTTCGGTTCGACGGTCGACACGGCCGCGACCAAGGACGTCGTGCGGGCCGCGCTCGACCACGGCATCAACTTCTTCGACACCGCGGACGTCTACGCCGACGGCGCCGCCGAGGAGGCGCTGTGCGAGGCGCTGCGCGGCGTGCCGCGCAACCGCGTGGTGATCGCGACCAAGGCCTTCTTCCCGCGCTCGGACGACCCGAACGACCGCGGCCTCTCGCGCAAGCATCTCTTCGAGAGCGTCGAGGCTTCGCTGCGCCGGCTGGGCACGGAGTACGTCGACCTCCACCAGTGCCATCGCCCCGACCCCACCGTGCCGATCGAGGAGACGGTGCGGGCCTACGAGGACCTGATCCGCCAGGGCAAGGTGCTCTATTGGGGCACGTCCGAGTGGCGCGCGGCGCAGATCCTGGACGCGGTGCGCGCCGCCGAGCACTGGCGCGCCTACCGGCCGATCTCGAACCAGCCGCAGTACTCGCTCCTGCGCCGCGGGATCGAGCGCGAGGTGCTGCCGATCTGCGAGCGCGAGGGCATCGGCCAGATCGCCTGGAGCCCGCTCGCGCAGGGCGTGCTGACCGGCAAGTACGCGGCCGGCGCCACTCCCGCCGGGAGCCGCGCCGCGCACCCCACTGCCTCGCGCTTCATGGGCGACTTCCTCGCGCCGGACGTGCTGGCGCGCGTCGACAAGCTGCGCGGGATCGCGGAGCAGCTCGGCGCGACCCCCGCCCAGCTCGCGCTCGCCTGGTGCCTGCGTCGCACGAGCGTCTCGAGCGTGATCGTGGGCGCGACGCGGCCCGCGCAGGTGGTCGAGAACGCCAAGGCCTCGGACGTGAAGCTCACGTCCGAGGCCCTGGACCAGATCGAGCGCTTGTTTCCCGTCGCCTAGCGGCAGGAGTATCGGCCAGCGCTTGCGAAAGCGAGCGCGCGCAGCGGGCCGAAGGCGAGCGAACTCAACAGCTAGGCCTTCGAGATGTTGACCGTCTGGAGCTCGGTGAAGCCGAGCAGGCCCCAGGGCCCGTTCTCGACGCCGATCCCCGACCACTTGGCACCGCCGAAGGGCGCGTTCGGGATGACCGCCAGGTGCTGGTTGACCCAGGCGGTCCCGCAATCGAGGCGGCCCGCCACCTCGGCCGCGCGCTCCGAGTTGCTCGACCAGACCGAGCCCGAGAGCCCATACATGGTGCCGTTGGCGCGCGCCACGGCGTCCTCGACGTCGCGGTACGGCATGATCGGCAGCGCCGGGCCGAACTGCTCCTCGTCGACGAGGCGCGTGCCCTCGGCGATCCCGGTGACCAGCGTCGGCGGGATGAAGTAGCCGCCGCCCGGAAGCGGCGCGCCGCCGGTCACGAAGCGCGCGCCGTGCTTCTTGGCGTCCTCGACCAGCTCGTTCACGCGGTCGAACTGCATCTTGTTGTTGAGCGGCCCGAGCTGGCTGTCGGGCTGGAGGCCGTCGCCCACCTTCACCGACTTCGCCACGGCCGCGAGCTCGTCCAGCACCGGCTGGTAGACGCGCTCGTGGACGTAGAGGCGCTTGATCGCGCTGCACACCTGGCCCGTGTTGGTGAACGCTCCCCAGAAGAGCTTCTCGGCCACCTTCTTCGGGTCGGCGTCGTCGAGCACGATCGCCGCGTCGTTGCCGCCGAGCTCGAGCGTGATGCGCTTGAGGTCGGGCGCGGCGGCCATCGCCACCTTCTTCCCGGTCGCGACCGAGCCGGTGAAGGAGATCTTGCGCACCGCCGGGTGCCCGGTGATCCAGGCGCCGAGCTGGTCGTTGCCCGACACGATGTTGATGACGCCGGGGGGCAGCGCGTCGCGCAGGATCTCGCCGAGCTTCAGCGTCGAGAGCGGCGTGAAGGGCGACGGCTTCAGCACGATGGTGTTCCCGGCGAGCAGCGCGGGCGCGATCTTCCAGGCCGCGAGCATCACGGGGAAGTTCCAGGGCGTGATCGCCCCGACCACGCCGTAGGGGCGCCGCCGGATCTCGACGCGCACGTTCGCGTCGTCCTGCAGCACCTCCACCGGGATCTCGAGCGAGGCGGTGTACTGGAACCAGACCGCCGTCCCGAAGAGCTCCTCGGTCGCGCGAGCGACCGGCTTGCCCTGTTCCTGGGTGAGGATCGGGGCGAGCTCCCCGATGCGCGCCTTCACGGCCTCGGCGCAGTCGACGAGCGCCTTGCGGCGGCGCGCGACGTCGCCTCTCCAGGCCGGAAACGCCTTCGAAGCGGCGTCCATCGCCGCGTCGAGCTGGGCGCGGGTGCACTCGGGCGCCTGCGCGAACACCTTGCCGGAGGCGGGATTGATGACCCCGAAGGTCGCCTCGCCCGGCACGCTCTTGCCGTTGATCGTCATGGTGAAGTCGCTCACGGAGGTCTCCTCGATCGGTTTGGGTTCGAACGTCCGAGGCGCTCAGCGGGGCCGCGCCTTGTGGAAGACCGATTGCTTGGGCGATTCGAGCGGGGGATTCGGGTCGGCGAGCAGGCGGGCCGCCTCGGCGCGATCGGCCTCGCCGAGCGGCTGCGTGTCGGCGCACCACTCGACCAGCGTGCCGCTCGGGTCGGTGGTGTAGATCGACACGCAGAAGCCGTGGTCGACCTCCATCACGTCGTGGCCGCGCTCGAGCCAGCGCCGCTTGCGGCTCTCGATCTCAGTCAGGTCGTCTGCACGGAAGGCGATGTGGTTGGCCCAGACGGGGAGGCCGAGGCCAGTCGAGAGCGCGGGCGACCAGTCGTCGGGGAGGCCGGCGTCGTGGAGCTCCCAGAATGCGATCATGTCGCCGCCCGGCGTGCGGTAGAAGACGTGCTTGGCCCAGCCGCCCTCGGGCGATTTGCCCGCGACGACCTTCGCGAGCTCGAAGCCCATCGCCTCGGTATAGAAGCGGTGGGTGGCGTCGAGATCGCGCGTGGCGATGGCGACGTGATGAAATCCCATGGGCCGTTCCCCCGCGGTTCGAAGCGCAGCCCCAAAGCATAGCTCGACCGCGCGGCGACGAGGCGCCCCGCGTCGATCGCGGGCCGGGGCGGCCCGCCCGGGGCGCACTATGCTCGGGGCTGCGACCGCCGGAGGGATCGATGGCCACCCGCAGCCCCGAGCGCCGCGCCGACGTCGGAGCGACCCACGTCGCCCTGGTCGTCAGCGACGTCGACGCGAGCGTCGCCTTCTACGAGCGCTTTGCCGGCATGCAGGTTGTCCACCGGCGACGCGACGCGAGCGAGGTGGTCTGGCTCTCGGACCTGACGCGCCCCTTCGTGATCGTGCTGATCGAGGGCAAGGTCGACACGAGGCTCGGCGGCTTCTGCCACCTGGGCGTCGGCTGCGCGTCGCGCGAAGAGGTCGATCGGCTCTGCGCCGAGGCGAAGCGCGAGGACCGCCTCGCGCTCGGGCCGGTCGACTCGGGATACCCGGTCGGCTACTGGGCCTTCCTGCGCGACCCCGACGGCCACAACCTCGAGATCTCCCACGGCCAGGAGGTCGGCTTCGCGGTGGCCGAGGCTCGACGCGAGGAGGCGCGATGAAGGTCCTTCGCGCGCATCACGTCTCGTTCGCCGTGCGCGACCTGGCGCGCGCGCGCGCGTTCTACGGCGAGGGGCTCGGCCTGCGCGAGATCCCCCGACCGGAGCTGGGCATCCCCGGCACGTGGTACGGCGCGGGCGACGTCGAGATCCATCTGATCGAGGTCCCGCCCGCATTCGACGCCGGGACGCCAGCCGGCAAGCTCACGCCGCTCGCGAACCACGCGGCCTTCCAGATCGACGACTACGAAGCGGCGGTCGCCGCGCTGCGCGCGCGGGGCCTCGAGGTGCTCGGCACGAGCGACCGGCAGGGACAGCTCTGGGTCCAGGATCCGGACGGCAACGTGATCGAGCTGATCAGGCCGCGCTGACCTCGCGCAGCTCCTGGATGATCCGGTAGACGCGCCCCTGCGCGCCGCCGCGCAGGGCGTCGACGATCATGCCTTCCGGGTCGCAGTCCTCGGCGGCCCGCAGCAGTCGCTCGAAGCTCAGCGTGAAGTTCTCGCTGTGCCGCGCGCGGATCGGCGTCCCCCAGAAGAGATCCCTCGCCGCGCGCTCGTCGCCGACCGAGAAGCGCAGGTTGATCATGCGCCGGCAGAAGATCGTCTGCTCGCCGGTCGAGAGCCGGCTCCACAGCGCGTCCATCTCCTCGTCGCTGACGATGCCGTCTCCGACCGAGCCCTGGCTCGACATGTAGAGGAAGCCCGCGATCGTATCGAGCTGGCGCCCCACCATCTCGGCCAGCTCGATGAAGGTGTCCTGGCGCGCGTGCTGCTCGTTGGCGGCGATCGCCCGTGTCTGCACCTCGGCGTGCTCCGCCTGGCGCAGCATCAGGGCGTACTGCCGCTGGATCGCGCGGTTGTTCTCGGCCAGCTCACTCTGCTGGAGCGAGAGACCGAGCACCAGCCAGAGGAACGCGAGCGGCGCGAACGCGCCTTCGACGAACTGCCCGAAGTCGCCGAGCGACTGGTGGAAGAACTGGTCCCAGCCGATCGTGAACTCGATGTAGAGGAAGCCGAGCGTCAGCCAGCCGAGCGTGAGCCCGATGCCCGCCCAGACGCGCCAGTCGCGGGGTCGCGACTCGCCCGCCTCGCCACCCACCGAGACTCCTGCCCCGCTCATGCGAACTCGAGGATGCCGAAGCGGTCGGGCACGTGGAAGTCCGCCGGGACGGCGAAGGTGGGCGACCACGCGCTGAACTGCCCGCCGCCCGCGGCGTCGATGCGAAAGAAGTTGGCTCGCCAGCGGGCGCCTGGGCGAGGCGGCATGGCGCCGGGGAGCGCCGCAAACGGGATCGCCCACTCGGCGCTCCACCAGCAATCGGGAGGCCCGGACCCGGGGCTCCGCTTCGCGGCGCCGCGGACGCGGACCGCGCGTTCCCAGCCGGCGCAGCTCCAGTCGAGATCCACGCGCATCGTGGCGCGCCGCCGCTCGGGGCTCTCGACCCGCGCCTCGAACCACGCCCCCTGTGGGCTGGCCTCGAGCTCGACGTAGCGCCGCACGTCGCCGTCCGGGGCGAGGAACGCCTCCACCACCTCCTCGGTGTAGATCGGCTGGTTGCGGCCGCGCAGGCTCCCCCAGACGTCGCGGTCGACGCAGTGGAAGGCAACGTAGAGCCGCTCGCGGTCGCAGCAGACGCGCAGCGCCGTCGGCTGGAAGCCGATCTCGTCCACGGGGGGCCGCGCGTCCTCCTTCAGCTGGCGGAGCGCACGCTCGACGTCGATCGCTGCGCCGCGCCCGTCCGCAGGCTGCAGCCAGACCGGCGCGAGGGAGCGCCAGGGGGCCTTGTGAAGGTCGCCGTCGACCCGGATGTTATGGGCGATGCGGGGGCAGCGTAGGGTGGGAAGCGGGGCGCCGCTCGGATCCATCGGACGCCATGAGTAGCGGTCCGTGGCGTGCCGCGCCGGCGCGCGAGGAGGAGCTGCGCGCGGTCGCGGAGGCATTCGCGATCCCGGGGCGCTGGCTCGGTTCGCAGCCCTACGGAAACGGACACATCAACGAGACGCTGCTGGCGAGCTTCGAGGCCGGGGGGCGCACCGCCCGCTACATCCAACAGCGCATCAACCGCACCGTCTTCCGCGAGCCCGACCGCGTGATGGAGAACATCGCGCGCGTGACCGCGCACCTCCAGGCCGCCTGGGCGGGCTCCCCCGACGCCGAGCGGCGCGCGCTCGCGCTGGTGCCGACGCGCGAGGGAGCGCGCCTCTTCGTCGCCGCGGACGGCGAGCTCTGGCGCACCTATCGCTTCATCGAGGGAGCGAGCAGCCACGAAGTGGTCCGATCGCCCGCCGAAGCGCGCGCGGTTGCCGAGGCCTTCGGGCGCTTCCAGGCGCAGCTCAGCGACCTCCCGGGCGGGCGGCTCCACGAGACGATCCCGCGCTTCCACGATGCGCGCGATCGCTTCGAGATCCTTCTGCGGGCCGCCGCTCGGGACGAGCACAGCCGCCTCTCCGCCTGTCGGGACGAGCTCGAGTTCGTGCGCGTGCGCGAGGCATGGCTCGACCGGCTCGAGATCGCGCGCGCGTCGGGCGCGCTCCCCGAGCGCGTCGTGCACAACGACACCAAGCTCAACAACGCGCTCCTCGACGACGCGACGGGCGAGCCGATCTGCATCATCGATCTCGACACCGTGATGCCGGGCCTCGTACTCTACGACTTCGGCGACATGGTGCGCACCGCCACCAGCGACGCGCCCGAGGACGAGCGCGACCTCGCGCGCGTGTGCGCCCGGCCCGAACTCTTCGCCGCCCTGGCCGACGGCTACCTGCGCGGAGCGAGCTCCTTCCTGCTCCCTGCCGAGCGCGCCGAGCTCGCCTTCTCGGGCCAGCTGGTGACGCTGATGCTCGGAATGCGCTTCCTCGCCGACCACCTGTCGGGCGACCGATACTTCCGCATCCACCGCGCCGGCCACAACCTCGACCGCTGCCGCACCCAGCTGCGCCTCGTCGAGAGCCTCGAGCGGCACGGAGGGCGGCTCGACGAGCTCGTCGAGAGCGCCGACGCGCGGCGGCGCCTCCTCGACGGCCCGATCTCGTGAGCACCCTGCACTAGTTGCCGCTCGAACCCGGCCCCGAATTGCCGCTCGAACCCGGCCCCGAACGCAACGAATCGCTGTCCGAACCCGGCTTCGAGCCTTGCGGCGCTTGCAGCCCGACGCCGGCCGAGAGACGCTCGCGCTGCCGCGCATCGGCGTCGATCAGCGCGTCGTACTGCGCGCGCACGTAAGGGTCGCCCGAGACACTCCCGTCGCGGAGAACTCTCAGCACCGGCGCTCGCTCCTCGAGCGCCGCAGCGGCGCCGGCGGAGTCCCCGGTGGCCGCGTGGACCTGCGACAGGTCGGCGAGCAGCGACGCGCGGCGCGCCTCGACGCTCCGACCGTCCGCCTCGCGCCCGAGCCGCGCGAGCGCCTCCTCGAGGAGCGGAAGCGCCTCGTCCGCCCTTCCCTGCCCGATCCGCACGAGCGCCTCGGCCTGCAGTCGCGCCACGGGATCCGAGGGGCGCCGCAGCCAGGGAGCGAAGGTGAGCGCCGAGAAGACGACGGCGGCCAGGATCCCCCGCGCGGCCGCGACGCCGCGCGGAGCGGTGCGCCCGCGCAGCGCGCGCCAGGCGGCGGCGAGCCAGGCGGGCAGCCGGACCCATCCGATCGCGGTGACGAGCGCCGCCGCCGCGGCCGGCGGCAGCTGGAAGCGGGCCCAGTCGAGCGGGAGCCAGGCCGCGTAGAGCACCAGGAAGACCACCACCCACGCGAGCGCGGCCGCCGCACCGACCGCCGCCCGGCGCGGCGCGCGGCGGTCGAGCGCGGTCAAGGCGATCTCGCCGATCCCGACCGCGAAGCCGAGCGCCGTCAGCCAGACCCCTCGCCTGCCGAGGAGCCGCCCGAGCGGAAGCGTCGAGACGCCGCGGAACGAGAAGTTGACGACGCTCGCGACGCGCTCCTGGAGGCCGAAGAGACCGCCGCCCGGGCCGACCTGCTGGCAGAGCGTCCAGTCCGAGTAGACGCGGAGGATTGCGGGAAGCCGCGTCCAAGGAGACTCGTAGAGGTAGGGATTGATCGCGACGAAGACGGCGAGCGCCAGCGCGCCCGCGCCGGCGCAGAGCGCGAGCGCCGCCGCGAGCCGGCGGCCGCGACTTGCGCCCGCGTCTGCGCGGAGTGCCGCGGCGAGCATCCCTCCGGCGTACGCCACGCCCGCGAGCGCTCCGGTGAGCTTCGTCGCGGCCGCGAGACCCACCACGAGCCCCGGCAGCGCCGCACCGAGCAGCGCGGCGCGCGGCCCGCGCCATCCTTCGAGCGCGGCGGCCGCGCGCACGGTCACCGGTACGATCAAGATCAACGAGAAGAGCAGCAGCGGATCGGCGAGCCCGAGCCGCGACTGCTCCTGCACCACCGGATGAGCCAGGAACAGGAGAGCGGCTGCCAACCCGGCGATGGGGCCCGCGATGTCGCCGGCGATCCAGGTGAGCAGCCCGCAGGCCCCGGCCGAGAAGAGCGCGCTCGTGCGGCGCGTGATCCGCAGCGGCGCATCGGGGACCTGCGCGCGGAGGACCTCGGGCCGCATCCAGTCGCGCTCGAAGGCCTGCTGCAATCGATGGTCGCGGACGGGGACGCCGCCGAGCGCCAGCGCGGCGCCGAAGACGTACTTCGAGAACGGCGGGTTGGTGCGGGCGTAGAAGTCCTCGGACCAGTCGGGATCGCGGAAAGAGCGGTCCTCGGCGAACAGATGCCAGTAATAGGCCTCGCCGAGCTTGTGGGCCTCGTCGATGAAGAACGGCGGGACGTCGCCCTCCCCGCCCACTCGGATGCCGCGAGCGAGGAAGCCGAAGCTGCTCGCGAAGACCAGCCCGGCCAGCAGGGCGCGATTCAACGACCCCCCGATCCGCATGCCTCCCCGGCTCGTCGGAGCCCGTAAGCCGTTCTTCACGTGGGATGTTGCAAAGTCCGCCGCCGATGAACAAGCTCTCGCTTCCTGGATTCCAGCGCGCGATCAAGGCGGTGCACGGCGTCCACTCGATCTTCGTGCGGCGCGTGTACGTCGTCGAGCATGGACAGAGCGCGAGCTGGAAGGGCGACGTGCTGGTCTTCGATCTCCTCGGTCACCCGCATGCTCCCCGCTGCTACACCTGGGAGTCGAAGGGCGCGGTGACCGCCATCCTCCACGACGACGTGGTGGCCTCTCCG
>Ga0335082_10002740_pt1 | contig 19039 bp, 36 predicted proteins | sample Lox_Sample_41_FD_206718 | JGI IMG/M metagenome (GOLD analysis project Ga0335082, IMG submission 206718) | Soil microbial communities from Loxahatchee National Wildlife Refuge, Florida, United States - Lox_Sample_4.1 | ecosystem: Environmental > Terrestrial > Soil > Wetlands | place: USA...
GGCGGAACAGGTCGAAACAGGGTCCATGGGAGGTCAGACGAACGTAGCCACGTGGTATTCAGTGTCAACCCGAGAACACCGCCGGGATGCCTCGGCACCGTTCCCAGGACGCCCCCGCGAGGGCCCCTGGACGCCCCGTAGACGGCTCGTCGGGCGCCGAACGAGCACCGGGGCGAGCCTGCTCGCGAGCCCTTCTGAGGCCTCCCGAGGGCCTCTCAGGAGGCTCGTAACTACATGTTTTTACGTCATTATCTGGTGTGAACGCCAGTTGACACCCAGTGAACCCCAGTTCACACTCCAAGTATTCGACGGGGTGCGGTGCGATTTCTTGGTTGACTCTGAATAACGGCGGGGTACCATGCGTCTCACCAGCACACCGGGAAAAGGAGATCCCCACCATGCGCACTACCCTCTGGAGCACCTACCAGCTTGCCGTCTTCGCCAACGTCGCCACTGGCACGGGCCACACCGTCGTCAACGCGGTGGCCGGGTCGGGGAAGACGACCACCATCGAGGAGGCCACGAACCATATCCCCAAGGGTCTCTCGACCCTCTTCGTCGCCTTCAACAAATCCATTGCCACTGAACTCGGCCGTCGCCTCCAGGGTCGCCCTGTCGAGGTCAGCACCCTCCACAGCTATGGCCTCAAGTGCATCACGGCCTCCCTCGGCAGGCTCCGGATCGACGGCCACCGGGTGGACGACTTCTGCGTGGCCCTCCACGGCCGCGACAGCAAGACCTTCGACCTTCGCCGGGACCTGGCGAAGGCGGTCTCCCTGGCGAAGGGCGCCCTGGCCTCGGATGCGGATCAGATCGACGCCCTGATTGACGCCTTCGGCATCGAGAGCGCCCAGAACGGCGCGCGGGCCGGGTTCGTCCGGGACACCCTCAAGATCCTGGAGCAGTGCACGTCCACCGAGGACGGGCGGATCGACTTTGACGACATGATCTGGCTTCCGCTGGTGCTGGATCTGCCCCAGCGGAAGTTCGATCGGGTCTTCGTGGACGAGACCCAGGATCTGAACGCAGCCCAGATCGAGTTGACCCTCCGCGCTTGCAAGGCGGACGGCCGGATCCTGGCCGTCGGCGACCCCCGCCAGGCCATCTACCGCTTCCGCGGTGCCGACGAGCAAGCGTTCGCGAACGTCAAGGCGCGCCTCTCGGCCACGGAGCTGCCCCTGTCGGTCTGCTACCGCTGCTGCGCGGCCGTCGTCCGCGAGGCTCAGGAGATCGTCCCCGGCATCGAGGCCGCCCCCGGCGCCGAGGAGGGCGAGGTTCGCACCGCCACGTTCAAGGCCATGCGCCGCGACGCCGCCCCCGGCGATTTCATCCTCTCGCGCACGAACGCGCCGCTGGTCTCGCTCTGCATGGGCTTCATTGCGGAGGGCCGCAAGGCCGCGATCAACGGTCGCGACATCGGCGCGTCCCTCGGCGCTCTCGTCAAGAAGAGCAAGGCCCCGACCGTGGAAGCGCTCCGTAACTACGTCGAGGAGTGGGCGGCCAAGGAGTGCAACCGGCTCGCCGCCAAGGGCCGCGACACGCAGGTCGTCGAGGACAAGGCGTCGTGCATCCTGGCCATCAGCGAGGGCGCCGAGACGGTCAAGGATGTCCTCGACCGCATCGAGTCGCTTTTCAGCGACACCGCGGACGAGAGCCGGATCGTGCTCTCGACGACGCACAAGGCCAAGGGTCTGGAGCGCGATCGGGTGTGGATGCTGACGGCCACCTACCGCAAGCGGCCGGGCGTGGAAGAGCAGAATCTGGCCTACGTCGCCATCACCCGCGCCAAGAAGGTGCTCGTGCTCGTGGAAGGGCTGCACTGATGGCCCGCGGGTTCGTTCCGGTCCCCGCCGCCGCGATCCGTTCCAGGCTCGCGGGGGCGGGCTTCCTCCTCGTCCCGGGCACCCGGGGCGAGGAGGTGTACGAGCGGCCGCACGATCGTGACGCGCGGTACGTGGTGCGCGTCTACAGCTCGATCCAGCGTGGCGAGGAGGAGGCGCGCGACTGTGGCGAGGACGCGATCCGGGTCGTGGCGCTCTTCGTCGACGGCAAGTACTACTCGCCGCCGCGAACGGTTCCCATCTTCAAGGCCACGCGCGTGCACCGGACGGGCACCGTGGATGGCGTGCTCGATCGCCTGATCGAGCGGGCGCGTGAGGCGTACAAGGCGTGCAACGAGCACAGGAAGGGGGCGGCGTGATGGTGTCCACGACAGCGAAGTTCTGGGTTGCTGTTAGCCGGTCTGACGACGATCTCGTGCGTGAGGTCGAATGCTTCGTCGCGGCCAACGGGAGGGTGGTTCCGGTGCCAGGCGGAGAGTTCGGCTACACCGGCTACGCGCTGAAGGTCGGCGCCGACGTGTTCGTGACGAAGGCGGACGCAGAGGCCGAGGCGGTCAAGCGCGTCGAGAAGGACATCGCGGACTACAAGCGCTGGCTGGCGAGCGCCGAGAAGCGCCTGGCGCAGCTCAGGAAGGTGGCAACGTGATGGGCGACGAGGATCTCCAGGACAAGCAGAGCGAGGTCGACGACATCCGGAAAGCTCTCGCCGAGGTCGGCGAGCACCTGGACTGCGCCGAGTCGTGTGAGACCGGCGCCGACTTCGTCGTCAACATCGAGGATGCAATCAAGGCGCTCGACCGGATCCGCAGGGACCTCGTCGAGCTGAAGGGGGCGGCGTGATGGAGGTGGAGCCGAAGCTGTCAGAGCAAGTCGACGCTGTCACCCGCGCGCTGCTCGTGATCGTGATGGACTCGCGTTCACGCAAGTGGCTCCGCTTCCACGATCCGAAAGCTCTGGAACAGGCGATCCGTGCGCTCGTCCCGGTGCTGAGAGCTATCCCTGGCCGGGAAGATGTCGTCCGCATGCTGGAAGGATGGCGGCCGTGACATTGAATACCAGCGTATCCCATTCGTCTATCCATGCAGGAGGCTCCCTCATGGCGATCAAGTACGCGGTGGTCTGGGATAACGGCGCGAACGCATGCGGCACGTTCTCCGATCGGTTCGACACGGAGGAGGAGGCCGAGGCGTGGGGCAACGAGTGGGCCGACGAGTGCAACCTGCGCGACTTCGGGACGACGGAGCCGGACGGGGACTGCTACACGTTCGACGTCGTCGAGGTGGACGAGCCGACCGACGACGAGAAGGACGCGCATGAGGGAGCCGATCACGAGCGCATGGCGAGGGAGTGCAAGCCGTGACCGTCCGTGAACAGTGAATACCATCGCATCCCATCCGTCTAACAGGTAGGAGGCCGAATCATGGGGACGACATGCGTGCGACTGAGCCCGATCGACGATCCGTCTGGCAAAATGCAGGTGCTGGTGGTCGACGCCGCGACCGGATCCATGGCCGACCTCCCGGGCGTCGACCGCGCGCCACTGTTCTCAACGGTTCGCGAGGCGCGCGAGGCGATCGAAACAGCTGGCGCGCGCCTCTTGCTTGCCCATGAGATCGCTCCGCTGTACCGAATCGAGCGGGTGGACGGCCAGCCGTACGGGCTCGGAAAGATCCTGTTCCCATCCGAGGCCGCCGCGTGGGATCGCGTGACGCAACGGGAGGGCCTCCGCGTCGTCGCCGTGGAGGCGGAATACGCATGACCACCTCCACCCGATTCCTCGGGAGCTGTCAGGTCTGCGAAGGCGACCAGAAGCTCCACAACGGACGCCTGGTGCACCACGGCTACCGGCGTCCGGGACACGGATCGATCGTCGGCGATTGCCCCGGCGTGGGCGAGGTCCCGTACGAGGTCTCGTGCGAGCTGGTGAAGGCGTACAGGAGCAACGTCGGCACCCAGCTCACGCACCTGGAGAAGCGCCTGGCAGTCGTGAAGGGCGGCGAGGTTGTGCATCTCACGGAGACGAAGCGCCGCGGAGCCTGGGCGGCGCCGGAGCTGGTGCAGTACGCCGTCGGCGTGACCGAGCTTTACCGCTGGGAGCGAGCCGTCGAGCACGCGACCTGGGAGATCGAGAGCAGCATCCGCCAGTGCAAGAGCGAGATCGAGCGCTGCACGCGCCGGATCGCAGCCTGGAAGCTCAAGCCGATCCGCACGGTCGAGGAAGAGCAGGCCAAGGCGCGCGCGGACAAGGATGCGCGCAAGGCGGAGCGCGAGGTCGCCCGAGCTGCCAAGGCGGCGAAGGAGGCCGCGACGAGGGCAAAGCAGGACGCGCTCGCTGCGAAGCGCCGAGCTATCCGCGAGGACTTCGAGAGCAAGTTCCGCGAGCTGGCGGCAAGCTCTGAGGCTCTGGACGCTCGACAGTTCGCCGCCCGAGAGCTTCTGCACGAGCTGGACAAGTCGAAATACCGGAGCTGGTTGTCACGGTACGACCTGGAGTGCGAGGAAGCGTTCGTGTCGCTCGGGCTGGCCACGCAAGACGGCCTGAACGGGAGGGGGCGACCGTATCTTCGTTGGGGTTGATTGAATACCGGCGGGATGCGAACGTCTAACAGGTATGCCGAACATGATCAAGCTCACTCCCGCCCAGCGTCGTGATCTCGAAATCTTTGCTCGCAAGGCGATGCGCCCTTCGTCGGGGCCGAGGTCGAGCTGGGGCGCCTCGAAGACGGGCGCCCGGCTGGCATCTCTGGGCCTCGTCGAGGCGTGCGGCGGCTACGACTATACGGCGCGACGGCCGCGCATCCACGTCGTGCGCGTCACGGAGTACCGCATCACGCAGGCCGGCCGCGACTGGCTCGCCGCCTACCGCGACGGCCTCCTCCGTCCGGAGGACACATGAACCCCGACGACATCATCCTGGCCGCGTGGATCATCGCGGCTGTTCTGAACTGGCGCCGGCATGAGCGCTTCATTGCAGAGAGGAGCAAGGCGTCATGATCGACAGGAACGCAACCGCCAAGGCCGGCGAGAAGTTCACGGCGAAGGCCGCCGCCGCACTCCGCAGGCGCCGGATCGAGCTGGACGAGGTCACTTCGGTTGTGCAGCCGAAGAGCGACGCGAAGAACGGTCAATGGATGTGCGCCGACTGCGGCGCCGTCTTCGACAACAACATGCAGATGTGGGGTCACCCGAAGCGGCATCGCATCGGTTGGTGGACCGGCACGCAACTGGAGGAGCCGTGAGCTTCGTCAAGCGAGACGTGGGAGCCGGCCAGCGCGCGCCGGTGGCGCGCGGCGCGCTCATGGACTGCCAGGTGCGCGCGCTCGTGACGGCTTTCGCGATGGAGTACGCCGACGCGTGGGACCTGCTCTACAAGATGCAGGGCGAGCACCGGCGCTGCTCGTTCGGGCTGGTGGACGATCTCACGTCGAACGATCCTCGCCTTCACGTCGTGCGTCCGATCGCGTTCCCGGCCGAGCGCGGTAAGCCGCGCATGACCGGCGTGCAGTTCTGCAAGCTCTACCCGGAGGGACACTTCATCCTCCGCATGGCCCACCACGTGGCCGCCGTCGTGGACGGCAAGCTCTACGACAGCTGGGACTCGTCGCGTAAATGCGTGTACTCGGCGTGGGAGGTGAGGCCGTGAGGTTCAAGCTACGTGCAGAGTGCATGTCAGACGTGGGTAGGTTGCTTCAACGCATCTGCGCCCATCACGTGGAGATCATGTTCACGACTACGTACCCCGACGTTGTTGTGACGCTCGACCGTCCCTTCGTCGGCGGTGACATGCTCGACCTGACGGCCGTGCGAGCTGTGCTCGCCGAGATCGTCGACGGTCATGTGATGGTCGAGACGGTCGCGCTGGCCGACGACTACACCGGCGAGCGTGTGTCGTGATCAACATCACCATGACGAAGGCCGAAGCAGACATCGCCGCCTGGGCGCTCGACGCGATGATCGACTACGCGGGCGACGAAGATGCGGCGTACGGCGAGAGCGACCTGCCTACGATCGCCGGAACGGTTCTTCGCTTCCCGACAACGCGTTCGGTGAGCGACATCCTGTACCGGCTGGAGGAGCAGCTTCCGGACATGGCGAGGCAAGCAGGCACGCAGCGGTCGCTGCGTGCGGCCGCGAACCTGGCCAGCAAGATCCGCGAGGCCACTGGGTACACGGGCTCCGTGTGGATGGGGCCGGAGGAGTGAATACCATCGGGGTGCGTACGTCTGACTGGGGTACGTCTGACTGGGTGGAGAAAGGAGGAAGAGATCATGAGACACGAAGTGACCGAGGAGAACGCGCCGAAGTTTTTGGACTGGATCGCCAAGCGCGGCGGCGTTGCCGTCTGGCCGAGCGTCGACCTGTCGGATCTCGGCTTCTCGATGTCGTCGCCGGCCCTCACGCCGGACGGCCAGCCGACGCCCAAGCCGCACTGGAAGCTCGCGGCGGAGCCGTCGCGTGTGATCACGGACGCGAGCGAGATCGACGTCGTGACCTGGAAGGAGGTCAAGCGGTTCCGCGTCGGCGTGTGTCGGGGCGACGGGTTCTCGTTCGTGTTGACGGACGGCGCCACCCGCAAGGTGCGAGCGGCGGTCGCCAAGGCCGGCGAGGGGGCGACGCACCGATTCGACTACATGACGCAGGAGGCGGTGATCCTGTTGCCGGACGTGGTCGTGCCGCTCGACAAGTGGGCGGTGGTGCGAACATGAGCGGTCAGCTCTACAAGAAGTGCAGGATCGATACGCGCGCCGTCGACGGCGTCGAGCGTGAGTCGGGCGTGCGTCTCTACTGCGAACAGGCGGACGGCCTCTGGGCACTCCAGACTCGCAGCCCGATGAAGCTGCGCAGCGGCAAGGAGGGGCGAGACTTCATCGTGTCGACAGCTCTCCTCTACCGAGAGGAGATGGTCGCGCTCCGCGACGCGATCGACATCCTGCTCCGCGACGAGGAGATCCCGCCGGCGTACGACGAAGCGAGGAAGCCATGACGCTGATTCGCAAAGCGTGGTGGTGGTTGCGAGGCGTCTCGACCGAGAACTACCGATCGCTCTGCACGCGATGTCATCGCACCGGGCAAGCGCACTGGAGTGTGCGCCGGTGCTTTCGGTTTACAGATGGGAGGAAGTCGTCATGAGCGGAGCCCGAAGCGATGCGGAGAAGCAAGCTCGCCGTGTCGAGCAAGACCAGATCATCTCGGCCGCCATCCATTGGAAGCGCGAGACCGATCGTGAAGGCATCGAGCTGGACACACTCAGCCAGTGCGAAGTTTACCTGTACCGGGTCGTCGACCGGTACATGAAGCAGCGAGACCTCAAATGAGCACAGTGAACCTCGAAAACTCCTTCGCCTTCTTCGGCCGCAAGCCGTACTACTTCTACGTCCGCCCGCGCTACTCCGCCGGCAGCCCCGCGATGGTCACCGAGCGCATCGCGCGCCAGGTGGCCGATGACGAGCGCCGCGACTACGAGCACGCGCTGTCGGGCGCCTACGGCGAGGCGCAGAAGAAGCGCGCAGAGACGCTCGGGCTCCGCGGGATCGCCTACGCCATGGCGGAGCATGGCTCCGGCCGCAAGTTCCGCTGGCTCGTCTTCGATCTCGTGACCGGCGAACGCTTCCGTCGGCATCACGACGAGGAGATCAGGCGTCTGGAGTTCAGGCCGTACCTGGAGATACCCGAGCCCGATCGGCGCCAGATCAACAAGACGGGCCGAGACAGCGACTACGACCGCATGTTCTGGAGGTACTCGGACTTCGTCGGGTGGGTGCAGTACCAACCGGAACCAGTGGCTCTCGACAAGTGACAGTGGTATACAACAGGAGACATCCCATGACCGGCAAGAAGGAAGAGAAGCAGGTTCAGACGGCCATCCGCGTTCCCGAGTCAGTGCTCGAACGGTTCGACAAGATCGCCGAGCAGAAGTCGACGCCGGGCACCCAGATCACGCGCGCCGACGTGCATCGGGAAGCGATCTACCTGGGGCTCTCGCTCCTGGAGAAGAAGCGGTGAGCGCCAACTACTACGTGAAGGACGGCGCCTACTACGTGGTGCGTCGCGGCCGCTCCCCGAAAAGGGGGGTGTTCTCTCAGGAGAACCAGCCCGCCTCATTGTCCCGCCCCGAAGCTCTCCGGCTGCTCGCCGACTGGCTGGAGGCCGGGTACAACGGCCGGCTCGTGCGCGCCGTCTTCGCCGGGCCTTCGCGCGCTCAGCTGGTTGTCGCGCTATCGAACGTGATCGGCGCGTACGGGCGTGCGAACGTCTACCGGGTCGATCAGGAGACGGGCGAAGGCGTCGGTACGATAGAACGTCTGAACGACGACGCCCGTGTAGCAGAAGCTAACGATCTGATCGCGCGGCTTCCGGTGCGCTCGTGAGAGCCATGATGCTCGTCACGGTCGAGGTCCCGACGCTCGAACACGCGGGGTTCGTTCAGAACGAGGTGGCGCGCTTCCTCCGCGACAAGGCCTACACCTCCAACGTCACCGTCGAACCGTTCGGGGACCACTCCGTCGCGGCCGCGCTCGCCGACGAGGTGACGCGGCTCCGGGCCATCATCGACGCCATGGAGAAGCGATGAAGAAGCTCACGAAGGACCAGCTCGCGCGGCACGCTCAGCTCTGCACCGACCTCGCCAGCGATTGGGAGGACTTGGAGGCCGCCGTCAAGCAGTACAACGAGAAGGTCGCGGTGGCGCACTCCGAGCTGCAAGCGGTCGTCGAGACCTTCAACAAGAGGGTCGCGGAGGCCAACGAGTTCGTCGAGGAGGTGCATTCCGAGCAAGAGAGCTTCTTCGACGAGAAGAGCGAGAGGTGGCAGGAGAGCGACGCTGGATCGGCCTACCAGGACTGGATGACCCAGTGGGGCGACAAGGTCGTCGAGGAGGTCGAGCTGGACTGGCCGCCGGAGTTCGACGTCGACGTGGACATCGAGTCCTTCGGCCAGCTGGAGACGGAGTGCTCGACGTGACCCTCATCGGCGTCAAGAGCTTCCCGAAGCGGGCGAAGGCCGAGATCGAACGGCTACGCCAGGAAGTCGCGCACTGGCGAGCGAAGGCGCTCGCGGCCGCTGGCGCTGATCCGGACAGCACGAACGTCATGGTCTGCGGCGGCGGTGTGGATCCGGACAGCGGGTTGCCACCAAACTCCAGCGTCATCTTCCGCATCGACACCCAGAGGTTCCGAGTCGGGCACGAACATGGCGTCATCGCCATTCGAGCGCTCGACGGCCTGCTCGTCGTGCGGCCGGTCGCTGCCAACGTCGTTCACGTCAAGTCGGAGGAGCGGTGATGAGCAAGCAGAAAAATACCGCCTACTGCGTCGTCGACGCCCACACGATCGAGATCCGCCAAGTGGCTGCTACCGCATACAAGACGCAGCCGCACATGCGGCTCGCGCGCGAGGGATGTTTGACTCATGCCGTTGAGTTGGATCCGAACGGATCGGATATGCGCGTTCTCTGTGGGCGCGTGAAACTCGACAGCATGTGCGACACCCCCATGAAGGGGTCGACAGTGCCGACGTGTCAGCGGTGTGCGCGCAAGCTGCGAATGGATGGAGCTGCCTACGTTGGCTGGAGCGTCGCGTGTTGCGTCGAAGGCGAGTCCGGCTTTCATCCGGTACCTGATTACGGGCCGTACGCAGGCGACGAAGGGCAGAAACGTGCGCAGGGGATCGTCGACCGGCTCAATGAGCGTCTGGGACACGGCCCCCCGGATAGCGTGGGCCACAAGCGAGCAGTTCGTCGGATCGTCCGCTCGACGATGCCGATGTCGAGGGTGTCATGAAGAAGAAGCCGTCCAAGGTGAGCACGCTCCCGGCGCCCCCGAGCGACGAAGACGTCATCGTTCCGCCGAGCCCAGAGCTAATGGATCGGCTCAACGAGAAGGCCAAGGCTCTCGGCTACGGGCCCCGCGAGCTGCGTGTCGTCCACACCGCCACGAAGGAGGTTGTCCGCCGGGTGGACGTGTCGGGGAAGACCGATCAGCTCGTGCAGAAGTGCATGAGCGGCATGCTTCGCAACATGGCCGACGAGTACCACGTCGAAGACAGCGCGGACGACAAGTCGTGAGCCACGATCCCATCGTCTGCCGCGACTGCGGCGAGTCGTACGACCCGAACGGCAGCGAGCACGACTGTCCAGGCACGCCTCGCGATCAGATGGAGCGCATCGATCAGCTGGAACGTGATCTGGTAGCCCTGGAGCGAGAGCATAACAGCCTCCTCCTGGCCATCGCACGGTCCAGCGACTTCGATCAGCTCCGCGAAGCGGTCCTGACTCTCACGAGGGACGTATGAGCGACGTCGTCCCCGCCCGTCCGAACCGCGGCGAAGAGATCCACGCCGACCGCCCCGACACCCCGGAGGTCGGCCGCTGGTACTGGGTCGCCTCTTCCAAGGAAGGTGGCGACCGCCGCCTCGCCTGCGTCACACGCCTCGGCTCCAACTACGTCAAGCTCACTTACGTGGAGGGCGAGACGTCCATTCGCGTCCACCACGATCACTTCTGGTCTCGCTGCGAGTTCGTCGAGGACCCCCAGACGCTCCTCCTCAGCAACGCGGACCGCTGCAAGCGCGAGCTGGACGGCCTCCTGGAGGACGTGAAGCTCCTCACCACGAAGCTCGGCGTAGCGTCCAGTCTGTCATTAGGAGTTGGAGCCGGCGAAGCGGCCGCGACGTCGCTCGCACTGGCCTCGTCGGCGCCGGCTGACGAGTACAAGGCGGCGCTCGTCAAGGCGAAGGAGGAGACGCTCCCGGAGCTGTTCAGTCAGATCAAGGAGAAGTCGAGGGAGTACGGCCAGTGGCTCGGCGCGCAGGTCATTCCGATGAAGGCCGAGGCCAAGAAGCTGGAACCGGCGATCAAGCGCGTCGAGGACCGTATCTTCTCCGTCGAGCTGTACGCCGGCCTCTGTGAGGAGGTCGAGCTGGTGAAGGACGGAGAGCCCGCCACGCTCACGGAGCCCGTGCACCTCTTTCAGCGTCGGCTCTACATGGATGAGGAGTGCCTGGCGAACTACGACACAGGCGGCATGGAGTTCAGGCATCTGCGCCAGTTCGAGCGCTGGCTGTGCCGCAAGGACAACCTCGAACGCATCATGCCGTTCCCGCGAACCGTTGTGGCCTTCCAGGTCCGCCACAAGGAGAAGGAGCGCGAGATCGCCGGCTTCCGCGACTTCATCCAGATGCTGAACGACAAGCCGCTCGACAAGCTGACGTTCCTCTACATCAAGAACGGAAAGCGCGTCTATCGACTGTCGACCAAGCTCGACTTCGGCGAGAAGCTCTTCCCGGACGCGGACCATCCGGTGCTGACCGCCGGGGAGGGTCGTCTGTATACCAAGCTGTCTTCCTTCGGTGACGGACCCAAGTTCATCGGCGAGGCCGAGTACGATGCAATGGTCGCCTCCGAGAAGCGGGAGTGGGAGGAGTACGAGCGCAGGTGCGAGGAGGAGAGGAAAAAGCCAATGGGTGAGCGAGAGTATATCTCGAACCCCCGTCACACGATCAACAGCTCCCGGGACTACGAACCGTTCACAAAGGACAACGTCCATTATGACGACATCGCGCGTCAACTCGCACGCGAGATGGAGAGGCACAATCGTGTCGTGCTCATCCTCCAGGGCCTCCTCGATCGCTCGCCGGCCCTGCATCCGCACCCGCCGTGGAGGCTCCACGACCCCGGCGGGTTCGCCCAGGCGCTCCGTCTGCATCGCGACATGGATCGCGTGCTGTCGCCCGGCGACAAGCCCGACTTCGAGGCGTACCGCGCAAGGCTGAACGCGTCGATCGGGCCGGGGACTGTGACGATCGGACAGGAGGACGCCTGGGAACGGTTCGAGGCCAAGAAGGAGGGCGCTCGACGAGACGGCAGTTACCGATGGCGACGTTCCGAATACCGGCCTGAGAAGTACCGCCCCGAAGGGGACCCTGGGCCCGGCCGGTTCGCGCGGGTCGTTCGCAAGGACAAGAAGGGTCATGTTCACTACCGCTGGCAGAAGGAGCGGAAGGGTGGCGGGCTCCCTGTCGGCCGCAAGTACGGCTGCAAGGTCTCCCGCGTCCTCAACGTCGACGCCTACCAGCCGGGCGACTACAAGCAGTTCTACACCGACCCCAGGACCCGCGAGGAGTACCTCCAGTGGGCGCCACTGCTCCTCGCCGCCGAGGAGTACAAGGCGGGTCGGCACGGGGAGGCGCCTCCGATTGCCGAGCCGGCCAAGCGCGCGCCGGGGCCGGCTAGAACGGGAGCAGCCGATCGTATGCGAATGATGCGGTCGTTTCTCGGCAAGGCGGTGCGGCTCCGAGGCCCCCTCTCAACCACGGGAGGCAAGCGGTACGAGAAGGAATCGCTCTGGCGGGTCACGTACCTGGCGCGGGCCAGATTCACGATCAAGGGGATCCTGGAGAACGGCGAGGACGATAGTAGCGACGACTGGCGTTCGGTCCGGAACGTGTCGCATCGCGACTTCTACATCGACTCGGCCGTGCCATCGGATCCGAAGTACGAGTTCAAGCCGACCAAGCGCAAGGCGCCGCCGGTCGTTGACGAGGAGGACGACGGATGAGGGTAGAGCTAACCGAGAAGCAGTACGCGATGCTCGTCGCCGCGAACGGTTGCTCGTTGCCTGGCGATGGGCTGCGGATCAAGGGGCCGGGCCAGCATCGTGTCGCGAGGTCGCTGGCGGCGATGGGCCTCGTCCGGGTTGCCGCTGCGCCAGAGAGGAAAGCTCGGGTGCACATCACGGTCGACGGTCGAGCGAGACGCGAGGAGATCGCGCGTGCGCTGATGCCGGCCATTCGTCAGAACGGAACGCTTACACATCCGGACGGGAAGAAAGAGCGCGTCGTCGTCGAGACCAAGATCGACGGCGGCCGCATAAGCCAGCGGATCAAGACCGATCCGCTCTCAGGCTTCCTCCACCCCGCCGACGCCATCGTCCCCTGCAAGACGTGCGGCGTCGTCGAGGGCGAGCCGTGCAAGCCGCTCCCTAAGGACAAGGACCAGCTCAAACCAGGCTTCGTTCACTTCGGCCGGCGGGTGCAACGTCTCCTGCTCACCGCTAAGGCTCGTGGCAACGAGCGTGAGCAGTTCGAGGAGAAGGCCGTCAAGATGCTGCGCGAGCACCTGGCGGCCCGCTCATGAAGAAGGACTACGATCTGCTCGCGCGGGCGGTTGCCTGCGAGTATTGCGGCGCCGAGAAGGGCGAGCCGTGCCAGGGAGCCCGAGGCAAGCTCCGCAAGGGGACGCACTACAGGCGGAGGGCGCTGGCGACGCGGCTACGGCGAGAGGCGGCCAAATGAAGCGCCACGATCTGATGGCGATGCTCGCCGTCTTCGCTACGACGGCGCTCTTCCATGGCGAGCGCATTCGAGCAAACTGGTCTAGCCCGCAGTGGGAGGATCATCTCTTCTACCGCCATGTGGCGGAGCTTCATGGCGCCATGAGCCTGTGGACCGCGGGGTCGTGGTGGCCGGGACTCTACCGACCGCTATCCACGAACGTCGTGTACGCGATCTGCCGTGGGCCGCACACGCTCCACGCTCTCGTGCTGACCGTGTTCATGCTGAACGGATTCCTTCTCTACCGCATCGGTGCGCACGCTGTGAGCGTCGTCGCAGGCCTCTTGGCGGCCATCGCGTGGCTCACCAGGCCATCCGACGTGGAGGTGGTTCTATACGGATGTCAGCTCCAGGGATCGCTGTCGATGCTGTTCATGTTGGCCTCGATCCTGATTGCGCTTCGACCCACCGTGAACACGTACGCGCTCGTCGTGCTCACGCTGAGCGCGCTGGCCGCGAAGGAGTCGGCGGCCGTCAACTTCCTGGTGATCGGTCTTGTGCGTGTGACGGCTTTCGGCAGAGGAGAGCTGCGCTTGAGCGCGCTCAGGACGCACGCGCTCCCGTGCCTACTTACCACGGCTGCGTGGATCGTGTGGACATCGAGCCGGGTCAACATGAGCGACGCCAACGCGACGCACTGGGTCTACGACTTCCACCCTGGATCGCTGCTCGCAGGAGCGTCCTTTCATGTCCTGACGTTCTGCTATCAGGGATACGTGGTGCTCGTTCACCCGTGCATTCGCGAGACGTCGCTGCCGGCGTTGGCGGTCGCAGCACATGATGCCGGCGTCCACATCGCGCTTCTCTTGCTGCTCACGGCGAGCATCATGGTGCTCGCAATGAGCACGCTCGGCGCCATACGGTGGGCCGCGTTCGGGCTCATGTGGGGCTTCGTGTCGCTTGCGCCGACGCTGCCGCTGGCCGGACGATGGCTGCTCTACTACGGCTACCCGGGGCACGCTGGGCTGTCGCTGGCGATTGCGTGTCTCTTGGTGTCATTGAGGAATGTTCGATCATGATCTTCCGTTGCGAGTCATGCGAATCGGCGACGTTCGAACACCCAGACACCACGGAGTGCGATTCCGTCGAGGGGGCCTGCGCACTGCTTGTGCGCGCCGGGTGGAAGTCGGTCTGGGTTACGCTGGAGTTGTGGCAGCCTGGCAGCAGCGGCAAACACATTCTCAGCCGAGGCGGCTGGATCTGCCACGAGTGCGTGCGACGGTTCACCTGATGGACCGCAAGCAGCTCCCCGACGGCCCCCTGGAGATGTTCGTCATCTACAACCACCCAAAAGACTTCCCTGGCCACTTCGTTGTGCGTCGGTGGGCGGGAGGCAAGCCGACTTCCGACTTCGCTATCGCCGACTCGCTGGAGGCGGCGCGCATCGAGGTGCCAGCGGGTCTCTACCGGTTGCCGCACCAGCCGGGCGAGGACGACGTTATCGTGGAGACGTGGCTGTGAAGGTATGGATGTGGCGAACGAAGGACGGTCGCGAGATTCCGATCATCGCCATGACGGACTCTCACCTTCTGAACACGATCCACATGATCCGGCGAAGGTTCGTGTTGATGCGTGCTGAAGGGATCCGGATCTATCTGGCAGATAACGGCATGTGGATAGCCTTGAACCGCGAGCGCCGCCGTCGCGGCCTCTGCGGCATCCACACCGGCGACTGCATCTGGGCGAAGAGCGAGACGGGCGACCATTCGTGCATGTCGAGGGCGTGCTACGCAAAGCAGCGTGAGGAGCATGCCAGAGCGCGGGCAGTACAAGAAGACGTCAGCGGACGGTGGGGGTAATCGCGGCCATGCCCACCGGAACCCCTTACTGGCCCAAGTGCCCCAAATGCAAGCGAGGGAAGTGGAGCTTTCCGAAGCCGGAGCTGGGTACGCGCGTGATCGGCAACGGTATCCGTCCCGTACAGAGCAGGCACAAGGGACATGGCAACGGCGGGTCCGGCTTCTACGGCTACCCTGGGCTCGTACGATGCCTCGACTGCGGACACGAGTGGTTCTCCACTCTGCCGTCGTCGAGGCGCGTTGATTACAGTACGGCCCACCCACGGAAGGAGTACGAAACGTGAGCCAACGCGACGACGACCTCAAGATGCTGGACGAGCTGCTGGGCGCCGAAATCTGGCAGATGCGTGACGCGCTCGAATCGCTCACCGACGTGGAAGTGGAAGCGTTCGCGAGCATGCGCTTCGACTTGCGAGCGTACCCGGTGCCGCGAGCCCTCACAGAGAAGCAACGCGCCTGGCTCGTATCCGTTCACGAGCGCGTGACGGGCGGCAGCTACAAGAACCTCGCCAGCTCGGGAGCCATCCCGCCGCCGAAGAAGCCAGGCGAGCCGGGATACGTCCCCCTCATGGTGGGTCCGCTGCCGAAGAAGCCGCCGCCGATGCCCAAGAGAGTCGACGAGGACGACGACGAATGAGAGACGACGACTCGCTACGTGATCGCCCCGAGACGCTCATCGAACGTCTTGAGCGAGAGTGTCTCCAGGCGCAGCAAGCCTTCGGCCAGGTCTTCACGAACAACCGCCAAGGACGGGGAAACCTACGCGGAAAGCGCGCGCTCGACTCAGCGCGGGCGAAGTGGCGGCGAGCGCAGAAGCGGCTTGCGCGCGCGCGTGGTCTTGCGTCCACGAAGACCTGACGCTACTCTCGCCTCTCTACCAGGAGACTGGTCATGTTCCGATTGCTGCTGTAGACGCCAAGGAGGCGGCCTCGAAAGGGGCCGCCTTCTTTCATTTCAGCTGACGACCTTCAGCCAGACCGAGTGCGTCGCCGCCTGCCCGCCAACGCTCTCCCAGGACATCCACTGGGCCCTGGCGCGACCGATGGGGTCCGTAGGCTGGTAGAACGGGTTCCCCTTCAGGAACGCTTCCTCGACCTTCTCGTATCGCCGGAGCGACAGCTCGCTCACGCGTGAGCCCGACTTGCCCCACCCGCTCTCCACCTCGGTTGCCTTCTCACGGCTTCCGAACATGCGGACGAGCAGGCGAGCGTCCAGGCACACGCAGTCGTGTCCGAGCAGAGCCAGCGTGAAGCTCATCTTCGTAACGCCGAGCCCGGCGGGCAAGTCGGTCTCGCGTACGAGCCACTTTCGCAGCTCTCGGTCCTTCAGACCTCGCGCGATCCCTTCGCGGATGACGGGCGCGTAGGACGCCACCTCGTGGAACATCCGACTCTTCGTGTTCTGGAGCCCGCGGAAGCACCCTCTGATGCTCGCGATGTCCGGCAGCTCGCGGCCGCGCCCCTCGTACAACTCGACGAAGCAGTTGAAGCTCTTCTCGGCCTGCTCGATCGACGTGCGTACGGTCGAGACGGCGAAAAGCCCCGACAGGCGCACCGTGTCCACGCTGGGGACCTGAGCGCGGTGACGAAGGAGCGTGTTCTCGGGGAAGCCGGTCATGGGCAGGGATGGGTCGAAGCGGGACCCACGAGGGGCGTAGCTGGGAGCCCGTTTAGGGGCCTCGGCCGCCCGGCGCTGGGTCGCCCCTTCCCAGGCCACCTCCAGGCCCCAGTAGACGGCCGCCGGATCGATGCTGGCGGCCGCGACGACCTCGGACGGATCGAACGTGAACGCGTCGCCATCGGGGACCGTGATGCCGACGAGGTTGCCCTTGTCGATGCCGGCGAAGAGGGGGACGTCGTCGGGGCCGGAGCGAACGAGGACGAAGGGGAGGCTCATTCGTCCACCTCCGGCCCTCCGCTCGCCCCCCTCGTCCGGATCCCCGCCGCGATCTGCCGGATCTTCCGGTACCCGTCGGCGCACCTCGCCATGTTGCGGGTCAGCGCGGCGGCAAACGATTCATCATGGTAGCTGATGCGGTCCGCGATGTGCGTGCACTCGTGGATGGCGGCCGCGTAGAGCCATTTCAAGTCCGCGTCCTGGGCCGGACGCCATATCTCGCGCCGTGTGTCGATGTCCTTCCACGGGTTCAGCATGATCCACTTCTCGGTGCGCTTTTCGCGATCCTCGTCCGTAATGGCTTGCGCGGCAGCGTCCGTCGAGAAAACGAACCCGACGCCGAACTGCTGTTCGGAACCGAGCTGCATCATCACGTACCGGCACAGCTCCACCCACGTCTTGGCGAGCTTGAGTACGGTGGGCGTCATGGACTCGGGGAAGAACTTCCGCGGGACGATGTAGCCGTCGATCTCGTTCACCAGGAAGAAGTCCGGCTCCCAGACGAGCTGCTTGACGGCAGCTTCGAGGTGGTTCGGACCGAGAAACTTCTGGTCGAGCATCACCATGGCAACGCTTCGCGACGGCATCGACTGGAGCCTCTCCTCCTCGCCCTGCGCGTAGTGGCCGACGGCCGCGACAACGGCTTCGGTGCTCTCCTCCGACATCCGGCCGTCGCCATAGGGCCCGATCCGTTCGAGCACCGCCGAAGCGCGTTCGCGGGCCCGGAACTTCCCGGTCCCCTCGAACTTCTGTCGGATCATGCCTCTCTTGCTCTTGAGCGCCGAGAGATTGTCCTTCGCGATTCGCTCGGCGAGCTTGGCGATCGAGTGTTCCACGTCCCAGTCACGGAATCCGTCCCGGTTCGCAGACAGGATTTCGATGGACGGAGCGATCAGCTCCGCCAGGATGAAGCCGGGTATCTCGCCGATGTATTTATGGAACATGAAGAGTCCACGTGCTCGCACGTAGAGGTACGATTGCGTGCTTGTGGCCGGTATGTAGTAGATTTCGGCCTTGTCCGGGACGCTGCTCACGAGCGATGTCCCAGCCAAGTCAGCACGAGCGGGTTCGCCGTTGACCGTGAAGCTCACGTTGGGCAGGTAGCACTTCTGGAGGAAGCCCAACGCGATAGCGCCGTCGGTGAACTTGTCTGGAGGCATCACCACCTCCAGTCGAGTGCCCTGGCGCATCGGGCCGCGCGTGATGTCGTAGCGGTCGCCCGCACCCTCCACGAGACTGTCTCGGGAATGAATGCGCCACGAGATCCATGGAAGCAAAAGCATCTCCTTGGCCTTGCCGAACCCGCCTGCCGCCCCGCTCTGGTCCGTCTTGGTCGTCCCGCCGAGCACGAGGAACTTGTTGATGATCGTGTCCTCGTCCATCCCCTTGCCATCGTCGTCGCAGAAGACAAGCATCGTGCCGTCATCCTGCTTGATCGCACCGAGCGCGACGTTGAGCCCGCCGGCGTCGACGGCATTCTGGACGGCCTCGCGCCACCACTTGATCTGCCAGTCGCTGTAGTCCTTCAGCGCCGAAATGAAGAAACTCTTGCCGATCGTGATGGTGCGAGTCTCTCGCATCTCTTGGGCAAGAACAGTGGCGGGTGACGTTGTCACGTGAACCGTAACCGTGCGTCCGTGGTCATCGTAGCGTTCGCCTTCGAAGTCCGCGTAGCCGGCTTCGATGAGCCCCATCATCGGAAAGTAGGCCTCGCTGCCCGATCGCACAACGTACAGGCCTGGTCGCGCGTTGACCACGTCGTGCCAGGTCTCGACGACGGTTGCCTTCTCTGTGGCGCGTCGGCGCCAGGGGACGTCGTTCATCATCGGATGCTCCATCATCAGCTCCCCAGTCTCGTCGAGAAACGAAACCGCGTCCGCACGCTCGGTCCTGTCGCTCGCGGTCGCATCCTCGCACATCGGTCGAACGCTTGCCGGAACGTGTGACGGCATGCCGACCATGACCTTCTCGACCGTCCCCACCTGGGGGATGGTGCGCTTGTAGTGGATCCCGTCCGCGCTCGGCTGGATCGGCTTGCCGAGCACCCGCTTCGCGTCGGCGGCGCACACACGAGGAGCGTGACCGGTCATCCGCTCCACGGCGTGCGAGACCTCGCCGTACACGCCCGGCTGACTGAAGGCGGTCGCGAGCCAGGCGACGATCTTCGACTTGCCGG
>Ga0335082_10002742_pt1 | contig 19037 bp, 20 predicted proteins | sample Lox_Sample_41_FD_206718 | JGI IMG/M metagenome (GOLD analysis project Ga0335082, IMG submission 206718) | Soil microbial communities from Loxahatchee National Wildlife Refuge, Florida, United States - Lox_Sample_4.1 | ecosystem: Environmental > Terrestrial > Soil > Wetlands | place: USA...
GAGATCGCGAAGTGGGGCAAGGTCGTGCGCGAGACGGGGGCGAAGTCCGACTGAGATGGAACGGGAGCTGCAGGGCTGAATGCGCATCCTCGCGATCAACGAGGCAGCCGTTGCGGTCCGCTCGGAGATGCGGAACGCGGTGTTCAGTTTCGCCGACATGACGACCTCGGTGGTCGCGGTCGTCACCGACGTGACCCGCGACGGGAAGCCGGTCGTCGGTTACGCGTTCAACTCGACTGGCCGCTACGCCTGCGGGGCACAGATGCGGGCGCGGTTCATTCCGCGGCTGCTGAACGCCGATCCCGCGGCGCTGCTCGACGCCGCGGGCGCGAACTTCGATCCGGCGAAGTCGCTCGCGACGATGCTCGCCGGCGAGAAGCCCGGCGGCCACAGCGAGCGCTCGATCGCGATCGGCACCATCGAAGTCGCCCTCTGGGACGCGGTCGCCAAGATCGAGGGCGTGCCGCTCTATCGGGCGCTCGCCAACCGGTATTCGAAGGGCATGGTGCGCGAACGCCTGTTCGTCTACGTCGGCGGCGGCTGGTATCACCCCGGCGGGACGCTCGACGATCTCCGCGCAGAAGTCGGCCGCCATTTGGACACCGGCTACCGCATGGTGAAGATCAAAGTCGGCGGGCTCCCGCTCGCTGAGGACGTGAAGCGCGTCGAAGCGGCGCTCGCGGTGGTCGGGTCGCCCGACCGGCTTGCGGTCGACGCGAACGCGCGGTTCGGTCGGGACGACGCGCTCGCCTACGCCGCCGCGCTCGCGCCGTTCAAGCTGCGGTGGTTCGAGGAGCCGACCGACCCGCACGACTACGCGCTGATGGCCGAGCTCGCCGCGAGCTACGCGCCGCCGCTCGCGACCGGCGAGAACCTCTACTCGACGCAGGACGTCGTGAACCTCGCGCGGTTCGGCGGCTGGCGCCCCGGTCGCGACCTGATCCAAGTCGACCCGCCGCAGGCGTACGGCATCACGCAGTTTGCGCGCACGCTCGCCGCGATCGAGCCGCTCGGGTTCCGGCGCACGGCGTTCTGGCCGCACGGGGGCAACCAGATGTCACTGCACGTCGCGGCCGGGTTCGGGCTCGGAGGCTGCGAGTCGTACCCGGGCGTCTTCGGCGCGTTCGGCGGCTTTGCGGACGACGCGCGGATCGAGGACGGCATGATGGCGCTCCCCGACCGTCCGGGGATCGGCTTCGAGCGGCAGCGCGCGCTCTTCGAGATCATGCGCGGTGTCGGCGGCGTGCAATGAGCGTCTCCGGCGAACCGCTGCTCGACGCCGAGCACGCCGCGTTCATCCAGGGCGCGGTGTCGATCGTCGCGGGATCCCGCGATGCCGCCAACGTGCCGCGCCTCGCGCGCGCGCTCGGCTGCCGCGTGTCCGACGACCGGCGGCGGGTGACCGTGTTCCTCGCGGCGTTCCAAGCGGCGGCCCTGCTCGCCGCGATCCGTGCGGAAGGGGCGATCGCAGTCGCGTTCAACCTGCCGAGCACCCACCGCGCGTTCCAGCTGAAGGGGACCGATGCGACCGTCGTCCCGCTCGACGCCTCGGACGTCGAGTGGGCGAAGCGCTACGCGGACGCGTTCGTCGCCGACATCGGCCTGCTCGGCTATTCCGGCGCGCTCGGACGCGCGCTGCTGTGGTTCGAGCCCGCTGAGCTCACCGGCGTCACGTTCACGCCGAGCGCGGCATTCGAGCAGACGCCCGGCCCGCGCGCGGGCGAGAAGGTCGGGGGCTAGGCTCGTGGCGCTCACGCTCGAAGCGATCCGCGCATGCCTCGAGGGCGCGGTCCCGAGCACGGTGGCGACCTGCGCCACCGACGGCACGCCCAACGTGAGCGTCGTGTCGCAGGTGCACTACGTCGACCGCGGCCACGTCGCGCTGTCGTTCCAGTTCTTCAACAAGACGCGCCAGAATGTGCTCGCCAACCCGCGCGCCGCGGCGATCGTGATTCATCCGGAAACCGCCGCCCAGTACCGCCTCGAGCTCGAGTACCTGCGGACCGAGACTGCCGGGCCGCTCTTCGAGAGCATGAAGGCGAAGCTCGCCGGCATCGCGTCGCACACCGGCATGAGCGGCATCTTCCGGCTGCAGGGGTCCGACATCTATCGCGTGCTCGAGATCGTCGCGGTCCCGGGCAGCCCCCTGCCCGCGCCGCCGTCCCGGGGCAACATGCTCTCGGCGCTGCGGCTGTGCGCCGAGCGGATGACCCAGTGCGTCGACCTCGGCCGGCTGCTCGACGACACGCTCGCGAGCCTCGGCGAGCTCCTCGACGTGCAGCACGCGATGGCGCTGATGCTCGACGGCTCCGGGCAGCGGCTCTACACGGTGGCGAGCCGCGGCTACCCGCTCTCGGGCGTCGGCTCGGAGATCGCGGTCGGCTGCGGCGTGATCGGCGTCGCCGCCGCGCAGCGCACGCCGATCCGGATCATGCACATGAGCGCCGAGTACCGTTACTTGCGCGCGATCCGCGAGAGCGTCGAGAAGGCGGGGCTGGGGCAGACGCTCGAGACGGCGATTCCGTTCCCCGGGCTCGCGGACTCGCGCAGCCAGCTCGCGGTGCCGATCGCCGGCGGCGGACGACTGCTCGGTGTGCTCTACGTCGAGAGCCCCGAGGACATGCGCTTCGGTTACGACGACGAGGACGCGCTGGTGGCGATTGCCGCGCAGCTCGGGATGGCGATCCACGTCCTGCAGCAGACCGCCGAGAATCAGGAGGCGGCGCCGTCGCCCGCGGCCGCGAAGGTCGCCGCTGACGGCGCGCCGGCGCTCGTGCGGCACTACGCGGCCGACGACAGCGTATTCATCGGCGACGACTACCTGATCAAGGGTGTCGCCGGCGCGATCGTCCGCAAGCTCGTCCGCGACTATCTCGCCAGCGGCCGCACCGAATTCTCGAATCGCGAACTCCGCCTCGAATCGACCATCCGCCTCCCCGACCTCGGCGACAACCTCGAGGCGCGGCTCGTGCTGCTCGAGCGCCGGCTCGCGGAGCGCTGCGCGTTCCTGCGCATCGAGAAGACCGGCCGCGGGCGGTTCCGACTCGTCGTCGCGCGGCCGGTGAAGCTCGTCGAGACGCCTGCCTAGCCGGCCCGCGCTCAGCGGAACCGGACGAAGGGGCCTTTGGGCGCCTCGCCCGGCGGCAGATAGGCCGGCGCGGGCTCGCCCGCGGGTCCGAGCGTCTTCACGTACTCGTAGATCGCGCGCAGGTCGCGGTCCGACATCGCCTCGAGCGCGAACCACGGCATCGGCGGCCGCGCTTTCATGTTTCGCGCGGTATTGAGCCATTGCGCTTCGGTCAAGCTCTTCATGTAGAGGCGCAGGTTCACCGCGTAGGTCGTCCCCCACGGCCCGCTCCAGCCGAGCCGGTCGCCGGTAAGCCAGATCTTCTCGTCCACCTTGCCGGCGTTCGCCATGTAGCCGGGCGTGTGACAGTCGTTGCAGCCGGCGATCTTCACCAGGTAGCGCCCGTGGTCGGCGAGTGAGTCCTCTCTCGCTGGGCCGGGCTGCGATTGGGCCGCGAGGTCGAACGAGCCGCCGAGACCGATCGCGGCGGCGGCGACTGCGCTAGCGAGCGTGCGTTTCATCGACGGCTCCCTGATCCGGGTCAGGCGAAGACCGGAACCGGTCCGAGCGCGGCCATGAGCTTCGTCCACGCGCGCTCGCTCAGGTGCGGCCGCGCGGTGGCGAGCATCCGCTCGAAGACCTCCCGCGGCGCGCCGGCCTGCATACCGGTGAACAGCCCGGCGCGTTCGACGGGCGTCATCGCGGGCACGGCCCAGCGCAGGAACGCGGCCATCATCCCGGGAGTGATCGACGCGACGATCGCGTGCTGGATCTCGACCAGCTCCTCGTCCGTGTGAGTCGCCCAGAGTACGGCGTTGTTTTCAGTCTCCTCGACGTGCATGTGCTCGAGGTTCTCCGCAACGAACAGCGCGAGGCGGCGGTAGAGGCGCAGCGCCGCGGCCGCGCGGACATCGGGGGGCGACCCCTCGACCGCGCGGGCGTCCCACTCGAGACGCTCGATGGCCTGCAGGTGGTCGTCGTGGCCCTTGGCGCTCGCGCAGGCGGACCCCGGCCGCCGCGCCTCCATTGCCGGGTGCAGGAACTGGTTCTCGACGTGCAGGTGCTCCAGGCAGAACTCGAGCAGCCCGCGAACCTGTGCCACCGTCTGGGCGAGCTCCTCGGCATCGTTGACGTCGATGCCTCCGACAGCGACCAGCGTATCGCTCATGAAGCGGCGCAGGCCCTTGTGCACGCCGGCGTAGATGTCGAAGCGTCCGGCGGCCCGGGCGGTCTCGCCCGCTTCGGTCCTCGGCTCGACTGCGATCTGGGTCATTGCTCTCTCCTCGTAGGTGCGTGGGTGACCGGAGAAAGCGTAGCCGCGCGCGGCCGGGGCGTTTCCTAAATGCTGCCTAAGGGAACCCTAAGAATTCCTTAACCGGGGGCAGGCTGTTCCCGGTACTCGGGAAACACGTCCCGGTAGCTCGCGTAGGTCGTGGCGTAGAAGATGGGGATGAACACGACCAGGAGCAGGAAGACCATCGTCGGGACGATCTGCGGTCCGGCCGGTACGCGCTGCAGGTTGAACATGACCGCGGTGGCCAGTCCGAGGGCTGCCGCGCCCACCAGGCCGTAGACGAGGAACGCGCGCCAGTTCCGCGCGGCCGCGAAGAAGCTGAAGAACAGCGCCTTGGGCGCCGACATGCCGTGCCAGGCCGCGAGCACCGGCGCGAACCAGAAGGCGAGCTGGACCGGGACCCAGAGCGCCATCGCGAGCGCGACCGCGGCGGCGAGCCCGCCCTGTTCCATGCTCGGACCGTGTCCGGAGAGCGTCCAGCGCGCGAGCGCGCCGCCGTCGGCGAAGGCGGTAGCTGCGAAGATTGCGAGCGTGACCGCGAGATAGATCCCGCCGAGCGTCACCAGCGCCGCGAGGTTGCGCCTGAACCCGTCGGCGACGAGCGCGAGCTCAAGACCGCGTCCGCGGTCGAGCGCGCGGCAGATCGCCATGAAGCTCACGGCGAGCGCCGGGGTAACGAGTGACGCGACGAGCAGGCCGAGGTACGGCAGCCGCGAGATCATGCCCATCGCGAGCCAGTACGCCATCGAGACCACCATCCAGCCGAGCGGTGCGCGGCCGACGAGCGCGAGCCCGCGCGCGATCCATTGCCAGCCGCTCGCCGCCGGAACGATCGTCATGGCGCCGCGGCGGCGACCCAGGGCGTGTCGTGCTCGTCGCGGATCCGCAGCTCGAGGATCCGGCGAAAGTGCTCCGGGTCGTGCGCGTGCACGAGCTCGCCGGGCCGTGGGAGATGGAAGTCGTGGAGCCGCGACAGCCAGAAGCGCAGCGCGGCCGCCCGGAGCATCACCGGCCACGCGCCGCGCTCGGCCGCGGTGAACGGCCGCACCGCGTGATAGGCGGCGAGGAACGCGTCCGCGCGTGTGCGGTCGAGCGTCCCGTCGGCCTCGATGCACCAGTCGTTGATCGTCACCGCGACGTCGAAGAGCCAGGCGTCCACGCCCGCGAAGTAGAAGTCGATCACGCCACCGATCCGCGCGCCCTCGAAGAGGACGTTATCGCGGAAGAGGTCGGCGTGCACCGGACCGCGCCGGAGGTCGAGCAGGCGAAAGCGCGACTGGAACTCGAGCTCCGAGTCGAGCAGCCCGACCTGCGCCTCGTCGAGGAAGGGCAGGACCTCGCGCGCCGCCTTGCGCCACCAGCGCGGCCCGCGCGGGTTTTCGAGCGTGCCCGGATAGGACTCTCCGGCGAGGTGCATGTCGGCGAGCACGGCGCCGACCTCCGCGCAGTGCGCGGGGGCGGGCGCGGCGACGACGGCGCCCGGCAGTCGGGTGACGAGCGCCGTGGGCTTGCCGTTCAGCTCGGAGAGGATCCGGCCGCGCCGGTCGGCGATCGGCGCCGGGCAGGGGATGCCGTGGCGAGCGAGGTGCGCCATCAGGCCGAGATAGAAGGGGAGGTCCTGCGCCGGTAGCCGCTCGAAGAGCGTCAGGACGTAGCGGCCGTGGGTGGTGGTGACGAAGTAGTTGGTGTTCTCGATCCCGGCCGCGATGCCCTTCAGCTCGACGGGCGTCCCGACCGAGTAGCCCTTCAGCCAGGCGGCAAGCTGGGCTTCAGTGACCTTGGTGTAGACGGACATCCGGCGCGGCTGTTCACCACTGCAGAATCCTCCACATCGGCGCGCGCACGCCGCTCAGGCCGCCGGTCTGTGTCCCGGCGAGCGGCTCGCCGGGCGTCGCCTCGATCAGCTGGTACGTCCAGCCGTTCGGGTCGGTGACCGTGATCACGCGGCTCCCGTCCGGCATCATCTGCTCCTCGACCTTCGACCCGGGCGGGGTCAGCGTCGGGCCGGGCGCGTTCGCGTCGGAGTCGAGCCCGACCTGCGGCGGCGGTTCGGGGACCGGTTCGAGCTTCGGCGGCGGCGTCACCTGTGCCGCAAGAGGAAGCGACGCGGCGAGGATCGCAGCGGCGAAGATGCGACGCATTTTCGGTTCCATGACGACGTCTTAAGTGTAACAGATCCGTTTGCGCCGCCGACCGTTGGTGCTACAGGTTGAGGAAGGTTTCGCGTTCGGCGGGGCTCGGGACGAATGCCCGGTTCTCGTAGTGGCGAAAGATCGTCTCCACCACCTGTTCGGGCTCGTTGTGGACCTGGACGAGGTCCATGTCGCCGGGATCGATCATGCCCTCGTCGACGAGCCGTTCGCGGAACCAGTCGAGGAGTCCGCGCCAGAACGGTTCCCAGACGAGGATGATCGGCATCTTGCGGGTCTTGCCGGTCTGCACGAGCGTGAGCGCCTCGGTCAGCTCGTCGAGCGTGCCGAACCCGCCCGGCATCACCACGTACGCGGAGGCGAAGCGCACGAACGTGACCTTGCGCGCGAAGAAGTGGCGGAACGAGAGGCTGATGTCCTGGTAGGCATTGCCGAACTGTTCGCGCGGCAGCTCGATGTTGAGGCCGACGGCCGGCGACTTGCCGAGGAAGCCGCCGCGGTTCGCCGCGGTCATGATGCCGGGACCGCCGCCGGAGATGACGGTGAACCCGGAATCCGACAAGAGCCGCGCGATGCGTTCGGCGAGCGCGAAGTAGGGATGATCGGGCGGGGTGCGCGCGCTGCCGAAGATCGAGACCGCGGGGCGCACCTGATTCAGTCGTTCGGTCGCCTCGACGAACTCTGACATAATCGCAAAGAGCTGCCACGCCTCGCGCGCGGTGTACGCGCGCGAATCGAGCCCCGCGGCCACGAGCTTGGGCAGCTTGTCGTCGGGGCGGCCTTTCTTCAATCGGTCTTCCATGTCGGATAAGTCGCTGGTCCTGGTCGACGGGTCGTCGTATCTCTATCGCGCGTTCCACGCGCTGCCCGATCTGCGCAGCCCTGCGGGCGAGCCGACCGGCGCAATCTACGGCGTGCTGAACATGCTACGGCGCCTCGTGAACGACTACAAGGCAGATTTCCTCGGCTGCGTCTTCGACGCGAAGGGCAAGACGTTCCGCGACGAAGTGTATCCGCAGTACAAGGCGAACCGCGCCCCGATGCCCGACGACCTCGCCGCACAGATCGAGCCGCTCATGGAGGCGATTCGCGCGATGGGCTGGCCGCTGCTCGTGGTCGAGGGCGTGGAAGCGGACGATGTCATCGCCACGCTCGCGAAGGAGGCGACGAGCACCGGCATCCGCACCATCGTGTCGACCGGCGACAAGGACCTCGCGCAGCTCGTCGATCCGCACGTCACGCTGATCAACACGATGTCGAACGAGACGCTCGACGAGGCGGCGGTGAAGGCGAAGTTCGGCGTCGCGCCGGAGAGAATCGTCGACTACCTCGCGCTCGTCGGGGACTCGGTCGACAACATCCCGGGCGTCGAGAAGGTGGGCCCCAAGACCGCGGCGAAGTGGATCGGACAGTACGGCTCGCTCGAAGGTGTCCTCGCGCATGCCGACGAGATCACCGGCGCTGTCGGCGACAACCTGCGCAAGGCGCGCGACTGGCTGGGCAAGGCGCGCGAGCTCGTCACGGTGAAGCACGACGTGGCGCTGCCGTTCAAGGTCGCCGATCTCGCGCCGCGCGGCCGCGACCGCGAGCGGCTCGCCACGCTGTTCCAGCGCTTCGGCTTCAAGAGCTGGCTGAAGGAGGTGCAGGGGAATGGCGATTCGCCGGCACCCGCGGCGGCGCCGCTCGCGCCTTCCGCATCGGCGGTCGCGCCCGCGGACGTTCCGCGCAGGTACGAGACGGTGCTGACGCAAGCGGATCTCGCGCGTTGGATTGCGCGGCTGAGCGCGGCCGAAATCGTATCGTTCGACACCGAGACCACCTCGCTCGACCCGTTCGCGGCCCGGCTGGTCGGCGTCTCGTTCTCGATCGCGTCCGGCGAGGCCGCGTACGTCGCCATGGCGCACGCGTATCCCGGTGCACCGGACCAGCTCGGCGTCGAACGTGCGCTCGCCCTCCTCAAACCGTGGCTCGAGGACGCGGCGAAGAAGAAGCTCGGGCAGAACACCAAGTACGACGAGCACGTGCTCGCGAACCACGGCGTGAAGCTCGCCGGAATCGCGCACGACACCCTCCTCGAGTCCTACGTCCTCGAGAGCAGCGCGCGGCACGACATGGACTCCCTCGCCGCACGTTACCTCGGCCTGAGGACCATCACCTACGACGAGGTCACCGGCAAGGGCGCGCAGCGGATCGGCTTCGAGCAGGTGGACGTGCAACGCGCGACCGAGTACTCGGCGGAGGACGCCGACATCACGCTGCGGCTGCACCAGGCGTTGTATCCGAGGGTGGCCGGCGACGAGAAGCTGAAACGCGTCTACGAGACGATCGAGATGCCGGTGCGTGAGGTGCTGTTCCGGATGGAACGCGCCGGCGTGCTGATCGACGCCGCGGCGCTCGACCGTCAGAGCCGCGAGCTCGGCCACAAGATGCTCGAGCTCGAGCAGAAGGCCTACACCGAGGCGGGGCAGTCGTTCAATCTGAACTCGCCGAAGCAGATCGGCGACATCTTCTTCGGGCGCCTGAAGCTCCCGGTGATCAGGAAGACGCCGAGCGGCGCGCCCTCGACCGACGAGGACGTGCTCGAGAAGCTTGCGCTCGACTATCCGCTGCCGAAGACGCTGCTCGAGTACCGGTCGGTGTCGAAGCTCAAGTCGACCTATACCGACAAGCTCCCGCGGATGGTGAATGCGCACACCGGCCGCGTGCACACCAACTACGGCCAGGCGACGGCGGTGACCGGCCGGCTGGCGTCGAACGATCCGAATCTCCAGAACATCCCGGTGCGCACGCCCGAGGGGCGCCGGATCCGCGAGGCCTTCATCGCACCGCCACAGCAGGCGATCGTGTCGGCCGACTATTCGCAGATCGAGCTGCGCATCATGGCGCACCTCTCGGAGGACAAGGGTCTCGCCGACGCCTTCGAGCGCGGCGAGGACATCCACCGCGCGACCGCGGCCGAGATCTTCGGCCGCAACCCGCGCGAGGTGAGCGCCGAGGAGCGACGCTACGCGAAGACGATCAACTTCGGCCTGATCTACGGCATGAGCGCGTTCGGGCTCGCGCAGCAGCTCGGCCTCGAACGGGCGACCGCGCAGGCCTACATCGACAGCTACTTCGCCCGTTATCCCGGCGTCCAGCGGTACATGGAGACGACGCGCCAGGCGGCGCGCGAGCAGGGCTATGTCGAGACCGTGTTCGGGCGCCGGCTGTGGCTCGCCGAGATCCGCAACTCGAACCAGGCGCGGCGCGCGGGCGCCGAGCGCGCGGCGATCAACGCGCCGATGCAGGGAACGGCGGCCGATCTGATCAAGCTCGCGATGATCGCGGTACAGGACTGGCTCGACCGCGAGCGGCTCGGCGCGAAGCTCATCATGCAGGTGCACGACGAGCTGGTGCTGGAAGTGCCCGAACCGGAGCTCGGGCGCGTCAAGAAGGAGTTGCCGGAGCTGATGAGCGGCGTCGCGACCTTGAGGGTGCCGCTAGTCGTCGATATCGGCGTTGGCCGGAACTGGGACGAGGCGCACTAGCCAGGCCGGACATCCGGACTCACCGCCCCCCTGACCTGAAGACCTCGAGCGGCTGACTCTCGGCTTGGATCAGAGGCGATCCCTGCAAGAGCCGGTGCGGGTCGCTCGCCACGTAGCTGAAGCTGTCGGCGGCGCCGTGGCCGAGCGCCAGGGACTCGAACTGGCCGTTCGGGTCGTAGCGGACGAAATCGCTTCGTCATTCGTCACGGGAGCGCCTCGCGCGCGGCGAAGCCTCAAACCAAGAGGCGGAAAGCGCGCGCCGGTCGTGAGCGCATCCGGACAGGCGAGCGCGGCACGCTGGTCACCGACGCGCGCCTGCTCCGACGCGGCTAGCGCAGCGAGCTGAACACTTTCTTCGCGATGCTCGTCGCCGCCCCCATCGGATCCCGTCGGATCGAGCGTTCCTGTTCGGCGATGACCACGAACAGGCCGTCGAGCGCCTTGCGCGTCACATAGAGGTCGATGTTCGCGTCTTCCTTGCTGATCAGGCCGTACTGCGCGGCCTGGCCGGCGAGGGCGTTGTACTGCTGCGCGAGCTGGACCCTTGCCGTCATCTCCTTGACGATCGGCAGGAAGCGCTGCGTGAGGGCGTCGCTCGTCGTGCGCTTGAAATAGAGGGTCGCCGCATCGTCCGGCCCGGTGAGGATGCCCTTTGCGTCGGAGACCGACATGCTTTTCACCGAGCTGACGAGGAGCGGCGTCGCCTCCTTGACCGCCATCTCCGCGGCGCGGTTCATGCTGGTCACGAGCTCGTCCGCCTGGTGCCCCATGCCGATCATCCGCAGCCCGCTCTCCACGCGCTTGATCGTGTCGGGCAGCGGGATCTTGACCTTGGGATTGCCGAGGAACCCGTCCGGTGCCGAGAGCTGCGACACCGCCTTGCTCGACCCCTGCACCAGGGCGTCCTTCAGCGCCTGCACCGCGTCCTGGTTGGTGATGCCCGCGAGGTTCTGCGCAGCCGCGTGCCCGCAGATGACAAGTCCGGCGAGAACGCCGAGAATCACGGTTTTCGAGCGCAACGGTTCACCTCTCGGCACGACATGAAGCTGGTACGCCACACTATTATCGCCGGAGTCGCGGCCGCGGCAATAGCCGGCGCGGCCTATGTCGCACTCGCTCCGAGCGCACCCGCGCACGTCCCGCCGGTCACTCTGATCACCATCCAGGGCGAGAAGCTGACCGCCGAGGACCTGCGCGGCAAGGTCGTCCTGGTCAATTTCTGGGCGACCTCCTGCACGACCTGCGTCGAGGAGATGCCGAAGCTCGTCGACACGTACCGCAAGCATCGCGGGCGGGGCTTCGAGACGATCGCCGTCGCGATGAGCTACGACCCGCCGAACTACGTCCTTCACTACGCGGCGAAGAGCGCGCTGCCGTTCAAGGTCGCGCTCGACCCGACGGGTGCGGCGGCGCGCGCGTTCGGCGACGTGAGCCTGACGCCGACGACATTCGTCATCGACCGGCGCGGGATGATCGTGAAGCGCTATCTCGGTGAGCCGGATTTTCCCGAGCTCGACGCGCTGATCGAGCGGACGCTCGCCGAAGCGGGCTGAGACTGACGGCCGGGGGCCGACCTAGTACTTCTTCGCGATGCTCGCTCCCGGCGGCCGCTCGGCGATGAGCGGCTTGAGGAGCGCTTCGAGCTTCTCGGAGCCGACCGGCCCGGCCACCCGGTACCGCAGCGTTCCCTGCCGGTCCACGATGTAGAACATCGGCGTCGTGCTGACGCGGCCGTAGTGGTCGAAGAAGGCGTCGCTGCGCATCGCCACCGGGAACGAGTAGTCGCGCTTGCGCCAGAACTCGCGCACTTCGCCCGGGTGCTCGTCGATCGACAGCGCGACCACCTCGAGGCCCTTGTCGCGGTACTCGCGGTACAGCCGCTGGACGTCGGGGAGCTCCATGCGCGCTGCCGGGCTCCAGGTCGCCCAGATCACGTTCACCACGACCTTGCCGCGCAGCTCCTTCGCCTTGAGCACCTTCCCGCTGAGGAGCCTGACGTCCAGCTCGGGCGCGGGCCGGTCGACCTGCGCGATCTGGGCCGCACACACGGCGGTCGCACAGGCTGCGGCGACCATCCCAGCAAATCGCGTGGCCGAGCGACAACTCGAGACGAACGCCATGTATCTCTCTCCTGCGGATCTGCGGCTAGGACACGCCCGCTGCGTGCGCCTGCCGGTCGGCGTGATAGCTCGAGCGCACCATCGGCCCGACCGCGGCATGACTGAAACCGAGCGTGCGCGCTTCGCGTTCGAACCGCCCGAACGCTTCGAGCGGGGCGTAGCGCGCGACCGGGAGATGGTGCGCCGAGGGCGCGAGGTACTGCCCGATCGTCAGCATGTCCACGTCGTGCGCGCGCAGATCGCGCATCACCTCGACGATCTCGTCGTCGGTCTCGCCGAGGCCGACCATCAGCCCGGACTTGGTGGGAATACCGGGATGGCGCGCCTTGAACGCCTGGAGGAGCCGGAGCGAGTGCGCGTAGTCGGCTCCGGGGCGCGCTTGCCGGTAAAGCCGCGGAACCGTTTCGAGATTGTGATTCATCACGTCGGGAAGCCCGCGCGCGAGCACCTCCAGCGCGGATTCGAGCCGGCCGCGGAAGTCGGGCACGAGAACTTCGATCCGCGTTTGCGGCGAATGTTCCCGGACGGCGTTGATGCAGTCGGCGAAGTGCCCGGCGCCGCCGTCGCGAAGGTCGTCGCGGTCGACACTCGTGATCACGACGTACCCGAGCCGCAATGCAGCAACGGTCTCCCCCAGATGGCGCGGCTCGTCCGCGTCCGGAGGCTTCGGGCGGCCGTGGGCGACGTCGCAGAACGGGCAGCGGCGGGTGCAGAGATCGCCGAGGATCATGAACGTCGCCGTGCCCTTGCCGAAGCACTCGCCGATGTTCGGGCAGGACGCCTCCTCGCACACCGTATGGAGCCTCGCCTCGCGGAGGATCTGCTTGATCTCGTAGAAGCGCGTGCCGGGGCTGGGCGCCTTGACCCGGATCCAGTCGGGCTTCGGCAGGCGCTCCGCAAGCACGATCTTGATCGGGTTGCGGGCGGTCTTCGCCGCACCGCGCTGCTTGTCGGTGACGTTCGCCATCGGGGAACGATTATGCCTCGGCTGCCAGCAGCCGCTGCAGGCCGGCGACGAGCGCGTCGCCGATGGCCTCCGGGCCTACGCGCATCCCGAGGTCGGCGAGCCGGGTGACTGCCAGCCCCTCGTACCCGCAGGGATTGATGTCGGCGTAGGGCCCGAGGTCCAGGTCGACGTTGAGCGCGAGGCCGTGGTAGCTCGCACCGCCGCGCACGCGCAGCCCCAGCGCCGCGATCTTCGCCCCGGACACGTAGACACCGGGCGCACCGGCGCGCCGCTCGCTTGCCACGCCGCGCGCCGCGAGCAGGTCGATCACCGATTGCTCGAGCAGCCAGACGAAGCGCTTCACGGTGAGCCCGCGGCGGCGCAGGTCGATCAGCGCGTAGACGACGACCTGGCCCGGACCATGGTAGGTGATCTGGCCGCCGCGATCGACCCGCCGCAGCGGGATCGCGGTCGCACGGAGGAGATGCTCCGCCTTCCCCGCCTGGCCGAGCGTATAGACCGGCAGATGCTCGAGCAGCCACAGCTCGTCGGGGGTCGCGGCGGTGCGCGACGCGGTGAAGCGGCGCATCTTGTCGTACGCCGCTTCGTAGGGCACGAGCCCGAGCCGCCGGACGACGAGCGGACGGGGAGCGACGAACGGCGAGTCGCGATTCACGATCGGCCCGCTACAGCACCATCGTGACCATCGGATGGTCGCAGAGCTCGCGGTAGAGGGCGTCGAGCTGCTCGCGGGAGACGGCGCGGATCGTCAGGGTGAGCGAGAGGTAGGTCGCCTCGCGGCTCGCGCGCATCTCGAGCGTTGCGGCGTCGAAATCCGGGGCGTGGCGCTTCACCACACCGACGATCGCCTGCGCGAATCCCGCCTGGCGCTTCCCGAGCACCTTGATCGGGAAGTCGCACGGAAAGGCGAGGAGCGAGAGCGTTTCGAGCTCAGGCATGCGCTTTGGCCCGCACGCGCGCCTTGTAGTCCTGGAAGAGCTGGTACATCCGCGCGTACATCGGACCCGGCCTGCCGGAGCCGACCGCGCGAGCGTCGATACGCGTGACCGGCAGCACTTCCTTCGTCGAGGACGAGAGCCACACCTCGTCGGCCGCGAGGAGCTCCGCCACCGGCACCCGGCGCACCTCCACCGGGAGTCCCGCGGCGCGTGCGAGCTCGAGCACCAGGTCATAGGTGATCCCGGGCAGGATCAGGTTGTCCTTCGGCGGGTTCACGATCGTGCCGTTCTTCACCAGGAACACGTTGCACGTCGACGCCTCGGTCACGTGGCCGTCGCGCACCAGCACCGACTCCACCGCGCCCGCCTCCTCGGCTTCCTGGCGCAGCAGGCAATTCGCGAGCAGCGACACCGACTTGATGTCGCACCGGTGCCAGCGGAAGTCTTCGCGCGTCACCACCGCGACGCCCTGCGAGCGCTGCTCGGGCGGCGGTGTCCGCAGCGGGTTCGACATGGCGAAAACGGTCGGCGTCACCGGCGTCTTCGGGAATTCCTGCGAGCGCGGTGCGACCCCGCGCGTCACCTGGAGGTAGACGCTCTGATCGTCCGATTCGTTCCGGTCGACAAGCGTCTGCAGGAGCCTCGTCCAGCCGGCGGCGTCGTGCGGATTCGCGATCCGGACTTGGCCGAGGCTGTAGGCGAGCCGCGCGAGATGCTCGGGCAGGCGGAAGAGCGAACGGCCGTACACCGGGACCACCTCGTAGACGCCGTCACCGAAGATGAAGCCGCGGTCGAGCACCGGGACCTTCGCGTCGGCAAGCGGCAGGAATTCGCCGTTCAGGTAGCAGATCTGCGCCATCGCCTCCTCCTCCTCCTCACTTCTTCAGCCAGAGCCGCACGCTGTCCCACGCCCGGCCGACGAGCCCCGCGATCGGCACGGTTTCCAGCGCAATCACCGGATACTCGCCGAGCGGCTTGCCGTCGATCGTCACCTTCACCACGCCGACCTTCTGGCCGGCGCCCACCGGCGCGACGAGCGGCTGCTCGCTGACGAAGTCGGCCTTGACCTTCTGCGTATCACCGCGCGGCAGGACGAGGTCGAGATCGCGGTCAAGGCCGGCCTTGAGCTCGTCGCGGGTGCCCTTCCAAACGCGCAGCGTGCCCACTTCCTGACCCTTCTGGTAGAGCCGCACCGTGTCGAAGAACTGGAAGCCGTAGTTCAGGAGCTTCTGGCTTTCCTGCGCGCGGGCGCTGTCGGAGTTGGCGCCGACCACCACCGAGAGGAGCCGCCGCGGGCCGCGTTTCGCCGAGGCGATCAGGCAGTAGCCCGCACCCTCGGTGAAGCCGGACTTCACGCCGTCGACGTTCGGGTCGAGCCAGAGCAGGCGGTTGCGGTTCTGCTGCGTGATGTTGTTGTAGCGGTACTCCTTGGTCGAGTACAGCGCGTAGTCCTCGGGGAAGTCGCGGATCAACGCCGCGGCGAGCACCGCGAGGTCGCGCGCGGTCGAGTAGTGCTTCGGGTCGGGCCAGCCGCTCGCGTTGGTGAACTGGGTGTCCTTCAGCCCGAGCCGCTGCGCCTCCTGGTTCATCATCTGCGCGAAGACGTCTTCCGAGCCGCCGACGAGCTCGGCGAGCGCGACGGTGGCGTCGTTGCCCGATTGCACGATCATGCCGTGCAGCAGCTCGTCGACGGTCACCGGCTTGCGCGGCTCGATGAACATCCGCGAGCCGCCGGACTTCCACGCGCGTTGCGAGACGGTGACCGTCTGCTCGAGCGTGATCGCCTTCTTCTTCAGCGCGTCGAAGACGAGATAGGCGGTCATCAGCTTGGTGAGCGAGGCCGGCTCGATCCGCTCGCCGGCGTTCTGTCCTGCGATCGTCTGCCCGCTCTGGTAGTCGACGAGGAGCCAGGCACGCGCGGCGACCGGCGGCGGCGGCGGCGCGTCCGCCAGTGCGGCGAGCGGGATGGCGAGGGCGAGCGCGAGGAGCTGGCGGAGCATTCGGGGGAGCGACCGGACGGGGGAGCGCCGCGGATTTTACCGCACGACCACGTACGGCCGGACCTCCAGGTTGTCCTTCAGCCGCTCGGCGGCGGCGCTCGCCTCGGCGCGCGAGCGGTAAGGCCCGACGTGAAGCCGGAAGAGCCCGTCCTTGCGGTAGATCTCGATCGGCCGGTCGAGCGACGCGAGCTCGAGCGCGGCGCGCGCACGGAAGGTCTCGGCGTTCTCGCGCGCGGAGAAGGCGGCAAGTTGGAGATAGACCCCGCCCGGCTCGCTGGTGACGGGGACGTCCACCGGCGGAGCGGGGTCCGCGAGCGCGACCGGAGCGACCGGGGGAGCCGGAGCCGGCGAGGCGGCCGGAGCGGCGGGTGGCGTCGGCCCAGCCGCTGGCGCCGACGCGGCAGCGACCTGCACCTCGCTCCCCGGGACGATCGCCTCGACCTCGACCATCGTGCTGCCCTGTTCGAGATAGCCGAGCTTCCACGCCGCGGCGTACGAGAGATCGATGACGCGGCCGGGCCAGAACGGGCCGCGATCGTTGACGCGCACGACCACGCTGCGCCCGGTGGCGACGCTGGTGACGCGCGCATAGCTTGGGATCGGGAGCGTCGGATGGGCAGCGGTCAGCGCATACATGTCGTAGGTCTCGCCGCTCGAGGTCCGCTGGCCGTGGAACTTGCGGCCGTACCAGCTCGCGAGGCCGCGCTGGCGGAACGGCCGCACGCTCCGTTCGGGCACGTACTCCTTGCCGAAGACGACGTACGAGTTGTTCGCGAACCGGTTGAGCGCTTCGGCGCGCGGCTGCGCGTCCGGGATGCGCTCGAGGTCGGGAACCGCGCCGTCGCCCGGCCCGTCGTCGAGGTAGTAGCCGCCGCCGCGGCGCGGCGGTGTCATCGGGGCCGTCGGCGGAGCCTTGGCCTCCCGCTCGACCGCCGGCGGGCGCGGCGTGCTCGCACACGATGCAACGATCGCCGCGACCGCGCAAAGCGCGATCGTGCGCGTCCCGGCACGCGGCGCCGGCCTCAACGGACCACCCTCGCGCCAGAACCGCGCTCGGGGTTCGCCTTTCGGGCGGCCCGGCATGCTCACGTCTGGACCAGCTTGCGGTGCTTGTGGATGCTCATCAGGATCCCGAGCCCGAGGAAGAGCGTGACGAGCGCGGTCCCGCCGTACGAGATCAGTGGCAGCGGCACGCCGACCACCGGCAGGATGCCGCTCACCATTCCCATGTTGACGAACGCGTAGGTGAAGAAGATGAGGGTGATCGCGCCGGCGAGGAGCCGCGCGAAAAAGGTCGGCGCGCCGGCGGCGATGACGAGCCCGCGGGCAATCAGGCCGAGGTAGAGCGCGAGCAGGACGAAGTTGCCGACGAGGCCGAACTCCTCCGAGAACACCGCGAAGATGAAGTCGGTCGAGCGCTCGGGGATGAACTCGAGGTGGGCCTGCGTGCCCTCGAGCCAGCCCTTGCCGAGGAAGCCGCCGGAGCCGACGGCGATCGTCGCCTGGATGATGTGGAAGCCGCGCCCGAGCGGATCGGTCGTGGGGTCGAGGAGCGTGCAGATGCGCGCCTTCTGGTAGGCCTTCATGCCGGGCCAGACGAGCTCGGACTGGCAGAGCATCGGCTCGAGCACGACCAGCGCGACGACGGCCACGACGCCGAGCGCGACCACCGGCACGAGCAGGCGCCACGAGAGTCCGGCGAGGAAGATGACATAGAACCCCGCCGCGCTCACCAGGAGCGCGGTCCCGAGATCGGGCTGCTTCGCGATGAGCAGCGCCGGCCCCGCGAGGATCAGCGCCGCGGCGACGTAGTCGCTTACCTTCAGCGTGGCCTCGCGCTTCTGGAAGTACCACGCGAGCATGAGCGGCATCGCGATCTTCATCATCTCGGACGGCTGGAAACGCACCACCCCGACGTGCAGCCAGCGCCGCGCGCCGTTCGCCACCTCGCCGAACAGCGCGACGCCGATGAGCAGGATCAGGCCGACCGCGTAAATCGGCACCGCGAAGCGCATCAGCGTCTGCGGCGGGATCTGCGCCGCGATCCACATCGCGACGAAGGCGACCGCGATGTTGGCGAGCTGGGCGTTGAGCCGATCGGGCGTGTCGTAGGCCGCGCTGTAGAGCGTGAAGAGACCCACGCTGAGGATCAGCACCGCGAGCAGGACGAGCGTTCCGTCGAGGTTGGCGGCGAGCTTGTCCCAGAGTCGCGCGAGCACGTCAGTCCTCGGGTGCGTCCGGGTTGAGGTCGGGCGCCTTCTCGGGCAGCTTCCCGAGCAGGAAGTAGTCGAGCACGACGCGCGCGATCGGCGCGGCCGTCGCGCTGCCGTGCCCGCCGTTCTCGACCAGGATACCGAGCGCGATCGTCGGCGCCGCCGCGGGCGCGAACGCGATGAAGAGCGAGTGGTCGCGGTGCCGCTCGGCGACCTTCTTCTCGTCGTACTTCTCGTTCTGCTTCATCGCGACCACCTGCGCGGTGCCGGTCTTGCCGCCGTAGGCGTACTGGGCGCCCGCGCCCGACCGCGCCGCGGTCCCGCCGGGCTTTGTGACGTCGACCATCGCCGCCTTCACGAGCTCGACCCATTTCGGGTTCACCTTCACGGTGCGCACCGGCTGCGGCTCGACCGCGCGGGTCTCGCCGGTGCGCGCATCGACCACGTGGCGCACGATGTGCGGCTTGTAGACGACGCCGTTGTTGGCGAGGATGCTCGTCGCGAACGCGAGCTGGATCGGCGTCGCGAGGTTGTAGCCCTGGCCGATCCCGACCGAGACGCTGTCGCCGGGATACCACTTCTGCTCCACCGCCGTCTTGAAGCGCTTGCGCTTCCATTCCCGCGACGGCAACAGCCCGCCGCGCTCGCCGTCGATGTCGATCCCGGTCGGCTGCCCGAACCCGAACTGCGAGAGGAAGTCGTGCAGCGCGTCGATGTCGGTGTCGTTGGCGACCCCGTAGTAGTAGGTATCGCAGGAGATC
>Ga0335082_10002743_pt1 | contig 19029 bp, 18 predicted proteins | sample Lox_Sample_41_FD_206718 | JGI IMG/M metagenome (GOLD analysis project Ga0335082, IMG submission 206718) | Soil microbial communities from Loxahatchee National Wildlife Refuge, Florida, United States - Lox_Sample_4.1 | ecosystem: Environmental > Terrestrial > Soil > Wetlands | place: USA...
GCCGCCGGCCGACGGCATCGTGGTCACGCCGTCGCACAACCCGCCGCAGGACGGCGGCTTCAAGTACAACCCGCCGGACGGCGGCCCCGCCGACACCGACGTGACGCACCAGATCGAGGAGCGCGCCAACGCGCTGCTGCGCGGCCGCAACGCCGAGGTGCGCCGGATCCCGGCCGAGCGCGCGCTGCGCGCGTCGACCACGCACGAGCAGGACTACGTGCGGCCCTACGTGAACGACCTGCGCCACGTGGTGGACGTCGAGGCGATCCGCGCTGCGAAGCTAGCGCTCGCGGTCGACCCGCTCGGTGGCGCGTCGCTCCCCTACTGGGAGCCGATCAACGCGGTCTATGGGCTCGACGTCGACGTGGTGAACCCGAAGCTGGACCCGACCTTCTCGTTCATGACCGTCGACCACGACGGCGCGATCCGCATGGACTGCTCGAGCCCCTACGCGATGGCGCGCCTCGTCGGCCTGAAGGACCGCTACCGCGTCGCCTTCGCGAACGATCCCGACTCCGACCGGCACGGCATCGTCACGCCGTCGGCGGGGCTCATGAACCCGAACCACTACCTGGCGGTCGCGATCCACTACCTGCTGACGCACCGTCCCGACTGGCCCACGCGCGCGGCGGTCGGCAAGACCCTGGTCTCGAGCAGCATGATCGACCGCGTCGTCGCCGACCTCGGGCGCGAGCTCCGCGAGGTGCCGGTCGGCTTCAAGTGGTTCGTGCAGGGACTCTTCGACGGCTCCTTCTGCTTCGGAGGCGAGGAGAGCGCGGGCGCGAGCTTCCTGCGCCGCGACGGCACGGTGTGGAGCACCGACAAGGACGGGATCATCATGGATCTGCTCGCGGCCGAGATCACCGCCCGCACCGGCCGGGAGCCGGGAGAGCACTACCGCGATCTCGCCGCGAAGTTCGGCGCGCCCTGCTACCAGCGGATCGACACGCCGGCGACGCCCGAGCAGAAGGCGAAGCTCGCGAAGCTGTCACCGGAGAGCGTCACGGCGTCGACACTCGCGGGCGAGCCGATCACCGCGAGGATCACGCGCGCGCCCGGCAACGACGCGCCGATCGGCGGGCTCAAGGTGACGACGCCGAGCGGCTGGTTCGCGGCGCGGCCGTCGGGCACCGAGAACATCACCAAGATCTACGCGGAGAGCTTCCGCGACGCCGCCCACCTCGAGCTGCTGCTGCGCGAGGCGCAGGAGATCGTGCGCGCGGCGATCCAATAGGAGACGACATGAAGGCCACTGCGCAGCTCCACGAGCTCGGCCAGAGCCTGTGGCTCGACTCGATCACGCGCGAGATGCTCGACCGCGGCACGCTCGCGAGCTACGTGGACGAGCTCTCGGTCACCGGGCTCACCTCGAACCCCACCATCTTCGAGAAGGCGATCGGGAGCGGCGCCTACGACGCGGAGATCCGCCAGAAGCGGGCGCAGGGGAAGTCGGGCGAGGAGCTCTTCTTCGAGCTCGCGCAGGAGGACCTCGCGCGCGCGGCGGCGCTCTTCCGGCCGATCCACGAGCGCACGCACGGCGTCGACGGCTGGGTGTCGCTCGAGGTGTCGCCGCGTCTCGCGCACGACACGCAGAGCACGCTGCGCGAGGCGAAGCGCCTGCACGCGCAGGCGGGGCTCCCGAACCTCTTCATCAAGATCCCGGGCACGCGCGAGGGCTTGCCCGCGATCGAGGAGGCGATCTTCGCGGGCGTGCCGATCAACGTGACGCTGCTCTTCTCGCGCGAGCACTACGTGGCCGCGGCGGAGGCCTTCATCCGCGGCATCGAGCGGCGCCTCGACGCCGGCCTCGACCCGCAGGTCGCGTCGGTCGCGTCGATCTTCGTGAGCCGCTGGGACGTGGCCGTCGCGAAGCAGGTGCCCGCGGCGCTCCGCAACCGGCTCGGCATCGCGATCGCGATGCGCACCTACGCGGCGTACCGGAAGATCCTCGCCTCACCGCGCTGGCAGCGGATCTACAACGCGGGCGGCCGCCCGCAGCGGCTGCTCTGGGCGAGCACTGGCACCAAGGACCCGCAGGCAGAGGACGTGCTCTACATCCGCTCGCTCGCCGCTCCTTTCACGGTCAACACGATGCCCGAGTCGACGCTGAAGGCGCTGGCCGAGCACGGAGAGGTAGGGACGCTGATGCCCGCCGACGGCGGCGATTGCGAGGCCGTGCTCGCGCGCTTCGAGGAGTCCGGCATCGATCTCACCGGTCTCGCCGCACGACTCCAGGACGAGGGCGCCGAGGCGTTCGTGAAGTCGTGGCAGGAGCTGCTCGGCGCGATCGAGGCCAAGGGCGGAGCGCAGAAGTCAGGTCGTTAGGCGCGGTGAGATTCCAGACTCTGATCGCCGCGGCGCTCGCGCTCGCGTGCTCCGCGTTTGTGGCGCCAGCTCACGCCGACGACGCGCAGCCCGCCACCACCGCCAGCGAGAGCGAGGCCGAGCTCTCGGCCGAGTTCACGGATCCCCTGACGACCTTGCCGCAGATCTTCCTGAAGGACGACTACACGCCGGACAGCTACGGCACGCACGCGAACACGAACCGCCTGACCGCGCGCGTGATCGTGCCTCGCGTGCCGGAGTCCTCGCTGCTGCCGCTCGTGCAGCTGATCCGGCCGACCTTGCAGGTCGTCACCGCGCCGACGGGCGTCCGTTCGCAGACGCGCACGTCCCTCGGCGACCTGCCGATCTTCGATCTCGCGGTCCTGCCGTGGCCGGATCGCAAGAAGACGGGGCTGTTGATGGGAGTCGGTCCCCTCTTCGTCTTCCCGACCGCCACGCACCGCGAGGCGGGGCAGGGATCGTGGCAGGCCGGGCCCGCCTTCGCCGCCATCTACAAGGGCATCCCGGGGCTGCTGATCGGGACCCTGATCCAGAATCCGATCTCGTTCGCCGAGGTCGCGCGCGACCGCAAGCCGGTGGACACGCTGCTCGTCCAGCCGATCGTGCTGGCCTACCTGGGCAAGGGCTTCTACGTGAAATCGGCGGACGCGACCTGGTCGCGGGGCTGGAACCAGGGTCAGTCGACGCTCCTGCCCATCAGCTTCGGGATCGGTCACGTGACCGTGCACGAGGGTTGGCCGCCGATCAACGTGTTCGCGGGCGGCGAGTACATGGCCTGGCGCGACGACGCGCCGGTCGCGCCGCAGTGGACGGCGCGTGTCGGCGTCACCGTCGCGTTCCCGGAGTGGAAGCCGTGGTGATGGCGCTCCAGGACGGGTCGATCGCCGTCGCCTTGTTCACGCCTGCTGGCCTTTGCGTTCGAGGCGGGCCTCCGGCGCGGCGCTCGACACGCGGAGGAGCGCGACGCGCTCGCGAGCACGCAGATCGGATCCATCCAGGGCGCGATCCTCGGCATGCTCGGGCTGCTGCTCGCCTTCAGCTTCGCGGCCGCCGGCTCGCGCTTCCTCGAACGTCAGGGCCTGATCGTCCAGGAGGCGATCGGCACCGCATACCTCCGCCGCCGACATGCTCGGCGAGCCACACCGCTCCGAGCTGCGCTCGGCGTGATCGGCTACGGATGCGGTGTCGGCGAGAACCGGCGCGCGCCGATGTCGCTGTCGCTCACGCTTCTCATCAGCCTGGCGCTCTGGATCACGATCGACCTCGACTACCCGCGCCGCGGCATGATCCGGCTCAGTGACGCGCCGCTCGAGGCGCTGCGCTTCGAGGCGCCGCCTGCCGACGTCAGAACTTCTCCTTGATGTACTTGAACGGGTAGTTCGGGTCCTCGTAGGAGCCACGCTTCTGGCGCTTCGGGAGCTTCACCTTCTCGCGCGGGGTGTCCTCGTACGGGATCCGGCTCAGCAGGTGGCTGATGATGTTGAGGCGCGCGCGCTTCTTGTCGTCCGAGACCGCGACGTACCAGGGCGCGAAGCCGGTGTCGGTGGCCGCGAACATCTCGTCGCGCGCCTTCGAGTAGTCGTACCAGCGGCTGTAGGACTTCAGGTCCATCGGCGAGAGCTTCCAGATCTTGCGCCCGTCGTCGATGCGCGCCTCGAGCCGCCGCGTCTGCTCCTCGGGGCTGACCTCCAGCCAGTACTTCAGGAGGATCACGCCCGAGTCGATCATCAGTCGCTCGAAGAGCGGCACCACCTGGAGGAACTTCCGAACCTCCTCCTCGCTGCTGAAGCCCATCACGCGCTCGACGCCGGCGCGGTTGTACCAGCTCCGGTCGAAGATCACGATCTCGCCCGCGGCGGGCAGGTGCGGGATGTAGCGCTGCGCATACATCTGGCTCTTCTCGCGCTCGGTCGGAGCGGGCAGCGCGATGACGCGGAACACGCGCGGGCTGACCCGCTCGGTGATCGCCTTGATCGTGCCGCCCTTGCCGGCGCCGTCGCGCCCCTCGAAGACGACGCAGATCTTGGCGCCGTTGGCCTTCACCCACTCCTGGAGCTTGACGAGCTCCACGTGCAGGCGAGAGAGCTCCTTCTCGTAGTCCTTGCGGCTCATTTTCTCCGCGGATTTCTCCGGGGATCGGCGCGTCGTCGCTGTAGCCTTCTTCGCCATGTGTACCTCCGAGGTCGCACGAGCATACGCGACCGCATTGTCTCACGGCGCCGCCGCGCCGTCGCAGACAGGAGATCTCTCATGCACCGCCGCCTCTTGTTGCCCTCGCTTGCCGTCTGCCTCTTTGCTGCGAGCGCCGTCGCCGGACCGGCGATGCGCCGCGAGCACGATCTCCTCGGCGACAAGGACGTCCCGGCCGACGCCTACTACGGCGTCCAGACCGCGCGTGCGCTCGAGAACTTCCAGATCTCGGGCGTGACGCTCCAGCGCTACCCCGAGCTGATCGAGGGGCTCGCGCTGGTGAAGATGGCGGCGGCGCGCGCCAACACCGACGTCGGCGCGCTCTCGAAGGAGAAGCGCGACGCGATCGACAAGGCGGGCAAGGCGATCCTCGACGGCCGCTACCACGACCAGTTCCGCGTCGACCTCTACCAGGGCGGCGCCGGCACCTCGACCAACATGAACGCGAACGAGGTGATGGCGAACGTGGGCCTCGAGATGATCGGCAAGAAGAAGGGCGACTACGCCGCGCTCGACCCGCACGACGACCTCAACATGTCGCAGTCGACGAACGACGCGTATCCGACCGCGCTGAAGGTCGCGTTCCTGCTGCGCAACGACTACGTCGTCACCGAGGTGCAGGCGCTCGCCGACGCCTTCCGCGTGCAGGGCGACGCGCAGCTGCGCATCCTGAAGATGGGCCGCACCGAGATGCAGGACGCCGTGCCGATGACGGTCGGCCAGGAGATGCACGCCTATGCCGCGTCGCTCGAGGCGGAGGTCGACGCCCTGAAGGCGGCCGAGCAGGGCCTCTATCAGGTGAATCTCGGCGGCACGGCGATCGGCACGGGGCTCAATGCGCCGAAGGGCTACGCCGAGCGCGCGGCCTTCCATCTGGCGGATCTCACGGGCAAGCCGATCGTGCTGGCGCCGGATCTGATCGCCGCGACCTGGGACCTCTCGGCCTTCCGCGCCTACTCGAGCGCGCTGTCGGGGCTCGCGGTCAAGCTCGCGAAGATCGCGGGCGACCTGATCCTGCTCTCGTCGGGCCCGCGCGCGGGCCTCGGCGAGATCGATCTGCCCGCGCTCCAGCCCGGCTCCTCGATCATGCCGGGGAAGGTCAACCCGGTGATGCCGGAGCTCGTGAACGTGGTGGCCTACCGCGTGACGGCGAACGATCTCGCCGTGACGCTCGCGGCGCAGCACGGGCAGCTCGAGCTCAATGCCTACGAGCCGCTCGCCGCGATCGCCGTGCTCGAGTCGCAGGAGCTGCTGCGCACGACCCTCGCCGCCTTCCGCACGAAGTGCGTCGAGGGCATCGCGGTCGACCAGGCCGCCCTGGCGCGCAACATCGAGCAGACCGTCGGCATCGTGACCGCGCTGAATCCGCTGATCGGCTACGAGCGCGCGAGCGAGCTCGCGGCCGAGGCCTACAAGTCGGGCCGCGGCGTGCTCGAGATCATCCGCGAGCGGAAGATCCTGACCGAGAAGCAGATCCAGGAGCTGCTCGACCCGGAGAAGCTCACGGGGCTCGACCCGAAGCGCTACCAGCAGCGCGGACACTAGTCGGCGACCCACGTGATCTGGCACTGGTTCGTCGCCACCTTGCGGGCCGATCCCGAGCTCGCCGTCTTTCTTTCGCTCGCGATCGGCTTCACGCTCGGCCCGCGCAAGATCGCGGGATTCCCGCTCGGCAACGTGACGGCCACCCTGCTCGCCGCGCTCGCCGTGGGTCAGCTCGGCATCGAGGTGCCCGGTCCGATCAAGTCGACCTTCTTCCTGCTGTTCCTGTTCGCGGTCGGCTATGGCGTCGGCCCGCAGTTCTTCGGCGGGCTCGGCCGCGACGGGCCGAGGCAGATCGCGTTCTCGCTGGTCGTGCTCTCGCTGTGCCTGCTCGCGCCCTATCTCTGCGCGCGGCTCGCCGGCATGGACGTCGGTGGCGCGGTCGGCCTCTACGCCGGCTCGCAGACCATCCTGGCCTCGATCGGAGTCGCCACCGACGAGCTGCGCCGTTCGCATCTCTCGCCCGAGCAGCTGAAGGCGTCTCTCGACTCGATCCCGCTCGGTTTCGCGGTCACCTACATCTACGGGACGATCGGCTCCGCGTTCCTGCTGGCGCAGATCGGGCCGAAGCTCATCGGTGTCGACCTCGGTTCGGCATGCGCGGAGTACGAGCGGCGGCTCGGCGGCGGCGTGCCGGGCGAGGACCCGGGTCGACTTTCCGCGTATCGACGCTTCGAGCTGCGCGCGTATCGGATCGACGGCGGATGCGGGCTCACGGGCCGGCCCGTGCGCGAGCTCTTCCCGGGGTTCCGCATCTTCGTCGAGCGCGTGCGCCGGGGTGGCCGCATCCTCGACGCGGACGCCGACACACGGCTCGAGCCGGGCGACATCGTCAGCATCTCGGGACCGCGCGCGATCCTCGTCGAGCAGGTCGAGGGCAGCGTCCCGGAGGTGGAGGACGCGGAGCTGCTCGACATGCCGGTCGAAGTGCTCGACGTGTTCGTGCGCAGCCGCGAGCACAGCGGCGACACCCTGCGCGAGCTCTCCGAGGAGTCGTTCGCGCGCGGGATCTACATCCGGCGCATCCTGCGCAGCCAGGTCGAGATCCCGATCCTGCCGGAGACGCAGATCCTGCGTGGCGACATCCTGCGCATCGCCGGCAGCACCCGACACGTCGAAGCGGCGATCGCCGTGTTAGGCCACGCCGATCGGCCCGTCGAGGAGACGGACCTCGCGTTCGTGGGTCTCGGCGTCGCGCTCGGCGGACTCGTGGGCGCGCTCTCGCTCGGCTGGCACGGCATCCCGATCAGCCTGTCGATCTTCGGCGGCGCGCTGCTCGCGGGTCTGCTGTTCGGCTATCTGCGCACCGTCCACCCGACCTTCGGCAACATCCCGGGTCCGGCGCTCTGGCTGATGAACACGCTCGGGCTGAACGTCTTCGTCGCGATCGTGGGCCTCAGTGCCGGACCGGGGTTCCTCGTCGGACTGCGCGAGAACGGCCTTCCGATCTTCTTGTGGGGCATCGTCGCGACGTCGGTGCCGCTCGTCGCTGCCGTCTACATCGGGCACTTCGTCTTCCGCTTCCATCCGGCCCTGCTCTTCGGCATCTGCGCGGGCGTGCGCACGACGACCGCGGCGCTCGGCATGATCCAGGAGACCGCGAAGAGCAAGGTGCCCGCGCTCGGATATGGAATGCCCTACGCCGTCGGGAATACGGTGCTGACGATCTTCGGCACGGTGATCGTGCTCTTGATGCTTCGCGCAGGCTGAGCGGGATGCTCGGCGGCTGCCGACTGGAAGGAGAATCCATGCGATCCCGGATCCTGCTCGTCGTCCTCTGCCTGCTGCTCGGCGCCGACGCGGCGCTCGCGCAGACCGCTCCGAGCTTGAAGCGGGTCCGCGTGCTCGCGACCGGCGGCACGATCGCGGGCGCGCAGGCGAGCGCCACCGACTACGGCTACAAGTCGGGCGCCTACGACGTGAACACCTTGATCTCCGCGGTGCCGAACCTCGACAAGCTGGCCAGCATCACGGGCGAGCAGGTCGCGAACATCGGCAGCCAGGACATGAACGACGAGGTCTGGCTGAAGCTCGCGAAGCGCCTCAACGAGGTGTTGAAGGCGCAGGACGTCGACGCCGCGCTGATCACGCACGGCACCGACACGCTCGAGGAGACCGCCTACTTCCTGAGCCTCGTCACCAAGAGCACGAAACCCGTGGTCATGGTCGGATCGATGCGGCCCGCGACGGCGATCTCGGCCGACGGCCCGGCCAACATCTACAACGGCGTCGCGGCTGCGATCGACCCCGGCTACGACGCGCGTGGCGTGCTGGTGTCGCTGAACGATCAGATCCACTACGCGCGCAACGTGGTGAAGACCGACACGACGAGCCTCCAGACCTTCGACAGCATCAATCGAGGTCCGGCGGGATTGGTGAACACCGGCAAGGTGTACTGGTTCCAGAAGATGGACACGAAGCAGGGGGCCGCGTCGGAGTTCTCTGTCGACGGCCTCGCGAAGCTGCCGCGCGTCGACATCCTGTACGCGCACGCGAACATGAGCGCCGACCTGATCGACGCGGCGGTGAAGAACGGCGCGCAGGGCCTCGTGATCGCCGGCGTCGGTGACGGGAACATGACGACCCAGGCGATCGACGCGCTGACGAAGGCGGCGAAGAGAGGCGTGGTCGTGGTGCGCAGCACCCGCCTCCCGATGGGCATCGTGCTGCGCAACAACGAGGTCGACGACGACAAGCTCGGCTTCGTCGCATCCGGCGAGCTGAACCCGCCGAAGTCGCGGGTGCTGCTCCTGCTCGCGCTGACGAAGACGAAGGATCCGAAGCGCATCCAGCAGATGTTCTACGAATACTGAGCGCGGCGATTTTGTTTCCATCGCCACGCGGGCCCTGCTTAAATGCGGCGCGACGCATTCAGCCTGGGGAGGTGTGGTGATGTCGCGCCGCGTTCGAGTCTCGTTTCTACTCGGAGTCCTGCTGCTGCTGCTGCCGTCGCTGCGCGCGCGCGCCGACGAGAAGTCGGAGCTCGAGGCGCTGCGCGACGAGGTGCGCCAGGAGCGCGCCGCGCTCGCCACCGAGCGCGCGGAGCTCGCCGAGCAGCGCCGGCGCGTCGACGACGCGCTCGCCGAGCTCGAGCACGAGAAGGCGACGCGGCCGCAGCCGACGCCGACGAGCGTCAGCGGTCTCGAGCCCGGACTCGCGGTCAATCCCGAGTCGCGGGCGAGCTTCGAGCAGGGGCCGCGCCCGTACCTCGATGTCTACGGCTTCGCGCAGCTCGACGGGATCTACGACTTCCAGCGCATGGATCCCGACTGGAAGTCGACCCTGCGGCCGTCGAAGATCCCCGTCGACTGCCCGGGAGACAGCGGCTGCGGCAACAACGGCGAGGCCACGCTCAGCGCCAAGCAGTCGCGCCTCGGCGTGAAGGCCGGTCTGCCGACGCCGCTCGGCGAGCTGTTCGCGAACATCGAGTTCGACCTGTTCGCGACCGGCAGCAATGCGGGCGAGACCAACTTCCGGCTGCGGCAAGCCTACGGAGAGCTCGGCCCGGTGCTCGCCGGCCAGACCAACAGCGTGTTCATGGACGGCGACGTCTTCCCGAACGTGGTCGACTACTGGGGCCCGATCGGGATGGTGTTCTTCCGAAATCCACAGCTCCGCTACACGCCGCTGAAGAACGAGAACTGGCAGTTCGCGGTGGCGCTCGAGAATCCGAGCTCCGCGCTCGACGAAGGCAAGATCTCGGAGGTCGCGCCGGAGCTGCAGGTCAACTCGTGGAATCCCTCTCCCGACTACACGACGCATCTGAAGTACACGGGTCCGTGGGGTCACGTCCAGGCGGCGGCCATCTTCCGCGTGCTCGGCTTCCAGACGACCAACGTCCCCGGCAACAACCCGAACGGCACCGAGTACGGGTGGGGTGTGAACCTCAGCTCGGCGATCAACACGTTCGGCGACGATCAGCTGCTCCTCCAGGTCGTCTACGGCGACGGTATCGCCAGCTACATGAACGACGGCGGCGTCGACCTCGCGCCGGCGAACAAGAACCTGACCCACGCGGAGGCGCTGCCGCTGCTCGGCTGGCTCGCCTACTACAACCACTCGTGGAACGAGAAGTGGACGAGCTCGATCGGCTTCAGCGAGAACCGCCAGTGGAACACGAGCGGTCAGGAGGACAACGCCTTCGAGACCGGTCAGTACGGTTCGGTGAACCTGCTCTACCACCCGGTGCCCGAGATGCTGATCGGTCCCGAGTTCCTGTGGGGCCGCCGCGAGAACCACAACAACGACAGCGAGCCCGACAACCGCATCCAGCTCTCGGTGAAGTACGACTTCAGCGGTCGGATCTTCGGGGCCGCCGAGCGCTAGATGGGCATGATCCCGCGTCGCGGCGCGTCGCTGCCATAGCTCTTCGCCATGAGCGCCAGGCCGAGCTCGCGCAGCGCCTCGCGCTGCTTCGGGATCGGCGTGCGCAGCATCGCGTCCTCGATGCGCGCGAGCTTCTGGAACTCGGGCAAGGCGAGCGCGCGCGCGACGAAGGCCGCAGTGCGCGGCCAGCGCGAGCGGTCGACCTGGAAGCGCGCGAAGGCCGCGTTGCGGAAGAAGCACGCGATCGAGACGTCGGCGATACCGGGATCTCCGAAGAGGAAGCCGTCGGCCGGCAGCTCGCCCTCGAGATAGTCGAGCACCGACGGGATCTCGACCTCGAGCGCCTGCTTCACCACCGTCTGATCCGGCGGCTCGTTCCAGACGCGCTGTCGGATCGCGATCTGGTTGAAGAGGCGCCAGATGAAGACGTCGCCCATGCGCGAGTCCGCAAACTCCTCGAGCCAGCGCGCGCGCGCGCGGTCCGCCACGTCGCGCGGGTAGAACGCCGGCTCGGGCTGGCGGTCCTCGAGGTACTGGCAGATCACCGACGAGTCCGCGAGCGCGACGCGTTCGTCGATCAGCACCGGAATGCGGCGCAGCGGGGAGAGGCGCGAGAACTCGTCGTTGCCGAAGAAGGGAACGATCGGGTCGATCTCGTACGCGATCTTCTTGCGCTCGAGGCACACGAGCACCTTGCGCACGTAGGGCGAGATCGGGCTGCCGACGATCTGGACGGGCTGGTTCACAAGGACCTCTCCGAGGCTCGCCTAACGAGCCGGCTTCTCGGTGCGCTGCCCGAACAGGCCCTCGTGCTTCGCGACCTTGAGGTCGCCGAGGATGCTCACCTGACAGGCGAGGCGCAGCCCGCTTTCGGGCCGGTGCGGGAAGAGCGAGAGCCGGCGGATCTCCGCATCGGTCGGCTCCGAGACCGGACCCTCGATCCGCACCGCGCAGGTGCCGCACATGGAGTTGCCGCGGCAGTGGAGCGCGCGCGCCGCGCCGGTGTAGAGCGGGAGCCTTGCGCGCAGCAGCACGACCCGCAGGTTCGCGCCGAGCGGGCATTCGACGGCGTGGCCCGCGAACTCGACGACGGGCATGGGCAGGGGCCTCCGCAGACTCCGCGCGCGAAGAGCGAGTTTCGCCCGCGCGCGCGCCCCCGTCGAGCGCTCAGTCCGGCGCGGACTCGCCGCACTGCCAGCACGAGCCGAAGTGCGGCTCGTGTCGCTCGCCGCAGCGCGGGCAGACCCAGTGCGCGCCCGAGCCCGGTGTGCGCGCCGCGAGCCACTGTCGCGCGAGCAGGCTCGCGCGCGGGAGCTGCTCGTCGTCGAGGATGCTGACGCGGTACTCGGCGGCGGCGCCGACCGGCACCTCGCCGCGCAGCGCGCACAGGTGCTCGCCCTCGACGATGGCGGGAATCTCCTCCACCTCGAGCGCTCCGCGTAGGAGCTGCGCGACGGTGCGATCGGACGTGCGGTGGATGCACTTCACGCGAGGCCGTCCATCCATCGCACGATCGTGTCGGCGAGCTCGTCCTGCACCTCCTCATCGGTGCGGCCGGAGCGCTTCAACACATGGAAGGAGTGATCGCCGCCTTCCACGACGTGGAGCGTCGCGCGCGCGCCGAGCGAGGCGCAGAGCGGCTTCACCCGCTCGAGGTCGGCGAGCGAGTCGCGCGTGCCTTGCAGGAAGAGCATCGGGACGCCGACGTCGCGCAGGTGCGCCCCGCGCTCGGAGCCCGGTCGCCCGGCTGCGTGCAGCGGGAAGCCGAGGAAGACGAGCCCGCGCACGCCGGGGAGCGCCGACTGCGAAGCGGCCGTGGAGGTCATGCGGCCGCCGAGCGACTTGCCGCCCGCGAAGAGCGGCAGCCCACCGGCCTGCTTCGCCGCGAGCAGAGCGGCCGCGCGCACGCAGGCGACGAGGCGCGTGGGCGGATCCGGCCGTCGCGTCCCCTGCTCCATGTAGGGGAACTGGTACCGCAAGGTCGCGATGCCGCGGTCGGCGAGCCGCGCCGCGATCGACTCGAGGAACGCGTGGCGCATGCCGGCCCCCGCGCCGTGTGCGAGCGCGAGTGCCGCGCGCGCGGCGTCGGGGCGAAGCCACAGAGCCGAAACCTCCGACGTGGCGCCCGCGAGCAACCGGAGTTCTACCAGCCGGGTCACTCCTCTGAACTTCGTTCGGCTGCGCCTCGCTGCGCGCGGCTTCGCCGCTTGCTAACGCCCTCCGCCGAGGATCCCGCCGCCCGGCATGCCGCCGCCGCGGAGGCCACCCGCGCCGGGGAGGGGTCCACCCGGGACGACGATGCGCGACGCCTCGCGGCGACGGATCTCGCGCGCCTCCTCGATCAGGCGGTCCACGGCCTCCTTCATCGCGGCCGGGAACTTCGCCGCGGCCTCCTGGAGCGTCCGGGCCTCGATCGGGCACTCGACCGGCAACGGACCGGCCTGGGAGAGGAGCGTCGTCTGGCCGGAGAAGAGCGTCTCGCGGGTCGTGTCCGGTGTGCCGTCGGCCTTCACGGGTACGAGCACGCGGATCGTGGCGACGCGGAGATCGGTGTAGACCTCCTCGCGGTAGAGGTTCGCGACGTCGACGCGAACCTCCTGGATCTCCTGGACCTGCGGTTCCTCGCTCACGGCCTCACCTCTCCCAGCGCTTCGCAGCGCGACAGATCGCCGAAGCTAACACAGCCCCCGGGACGTCCCGCCCGCAGACGCGGGTCCGTGCGCGAACGGTCGTCCGCGCTTCGCTACCGTCCGCCGCGCTCCCGCGGGGTGCCGGGGCCGCGGCCGTCGCGACTGCGAGACAGAGCGCGAGGGGAGATGGATCGAGGGGGGACGAGCGCTCGTCGGATCCTGATCGTGCGCCTCGGCGCGCTCGGCGACGTCGTGCACGCGCTCGCGCTCCTCGATGCGCTGCGCCGCGCGCGACCCGACGCGAAGCTCGGCTGGTTGGTGGAGGAGCGCAACGCGAGCGTGCTCGCGGGTCATCCGCAGCTCGACCGCCTGCTCGTCTTTCCGCGCCGCGAGCTCTCCGGGCTCGTCTGGAGCGGGCGACTCGTCGCGGCGCTGCGGCTCGCGCTCCGCTTCCTGCGCGAGCTCCGCGCCGAACGCTTCGAGCTGACGCTCGACGCGCAGTGCAACCTGCGCTCGAGCCTGCTGGCGCGCCTCTCGGGCGCGCGCCGCCGCATCGGCTTCGCGCCGCCCTACACCAAGGAGAAGGCGCACTGGCTCGCGACGGACCGCGTGGTCGTGCCGCAGGGCGGTCAGCTCAAGCTGGAGCGCAACCTCGCGCTGCTAGGTCCCCTCGGCATCGACGGACGCGGCGCGATCCCGCGGCTGGCCGTGCCGGAGGAGGCGCGCGCGGCGGCGCGCGCCTTCCGCGCGGGACTCCGCGCAGGCGAGGTCGTCGCGTTGCATCCCGGTGTCTCCGGCTTCGGCGCGATCAAGCAGTGGGCGCCGGAGCGCTTCGCCGGTCTGGCGCGGCGCCTCTTCGCAGAGCGCGGCGCGCGCTGCCTGGTCACGTGGGGTCCGGGCGAGCGCGAGCTCGCGGATGGTGTCGTCGCGGCGTCCGCAGGCACGGCCTCGCTCGCGCCCGAGACGCGCTCGCTGCAAGACCTCGCGGCGCTCTACGAGGTCTGCGACGCGGTCGTCGGAGGCGACACCGGGCCGATCCACCTCGCGGCGGCGCTCGGCGTGCCGGTCGTCGGCCTCTACGGGCCGAAGGACCCCGCGATCTACGCGCCCTACGACACGCGGCGGGGTCGCGCGTCCGAGACCGTGTGGAAGCAGGTGCATTGCAGCCCGTGCCGGCTCCGGCGCTGCGACGACGTGATCTGCATGCCGGCGATCGAGGTCGAGGACGTGACGCGCGCGCTCGCGCGCGCGCTCGCGGACGAGTCCGGCGAGGTGTCTGCGCTCGCGGCCGGTGGGCAGGCGCGAGCCTAGTCGTGGCGCGACGCCGCCAGCCTCCGCCGCTCGACCTCACGAAGGCGCGCGCGCTGCCGCTCGCCTCGCGCGAGAACAAGGTGGATCTCTCGGGCTTCCGCGCCCCGGCGCCGCCCGACGCGTCGGCCGCCGCGCTGCTCGACTCGCTGCCGGACTTCCTCGGCGCGCGTGCGCTGCGCGAGCTCGCGCGCCGCGTCGCGCGCTCGCACCGCGCGGGCGCGCACGTGGTGCTCGCGATGGGCGGCCACATCGTGAAGGTCGGCTGCGGCCCGGTCGCGATCGATCTGATCGAGCGCGGCATCGTCAGCGCCCTCTGCGTGAACGGAGCGTTCGCGATCCACGACTACGAGATCGCGCTGCAGGGCGCGACGAGCGAGGTGGTCGAGCGCACGATCCGCGACGGCAGCTTCGGCTTCGCGGAGGAGCCGGCGCAGGCCTTCGCGCAGGCCTGCGCCCGCGGCGCGCGCGAGCAGATCGGCCTCGGGCGCGCGCTGGCGGAGGCGGCGGCGAAGCTGCCGCACGCGCGGCTCTCGATGCTCGCGGCCTGCGCGCGCGCCGACATCCCGCTGACGGTGCACGTCGGCCTCGGCACCGACACCGTGCACATGCACGCGGCCTTCTCCGGCGCGGACGCGGGCGAGGCCTCGCACGTCGACTTCCGCATCGCCGCCTCGATCGCGACGGAGCTCGAGGGCGGCACGTGGATCAACGTCGGCTCGGCCGTCGTGATGCCCGAAGTGTTCCTCAAGCTGGTGTCGATCGCGCGCAATCTGGGGCATCCACTCGAGGACGTGGTCGCCGCGAACCTCGACATGCAGCGCCACTACCGCACCGACGCGAACGTGATCGGCCGGCCCGTGTCGCGCGGCATCGAGGTGCTCGGGCACCACGAGATCAACCTGCCGCTGCTGCGGCAGGCGATCCTCCTGGAGCTTGCGCGCGGCTAGGTGGCACCCGGCGCGACGATCACCTTGCCGTAGCTCTCTCGTCCACCGAGCGCGGCGAGGGCCGCCGGCACTTCCTCCAGCGGGTAGCGCCCATAGATCACCGGCCGGATCTGCCCCTTCGCGTGCATCGCGAAGAGCGCGTCCATCACCTCGCCGATGCGCTTCGGGTCCTTCTGCGCGTGCGCGCCCCAGTGCAGGCCCGTCACCGCGATGTTCTTCAGCAGGATGCGGTTGGCCTGGATCGACGGGATCTTGCCGGAGGCGAAGCCGATGATGACGAGGCGCCCGTTCCAGGCGATGCACTTGAGGCTCTGGTCCGTGATCTCGCCGCCGACCGAGTCGTAGATCACGTCGGCGCCGCGGCCCTGTGTCAGCTCCTGCACGCGCGCGACGAAGTCGTCGGCGCGGTAGTCGATGCAGACCTCCGCGCCCTCGCGGCGCGCGATCTCGCACTTCTCCGCGCCGCCGGCCGTTCCGATCACACGCGCGCCGAGCGCGCAGCCGATCTGCACCGCGGCGCTCCCGACTCCGCCGGCGGCGGCGTGCACGAGCAGCGCCTCGCCCGCGCGCAAGCCGCCGCGGTCGACGAGGCCCGCGTACGAGGTCGGATAGATGATGGGGAGCGCCGCGCCCTCGTCGAACGACATCGCCTCGGGCAATGCCCAGGCGCTGCGCGCCGACACCACGCACTCCTCGGCGAAGCCGCCGAGCCCGTTCGAGGCGAGCACGCGGTCGCCGACCGCGAAGCGGCGCACGTCCGGCGCGACCTCGCGCACGATGCCGGCGATCTCGGCGCCCGGCACGAACGGGAAGGGCGGCTTCACCTGGTAGCGGCCCTGCACCATCAGGATGTCGAAGAAGTTGCAGCCGGCCGCGCGCACCTCGACGCGCATCGAGCCGGGCAGCAGCGGCGGCGACGGCATCTGGCGCACGCGGAGCTCGGAAGGCTCGAGAAAATGATCGACGACGACGGCCCGCATCCGGCCTACGTTCGCAGCTACACTGCCCGCGCGCAAAAGCTCGGGAGGACCGGATGGACGTCGCAGCCCTGAAGCGCCGCGTGTGCGAGGTCGTCGACGCGATGGAGAGCGAGCTGCTCCGCCTCTCGCGCGCGATCCACGCGAAGCCGGAGCTCGCCTTCGAGGAGCACGCCGCGCAGACCCTCCTCGTCGACGCCGTGCGCAAGGCCGGCCTGGAGGTGGAGTCCGGCGCCTACGGGCTCGAGACCGCCTTCGCGAGCGAGTTCGGGCCGCGCGGCGCCTGCGTCGCGCTGCTCGCGGAGTACGATGCGCTGCCCGAGATCGGTCACGGCTGCGGCCACAACCTGATCGCGGCGGCCGGCGTCGGCGCCGGGCTCGCGCTCGCCGCGCTCGGCTCGCAGCTGCCGGGACGCGTGCGCCTGCTCGGCACACCGGCCGAGGAGCGCGGCTGCGGCAAGGAGCTGATGGCGCGGCGCGGTGCGCTCGAGGGCGTCGACGCGGCGCTGATGATCCATCCGGCGAGCGTCAACCTCGTGACGATGCCTTGCGTGTGCCTGGCCGAGCTCGAGGTCGTGTACCGCGGCCGCTCCGCGCACGCCGCGGCGATGCCCGAGCGCGGCGTCAACGCGCTCGATGCGCTCGTCCTCGCGTACCAGGGCGTCGCGGCGCTGCGCCAGCACATCCGCCCGACGGAGCGCATCCACGGGATCATCACCGACGGCGGCCTCGCGCCGAACGTCGTGCCCGACCGCGCGGCCGGTCGCTTCTACGTGCGAGCGGCGTCAACAGCGGAGCTCGACGCGTTGAAGCGTCGGGTCGAGGGCTGCTTCCGCGCAGGCGCTGACGCCACCGGCGCCGAGCTCGAGCTCTGCTGGGGCGAGGCCGACTACCTCGACATCCGCTTCAACCAGCCGCTCGCGAGCGCCTTCCGCGCCAACGCCGAGGCGCTCGGCCGCGTGTTCTTCCCGATGGACAAGCTGCCGCCGGGACTCCAGGGCAGCACCGACATGGGCAACGTCTCGCAGCGCGTGCCGTCGATCCACCCGATGCTCGCGGCAGCACCCCTCCACTGCACGATCCACAACGCCGAGTTCGCGACCTGGGCCGGCTCGGAGATGGGCGAAGCGGCAGCGCTCGACGGCGCGAAGGCGCTCGCGATGACGGCGCTCGACTTCCTGTGCGACGAGTCGCTGAGGGCGCGCGCGCGCAGCGCCTTCGAGGCCGGGACTTGAACGAGCTGCTGCGCATCCACGAGAGCGCCTTTCTCGCCGACAGCGCCCGCGTGTACGGAAAGGTCGAGCTCGCGGAGGGCGTCTCGCTCTGGCACCACGTGGTGATGCGCGCCGAGTGCCAGCAGATCCGCGTCGGGCGCATGACGAACGTGCAGGACTTCGTGATGGTGCACGTCGGCTACGACGATCCCACGACGATCGGCGAGTTCTGCTCGATCGCCCACCACGCGACGGTGCACGGCTGCACGATCGAGGATTACTGCCTCGTCGGCGTCGGCGCGGTGGTGATGGACGGCGCGGTGGTCGGCCGCGGCTCGATCGTGGCCGGCGGGGCCGTCGTGACGGAGGGGAAGAAATTCTCGCCGGGCTCGATCCTCGCCGGCGTGCCCGCGAAGCTGATCGCGTCGCGCGACAGCGCGCGCGAGAACCGGCTCAACGCCTGGCTCTACCACCGCAACGCGTGCTTCACGCGCCGCGGCGACTACCGCGCGTGGGACGGCCCGGAGTTCGAGGCGTGGCGGAAGGCGAAGCTCGCGGAGATCGAGTCCGACCGCGACCTCGGGTAACCGACTTGCGGGCGGAGCGGACGGGTTCGACGGGCTCCGCTCGCCTACACCCGGCTCGTGCGGTCCTTCCAGAACGGCTCGCGCAGCGTGCGCTTCAGGATCTTGCCCGAGCCTGTGCGCGGTAGCTCGTCCAGGAACGAGATCGAACGCGGCACCTTGTAGCCGGCGAGGTGCTTGCGCGCGAAGTCGATCACGTCGCCCTCGACGAGCGACGCGCCCGGCTGCGGCACCACGACCGCGTGGACGCTCTCGCCCCACTCCTCGGACGGGATGCCGAACACCGCCACGTCGAGCACGGCCGGGTGGTGCTCGAGCGCCGCCTCGATCTCCGCCGGATAGATGTTCATGCCGCCGGAGATGATCATGTCCTTCTTGCGGTCGCAGATGTAGTAGAAGCCCTCTTCGTCGAAGTAGGCGACGTCGCCGACCGTCTGCCAGCCGTCGCGGCGGTCCGCCTCGAACTTCTCGTGGTTCTTGTAGTAGGTGTCGAAGACGGACGCGCTGCGGACGAAGAGCTCGCCCGGCGCGTGCGGCTTCTCGACGCGCCGCCCCTCCTCGTCGAAGAGCGCGATCTCCACGCCGGGCGCCGCGCGCCCGCACGATCCGGGCTTGCGTCGCTGGTCCTCGGGGCGGAGCACCGTGTCGACCCCGAGCTCCGTCGAACCGTAGACCTCGAAGAGCGAGTCCTCGGGGAAGAACCCGAGGTAGAGCTCCTTCAGCGCGTACGACCACGGCGCGGCGTTGGCGATCATGCGCCGCATCGACGACACGTCGTAAGGTCGCCGCACTGCCTCCGGCAGGTTGCAGACCATGCGGATCGGCGTCGGCGCGGAGAAGGTGGTGCTGACGCGGTAGCGGTCGACGAGCCGCAGCCAGTCTTCCGGATCGAAGCGGCGCTGGAGCACCACCGTGTTGGACAGGGACTGCGAGACGCTCATGAAGCCGCCGGGACCCGAGTG
>Ga0335082_10002744_pt1 | contig 19027 bp, 21 predicted proteins | sample Lox_Sample_41_FD_206718 | JGI IMG/M metagenome (GOLD analysis project Ga0335082, IMG submission 206718) | Soil microbial communities from Loxahatchee National Wildlife Refuge, Florida, United States - Lox_Sample_4.1 | ecosystem: Environmental > Terrestrial > Soil > Wetlands | place: USA...
TACCAGCAGGTGCTCGACTACATCTCGAACCCGGTGATCTTCGTCCTGGAGTCGCTGTTCCTCGTGTTCGTCACGGTCCACGCGATGCTCGGCCTCCGCGGCGTTCTGCTGGATCTCGATCCGTCGCCGCAGACCCTCCGATGGATCGACCGAGGGCTGGTCGCGCTCGGGATCATCACGCTCGCGTACGGATTCCTCCTGATCGGCGTGCTGGCGAGCCGGGCCTGAGCCCATGGTCGGCATCGTCCTGGTGTCGCACAGCCGTTCGCTCGCGGAGGGCGCGGCCGAGCTCGCGCGACAGATGGGCGGCGAGGACGTGCACGTGGCGCCGGCCGGCGGGCTCGACGGTCCCGACGACGCGATCGGGACGGACGCGATGCGGGTGCTGGCCGCGATCGAGTCGGTGTGGTCCCCCGACGGTGTGCTGGTCCTGATGGATCTGGGCAGCGCGGTCCTGTCCGCCGAGATGGCGATCGAGTTCCTCGACGAGGACCGCCGCCCATCCGTCCTGCTGACCGACGCTCCGTTCGTGGAAGGGGCCGTCGCCGCGGCCGTCGCCGCGAGGCTCGATCGGAGCCTCGACGAGGTGGCCTCGGAGGCGCGGGGCGGCCTCGCCGGCAAGAGCGCCCACCTCGGGGAGCCCGCTCCCCCGGTCGCCGGCGCGGGGACGGACGAGCCGCCACCGACCGACGGCCCCGAGGCGCGGATCACCGTCGTGGTCGACCTGCCCCATGGGCTCCACGCGCGGCCGGCGGCGCGCCTGGTCCAGACGGCCGGCGCGTTCGACGCGGACGTGCGCGTCGCCGACGCGACGGCCGGTCGCGGTCCGGTGAGCGCCCGCAGCCTGAACGCCGTCGCGACCCTCGGCGCGACGGCCGGGCATGCCCTGGAGATCGTGGCGCGGGGCCCGCAGGCGGACGCGGCGGTCGAGGCCGTCCGTCAGCTCGCCGAGCGCCGGTTCGACGAAGCGCCAGAGGACCTCGCGCCGCAGACCCCGCGCGGCGCCGAGCGGTCGGCGGAGGCGTGGTCCGGACGGGACGGCGCGGAGGGACCGCAGCCCGACGGCGTGCTGCACGGTCTGCCGGCGTCGCCGGGCATCGCGATCGGGCCCGCTCGCCGGTTCTCGACACCGGAGATCGCCGTCCCCGACGGGCTCGCGAGCCGCGGGAACGACGAGGAGCTGGCCGCGCTCGACGAGGCGCTCGTGGGAGCGAGAGCCGAGATCGCCAGGCAGCGCGACGACGTCGCGGCGCGAGCCGGGCGGGCGCGCGCCGCGATCTTCGAGGCGCACCTGCTGTTCCTCGACGACGACGCGCTCCTGGAGCCGACGCGACGACGGATCCGGGAGGGTGCGGCGGCGGCGGCGGCGTGGCACGAGGCCGTCGACGCGACGGCCGTGGGCTGGACGGTGCTCGAGGACCCGTACCTGCGGGCGCGTGCGGCCGACCTGCGCAGCGTCGGCCGCGAGGTGCTCGCGCGCCTGCTCGGCGTCGAGGCCCCCCGCCCGAGGTTGCGCGAGGCGGGGATCCTCGTCGCCGACGACCTGGCTCCGGCCGACACCGCCGGTCTGGAACCCTCGACGTGCCTCGGCGTTGCGACCGCGTCCGGGGGGCCGACCGCGCACGCGGCGGTGTTGGCTCGGGCGCTCGGCATCCCGGCCGTCGTCGGCCTCGGCGGCGCGCTCGACGTCGTGGCGGACGGAACAGCGCTCGGCCTCGACGGCGGCGAAGGCCTCGTCTACCTGGAGCCGGACGCCGCCGTCCGGGAAGCCCTGGCACAGGCGCAGCGCGCCCGTGACGAACGATCGGCGGCGGCGCGGACCCACGCCGCCGAGCCGGCCCGGACGGAGGACGGGGAGCGGATCGAGGTGGCCGCGAACATCGGCCGCCCGCAGGACGTGGCCGCCGCGGTCGCCGCCGGCTGCGACGGCGTCGGACTGTTCCGCACCGAGTTCCTCTTCATGGACCGCGACACGATGCCCGACGAACGCGAGCAGGAGGCGGCGTACCGTGCCGCCGCCGAGGCGCTCGGCGGGCGCCCCCTGCTCGTGCGGACGCTGGACGCGGGCGCCGACAAGCCGATCCCCTGGCTCCCCCAGGATCCCGAGCCCAACCCGTTCCTGGGCGTCCGGGGCCTGCGACTGGGGCTCGCGCGCCCCGACGTGCTCGACGTGCAGCTGCGCGCGCTGGTGCGCGCCGCCGCCGATCACCCGATCCGGATCATGTTCCCGATGGTGTCGACGCTCGGGGAGCTCCGTGCTGCACGGGCGGCCCTCGACCGCGCGTGCGAGGCCACCGGGGTCTCCCCGGCGCCGGAGGTGGGCATCATGATCGAGGTGCCGGCCGCTGCTCTCGCCGCCGGCCACCTCGCGCGGGAGGCCGACTTCTTCTCCGTCGGCACCAACGACCTCACGCAGTACACGCTCGCGGCCGACCGCGGGAACGCGCGGGTCGGGGAGCTGGCCGATCCGCTGCATCCGGCGGTGCTCCGGCTGATCGCGCTCGCCGCCGAGGCGGCCGCCGCGAACGGCCGCTGGATCGGGGTCTGCGGCGAGCTCGCGGCCGACGCCGACGCGACGGAGCTGCTCCTTGGGCTCGGGGTGCGTGAACTGTCGATGAGCGCCCCGGCGATCCCCGCGGTGAAGGAGGCCGTGCGTCGAACGGAGCTGTTCGCGGCGCGCGAGCTGGCACTCGCGGCCCTCGAGCTCCCGACCGCCGCAGACGTCCGCCGCATGATCCGCGACCGCCAGCGCGTTCCTCTGCCCCCGGCGCGCTAGGCTCGCTCGCGTGAGCCGGGCCGACGATCGAGCCGCCGTCTTCCTGAAGGCCATCACCTGGTTACGGGTGCTGCTCACGCCGGTCGTGATGGCGCTCATCCTCCACGGCGGAACCGGCGCCGATCGGATCGCGGCGGTGCTGTTCGCGCTCGCCGCGGTCACCGACTTCTTCGACGGCAGGCTCGCCCGGCGCTGGAAGCAGACGAGCTCGCTCGGCGCGTTCCTCGACACGACCGCCGACAAGATCCTCGTCTGCGGCGCGCTGATCGCCCTCGTCGACGTCGGCCGCGCGTCGGCGTGGGTGTCGTTCCTGATCATCGGCCGCGAGATGGTGGTGATGGGTCTCAAGGGGGTCGCGAGCGCGTCGCAGGGCTCGGTCGTCACGCCGTCCCTGCTCGGCAAGGCGAAGGTGAACCTCCAGTTCATCGCGATCATCGTCGCGATCGTGCATCCGGACATCGTCATCGCGGGACGCTTCCTGGATTGGTGGCTGTTGTGGGCCGCCGCCGCGGTCACGGTGTGGTCCGGCATCGACTACGTCGGCCGGTACGCGGGCGCGTTCACGCGCGTCCGCGATCGATGACGGCGTTCCTCACCGGCGGCAGCGGCTTCGTCGGTGGAGCGGTGATCCGCCGCCTGGTCGCGGACGGACGCGACGTGCGCGCCCTCGCACGGAGCGACGCCGCCGCGGCGACGGTGGCGGCGCTCGGCGCCCGGCCGGTGCGCGGCGACCTGTCCGATCCGAACGCGCTCGCCGAGGGCATGCGAGGGTGCGACGCCGTCTTCCACGTCGCCGGCGTGAACCGGACGTGCGTCCGGCACCGGGCGGAGCTGACCGGCGCGAACGTCGACGCGCCAGGGATCGTCGTACGGGCCGCGTTCGACGCCGGCGTCCCCCGCGTGATCCACACGTCCTCGGCCGCCACCCTGGGGGAGGACGAAGGCACGATCGGCACCGAGGACGCCCCGCACCGAAGCAGCTTCCTCTCCGGATACGAGCGGTCGAAGTACCTCGGCGAACGTCGCGCCCTGGAGACCGGGCGCGAGCTCGGCATCGACGTGATCTGCGTCAACCCCTCCTCCGTGCAGGGCCCGGGCCGGACCTCCGGCACGGCGCGGATCCTGCTGCACGTCGCGGGGTCGGAGCGCGCCGTCCTCGTCCGCACCTGGATCTCGGTGATCGACGTCGACGATTGCGCCGCCGGCCACGCCCTGGCGGAGCGTCGTGGCGCACCCGGCGAGCGCTACGTGCTCTCGGGCGCGTCGATCCGGATCGAGGACGCGGTCGAGCTGCTGCGCGCGCGGATCGGGCGCCCACGCCGGGTCCTTTGGATCCCCCGGGCGGTGGTCCGGGCCGCGACGCCGCTCGCCGCCGTCGCGGCCCGCACGTCGCGGTCCGCCGATCCGTCGGTGTGTCCCGCGTTGCTCCGCACGCTGCTCCACGGCCATCGCTACGACGGCTCCCGCGCGACGCGGGACCTCGGCCTTCGCTACCGACCGATCGAGGAGACCCTCCAGCGGACGATCGCCTGGTACGAAGAACGCGGCATCCTCGCCCCCGGCTCTCCGGCGTAGGATGCCACCATGACCGAGCGTCCCGACCGCAACCTCGCGATGGAGCTCGTACGCGTGACCGAGGCCGCCGCGCTCGCCGCCGGTCGCTGGATCGGACGCGGCGACAAGAACGCGGCCGACCAGGCGGCCGTCGACGCGATGCGCCTCATGATCGACACGGTGTCCATGGACGGCGTCGTCGTGATCGGCGAGGGCGAGAAGGACGAGGCGCCGATGCTCTTCAACGGGGAGCGGGTGGGCTCCGGCACCGGCCCCGGCACCGACGTCGCCGTGGATCCGATCGACGGGACGCGCCTGACGGCCACCGGGCAGCCGAACGCGCTCGCCGTGATCGGCCTGGCCCCCCGGGGCGCGATGTTCTTCCCGGGGGCCGCCCTCTACATGGAGAAGATCGCGACCGGGCCCAAGGCGGCCGACGTGATCGACATCGAGGCGCCGGTGGCGGAGAACGTCCGCCAGGTGGCGAAGGCGAAGGGCAAGCGGCCGGAGGAGGTGGCGGTCACGATCCTCGACCGTCCCCGCCACGAGCGACTCATCACGGAGGTCCGCGAGGTCGGCGCCCGCATCTTCCTCATCACCGACGGCGACGTCGCCGGCGCGATCGCGGCGGCGACCCCCGACGGCGAGGTCGACCTCCTGGTCGGCATCGGTGGGACCCCCGAGGGCGTGATCGCGGCCGCGGCGCTGCAGTGCCTGGGCGGCGCGATCCAGGGCAAGCTCTACCCGCGCAACGACGAGGAGCGCCGGGCGCTCCTGGACGACGGGTTCGATCTGGACCGGGTGCTCCACACCGACGACCTCGTGTCCGGCGACGATGTGTTCTTCGCGGCCACGGGGATCACCGACGGCTACCTGCTCCGAGGGGTCCGCTACTCACCCGACGGCGCGGCGACGCATTCGATGGTGATGCGGTCGCACTCCGGCACGGTCCGCTCCGTCGAGTCGCAGCACTCGTTCGAGAAGCTCGAGCGCTTCTCGCCGATCCAGTACCGGCCGTAGTCCACTCAGATCGCCGCGTAGACCCCGGTGCTCGTGCGTTCGATCGCGCCCTCGGCGCGGAGCTCGCGGAGGGCACGCTGCACCGATCCGCGGACGTCCGGCGTCGCGAACGGATCGAGGTAGCCGGCGCGGAGCGCGCGATCCTGGATCGTCGTCCAATGCAGCGGCTCGCCGGCCTCGGTGAGCACGCGCACGACCGCGTCGCGAGGCCTCATCGGCACGCCGGCAGGACCCGTTCCGCAAGAAGGGAGACCATGTCGGGCTCGATCACCGCGAACGGGAGCGTCCACGGCGACACGACGATCTCCTCGACCCCGAGGGCTGCGAACGCCCCGATCCGGTCGATCGCCTGCTCGGGCGTTCCACTCAGGGTGTCGGCCGTCCACGACGACCAGGTGTCCTCCCGCATCGCATCGGCGGGGAAGGCCGCCCGCGCCCGCTCGAACGTCGCCTCGGCCCGGGACTCCGTTTCGCCGATCAGCGAGTACAGGCCGATCGTCCGACGGAACGTCGCGGGGTCGCGTCCCTCACGCTCGCACGCGGTCGCGACGTCTGTCAGCTTCGCCGCGTAGGGATCCGGCGCGAGCCGCCACACCGCGTTCCACCCGGTCGCGTAGCGCGCAGCCAGCCGCAGCAGCCGCGGACCTCCCTTGCCGCCGACCCAGACCGGCAACGGTCGCTGCACCGGCGTGGGCGACGACGGCGCCTCGCGTGTCTTCCAGACCGCGCCGTCGAAGGAGATCGGCTGATCGGACCCGAGCAGCCCCGTCGTGATCGCGAGGGCATCCTCGAGCGACCGGAACCGCTCGCCGATCGGCCCGAACGGGTAGCCGAACGCCTGGAACTCCTCCTCGAGCCAGCCGGCTCCCAGCCCCAGCTCGAGGCGGCCGCCGCTCACCGCGTCGATCGTCGCCGCCGCCTTCGCCACCAGCGACGGATGCCGGAACGCGGCGCACAGGACGAGCACGCCCAACCGCACGCGCTCGGTCACCGCTGCCAGGCCGGCGAGCGTCGTCAGGGGCTCCAGCGCGGCGATCGGCGCCGGGTCGGCCCCGTAGCGCGAGAACGAATAGAACAGATGGTCCGACACCCAGACCGAATCGAAGCCGAGCTCCTCGGCGGTTCGTGCCCATGCCGCCGTCACCTCGAACGAGGTCTCGCCGCTCGGCAGGGAGAACCCGTACTGCGGGATCGCGAGCCCGAATCGCATCGGCTGCGAGGATACGCGGGCGCTACGGCGAGGGTGAGGACACCGGCGCCTCGGCGCCCAACGTGCCCGTCAGCACGAGGCGGCCACGCGCGTCGCGAACGACGACCCGCCCGAACCCCGTGAGGTCCTGGCTCACGACCCGCGCGACCGTGGCGCCGCCGCCCGAGTCGAGATGGCGGATCCGCGCGACCGTCAGCGACCGTCCGGGCCGAGCCGCTAAGAGCGTGACGGTGAACGGCGCGCCCTTCGGCCGGAGGCCCGTCACGATCACGATCACCTGATCGTCCACGGTCGGTGAGACGATCGTGAGGGCCGAGCCGCTGCCGGTCCCGTCGTGGACCGGATCGAGGGTGCCGAGCGCGGCCTCGGTCGCCGGATCGACGTACGCCGCGGACTGGATCAGTTGGCGGAACCGCGCCAGCTCCTCGTTCTGTTGCTGCGCCTGCGACACGATCTGGGCCGTCCGACCGCTCCGGTGGGCGAGCACGGCGCCGGTGCCGAGCCCGGCGAGCGCGACCGCGGCGGCCAGCAAGATCACCCCGGCGCGGCGCACCCGAATGAGACCCGTTGGACGCCGTGGCGACGTGGCCGCGGCGCCCACGGCGCCGACCACCCGGTCCTGGAGCTCGGCGGCCGGATCGGCCGGCGCGAGCGCGAACGCGAGCATCCCCGCCGCGCGCTCGAGCTCCCGGGCTTCACGGCGACACGCGGCGCACCAGCTCAGGTGCTGCTCGAGCTCGCTCGCATCGCCGTTGCCGACGCCGAGCGCGTGCTCGGGGAGCAGCTCGCGGACACCGGCGCAGTTCACGAGGGCTCCTTCTCCTCGTTCGCACGCCGGACCTTGATCAACGCCGAACGGAGGCGGGTCTTCACGGTGCCGAGGGGGATGCCGTCGGCCTCGGCGATCTCGCGCGCCGTCATGCCACGGAAGTACGTCCTGGCGATCAGCCGCTTCTCGGCGTCCGAGAGGGAGGCGAGGGCGCGCAACGCCTCGTCGCGCTCCATCAGCACGGCCTCCTCGTCGATGCCGGGCGCATCGGGCACCTCGTCGACCAGGACGAGATGGGGGCGGGACACGCCTGTGTCGCGCCGTAGCCGGTCCACCGCGAGGTTGTGGGCGATCGTCATGAGCCAGGTCGACAGGCGGCCGCGTAGGGGGTCGAACCGGGCGGCTTTGCGCCACGCGGTGAGGAAGACGTCCTGCGTGAGCTCCTCGGCGGCCTCGCGGGAGCCCAGCAGGCGCAGCCCCATCGTGTAGACGGGGCGCCCGAACCGGGCGTAGAGCGCGCGGATCGCAGCGTCGTCACCAGCCAGCAGCCCTTCCATCAGCTGTCGCTCCTCGCGAGGCAGGAGCGGTCCCTCGTTCACGTGTCCCTGCACGGGACTCCTTCCGGTTACTACGGGCGCGCATGGCCGGCGAGCTTGGCCGGCCACGATCCACCGCGTCGATGGTCCCACTCTGTTCGCCGGCGCGCCATCGGCCGTTCCGTCCGCGAGGCGCCGACATCGAGAAGGCGTACGCTCATCACAGGAACGCAACACCGGCGGACCGGCCGGGATCGCCCCGGGACGGCCGGTTGTCGGAAGGAGAACCGATGAGCCGCATCACCCGACGGATCGGCCGCATGGCAGGCCGTCTCACCCTCGTCGCCCTGGTGGTGACGACCGTCCTGGCCGGCGCGTCCATGGCGCATGCGCAGACGGCGGCTCCCGTGATCGTCACGATGCACCTGGACGGGGTCGTGGACCCGTTCACGGCCGACTACATCACCGGGGGCGTGCAGCGGGCCGAGGATGAGGGCGCGGAGGCGGTCCTGCTCTTCATGGACACCCCCGGCGGGCTCGGCTCCTCGATGGACCAGATCACGGAGTCGTTCCTGGCATCGAAGATCCCCGTGATCGCGTACGTGTCGCCGAGCGGGGCGCGCGCGGCCTCGGCCGGAGCGTTCATCCTGCTGTCGGCGCCGGTCGCGGCGATGGCGCCGGGGACCCATGTCGGAGCGTCCACCCCGATCGGCCTGTCGGGAGGTGATCTGGACCAGAAGGTCAAGAACGACGCCACCGCTGAGATCAAGACCCTCGCGACGACGTACGGGCGCAACGCCGACGTGGCCGCGACCTTCGTGACGCAGGCCGCGAGCATCACCGCCGACCAGGCCCTGGCCGACGGCGTGATCGACCTGATCGCGCCGTCCACCCAAGACCTGCTCACGACGCTGAACGGGACGTCGGTGCAGCTCGGCGACGGGACGACCGTCACACTGCACACGGCGGGCGCGACGCTCCAGGACGAGAAGATGGGCGCGTTCGTCGGGTTCCTGCACTCGCTCTTCGACCCCAACCTGGCGTTCATCTTCTTCTGGCTGGGGCTCGCCCTCATCGTGCTCGAGCTGATCGTGCCCGGTCACATCTTCTCCGGGACGATCGGCACGATCCTGCTCGTGTGCTCGTTGGTGTCGTTCGGGTTCCTCCCCGTTCGGATCATCGGGATCGTGTTGTTGGTGATCTCCGTGATCGCGTTCATCGTCGAGCTGAAGGCGCCCGGGCTGGGCATCTGGGGGGTGGTCGGCGTCATCGCGCTCGTTGCCGGCGGATGGTTCCTCTACGACCGCGCGGGCGGCGTGTCGGTCTCGCCGTGGGTGCTCTTCGCCGTCGCCGCCGTGGTCTCGCTGTTCTTCGGCGTGGTCGTCGCCGCGGCGCTCCGGTTGCGTCACTCCCCGTCCCTGCTCGCCGGGAAGACGATCGTCGGGGCCGAGGGGATCACACTGCCCACGGGCGTGGGCCCGAAGGGTGGCGTCGTACGGGTCGCCTCGGAGGAATGGAGGGCGATCGCGCCGGCGGGACCGATCTCCGGAGGCGCGAAGGTTCGCGTCACTGAGCTCGACGGGTTGGTGCTCACCGTCGAGCCACTCGATGCCGAGCACGTACCGGCCGCGCCGCAGGCGCCGGCCGCAGAAGGGAGGAACACCCCATGAGCCCTGCGCTCATCGTGCTCGTGATCGTGATCCTGCTGGGGCTGATGGTCGCGTTCAAGGCGATCAGGATCGTGCCGGAATACCAGCGCCTCGTCGTGTTCCGGCTGGGACGGTTGCACGCGACGCGCGGACCCGGTCTCGTGATCCTGATCCCGTTCATCGATCGCGGGATCACGGTCGATCTCCGGGAGTTCTTCCTGGAGATCCCGCGCCAGGACTCGATCACGCGGGACAACGCGGCGATCTCGATCGACTTCATCCTGTACTACAAGGTCTACGAGCCCGCGGATTCGGTCGTGAAGGTGCAGAACTTCTCGGGAGCCGCCACGAACATCGCGGCCACGACGCTGCGCGCGGTGGTCGGCGACATCATGCTGGACGACGTGCTCGCGAAACGCGACGAGATCAACAGCCTGCTCCGCGTGAAGCTCGACGAGGTGACGGAGCGCTGGGGCGTGAAGGTCACGAACGTCGAGATCCGGGAGATCATCCCGCCGCCGTCGGTGCAGGAGGCGATGACCCGGCAGATGTCGGCCGAGCGCACCCGCCGCGCCGTCGTGACGGAGGCGGATGGCAACAAACAGGCGGCGATCACGATCGCGGAGGGGAACAAGCAGGCGGCGATCCTGAACGCGGAGGGCTCGAAGCAGTCGGCGATCCTCACCGCCGAGGGCGAGCGGCAGGCCGCGATCCTGCGCGCCGAGGGGTTCTCCTCGGCGCTCGACAAGATCTTCCAGATCGCGAGCACGGTGGACGAGAAGACGATGCGCCTGCAGTACCTCGACGCCTTGAAGCAGGTCGGCACGTCACCGTCCTCGAAGGTCGTCGTCCCGATGGAGCTGTCCGGCCTGGTCGCGACGTTCACGGCGCTCGCCGAGGCCGCCTCGACGAACGGCAGCGGAGGCGACGGGCAGGGCTGAGTGCAGCGATCCTCAGGCCGGCACGGCGATGCCGGCCTGCTGCAGCGCCAACTCGAAGTCGTGCACGTTCGACACCGCGTGCATCGCATCCGCCACGCTGACCTGACCCTGCTGGATCAGCCGGAGCAGCGACTGATCGAAGGTGGTCATGCCGTAGTAGGCGCCGTCCTTCATGACGTCCTTGATCTCCTCGGTCTTGTCCGCGTCGACGATGCGCTCCGCGACGCGGCCGGTGTTCACCAGGACCTCGAGCGCCGGCACGCGGCCGCCGGTCGCCGTGGGGACGAGGCGCTGGCACACGATGCCGCGGAGGCTGGAGGACAGCGCCAGCCGGACCTGCTTCTGCTGGTACGGCGGGAAGAAGTCGATGAGGCGGTTCACGGTCTCGGTGGCGTCGGTCGTGTGCAGGGTCGACATCACGAGGTGGCCGGTCTCGGCCGCCTGGAGCGCGGCGCGCACCGTCTCGGTGTCCCGCATCTCGCCGATCAGGATGACGTCGGGATCCTGCCGCAGCGCCGACCGGAGCGCCGACAGGAAGTCTTGCGTGTCGTTGCCGACCTCCCGCTGGTTGATCGAGGCGACGTCGTCGCGGTGCAGCACCTCGATCGGATCCTCGATCGTCACGATGTGCACCGGCTTCGTCCGGTTGATGTGCCCGATCATCGCCGCGAGGGTGGTCGTCTTGCCCGAACCCGTCGGCCCGGTGACCAAGACGAGCCCGCGGTGTTCCTCCGCGAGCGTGCGGACCGAATCCGGCAACCCGATCTCCTCGAACGACGGGCCGCCGAAACGCAGCTTCCGCAAGACCATCGACACCGAGCCGCGTTGGCGGAAGACGTTGGCTCGGAAACGGCCGACGTTCGCCACGGAATACGCGAAGTCGACGTCGCCGCGCTCCTCGAACGTGGGCCGACGATCGACCGGGATGATGCCGGTCGCGATCGCCTGCGTGTCGGCCGGGCTCAGCGGCGCGCGCTCCAGGCGGGTCAGTCCGTGGGCGGCCCGCAGCATCGGCGCTGATCCCACCTTGACGTGCAGGTCGGAACCGTCGCCTTCCACGAGCGCCGCGAGCCAGCCGTCGAATTCCGCTACGAGCGGGGAGACGTCCTCCATCACCGTGTGCTCCGATCCGTGGTCGGGGGGCGAACGAGCCCGCGGGTTCCGTTCCCGTTCTCCGTTGGCATCGGCGTGCGGACGGCCCGACTTCAGCCCGAGGGCCGGAACCGGCGGATCAGGGGCTCTTCGCGGTGAGCCGGCACACGGTGCTCCGGTCAGCCAGCGGCTCGAACGCGGTCATGGCCATCGCGGGTCTCGAGGCGGCGAGCATCCCCTCGAGGAGGCCTCGATGGACGGCGCAGACCAGGTCCCGGTGCTCTTCCAGGAGGTCGCGGAACGGGCAGTCGCGCAGCGAGATCTCGACCGTCCGGGCCCCCCGACGCCGGAAACGTGGCGTGAAGCCGGCTCCCGCGAGGGCCTCTTGGAGCACCGCCAGGTTCGGGCCGGACGAGCGCGAGGCGCCGGGCCGGGGGGCCGACCGTCCGAGCAGGTAGGCGCCCCACTCCCGGGCGAGCTCCTGCGCGCGTTCCCGTTGGCGCGCGCTGGTCAACAGGCCGGCCAGGATGTCGGCCAGGAGCTGGTGGTCGCGACCCTCGCGCGGCTCGGCATCGACGGCGACGTACATGGTCTGGGGCCGGCCGACGCTGGGGCCTTTCCGCTGCTCGGACGCCACGAGCCCGACCTCCTCCAGCCGACGCAGGTGCGGGCGGAGCGTGTTCGGGTGCAGGGACAGGCGCGTGGCGAGCTCGCGGACGGCGACCGGCCGGCCGGAGAGCCGCAGGTACCGGTAGAGGCGGTAGCGGGTGTCGTCGGCGAGCGCCTTGTGGACCTCGATCGGCAGCGGGTCGGGCATCGCATCGGCTCCGTCGTAGACTCTATTAACACGGTTCACACGGTGTTAATGGGTCAATCGTACGGGAAGAAGGGCAACCCGATGGTTACCGAGGAGCAGGTCCGAGAAGCGCTGAGGGGTGTGAAGGATCCCGAGATCGGGCGGCCGATCGAGGATATCGGCATGCTCCGGTCGATCGAGGTCGACGCCGGCACCGTCCACGTCCACGTGTTGCTCACGATCGAGGGATGCCCGCTGCGCGACCGGATCACGACGGACGTCACGGCGGCCGTCCAGCCGCTCGAAGGGGTCGAGCGGGTGGACGTGTCGCTGACCCCGATGAGCGACACGCAGCGCCAGGAGCTCGTCGGCCAGCTCCGCGGCGGCGCCCCCTCGGGAGCGGCGCGCATCGCGTTCCCGCCCGAGACGTCCCTGATCGCGATCGCGTCCGGCAAGGGCGGCGTCGGCAAGTCCAGCGTGACCGTGAACCTCGCGTGCGCGCTCGTCGAGGAGGGCGCGACGGTCGGGATCCTGGACGCCGACGTCTGGGGCTTCAGCGTGCCGCGCATGATCGGCGCGGAGGGCAAGCCCGTCGGGTTCAACGACATGATCCTGCCGCTCGAGGCCCACGGCGTGAAGGTGATCTCGATGGGCTTCTTCGTGCCGGAGGAGACCCCCGTGATCTGGCGCGGGCCGATGCTGCACAAGGCGATCGAGCAGTTCCTCGGCGACGTCTACTGGGGCGACATCGACTACCTGCTGTGCGATCTGCCGCCGGGCACCGGCGACGTGTCGATCTCGCTCGCCTCCTTCATCCCGGGTGCGTCGATGGTCGTCGTCACGACCCCGCAGGAGGCCGCCCGGAAGGTCGCCGAGCGCGCCGGCAAGATGGCCGAACGCACGAACCTCCGGCCGATCGGCGTGATCGAGAACATGTCGTACTACGTGTGCCCCCACTGCGGCGAGCGCGAGTCGCTGTTCGGCGAGGGCGGCGGACACGAGGCGGCCCAGACGCTCGGCGTGCCGCTCCTCGCGCAGGTGCCGCTCGAGCCCGCGCTCCGCGAGGGGGCCGACGTGGGCGACCCGATCGTGCTGCGCGACCCGGGGTCCCCTGCCTCGGTCGCGCTCCGCGAGGCGGCGGCCGCGATCAGGACCACCTCGAAGTCGAAGATCGGGAAGCCCCTCACGGTGATGGCGCGGTGACCTCGGGCGCCGATGTCCTTCGCGCGGTCATCGACCATCACGTCTGGGCCACGCTGACGCTGCTGGAGGCGCTCGAGGCCCTCGACGAAGAACAGCTCAGCGCGACGATCGGCGGGACCTACGGCTCGATGCCGCAGACGCTGACCCACCTGGTGGACGCCGACAGCCGGTACCTCCGGCGCTTCGACGACCCGAGCCTGCCGTCCGAGCCCAGCCACCGGATCGACCCCCTGCCCGAGCTCGAACGGCGGATGCGGGAGCACGCGCCGCTCTGGAGCGCGATCCTGGACCGGCTCGATGCCGGGACCTTAGATTCCTCGATCGTGAACCACGCCGAGTACCCCGACACGAAGCACGCGGAGGGCATGCTCCTGGTCCAGGCGATCCAGCACGGCGAGGAGCATCGCCAGCAGGTGTGCTCGACACTCGGCGCCCTCGGGCTGGACGTGCCTGACCTCAGCGGCTGGGAGTTCTGGCTGGCGACCCGCTAGGTCGCATCGGGTTCCGCCGCGACGGCTTCCTCCGCACGCTCCTGGGTGCGGCTCGGCGTCGTCGGACCCGGGCGCTTCGAGATCGCCCAGTACCCCCACACGGCGACGCTGAGCAGCACGACGGTCAGCGCCGTCCACTGCGACCCGGTGAGCGGGCCGAAGCGCTTGTCGATGCGAAGGAAGTCCTCGAGCAGCCGGCAGCACCCGTAGTAGATCGTGAACAGCAGGGTGGCGAGCCCTTCCCGCCGAGGCTCGCGGATGAACCACCAGAGGATGCCGAACAGGATCCAGGCGAGCAGCATGTCGTACATCGCCGTCTGGTGGACGCCGACCCCCTGGGAGATCACGTCGACGCCGTTTCGCAGCTCGGCGCTCCCCCGCCGGATGATCTCGAGGTGGCCCCCCTGGAGGTCGGCGGTGCAGATCCTGCCGTCGCAGCCGAACGGCGGTGCGAGCGTGCCGCCCGCGTACTTCCATGCCAGCAGCCAGGAGGTCGGTTTGCCGAGGTGATCGCCGATGATCAGGTCGCCGATCCGACCGATCGCGATGCCGAGGGCCAACGGGGCGGCGAGCGCGTCGGCCACCTGGAAGAACCGCAACCCGAAGCGCCGGATGTTGATCGCGTTCGCAATCGTCGCGCCGGCGATGCCGCCGAGCAACGAGATGCCGCCCTTCCAGATCATGAGCCACTGCACCGGCGAGGAGAACTCCGAGACGTGGGCGATCACGTACCCGACGCGAGCGCCGACGATCGCCCCGATCAAGGACCAGAAAACGACCGAATTGATCGCGTCGTTCGAGATCCCCCGCCGCAGGGCCAACTTCCCGAACAGCCAGGCGCCCACCATGAACCCGATCGCGATGAACAGCCCGTGCGGTGAGATCGCGAAGGTGCTGCCGAAGCGGAAGCGGTCGATGACGGGCCAGCCGACGGCGCCGATGAACGCAGGCATCGGTCCGAGCGTAACAGCGACGCCGATCCAGGAAGGTTTCAGGAGGGCCGCGAACGCGGCCACACCCGGGCGACCGCGCGGCCCAGCAGGAGCCCACTCAGGACGTCGCTCGGATAGTGCACGCCGAGGGCGACGCGCGAGGCGCCCACCGACAGATCGAGGGCCGCCAGCGCCGACCGGCCGAGCCGCCCGATCCCCAGTTCGCGCGCTCCGACCCTCGAGAACGACGTCAGGACCGCCGGGTGCGACGACGGCCAGGACGAGCCGGCCGGCCGCGCGATCAACAGCCGGACGCCGTCGGGATCCTCGTCGGCCGGTCGCGGTCGGTTCGCGACGCGCTTGAGGCCCTGGAGCAGGAGCCACGCGGCTCCCGCCGCGCTCAGGGCGCGAACGGCCGGGCCTCGCCTCCCCGCCGCGAACAACGTGGCCGCGGCCGCTCCGGAGGCGTAGAAGGAACCGAGCTCCGTGATCGCGGCGAAGCCGGCGTCCGCACCGGGGCCGGCGCCGCGGTTGACGAGTCCGAACAGCTCACGGTCCACCGCCGGGCCGTCCTCGCCCTTCATCGCGGCCAGGCCCACGGCCACCGCGCCGGCGCCGAGGCAGCCGGCCCACACGAACCTTCCGAGACCCACGGCGGCCAATCATGCAAGATGGCGGCGCCGGGCGTCAGGTCGCCCGGCGGACGCGGGAGGCGACGATGCGACGGCCGGACGACATGGAGCACGACTCGCCCGACGACGGGCGGGGCGATTGGTCCGAGAAGCGCGAGGGACCGAGCACGAAGGTGATCGTGGCGATCGTGATCGCCGTCGTGCTCCTGCTCTTCGTCCTCCAGAACGGCCATCGGACGCAGCTCAGCTTCCTGTTCCTGGACGGCTTCTACCCGCTCTGGACCGTGATCGTCGTCGGCGCGGTCCTCGGTTTCGCTGCGGGCTGGCTGCTGTGCGCGGCGCGCGCGCGCCGGCGGCTGCGGAGGGCCGGCGAGCGCTAGCTCGACCGCGGCCCGCGCGAACGTGCCGCTGCGCGGGCCTCGATCTCGTATCTCTGGGCGATCGTGCCGCGCCGCAACGCGTACTCGGCCCCACCCACCGCGTTCACGCTCGCCGCGGCGAAGCGCCCGAGTGGGCCGCGGAACACCCAGTCCACCTCGTGACGGAGCACGCTGCGGCGCTTCGGCAAGGCCGCGATGGTTGTCGCGACGGTCGCGTCGAGGAGCCCCCCGAGGTGCACCGCCGCGCTCCAGGGCGGATCCCAGATCCGGATCTCGCACGGCACCGAGGCGCGGACCCCCATGAACCCCATGATCGCCTTGTAATGGACGCCGGGACCCAGCCCCCCGGCGGGCACCTTCACCGCAACGATGTGCCGGTCCCAGTGCGGGAGGTTCTTGGGATCGCTCGTCACCTCCCAGACCAGCTCGGGCGGTGCGTCCACCTCGATGGAGTACTCGGCGGAAGTCACGCGCCCTTCGCGCTCCCGCTGCTCCAGCCCTTCCACCAGACCGTGCGCCGGGGCGTGATGCGCACGAGGGCGTCGGCGTCGGGCGCGAGGCCCCGCGCGATCGACCGGAGCGTCTTCGCGCCCGAGCCCACCTCGCCGTCGACGAAGAAAGACGCCTCGCCCTGCACCATCGCTCCGACCATGTCTCGCGCGCGCCAGACGGATGCCCGGTCGACCATCAGCGCCGCCGGGACGTCCGGCCCGGCGCCCGCGATCGCGAGCGTCTGCGCCGGGAGCGCAACGAAGAGCTCGTGCTCGTCCGCGCGCCAATGCACCGGCACCGTGACGAGGCCGCGTTCCCCCTGGATCGCCAGCACGCCGTCGCCCACGCGGCCGACGCCCTCGACGACATCCTGCGGCAGGGATCCGAACGGATCGTCGGCCGTCGTGGAGCGCCGGAAGGTCGCGTGGGAGGCGGCTCGTCCGCCCCATCGACCCCTCCCCTCCTGGATGCCGTCGGCGTCCAGGAGCGCGGTCCGCTCGACGTCCACCCCGACGAACACGCGCCCCGGCGGCGTCCACGCGAGGGGCACCTGCCGCGCGTCGAACGCGTAGCCGGCGAAGAACCGCGCGTTCTTCCGGCTGAAGCCGGCCGTCGCACGCGCGATCGACGTCGCGCCGGCGACCGCGGCCGCCCACGTGCGTGTGTCGAGGGCGTCGTAGGTCTTGACGGTTCCGGTGAACGTGACGGCGAGGTCGCCGGAGCGGACCACGCCGGCGACCGACGGATCCAGGCGCCACGCGCGAGCCTTGACCGAACGCCGCGAGGTCGTGAGCCAGATGCGCCCACCGCTGTAGGCGAACACGAGCGGCGTGCAGTGCGGGCCGCGCGGTGTGGACGCGGCGACCGCACAGAAGCGCCCGTCCTCGAGCACCGACTGCACCGCGGTCGACAGGAAGCTCACGCCAGCGCCTGCTTGTACGCGAGCTTGGGCGGGGACACGAGCAGCGACAGGATGAGCGCGGTCCGCACGGGCTCGTCGGCTGCCTCCTGATACGCCTCCTCCACGTGACGTGCGAACGGCCCCCAGTGCGCGGCGATCGCGACGAAGATCCTCGTGGCGAGGAACAGGACGATCCCCGACGCCGCCCCGACGAGCAGCGCCTTCCCGACCGGTGTCGTGCGCTGCGCCGCCGGCATCAGCAGCAACGCCGCGATCCCCATCGCGCCCAGGACGTAGGGGAGGATCTCCCACACCTTCTTGCCGTGCGTGGAGATCTGCCACCACGCCGCCATCTGCGCGACGATGCCGACGACGATCGCGATCCGGTCCATCGGCTACCCCGGCAGGAACCGCGTCTTGACGGCCGTCTCCGCCGTGAACGCGGTCACGACGGCGAGGTAGTAGAAGCCGGTCGCGGACTGAACGGCCGAGGCGCGCTCGCCGCGGAGCGCCGCCTTCGCGAGCGCCGCGATCAGCAAGGTCGTCGCCGACATGCCGATCGCGATCCACGGCGCCAGCGCGCCGGCGGTGAGCAGCGGGTTGAACTCCTGCGACGCGCTCGTACCCGAGAACCCGCCGGTCACGATCGCGACGATCTCGAGCCCGGTCGCGATCAGCAGTGTCACCGTGGCCCGCTCGATCGGCCGGCGCGACAGCTTCCGGTCGGTCAGGTACCAGTGACCGAGGAACAAGCAGTGGTACGCCGAACCGACGAACGCGGCCCCCACCAGCAGCTGGAACGCCGAGACCGGGTACGGCTGCCGGCCGGTCGCGGCCATCGCCGCGAGCAGACCGAGCAGGACCGGCAGGGAGAGCAGGCCGAGCACCCGCCCGGCGGCTTGTCGCCGTGCGAGCAGCAGGACGGCCGAGAGGCTCACCGCGATCGCGGCGCCGAGCGAGAGCCGCACGGACCATGCGCCCGCGGCGTCGCCGGGGATCGCGCCGGCGCGGGCGGCGAGCCAGATGGGCCATGCGAAGAGCAGGGCCGCGATCACGCTCCAGATCTGGAAGTAGGAGCGCTTCGTCTCCCGCCACAGGGGGGAGAGCCACGTGAGCGCCGCGGCGCCGGCGAGGGTCTCGGCCAGCACGATCGCCAGCACCCCGGCGAACCCGGTCACGCGCCGCTCCCCGTCATCGGCCTCAGCCTAGCCGCCCGGCGCGCACCCGACGCTCTGCGGGACCCCAGCTACCCTGTGCCGCATGGATGACTGGCGTTCCTACGACGACGTGGCCGTGATCTACGAGCGGGTCCACGCCCCGCGCTTCGCCGACCCCGCCCGCGACCTGCTCGCGCTCGCCGACGTGACCGCGGGCCAGCGGGTCCTCGACGTCGGCACCGGCACCGGCGTGGCCGCCGCCGAAGCCGTCGCGCTGGGCGCCGACGCGACCGGCGTCGACGCCTCGATCGGGATGCTCGAGGTCGGCCACGCCGCCCACCCGGCCCTGCGCCTTGCCGCCGCGGAGGTGATCGACCTGCCGTTCGGGCCGGGGACGTTCGATGCCGTCGTCGGGAACTTCGTCCTGGCCCACTTCACGAAGGTGGACACGGCCCTGTTCGACCTGGTCCGCGTGACGAAGCCTGGCGGCCGGCTC
>Ga0335082_10002746_pt1 | contig 19010 bp, 13 predicted proteins | sample Lox_Sample_41_FD_206718 | JGI IMG/M metagenome (GOLD analysis project Ga0335082, IMG submission 206718) | Soil microbial communities from Loxahatchee National Wildlife Refuge, Florida, United States - Lox_Sample_4.1 | ecosystem: Environmental > Terrestrial > Soil > Wetlands | place: USA...
ATCTCGTGCGTGCGAGAGGCGAACCTCGCGACGAAAGCGGTCCGCACGGTCGCCGGCGGAGATCTCTTCACGTTCGGGGACGAGGACGGCGTGGGCGACGCCGTGCGCCTCCAGCACCCGATGGGCATCGCCCGGTCGGGCGAGCGCCTGCTCGTCGCCGACACCTTCAACCACAGGATCAAGGAGGTCGAGCCCTCGCCCGGCCGTGTCCGCTCGCTCTACGGCAACGGCGAGCCGCTCCACGCCGAGCTGGCCGTCGCCAACTTCTGGCCGGCTTTGCCGTCCACCGCCGACCGCCGCAAGTCGCTCTTCTTCGAGCCGGAGGGGCTCTGGACCGAGGGCGGCCGGCTCTTCGTGGCCGACACGAACAACAACCGCATCGTCGTCATCGAGCTCACGACCGGCGCCGCCTCCATCCTGGCCGGGGGCTGAGGGCGTTAACGCGGCTGACGACGGAGAGGGTTATCGCCTACGCGGCGACGACGGATTGACCGTACCTGACGAGACGTCGATAGATCCGATGCCGACTTCCCCGCGGGACGCCGACAATCACCGAGGCCTCACCGAAGGTGAACCCCAGCCGGACTAACGACAAGACCCTCTTGTCTTTGCCGGAAAGGCGCCGGTTCAGTTCTTTCAAGACCCGCCTGGCTTCGAGGCTGCGATCGCGGTCTATGGGCGCGCGCCCTTGCATCAGCAACTCTTGCCAGCGCTGCTCTCTGCGACGCCTCCGAAAGCTCTCTCGCCAATGCCGGCGAACGAAATTTCGCGTGACAGCCTCGAGCCAGGGCGAGCGCAGCCTGTGAGGATCCAGAGCCCGCGAGCCCAGCAGCCAGATCCAGACCTCCTGAGTGACATCCTCCGCATCCGCTCGCCGCATACCGAGAGAGGCGCAGGACTTGAGCATCCGGCGATGAGCTTCCTCTGTCAGCGCGTCTGAGCAGTCGAACACCGGTCGAAGCCTGCTGCGAAACCACGCGCTCGTGCATGAGCCACCTGCATTAGCGGCGGAGACCCGACTTCGTCTTCTCCAGAGGCCGAGTCATTGGCTCCGTCGGCGGCGATTACCTGTGGGTGCTCGAATCGGGAATTGCTTCAGCGCAGGAGGAAGCCATGAAAACGGCCTCGTCGACTCGCGGATGGAGGGCAAAGAGCTCCTCATCCCTTATGCTACTTGCGGTGGCTCTGGTGTTCTTCTCGTTTGCCGGGCAGGGGCGGGCCCAGAATCAGCCGCTTCTCGTTGACAAGAATCCAACGCCGGATCGGCCGGCCGGAAGCCTTGTCCCGCCGTTCGCAGCGATCATCAGCACCGCACCCGCGGCGGCCGGCTTTGTCCAGGTTGCCGACTACCCGGCGAGAACCCTGTATTCGGGTCCGGCGGCAGCGCTGTCCGGACTCGTGAAGCGTCTGGCTTCCGAGGGCTATCACGCCGCCGTTGCCTCGGAGCTGAACGACGTCTTCTTCCGTGACCACCGAATCGATCCGGACACCGGCATCGCGACGCCGGCATTCCCGCCTTCTACATCGCAACCGGCAAACTCCGAGGGTCTCTACCTCCTGGTCCTCCGCGGCTACCTGACGGCAGAGTGGCTCGAGGATCTCGGAGCTAAGAGCGTTCGTCTCGTCGAGGCTTTGCCGCCCGCCTCCTTCGTGGCGCGAGGTCCCCGCGCAACTCTGGACGGGCTGACCGCTACGACGGCTTATGTTCGGGGTGCATTCCCGATCACTCCTCCGATGAAGGCGGCCGGAACGGCATCCACGGCCTCGCCCTTTCGTCCCGTCCTCGTACAGGCCGTCGAAGAGTCCACGGCCGACGACATCAAGCCGTTCCTCGACTCCGTCTCGAACACGCCAGTGTTGCTCTCGAACAGGCTGAAGAACGGCCAGACCACGTACTCCGCTTCACTCAGCGACGTGGATATCGGGACACTGTCCGCTTTCGAGAACGTCTACCTGATCGCCGATGTTCCACCCTCAGAGCCCTCAAGCGAGCGTCAGGGCCTCATCGCTCTACGACCAGCCTCCGGCGCCCTGACCTTGCCGGATCAGAATTACATCAACACGAGCTATTGGGAAGGCGGCCTCAATACCAAAGGGATTTACGACTTCAACAACACAAAGATCGCCATGATCGACACAGGCTTCGACAACGGCACCAACACACATCCAGACTTTCAGTTCAACGGCTCGCCCTCGGTAACGGCGCTCCTCAGCGAAGTTGGTGGCGATACGTCCGACAGCCGAGACGGTCACGGTACGATGACCGCCTCGATCGTCACGGCCTTCAACTACTGGGGCGACGGTCGCCATGACCCTGGCTACTACCGCTACGGCTTTGGCTTGGCCCCAGGCGTGAAACTGATCTCAGACAAGTTCTTCGCCTGCAATCCTGTCAATCCGTCACTGGCGACGGCTTTAACTAACGTTGGGGCGTATAGCCCAAATGTAGTCAACATGAGCTGGAACGACTGCGCCGGGTCCTGTGGTTACGACCCGAGCTCGCTTGTAGTTGACCAGCGGATCCGATCGTCGGTCTTTCTCTTCACTCTCTCTGCGGGGAACAACGTAAACGATGGCTGCAACCCACAGAATCCAGTCTGCACGCACGTGCGCGGACCTGCGACGGCAAAGAACGGCATCGCCGTCGGTGCCTCCGAAAACTTCACGTATCTGTACACCAACAACCAGGGTCCAATCCTCGAATGCGCCTGGAACAATCAGCCTGCGGTTCGGGATGCCCGCCACATCCCCTCCTTTTCCCAGTCGCGAGATTCTGCAAGCAGCATCGTCAAGCCTGACCTTGTTGCGCCTGGAACGCGTGTCACCGGCCCGGTTACGAGAGCTGCAAAGTGCGTGTCGGTCTTTTGCAACGAGAGGGTTGATACAATTGGTGGCGTCACCTACGGAATGTCTATAGGCACGAGCTTTTCAGCACCGGCGGTCGCCGGCGCGGCTGCTGCTGTGAGGAAGTGGTACTACAACCTGACCGGCACGCTGAACCCTTCACCGGCGCTCACGAAGGCGATCCTGATCAATGGCGCCTACGATGTCGGAGGCGCGCCCTCGAGTCCGCCGTGCCCCGCGTCAGCCGTCCGAGATCAGAACTTCAACCAGATCCAGTGCGTCGGACACGTTCCAGATCCCTACCAGGGTTGGGGCGAGCTGAATCTGTCCAGACTACTCGGCCCGAGTAGCGACTATTTCTTTAGCGATCAGAGCCAGCACCTTATCTTGACGCAGGCCGCGCCGTATTGGGAGAAATTCCTGACGGTGAATGATGGATCACGACCGATCAGGATAACCCTCGTCTACAGCGACGCCGCCGGTAACGGAGGTAGCCTCAGGCCATACGCCGTCAAGAACAAGCTCTACCTCGGCGCTTATCAGGCTGCCTGCTTCCCCTGCTGGGGCGGCAATAACTTCAGCTCCACTACCGGCCTAAGCGTTGAGAACAGCCTGATTCACGACGGCGTGAACAATGTCCAGCAGATCTTCATCCCTTCCGGTTACTACCCCACCGGGGCGTCCTTCCGAATCTATGTCACGGCAGACAGCCTCGTAGAGGATGCTGTCACAGGAGGCTCCACGCCCCAGCAAGACTTCGCGATCTTCGTGGAGAACGCACGGCAATGACCTGGCCAAAGCCTACTCGTGGATTCCTCTCCACGGCACTGATACTTCCGTTTCTGTTGCTGCCCAGCGCTACAGCGACGTGGGCAGGGGTCGGCCTCTGGACTACGGGAGGACCGCAAAGCGGCGAACCGGCAACTCCCGGCGTCGACCCCCGGGCTGGGGGAACAGTTTATGCGGTGGTCTTCGACCCTCATACGAGTAAGTCGAGCCTCTTTCGAACGGTTGACGCTGGTGCGACGTGGACCGTGAGCGGATTGACGGACCCGGAGGTGTCGACGGTGGCCGTAGCATCTGACGGCCTCGTCTTTGCGGGAACTTCATCCGGCGACGAGTCCGTCTACAGGAGTAGCGACGGCGGGGGGACGTGGACCCAGCTCGCGGCGGGCGCTGGGGGCAACCAGACGACAATCATAAAGACGGATCTACTGAGTCCCTCCGTTCTCTATCGAGCCCTCGGCGCACCGTCGTCGCCAGGCGGTTTCCGCTCGGGCCAATTGCTTCGCAGCATGGACTCCGGAAACACCTGGACAGACGTGTCAGCAAACTTCATTTGTCCCCGGGCGCTAGCACTCGATCCAACCCGTTCTGGCATCTTATACGTCTCCGACGGCGCAGCCTCGGGCATTTTTCGCAGCGTTGACTTCGGAAGCACCTGGTCCCTGGTGGGGAGCGGACTCGTGGCTCCAGTAATGGCCGTTGCGGCCGATCCGAAGCTCGGCTCGAACCTCTATGCTGCGAGTTCGACTCAGATCTTCAGGAGCACTAACGCTGGTGCGTCTTTCGTGCCGGCCGGTACAGCCTTTGCGTCTGCGATATCCGACATCGTGGTCGATCCCGTTCGAGGCGGGACACTTTACGTGGCTACAGCCTCGAGCGGCGTCTTTGTAAGTCCCGACGAGGGAGCGACTTGGTCGGCCTTCAACAATGGATTGACGGACCTCGGCATTTATGGCTTAGCGATGGACCGAGCGGGCACCTTTCTGCACGCCGGCACTGGAAGCGGAGTCTTCGACTACCAACTCGGCGGCGCCGCGTGCGTTCCCGACGTGACGACAGCGTGTCTCCAGCAGGGCCGATTCCGCGTCAGCGTCGGCTGGAGCGCTCCTTCCGCACAGAGCGGGCTGGGGCAGCGACTCGACATCACCGGAAACAGCACCGGCTTCTGGTTCTTCGACCCGACGAATGTCGAGCTGGTCGTGAAGGTCATCGACGGTCGCCCGGTCAACGGGAGCTGGTGGGTCTTCTACGGCGCGCTGTCGAACGTCGAGTACACGATCACCGTGACCGACACGGAGACCGGCGCGACGAGGACGTACTTCAATCCCCAAGGCCTGCTCGCTTCCTTCGCGGACACCTCGGCCTTCGGCCCTTGACGCGCTGCGGCTGATCCGGCGGTCGCCATTCCCGGTTGCTCCGCGGCGGGAATCGAGGGGACAATGTCCGGACCATGACCGGCCCTGCGTTGCTGCCGGAGGGGCGCAACTACCCGCAGCTCTTCGTGGCGCTCGAGGACGCGATCGAGACATTGCTGTCGGGCGAGGCCGGCAGCGAGCTCATCGTGGCCTCGTTCGAGAGCGTGGCCGAGGGCTTCGGGGCCGAGAAGGCGATCGCGCTCGCGGTGGCGAAGGACGGCTCGATGCTCGCCCTCGCGTCCCGCGGCCTCTCCCCTGAGGACATCGCGGCCTGCGAGGCGGGCCAGTCGGTGGCCGGCGTCAGCTCCTCGAAGATCCGCGAGAGCCTCGAGCGCAAGGCGCCGATCCTCGTCCAGGATCCGCGTCACCTCGCCGCGGGCAGCCAGACGCGCACTCTGGAAGGGCAGCCGTTCTCGATCCTCTGCGCGCCGATCCTGGACCCCGGGCGCACCCGCGTGCTCGCCGTTTTCTACGCCCAGAATTCCGGCTTCGAGAATGCCTTCGGCGAGCTCGACCTCTCTTTCGTCTCCGTCTGGGCAAACGTCATGGGCCGCATCCTCGCCGCCGCCAGCCGCCTGACGCGCTAGCTGCCCGCCTGGCTGTCGAGGTGCCGGGCCGGGGCGAGCCGGCGCGAGTCGGTCGTGATCGTGCCGGGGCTGACGACGTCCCCGGCCGCGCGCGCCGCCGCGAGGACCGTTGGGCCCCGCTCCTGCCACCACGCGAGCGCCATCGCCTCGGTCCAGGGCGCGACGCCCGGGGACGAGGAGAGCCGCCGCGCCACGTCGCGCGCGGTCGCGGGACGCTTCTCCGGGGAAAACGCCAGGCACTCGAAGATCAGCTCCTCGAGCTCCCGCGGAACCGAGAGACCCGCCCGGCCGGAGAGCGGCGGCGGCGGGCCTCGCCGCTGGCGCGCGTAGATCTCGATGGCCGTCGAGCCGACGAAAGGCATCTCGCCCGAAAGCAGGAAGTAGGCCACGCAGCCGACGGCGTAGATGTCCAGGCGAGCGTCCACGGCCCCGGGGTTCGTCACCCCCTCGGGCGCCAGGAAGAGGGGCGTGCCCAGGAGCGAACCGTCCTGGGACACGGCCGCCGGGGCCGAGGCCGCCTGGGCGGCTCCGGAAGGCGCGGAGAGCGGAGCGGCTCCCAGGTCCTTGACGAGGCCGAAGTCGAGGACCTTCACGAAGTCCGGGATCCCGCCCACGACGGCCACCATCAGGTTGGCGGGCTTGACGTCGCGGTGGATGAGACCCGCGGCGTGGGCCTCGGAGAGCGCGCCGCAGACCTGGCCGAGCAGGTGCACGACGCGGCCGGGCGGCAGCGCTCCCTCGATCGACACGAGCTGGTGGAGGTTGAAGCCCCGGATGAGCTCCATGGCGTAATAGAAGACGCCCTTGTCGGTTCGTCCGTAGTCGTAGATGGCGATCGTGCTCGGGTGGGTGAGCGAGGCCGTCAGCTGCACTTCCCGCTCGAACCGCGCCAGGGCCCGCTCGCCGGCGATGCCGGGAGCCAGGAGCTTGATCGCGGTGGGGCGGCGCAGCAGGGCGTGGCGGGCCTCGTAGACGACGCCCATGGCTCCGCCGCCGAGCCTCCCCACCAGGGTGTACGGTCCGACCCGCTCGACCTGCCGGCGCAACCTCGCCACGGCCCGCAGCGAGGTGACGGCGCCCAGGGCGGCGGCCACCAGCAGGCAGCCCACCAGCGCGGCCGACGCGCCGCGGGCGGCCGAGGCGAGCGGGTTGGCCGTCGAGGCCACGCGCAGCTCCCAGTGGCGGCCGGCCAGAGGCAGGTTCATGTTGTGCACCGTCTTTGCTCCGGCCACGGCGAGCGGCACCCAGGCCCCCGGCTCGCTTTCGAAGAGCAGGTCCGGCTCGCCGCTCTTCTCCGTGCGGTCCCAGAGCGCGTATTGCAGGCCCTCGGTCGAAGCCGTCGTGATCGCCGCCTCGACCAGGGGCCGGACGCGGAAGACGGCGAGAAGGAAGCCGCGCAGGTCGGTGCGCCGTTCCTCGGGCGAAGCCGGGGGCTCGAGCGACCGGAACACGGGCTGGTAGACCGCGACGGAATAGATCTCCCCGCCCGGAGTGGCCTTGTCCTCGAGCAGCGAAAACCGCCGCGAGGCGGCCGCCTGGCCCGTGGAGCGGGCGCTCTCCGCGACGGCCCAGCGCGACGCGTTCGCTCTGATGTCGAAGCCGAGGGCTCCGAGATTGGGCGGCTCCATGTAATGGATCGGGGCGTACTCGGCCCGCGGGCCCATCGCCACAGGGCGCTCGCGCTCGTCGGTCGTCCAGAAGTGATAACCCGGGAGTCCGGCCGCCCGGGCCTCCGCCTCGAAGGCCGGCCGCTGCGAAGCCGGGACGATCGGGACCCATTCGAGCGCGTACACCGAGCGTTTGTAGTTCAAGAGCAGAGGCTGCACGAAGGACCGGAACTTCGCTCGGGTCACTTCGGGTTCCGCCAGATAGAAGCTGTGCAGGGCGGCCAGGGCCTCGAACGGCCGGTTGACGCCGGCCGATATCGCGTCGCGCAGCCGGCCCGAGCGTTCGCCCACGTCGATCTCCTGGAGGGCCCGGTCCCGCGTCGCCAGCAGCACGCCGCCGGCGATCGCCAGCCCGACGCCCAGCGCCGCGATCGCGAGATCGCGCTTTCGCAGGGCGTCGCGCCATGCGGCCAGGCCGCGCCGCACGCTTCCCGTCAGCCGCGTGCGCGCGGCGGAGGTCCTGGCGGCTCTCGATGACTCGGGGCTTTCCCCCGGCTGGGGCATGGGGGCAGATTATTGCCCGGCAAGGCTCTCCCGCGCCCGGGCGGCCGCCACGCAGACGGCGCCGACGCCCAGGTAGGCGAGGCTCGCGGTCGTCGGGCCCGTCGGGGCGAAGGTCCCGGCGAAATCGGCGAAGGGAGCTCCGTTGACCGCGACGTACCAGAGGGCGAGGAACGCTCCCGAGAAGAGCTTGCCGCCCCTCGTCAGGGTGCCCAGACCGGCGGAAGCCCCCGCCACGAAGAGCAGGCCCGCCACGAACGCGGCCCCGCGCGCCGGGCCGTCCGCACAGGCCCGGACCACCGAGGGAGCCGCGACGGCCAGGACGAAGAACGCGACCGAGGCCGCCTTCCAGAGGGCGGGCGAGCGTGGCACGCCCGGCTGCGAGAAGACGAGACCCTGCGTGCCCGAGAGCATCTCGTGGGCGGCGACCTCGGAAATCGCCGGTACGAGCAGGGCGAAGAACACGGCCGTGGCGCCCCGGGCCGCCTCGCCCGGCAGCGCGGCCGAGAGGACCGAAGAGAGAACGAGCGGCCACTTGAGCCACGACGCCCCGCTCCAGATGAGCCGGGCCTCGGCGGCGATCGCGCGCATCGCCCCGGGGCGGGCATTGACCGGCGTCAGCGAGACGGTGCGCGGCGCCTCCTCGGGAGCAGCGACCGGCGCTTCCCTGCGGCCAAGACGCGCGGCCAGGCGCGCGGCAAAACTCGGCCTGGCCCGCCCGGGCCTCCTTCGGGCCGGATCGAACCGGTCGAAGAGAAGCACGGCGGCCGACAGGGGCAGGAGCGCCCAGAGCAGGTTGGCCAGGCGCATGAACACGACCGCCGGCCCGAAGGGCGCCGGTTTCCAGGGCACGCGCTCGGCCGGCTGGTCTCGAACCACGTAGCCGCTCGCCATTCCCTTCGCGTCCGGCACGGACGCGCGGACCAGCCACTGGTGGGTCGCGAGCCCCGCCGGATCGAAGACGGGCAGACCTTCCGGTTTGCCTTCCTTGTCTCCGCCCGAAAGGTGCATCGGGAACGCCGCCAGAAGAAAGAGGAATGCGAAAAACCAGACCACCAGGCCGCCGCGGCCGGAGAGGCCGGGGGCGGTATCGAAGAAGAGCGCGGCCGCGGCCACGAAGGCCGCACCGGGCACGACGAGCAGGAGCGTCGGCACGAAGTAGCCCGAAAGAGAGAATGGCCCCACGCCGAAGCGGATGAACGCCACGATCCCGGCGGCCTCGGCGAGCAGGACGACCACGAGAAGATAGGCAAAGTGCGAGACGAACTTGCCCGCGAGATACGCCGTCTTCGAGAGCGGCGTGGCGGCCAGGATCGCGCCGACGCCCCGCTCCCGGTCGCGGCGGACCGAGCCGGCCACGAAGTAGAAGCCGACGAGGCCGCCGAACGCGCAGCCCAAAATCGAGATCGAGACGCCGATGGCCTGGGCCGTGTACTCCGGCGACTGGACACGACCGTCCCCCAGCGTCCAGGACAGCGACGTGGCGCGGCCGGACGGATCCGGAACCCAGAGGATCGCCGCGGCGAAAAAGCCGAGCACGGCCGCCAGGGTCGCCGGCGCGCGCAGGCGCATCCGGACCTCGGTTCCCGTCTGGGCGGCGATCGCCGCCGACAGCGAGGTCACGCCGCCGGCCTCTCGGCCGTCAGGTTCGTCAGCAGGTAGGCGTCTTCGAGGGAAGGCTCGACGGGCCGAGCGCCCGGCAGCCTGGCTGCGTCGCCGACGAAGCGGACGTGCACGCCGTCGGCGCGCCGCACGAGGCTCGAGACGTGAACCGTGGTCTGGGCGCGCGAGAGCTCGGAGGACGGTACAACGGCCGAGAAGACTTTGCCCGTGGCGCGGGAAAGAAGCTCTTCCGGCGAGGCGTCGGCCACGAGCCGGCCGGCCCGCATCACGGCGATCCGCGTCGCTACGGCCTCGACGTCCGACACGATGTGCGTCGAGAGGACCACGACGCGCCCGTGGGCGATCTCGGCGAGCAGGTTGCGGAAGCGCACGCGCTCCTCCGGATCCAGACCCACCGTCGGCTCGTCCACGACGACGAGCTTCGGGTCGCCCAAGAGCGCCTGGGCGATCCCGACGCGCTGCCGCATGCCGCCCGAGAACCCGCCGAGGCGCCGGTCCGCTGCCCCGTGGAGGTTGACGAGCTCGAGCATCTCCTGGACGCGCGTCGTGAGCTCCCTGCCGCCGAGGCCCTTCAACCGCCCGAGGTAGAGAAGGAACTCGCGCGCGGTCAGCCTCTCGTAGACGCCGAAGTCCTGGGGCAGGTAGCCGAGGACCCGCCGCAGAGGCAGGGGGTCGGCCACGGCGTCCCTTCCCTGCCAGAGAAATGTGCCGGAGGTCGGTCTGGTGACCGTCGCCAGGATCGAGAGGAGCGTCGTCTTGCCGGCCCCGTTGGGGCCGAGCAGGCCCAGGACACCCTCCCCCGCCTCGAGCGTCATGTCGGCCAGGCCGACCGTGCCTCCCCGGTAGCGCTTCCCGAGGCCTCGAATGCTCAGCATGCCGCCCTCCATGCCGGTCTGCTACGAATTCCGGGCGCAACGTGTTCTGGCGCTTGAGGATCGAACATTCGGGCGGTATTTGCGTAAAAGAGGTTGCCGGCGGGTGCCGCCGGTCCCAAATGACCGAGGAACAGAAGGATTCGCGCCCCCCGGGGGCCCTGCGAAGAACGATGAGGTTTTTCATGAAGAAGAAGCGCTGGCTCTGGGTGATGATCGTGGTCCTGGCTGCCGGAGCGGCCGTCGTGGCCGCCAGAGGGCGCGACAAGGGCGACGCCAAGCCGGCCCCGAGCCCCTTCCGCCTGGGCAAGGTCCAGGCCGAGGACCTCCAGGTGTCCGTCCGCGAGGTCGGCGTGGTCGACCCGGTCACCAAGGTGGACGTCAAGTCGGCCGTCTCGGGCCAGGTCGTGTCCCTGAAGGTCCGGGAGGGAGCCGTCGTCAAGCAGGGCGACCTGCTGGCAGAGATCGAGCCCGACGTCAACCAGGCGCAGACCCTCTCGGACGTCCAGGCGAGCTTGACGCAGGCCGAGCTGAAGCTCACGGACGCCGATCGCCAGTACCAGGCCCAGAAGTCGCTCTTCGAGAACGGCCTGCTCGGCCAGGACGCCTTCAAGGCCGCCCAGAACCAGCGCGACCAGGCGGCGGATGCCTTGAAGTCGGCCCGGATGCGCTACCAGATCGTCGAGGACCGCGGCATCCCGATCTCCGGCAACGCCGCGTCGCAGAAGGCCCATGTGACCTCGCCCATGTCGGGCATCGTGATCAAGAAGGGCGTCGAGCTCGGCGAGACCGTCATGTCCGGCGTCTCCTCCTTCAATGCGGGCACCGTGCTCTTCACCGTCGCGGACCTGAAGTCCCTGATCGTCCGCGTGAACCTGAACGAGGTGGACATCGCCAAGGTCCGCGTCGGACAGCCGGTGCGGATCACGCTCGACGCCTATCCCCAGAAGGTCTTCAGCGGGACGGTCACCTTCGTGGCTCCCTCGGCGGACCTCGTGGACAAGATCAAAGTCTTCAAGGTCGAGGTCACGCCATCTGAGCTCTCCGAGGCTTTCCACACCGGCATGAGCGCCAACGTCGAGATTCTGGGCGAAAAGCGCGACAAGGCCGTTTCGATCCCGCTGGAGGCGCTGCAGCGCAAGGACGGGGAGACGGTGGCCTACCGCCTGAAGAAGGACCTGAAGCCGCAGCAGATCGCGGCCGCGCGCGAAGGCCTCTCCGGACGCGCCAAGTTCCTCTGGCTGTCGGACCACTGGAAGGAGTACTTCGACGTCGTGCCCGTCAAGGCGGGCGTCGCGACGCTCGAGCGGGTCGAGATCCTCGCGGGCCTCCAATCCGGCCAGGAAGTCGCCCTCGAGGACCCGACGAAGAAGAAGGTCGAGAAGGACGACGACAACTAGCCCTCATGAACATCATCGAGACTCAGGCGCTGACCAAGGTCTTCGGCAACAACGGCACGGCGGTCCACGCCCTGCGCGGCATCGACATGGCCGTGGCCCGCGGCGAGTTCGTCGCCTTGATCGGGCCGTCCGGCTCCGGCAAGTCGACGCTCATGGCCATCCTGGGCTGCCTCGACTCGCCCACGGCGGGCCGCTACATCCTGGATGGCCATTCGGTCGAAGGACTCTCCGGCTCCGCTCTCGCGCAGATCCGCAACGAGAAGATCGGCTTCGTCTTTCAGAACTACAACCTCCTGCCCAAGGCGTCCATCGCGCGCAACGTCGAGCTGCCGCTGCTCTACGCGGGCGTCTCGCGCAAAAAGCGCCGTCAGCGGGCTCTCGAGCTTCTGGAGCGCGTCGGCATTCCCGAGAAAGCCAACACGCTGCCGGGCCTGCTCTCCGGAGGCCAGAGGCAGCGCGTGGCGATCGCGAGGGCGCTGGCCAACAACCCGGCCGTCCTGCTGGCCGACGAGCCGACCGGCGCTCTGGATTCGAAGACCGGAGCCGAAGTGCTCGACCTCTTCAAGGAGTTGCACAAGAACGGCAACACCGTGATCCTGGTGACCCACGACACGCACATCGCCTCGATGGCGCAGCGGCAGGTGGAGCTCTACGACGGCCTGATCCGCCAGGCCGAGGCGGCGTAAGAAGCCTTCCATGACCGGGGCCTTCCGCGAGCGCACCCTGGCCGCCTGGGTGGAGATCCGCGAAAACCTGGGCCGTTCCATCCTCCAGAGCCTGGGGGTGATGCTCGGAGTCGCGTCGGTGCTCGGGGGCTTCTCGATCTCCGACAGCCAGCGCCGCCACTCCGACGAGGCCTGGGCCAAGCGCGGCGGCTTCGACAAGCTGAACGTCCAGCCGTCGGAGGCGATCAAGGACGGCACGACGCCGACGGCTCTGCAGAACGCGAACCTGGGACTCCGGCGCGCCGACGCGTCCGACGGCGAGCAGCTGGGCGCGACGGTCGTCCAGGCCGTGAGCGTCGAGAAGTTCGCGCGCCTTCGGGTGCGCTCGCCCTACGCCGACTCGGAGCGGCAGATCACGGGCATCGCCGCGGACTACCTGCAGTTGAACGGCTACGAGATCGAGCGAGGCCGCGTTTTCTCCTCCGAGGACATCGCCAAGGCGGCGTCCGTCTGCATCCTCGGAGCGGAGGCCGTGAGTGTCTTCTTCCCGACCGGCGACGCCGTGGGCCAGGTCATGCGGGTCGGCGATGTTCCTGTCACGGTGATCGGCGTCCTGAAGGAGAAGATCTTCCACTGGCGAGCAAGCGAGGGCAACGTCTTCGCCTGGCGCAACCGCGTCATCGCCCTTCCCGCCACGCTCGTCGCACGCCGCATGCAGGGCGACGCCTACCACCGCGTGGACCGCGTGGTCTTCAAGATCCCCGACATCAACGTGATGCAGAACTTCACGAAGGGGCTGACGTCCTCGCTGAAGACATCGCATCGCCTGCAGGAGGATTTCCGCATCGACGACATTGCGGCCCGCGTGCGCAAGCGCCAGAGCCAGGGCCAGGTCTACAACATGATCTTCATGCTGGCCGGAATCGTGTCCTTGATCGGCGGCGGTATGGTCAACGTCAACATCCAGCTCGCGACCCTGAAGGAGCGCGTCCGCGAAGTCGGCGTCAAGATGGCGATCGGCGCCTCCGGCCGCGAGGTGTTCAAGGAGTTCATGACCGAGGCGATGCTCCTTTCCGGCCTCGGCGCTGTCGTCGGTTTCCTGGTCGGCGTCGCGTTCTCGAAGATCATCACGACCGTCCTCGAGATCCCGCTCTTCATGAACCCGAAGAGCTTCGTCTGGGCGTTCCTGCTCGCCGGCCTCTTCGGCTTCGTCTTCGCCCTCTATCCGGCCTTCAAGGCCAGCCGCCAGTCGCCGATGGAAGCGCTGCGCTATGAGTAGCGTCGCCATTCCGACCGACGCCGTGCGGGCGCCGGAGCGCCGCCGCGGGCTGTCGCTCGGCAGCCGTCTCTGGCTCATGATCGAGGTCGTCCGCGGAGGGCTCCTCGAGCTCTGGGCCCACAAGCTGCGCTCGTTCCTGACGCTCACCCTGCTGATGCTCGGCGTGTTCGTGCTCGTCGTGATGACGTCCGTCCTGGATGGCGTGATGGACAAGGTCACGACCGGCTTTGCCGGGATGAGCTGGGACGGGACCGCGGTCGTCGTGCCGAAAATCGCCGAGACCTCCGAGCAGCAGAAGCGCTTCGCGATGTCGCCGGGCCTCCGGTACGAGGACCTCCCGCGCGTCACGGCGGACTACCCGAAGGTCCTGGCCTTTCTCCCCCGCGCCACGCGGCGCTCCAACGTGCGCACCACCGGAGGCAACGAGCGCATGTTCGTGACGGGGGTGACGCCCCAGTACGGCGTGCTCATGAACCGCCCCATCGCGTCCGGGCGCGGGCTGACGGACGACGACGAGAAGAGGCGCTCGACGGTGGCCATCGTGGGAGCCACGCTCGGCTCCAAGCTCTTCGGCGGCGCCGATCCCGTCGGCCGCGACGTCGTCGTCGAGGGCATCCCGTTCCGTATCGTGGGCCTCCAGGACAAGCTGCAGATCTTCTCGGACGAGATCTGGTACGACGCCAACGGCATCCAGATCCCCCTCTCGACCTACATGGCCCGGATGGACCCGGACCACAAGCTGACCCAGATCGCCGTCAAGCTCGAGCGGCGCCGGGACCTGACCGAGGTCTCCTCGATGGTCCTGGGGCGCGTCAAGCAGGCCCACCACGGCATCGAGGACGTCGAGATCAAGGACCTGGAGGAGATCTCGGCCCGCTGGTACAACCAGTTCCTGCGGGAGATGCGCGGCTGGCGCATCGTGCTCGACAGCCTCGCGGCCACGGTGCTCCTGGTCGGGGGCGTCGGGGTCCTGTCGGTGATGCTCATCTCCTTCTCGGACCGACGCTTCGAGATCGGCCTGCGCAAGGCGATGGGAGCTTCCGACGGGGAGATCCTCGTTCAGTTCCTGCTCGAGGCCTGCGTCCTCGCCGCTCTGGGCTCCGCCATCGGCACGATCGCGGGCACGATCCTCTGCCGGGTCCTTTCCCCGATGTTCCCGTGGGGCCTCGTCGTCAACCCGATGGGGCTGCTGGTCGCCTGGCTCGTGGCCCTGTCGCTGGCCGTGGTCTTCGGCCTCTACCCCGCCATCCGCGCCTCGCGCCTCTCGCCTATGGAAGCGATGAGATAGAAAAGCCGCTCCCGGTTTCGGGAGCGGCTCGTCCCTGCCGAGTCGCCTACTTTTTCGCGGGGGACTTCGCGGCCCGGGTGGCCTTGCCTTCCATGACGGCGTTCCAGGTCTTGTTGTCCTCGGACATCTCCCACTTGAAGGTGTAGGAGTCGGGCGCGAGGTCGGTCATGGTGTAGCGGCCGTAGATTGTCTTGCCGCCCATCTTGTCTTCGCTCGAATAGACCCAGCTCTTTCCATCAGTCGATCCGTTGCCGTGGCCCGCGTATCCCGAGTTGTCGATTCCGCTGAAAGTGTAGGCCTTGTCTTCCGCGTTGTAGCCGAGGATGCCGATGCCGTGAGTCTCGCCCATGGGACCCGTGCCCTTCGAATGGCAGACGAGGTGAAAGCCGCCCGAAAACCAGCTGCACTTGGACGTCTCCGTGAACTTGCCGCCCGGCATCATCGGGTTCGCCTTGATCTCTCCTTCCGTGGTCCAGTCGCCTGCAAAATAAGCGAGCTTCTTGACCTCCGGGCCGGGCTTGGGCGGGCCGGCTTTCTTTTCCTCGGCGGCCGTTGACAGCGCCGCGGCGAAGAACCCGCAGGTAACGAGAACGAGCAGTCGGAATGGCTTCATGACGCCCCCCTTCTCATGGCCGCAAAGTCTAACCCCGGAGAGCCGGCCCGCGCCTGCCCTACGGTCCGCCTCCCCGCGAACGCACGAAGAGGTACATGTCCGCAGGCGGAGAATGACCCGTTCGGCCCGCCTCGAGGGCGAGCTCCCGCGCCGCCGCGCCGAAGAGCATGCGCCTGCCGCTCGTCTCGAAGACGCGCACGCCTTCGAGCGCGAAGCCGGACGCCAGCAGATCGCGGACGTTCTTGCGCAGGAATCCCGGGCTGTTCGCGCTCTCGAAGAGAGAGGTCCTGACCTCGGTCATCAGGATCGCCCGCGGCGCCGACCGAACGATCTCGGCCCAGGCCTCCCGCTGCCGCCGCTCGGCCGTCTGGCCCGACAGCGTGAGCGGATAGAACTCGATGTAGCGCGTGGCGCTCAGGCGCCCGGCCAGAAACAGGACCTCCGGCTCCGACCCGTAAACGAGCACCCTTTCGTCCGCCCGGGTCGTTGCGTCGAGCCGGGCCGCGATCGACGGGGCAACATCGAAAGGGTTGGCACTGTAGAGCGCCCGAACCTTTTCCTCGGGGGAGTCCCGGAAAAAGAACCTCGCGTCGTGCGCGAGACCGGGCGCCAGCACGGCGGCCGGCAGCAGCAGCGCTGCCGACAGGGCCCGCCCGCTGCCGGACGCGCGGCCGAGCCGCGTGATCGCGCGGCTCATCGCGAGCCCCGCCGCGGCCGCGAGGGCCGGCGCCGCCTGGAGAAAATAGTGCCCGTAGAAATGGGACCCGACCGCGATGCCCGCCGCAGCCGATGCCAGGGCGCCGAGGAGAGCCCCGGCCGCCGCGCGCCGCCCCCGCCGAAAGTCGAGCATCGCGGCTGCCGCGACGAGGCCGACGGCCCACAGCGAGCCCGTCTGGGCGGCAAGAGAAGACGCCAGGGTCCTGAGCCCGGAAGAGAGCGGGACCTCCGAGGCATAGTCGAAGTTGTAGGAGAGGACCGCGTCCGTGAACGCGGGCCAGGCGCCCCGGAGCGCGAGCGCGCCCGCCAGACAGAGGCAGACGGCGGCGGCTCCCGCGGCGGCCAGGCCGAAGGCCCGTCCCGGCGACGTCGGCATGGACGGCTCCGCCGCGCGCCGCCTCGAGCGGACCAGGGCCAACACCCCGAGGAAGAGCACGTCGGTGGCGGCTACCGGCTTGATCCAGCACGCCGCGGCGGCGAGCGCGCCGGCCCCGAACCACGCGACCGCTTTCGAGGTCCGCTCGGCTTCCAGGATGCACGCCAGACAGCCGAGCAAGACCGGCAGCATGAACTGCTCTGTGTTGGCTGCCGTCGCGAGCCACGCGGGCTCGATCGTCAGCACGACAAACGTGGCCACGGCGCACGCCGCCGCGAGGGGCCCGAGCAGCCGCCGGAGGCAGCGAAAGAGCAGCACGGCCGCGATGGCCGAGGCCGCGTATCCCGTCAAATGAATGGCGACCACCGACGTCCCGAACAAGCCGACGGGCACCAGGTACGCGAGATAGACGAGGGGAGGCTTGTGGTCGAAGACGTCGCGGTATGGCGACGCGCCGGCCAGGATCCGCTGCGCAACGTAGGCGTAGGCGCCCTCGTCCCTCTCCAGGGGAATGGAAGCGCACGGCAGGCGCAGAACGACGAAGAGCACCAGGGCGACACCGACGAGCAGCCGCACGGCAGCCGCCTCGGAGGGGAACATCGGCGCTGCCGTCCGCGCCGATGCCCCGGCTTTCGGCCTCCTGGTCATATTCCGCGGGACTAGGAGAAGAGTGCCGCTCCCAGAAGCGCGATCCCGCCGGCCCCGAGCAGGAGCGACCCCAGCCACACCGGGCGGCTCTTCGTCAGGGCGGCGACGGCGCCCAACGCGATGGCGACCTGAAAGACGGCGACGGCGTGGGCGAAGCCGTGGTGATGGTGGAGAAGGTGGTCGGCCTCGGTCGACTTCGCGTCGCGCTCCTTCTCGAGCTCTTTCGCCTTCTCCTGGATCTCGGCCTGCTCCTCGGCGTACTGCTTCTGCTTCTCGGCGTACTCGGGAGGCGGCGACTGGCCGATCGCGAGCCAGGACGTGCGCGAGGCTTCCTGGACGGCCGCCTTCACGCCTTTGGCCTGATAGTAGGCCCACTGGTCCGAGGCCTCGGCCTGCAGGCGCGCGGCTTCGGTCTTCAAGACCAGCGCCTCGTTGACGGTGGCTCCGGCTCGGAGCGCCGCAATCGCGGCGAGGGCCGCCAGGAGAGCGGTCGTCAGGGCGATGCGCTTCAGGAACACGCCGCCCTCGTGCTCGACCTCCTCCTGGATGGACTCGTGCAGGCTCTCGGTCTCGACCTCGGGCCCTTCGGGCATGTCTCCCTCCGGACGCGTCACGCTAGCACTTTCTAAGATCCACGTCGCCGCACTCAGCGCGGCGGCGAAGCCTGGGACACGGAAGGTCCTGCTGAAGCCCTGAGCGCGTCGGGAAGCTGCAGAACGCGCTCCAGATCGTAGAGCGTGGCGATGAGCTCCTTCTTCTTTCCCGAACGATTCGGGTTGACCCACTCCCAGACGACGCTTCCATCCGGCGTCGCCTCGAGAGCGCGGCCGAAGTTGGACTCGATGACGACGGTGTTTCCGCCGGGAAGCCGCTGCACGCGGCCGTTGGTCTCCGACAGGAGGCCCTCGCCGGGGCGGCCGCCGAAGCTCCAGGCGATCTGCTGCGTGAAGGGATCGACCTCCAGCGCGCGCGAGGCCGCGCGCATCGTGCCCAGGTTGTCGAAGAGGATGAGGTGCCCCGTGGGCAGGAGCCGGACGCTGTGCTGCGCGCGCCACTGTCCCGTCAGAGCCCAGACGATCGTCTTCGCTTCGGGATCGAGGATCGCCAGGACATCCAGGTTGTGAAGCGAGACGAGCAGGTTGCCCTTCCGGAAGGCGGGCGACCTGTCGGACAGCGTGCCATCGAGGACCTGGAGGCTGTTGGTGTGGAAGATGTCCTTTTCCTCCAGCGGGCGCGTCAGAAACGGCGCATAGGCCGACCGCCGCAAGGCCTCCAGCAGAGAGATTCGCCGCAGCAGGCGCCCCTCGGGCGAGAGCTCCTCGGCGAAGTCCTCCCAGATCTCGCCTTCCTTCCCCAGGTCGGCGGCGGGACGCGTTTGCCTCGAGAGCACCCAGATGTTGCCGTTGTCCGCCACGGTCACCCAGTGATGCAGCCGCCGGCGGTAGGCCCAGGCGACCCGCCCCGCCGCATCGAGGCGCACGAGGCCGATCTGGTCCATGAGGGCCAGAAGTCCGCCGTCGGGCAGCAGCGTGGAAAACCGCACGAAGCGATCCCGCTCGACGTCGTCGCCCGTCAGCGCGAGACCGGGGAAGATCTTGCCGGCGTCGAACGTCCAGGTCTTGACCACGGATCCGTCCATCCCCATGAGCGTGACGACGGGAGCATGGCCGGACGAGACGAGGTTCCAGCCGTTTTGCGCCAGCGCGGGATCGTAGACGCGCACCCCGGC
>Ga0335082_10002747_pt1 | contig 19006 bp, 14 predicted proteins | sample Lox_Sample_41_FD_206718 | JGI IMG/M metagenome (GOLD analysis project Ga0335082, IMG submission 206718) | Soil microbial communities from Loxahatchee National Wildlife Refuge, Florida, United States - Lox_Sample_4.1 | ecosystem: Environmental > Terrestrial > Soil > Wetlands | place: USA...
TGGAATCTCAAACAAAACTCCGCCATCGTATTTCCCGCCTTGGTACGTGACTCCGTAGACGTTGCCGAGGGAATCCAGATACAAGGGGGCATCGTTGACCGGGAACAGGCCCATCGAGCCGTTCTCCGGAAAGCGAAACACACTTTGCGTCCACACTCCATCCGTCCCAGGTGTGAGTTTAAACACCGTGCCGCAACCGAGACCACCACAGGAATCCCGCGGTCCACCGTTTGCCGTAGTTCCATACAAGTCACCCGCCTGGTCAAACCTGAGTGCTGATTTCGGCGCTGCTCCAGCTAGAAGGTGGAAGCTGTATAGAATCCGTTCTGTCCATCCGGACTGGCCAGGGCTAAGTTCGAAGACCGTACCTGAACGATCCTCGCCACCGCCCACAGTGGTGCCGTAGAGGTTTCCCGTGGCATCAAGAATCACCCCGGCGCGACAATCCCACCCATCGCCGCCACCCCCCCGCCCCTCGAAACTGTAGAGGACATCAAAGGTCCACGCTCCTCCCGAGGGAGACAGGCGGAAAACAGTTCCTCCGTTATGTATCCCCCCACCCGACGTCGTGCCATAAAGGCTCCCGGCGGCATCAAAGACCAGGGTGGATTCAGGGACGCCTCCGTCCGTGCTGCCTCTCAAGTTGTGAAGCACATTCTCGGTCCACTGATCTCCGTTCCCAGGCACCAGTTGGAAAATGACGCCGCCTCCCAAGGTGCCGCCAAGGAAGGTATCACCGTAAACATTGCCATCGGGGCCAACGATCACCCCAGCCTGGGGATTCGTGCCGTCCGGTCCGTTGAAGCTATAAAGCACCGTCTCTGTCCAGCTTTGGCCATTGCCCGAAGGAGACAGCTTGAAAACCACGCCACAGCCCCCGCCTCCGCAGCCGAACGGATAGTTACCTCCGTAGATGGTTGTGCCGTACAGGTTCCCCGCCGCATCGAAAGCCAAATTGCCGGCGGGAAGCGCACCATCGGGCCCGCGGAAGGTGTGAATAACGTGAAACCCCGAAACCGGGGAAATCTGATAAATCGCTCCGGCGGATTGATCTGTACCGTCTCCTCCCACCGCGCCATAGGCATTACCGGCCGAATCGACAATCAAGCCGGAGGTAGGGGCATTGGGCTGCGAATGATAGTTGTGCAAGACCGAAACACTGCCCCCCCCAGGCAGCTGTTGCCGACAGCAGTATCACGAAAGCAATGATGGATCTGGAATTCACGGTGGGAAGCAGAGCTGGTGCTACGGGCATGGCAGACCTCGCAGAGAAAAACCTATTAGAGACGGGAGAAGCGCGGGAACACCGTACTTCCTTGAAATGAAACTTTACCACACTCCCGGATAGAAATGCGCTAGCGGTAGACCGGTGCTACGGGGACGACCGCAATTCCTTCACTTGGTCGCCGGTCGCGACCATCGCCACGCTGGCCATCCCGATGAACAATCCATGTTCCACCACGCCAGGCATCTCGCTGAGTTTGCGAGCCAGAGCGGGAGGGTCGGGAATCTGCCCGAAGGTGCAATCGAGGATCTGATGGCCTTCATCTGTAATGAACGGCTTGCCTCCGGACTCGCGCAACTTTACCGCCGCTCCCAGCGCGGATATCCGCATGCTCAACAGGGCGCGGGCGAACGGAATAATCTCCACGGGCAGAGGAAATTTGCCGAGTGCGGCAACTTGCTTGCTGGAATCTGCGATGATGACGAGCTGGCGTGAGGCAGAGGCGATAATTTTTTCCCGCAGCAGTGCTCCCCCGCCGCCCTTGATCAGATTCAACCGGGGATCAATCTCGTCTGCCCCATCGATGGTAACGTCAATTTGATGAAAGTCCTCCAGGGTGACGAGCGGAATTCCCACGCTGCCAGCAAGCTGCTGGGTATGCACCGAGGTCGGGATGCCGCGGATTTTCAGACCGGCGCGGACGCGTTCTCCGATGAGTTTGACCGCATAGGCAGCGGTTGACCCGCTGCCCAACCCGACGATCTGCCCGTCGCGCAGGAACTGCAAACTGGCGCGGGCCGCCGCCTCTTTTTCGTTGTCATTCGCCATAGAGTTAAGAAAAGCTGGCAGTATTCTCCGCGGGGATTCGCGGCAAATTACCCCGTCTTGGGTGGCGCCGCTTCACTCGCTGTCTGCCTTCGCTCCGGGAAGACGCTTCTTCAGGAACTTGATCTGCCCGTTGTGGTTGGACTCATGCTCGCAGACGTGGAACCACTTGCAGAAGTTGTTGGTCGGTCCCCAGGGCCAATCCTTATCTACCGCCATCAACCAGTTGTCATCGCGCTTGCGAAACTCCGCCAGGGACTTTTCGCGGGTTTTTCCCAGGATGTCCAGATAATAATCGAGACTGTTGCCTTTGATGGTTTTGCGGGCGGCTTCGCCGAGGTTCATGGGGACATCCCACTTGCGCTTCACTTCGTCGGACCACTTGTCCCATTTCTTTCCGTCAAAAGTATTCATCTGGTAGTAAGTCTCGGTCGCCGCCAGATGCAAAAGCAGAGACCCGATGGTGTTGGCGTTGGCGTCGAAGAGGTGGTCCAGGTCTTTTTGTTCCATTCCTTTGACGGACATCAGCACTACCATGCGCATCCACGTCAACATCGAAACCAGGGTCCCGACCTGCGGGCTATAGCCGGGCTTTGGCCCGAGAATGTTTACATCGCTGTTCTCCGACCACGCCAGATCCGACGGCAGCGTGAGCCCGGAGATTCCTACGGCCGCAACCGTGGCGGATTTCAAAAAGGTTCTTCGGTCAGGAAAGCATTCCAGCAGTGCCATTGCTGCACCCTCAGAAGTGAGCTGAAGTTTCTGCCGCGAACACGCGGAATTATACAGAAGTCCACCGAGTCTTCCACTTTCCTCGGGAGCGGCGAAGGGATAAAAGGAGCGATTCCGCACTGCTGGCCAATTCCCGCCGATTTTCACAATTGCTGCACGGGAAGACAGCTTCCGGCGGTGGAGTGCGGGTTGCCCGTTTTTTGCCGAAAATTGCCGGTGGCCCCCGCCCGGTCGCGGCGGTTCCATTTTCCATCGCACCATTCTTAGTGCACCCACCTGTGAACCGCCTGCACTCCATTGATATTTCGGGCAGATACAAGGGCGCCTTTTTTGTTGACTCTGCCAATAGAAAGAGTAAAAACGACTTCGTTCTTTGACAGCTTTCGGAGTTTTCCCGGTTGGTGCGGCGTCCGGGGCTCGAGCGAAGTCACCTTCGAACATCGCGAGATGATCGAAGGAAGGCAAGCAAGGGTCTATAGCAAAGCGCTGGTCGAGGCGAACAGAAAGATGTGTCGAAGGCAGGATAGAGTCCCGAGGCGTTGGGTTGATTTATCCGGTTGGCGGTGAGCCCGGAGCCCGAGCACAGATCGCGCATTGCGACCCGCAAGGAAGCAATGAAAGCAGGTCGGCGAGGGTCTAAAGCGAGCTACTGGCTGAGACGAATGATCCCAACATCACCTCGGGACTCTTATTGTGTGCGCAGCTTGTAGCCGGTAGTTAGCAGCCCGGGAGCTGGCAATTCTCCCCCAATGAGATTGACTCTGGCGTTCGCGCCATGAGCTGCTGGCTTTCTTGCAGCTAGCTACCAGCTAGGGGCTGCGCTATGGTGCCTGCTCGACTCGCAGCAGCCCCGTCGGCGCCAGCCTCACGCGGTGAATTGCATTTTTCGCAGGCACCTCCGCCACGACGTCCACGTTCAGCTCATAGTTCCCCGAAGCAAGATTTTCCCCGAATGGAATCTCCACCTGAATGGAGTCCTTCTTCAGCAGAAAATGCTGGTAGCCAATGGCCGTCGCCCGCCCGATCTCATTCACTGCCAGTACAATAGCGGTTAAGTCGAAATCTTCCTCCGTCTGGTTCGATACCAGGATCGAGCCTTCGATTCGTTGTCCATTCACGCCGGGAGGCCTGCCCCATTGTGCGAGCAAAGGCGCGACTACCAGCAGAGAAAGACGCTGCTGCCGCTGATAGGCAGGTTTCCCGCTGTCCGTGACCGTCACAGTGAAGCGGAACTCACCGGTCTCGGTGGCGCTGCCGTTCAATGTGCCGTCGTCGTGCAGGGTGATTCCCTTAGGCAGCGAACCGTCTGTAAGTGTCCAGCTGAGCGGCGCTGTCCCCCCTTGGGCTTGTAGCGGAAACTGATAAGGTTGCCTGACAAAGGCCTTGGGAACTTCAGTTGTGCGAATGGCAAGAGGTGGTGTCGTCCCGACTGCCTGCGCGTAGGTCGCTTGTGGGATGGCAATCGCCCACATGAATAGCAGAGCGCGGGCCTGAAACGCGAGGTATTGGTGAAGATGCATACCTATTGGATGTCTTTTCTGCTGGCAGGGGATGATTCGCGTGCGCATACCAGTATCACATGGGAGCCCGCAAGAAATCGTTCACCGCATTCAGGAACAGTCCAGTCTGATCAACGAAGGTCATGTGTCCGGCCTTGGGAAGAACCACGAGCTTGGATTTGCGGATTTTCACGTGCATAGTCTGCGATAACGACGGATCGCACTCGTCGTGCTCTCCCACGATGATCAAAGTAGGAACCTTGATGGTGGGCAGGCGATCGGTGTATTCCATCGACTTCAGGTTGCCGTCAATGACGAACTCGCCATGCTCGCCCCACATCTCGCGGTACAGGTCCCACGACGCGCCAAGCGCGGTCGGGTCGTAGTTCGGGTCGGGCCGGTTGTGATAGACGTAGGGAAAGTATCCTTCGCCCCAGGCCGCGACCATGTAGTCCTGAGAATACCGGTTCTTTTCATAGTCCTTGCCGTGGCCGAACAGCCCCTGTGCCTCGAGCTTGTCGATGCGTTTGCGCAGTTCCGGGGACATATTCTGCTTGATGTTCGCCAGGACCTGGTTCATGGTGGTGGTGCTCGACCAGGTGCTGGCCAGGATCAGATGGCCCAAATTGCGCTGGTACTTCAAAGCATAGGCCTGGGCCAAAGCGCCGCCGTAAGAGTGACCCAAGAGGTTGAACTTGGTCAGCCCCAGCGCCAGCCGCGCCTGTTCCACGTCCTCGACCATGTTTTCGATGGTGTAGGCGGCGACATTCTCCATCTTCTGCGAACGTCCTGAGCCGCGCTCATCGAGAAAGATCAGCCGATGGTGCCGCGCTAACGGCAGGAGATAGGGCAAGAAGTAGTCGTGGGAAAAGCCCGGCCCGCCATGCAGGATCAACAGGGGCGACCCTCGGCCGATGCTTTTGTAGTAGAGCATGACCCCTTTTGCATCCACGTAACCCTCCTGCATGGGGTATACGTTGTACTCCGGCGCCTTCTGGAATCGTTTAGGCGGTGTCGTTTGGGCGGACGTCGTGCTCAGGCCGGCGCAACACAGGAAGGCGAGCAGGGAACCGACGGCAAGGTTTTTCATAGCTTGCCCATCGTAGTCGGCTGCGTTGCGGAGAGCAAACCCTCCGGAGTTCGAGGTGAGAGTATCCTTATTTTGGCGGTTGCGGAGATCACACAGCCTTGTGATCTTTGGTCACACGGGCCTGTGTTGTGTCTTCTCGACGCCTCCGCCGCCCCCGCGCTAAGCTAGATAGTTTTCCTGAGAGGCCTTGCATGCGTGACGCCGTCGCCAAGCTGTGGCCGGAGATTCAATGGATTGAAGACAACCGCCTGCGGGAGCAGGTGACGCAGACCTGGATCAAGGCTTTGGAGCGCAGCCCGCTGAAGGCAGACGATCTGACTAAGATCCCCTTCACCCTGCTGGTGCCGAACTGTCCCATCACTTTCATGGAGCACAAACGCTGCGTGGTGCACATTGCCCGCCAGAGCGCCGAAGCCATGAGCGAATTCATGGGACGCGCGTTGCCGATTGACCTCGATACGGTGATCGCGGGGGCCATTTTGGCGGACGTGGGCAAGCTCCTGGAGTACGAAATCGGCCCCGACGGCAAGAGCCGCCAAAGCGAGCGCGGCGAAGCCTTGCGCCATCCGTTTACGGGGGTGGCGCTGGCGCTGGAATGTGGCGTGCCCGATGAAATTTGCCACATCATTGCCGCCCACGCCGCCGAAGGCGATCTGGTCAAGCGCACGACCGAGGCTTTTATCGTCCACCATGCGGATTTCATGGCGTTCTTGCCGTTCAAGAACCCGAAGAACGTGAAGGTGAAGTAACCAGTTGCGCTATTGCGTTTTCAAAGTTGTCATTCCGAGCGAAGCGAGGAATCTGCTGTTAAAGCGTGTAGGGGAAGCCGCGCGGAAAGCCCCGGAAGGGGCGAACGACCTTAGCCCAGCGCTTTAGCGCTGGGTGATCGTAGGTTGCATACCCGTTCCGAGCCGCAGGCGAGGAACAATGAGGAGCGTTCTTTGTCCACGAAGCAAGCTGTCGCCGCAAAAAAAACCATTACTGCCCACATGGCCCGCTGGGCCGCACACCTGGACTATCAACACCTTTCTGCTGACGCCATCTACCAGGCCAAGCGCTTTCTGCTGGACTCGGTCGGATGCGCGCTGGGCGGCTACCAGCAGCACGACGTCAAAATCGCGCTGGGCGTGCTTGACGAGATTGCCGGCCGGGGTCCAGCCACCGTGATCGGAACCGGCAAGCGCATGGACGCCGTCTCTGCGTCGCTCGCCAACGCGTTGATGATCCGCTGTATGGATTACAACGACATCTACTGGAAGCAGGATCCCTCGCACCCGTCCGACATTTTTCCTGCCGCCATGGCTTGCTGCGAACGCGCGAAGACCAACGGCAAAGAGCTGATCGTCGGGTTTGTCCTGGGCCATGAGTTCGAGATGCGTTTCTGCGAAGCCGCCTTTCCTGGCGTCCGCGAGCGAGGCTGGCACCATGCGACCCTGACCGCCTTCGTTTCGCCCTTCGTCGCGGGTCGGGCCCTGCACCTGCCGTGGGAACAGATTCAGCACGCCATCGGAATCTCCGCCAGCCGCCACTGCACGCTCGGCGCGGTGACCGCTGGCAAGCTCACAATGATGAAGAACACCGTTGATCCCATGGCGACCCAGAGCGGCGTGCTGGCAGCGCTCCTGGCGGAGAAGGGTTACACCGGTCCCGAGCACGTGGTCGACGGCAAAGAAGGACTGACCCATGTTTTCGGCCCGGAGTGGAAGCTGAACCTCCTCACTGACGGTCTCGGCGACTCCTGGCGCATAACTCAATGCGGCATGAAAGCGTTCCCCACGGAGGCGCTTACTCACACGCCGATCTCCGCGGTTCTCGATATCGTCAAGAAAAATGATTTGAAGCCGGAGCAGGTCGCTAAAGTCCAGATTCGTTCCCTGGCGCGTGCTGCCGACATTCTTTCTGATCCCAGCAAGTACGATCCCCACACCAAGGAGACCGCCGACCACTCGTTGCCCTATGTAATTGCCGCCGCCATCGCGGAGCGCCAGGTCACGCCGGTGCAGTTCACCATGGAAAAAATCATGGACCCGACCATCCGGGCTCAGTTGAAGAAAGTGGAAGTCGTCGCCGACCCGGAAATCGAAAAAGTGTTTCCCGCCCTGCAGCGCGTGATTGTGAACATTACCGCGACAGACGGGAGGACCTTCTCCAAGCAGCTTGATTATCCCAAGGGAGATCCGCGGAATCCTCTGACCGACTCCGAGATCGAAGAGAAATTTGCAGCGCTGGCCGAAGGTGTCTTGTCCGCCAAAGCGCAAAAGAAATTGAAAGACGCCATCTGGAACCTGGAGAAGATCGGCTCGGTGTCGAAGCTGATGGCGTTGATGAAAGCCGACGTGAAGAAGAAAGCGCACGTGAAGGGCAAGAAGCGTAAGTAGGCAGGAACCGTGTAGGCCTGGACGTCCTCGTCCGGGCGGCCGAGCTAGGCTCGGCAGGAATTGGACCATATGCCCCAGACCATCGTTGAAAAAATCGCTCAGACCCACCTCGCCGAAGGCCCCAAGCGCCCGCTGCGCACCGGCGATTTCGTTTCCATCCGCCCGCACCGCGTGATGACGCATGACAACACCTCCGCGGTCATGTCCAAGTTCAAGGGCATTGGCGCGAAGAAAATACACAACCCCGGGCAACTCACCTTCGCTCTCGACCACGACATCCAGAACCATGACGAAGCCAATCAGAAGAAATATCGCTCGATCGAGGCCTTCGCCAAGGAACACGGCGTCGATTTCTACCCGGCCGGCTCGGGCATCGGCCACCAGATCATGGTGGAGCGCGGCTACGTAGTTCCAGGTTCGTTCGTCGTCGCCTCGGACTCGCACTCCAATATGTACGGTGCGCTGAGCGCTATCGGCACGCCGATCGTGCGTACTGACGCCGCTGCGGTCTGGGCCACCGGAGAATTCTGGTGGCAGATTCCGCGCAGCATCCAGGTTGTCCTCGAAGGCAAGCTTCCCGAAGGCGCCACCGGCAAGGACGTCATCATTACTTTATGCGGCCTGTATAACCACGATGAGGTGCTGAACTCCGCCGTCGAATTCACCGGCCCCGGCGTTGCCAGCCTCTCCATGGATGCGCGCTTTTCCATCTCCAACATGAGTACGGAGTGGGGGCCGCTCGTCGGATGGTTCCCGGTGGATCAGGTCACGATTACTTACTTGAAGGGCGTTCATCAGCGACTGAAAAGCATGGGCATTGAGCGCTTCACAGAAAAAGACATCGAGAGCTGGGCCAAGAATCCTCCACGTTCTGATCCCGACGCAACCTATGCCGCGCGCATCGTGCTGGACCTCACGCAGGTCACGCCGCACGTCTCTGGTCCCGACACGGTGCAAGTAATGGCGTCGCTCGCCGAGATCGAGAAGCAGAAAGTTGCCATCCAGAAGGCGTACTTGATTTCCTGCGTGAACTCTCGCCTGGAGGACCTGGACGCAGCCGCAAGAGTGCTGAAGGGGCAGAAAGTCGCCCCCGGCGTGAAGTTCTATCTGGCAGCCGCCAGCAAGTGGGTGCAGGAAGAAGCCGAGCGCCGCGGCACCTGGCAAACTCTGCTCGACGCCGGAGCTCAAGCCTTGCCGCCCGGCTGTGGCCCGTGCATCGGCCTTGGCGTTGGCCTGCTTGAGCCGGGCGAAGTCGGCATCTCGGCCACCAACCGCAACTTCAAAGGCCGCATGGGCTCGCGCGATGCAAAATGCTATCTCGGCAGTCCGGAGGTGGTAGCCGCTTCCGCTGTCGCGGGCTATATTCGTGGTCCGCACGCCATGAACGGTGGCGAGCCGGCGCGCACCTACAAAGAGTTTGCCGTCGCGACCGCAGCGGAGAAGGTTGAAATCCTGCCCGGCTTTCCGCAACAAGTGCGCGGACGGCTCGTTTTCATGCCGCAGGACAACGTCAACACCGACGCCATCTACGGCAAAGACTACACCTACCGCGACGACATGACGCCGGAGATGATGGCCAGGGTTGTCATGGAAAATTACGATCCCCAATTCGCCACGCGCGCGCAGAAAGGCGATGTGATCGTTGGCGGTTTCAACTTCGGCACCGGATCGAGCCGCGAACAGGCAGTCACCTGTCTCAAGGCCAAAGGCATTCCCATGGTGATCGCCGCCAGCTTCTCGCAAACTTACCTGCGGAACGCGTATAACAATGGCTTCCTGTGTGTGGAAGTGCCGGAACTGGTGAAGCAATTGCGGGAACAATTTGCCGGCCGGATCGCAGCCAAAGAGAAGACGATCATTCCCGGAGATGAGATCAAGATAGACTTCACCTCCGGCGTGATCCAATGGCGCGGCGAAAAGTTTGCTTTCCCGGCGCTGGGCAGCGTGCCGCAGTCACTCGTGATCGCCCAGGGCGTGGAGAACCTGGTGGCGAAGCGCTTGGGATTGTCATAGAACAGCCGCAGATTTCGCTGAATTCGCAGATTGAGCGCTCTTGGAATGATCTGCGAACTCTGCGCCATCAGCGGCAACGAGATGTTGGGGAGCATTCATGGCTAAACATACCGTAGTCACCATGCCGGGAGACGGCATTGGCAACCAGGTCTTACCCGAAGCCTTGCGCGTCCTCAAAGCTGTCGGCTTCGACGCCGATTACATCCACGCCGACATCGGCTGGGAGTGCTGGCGCAACGAAGGCAATGCGCTGCCTGACCGCACCCTTGATCTGTTGACCAAGCATAAGCTCGGCCTGTTCGGCGCGATTACTTCGAAGCCCAATAAGGCCGCGCAGGCCGAACTCAAGCCGGAACTTCAAGGCGAAGGTTACGTCTACTACAGCCCAATCGTCACCATGCGGCAGAAGTTCGGCCTCGACATCTGCATGCGTCCCTGCGTAGGCTTCACCGGCAATCCCTTGAACTATATTCGCAAGAAAGTTGCCGGCGGCTTCGACGAGCCGCAAATCGACACCACCGTCTTCCGCCAGAATACCGAAGGCATGTACGTCGGCATCGAGTGGACCAATCCCCCCGACAACGTTCGCGCCGCCCTGGCTTCGCATCCTAAGTTCAAGGCTTTCGCGAATGTCCCTGGTCCCGACCTCGCTGCCAGCGTTCGCATCATTACTAAGGGTGCCGCCCGGCGTATCGTGACCGCTGCCTTCGAGTACGCCAAGAAGCGAGGCTACAAGGGCATCACCATCTGCGAGAAACCCAACGTGGTCCGCGAAACCTCCGGCATGATGGAAGAGACCGCCAAAGAAGTAGCCAAGAATTATCCCGGCATTGCCCTCTGGTCCACCAACATCGATGCACAATTAATGTGGTTGAACAAGAATCCCGAGGACTATAACGTGATCGTGGCCTCGAACCTGTTCGGCGACATCCTGTCCGATGCGTTTGCCGGGCTGGTTGGCGGCCTGGGTTTCGCGGCTTCGGGTAACATCGGCGACCAGATCGCCGTGTTCGAGCCCACGCACGGCTCAGCGCCGAAGTATGCCGAACTCAATCCGCCGATCGTCAATCCCATCGCCATGATTCTCTCGGCGGCGATGATGCTCGACCACATTAAAGAAGACGCCATGGCGAACCGCATTCGCAAAGCCATTGCTGACGTCGTGCGCGAAGGCAAAGTGCGCACTTATGACATGATGCGGCTCTCGGGTGGTCCGAAGGCCATCAGCCAGGGCGCAGCTTCGACCATCCAGATGACGGATGCGATTTTGGAGAAGCTAAAATAACCACAGAGGACACAAAGGAAATCCTTGGTGAACCTTCGTGTCCTTTGTGGTTGAAGATTGTCTCATGAGCGCGAAAGCACAGATGCAATCCGCCGAAGCTGGCCACTGGGGCAAGGAAATCCGCTCCGACCTGCATGTCGCCGTCGAGCCACGCGACTCCGGCGGCATCGAAATCGGCCTCGAATCCCGTGTCGCCATCTACTACGGCAGTGCCATCCTGGAGCAGGCACGCAAAGTTCTGGACGACCTCGGCGTCAAGCACGCCCGCGTCGCCATCCACGACGAAGGCGCACTGCCGTTCGTGATCTCCGCCCGCATCGAAGCCGCCGTCAAGCGCGCCGGACTGGGCGATGGAAAAAAATCTCTCCCGGAAAAAGTACCCCTGCCCACGCCATCCGCTCGCGATCGCCTGCGCCGCTCGCGTCTTTATTTACCGGGCAGTGAGCCCAAATACTTCATCAGCGCCGGCCTGCACTCTCCGGACGCCATCATTCTCGATCTCGAAGATTCCGTGCACCACGCCGAAAAAGACGCGGCCTGTATCCTGGTACGCAACACGCTGCGCGCGGTTGATTTCGCCGCCTGCGAACGCATGGTGCGCATCAACCAGTTGCCGCTGGGCCTGCACGATTTGACCGAGATCATTCCCGAGTCTCCGGACCTTATCTTGATCCCCAAGGTCGAGCGCCCGGAACAGGTCAGCGAAGTGGACCGCCTGATCGCCGACCTCAAGTCGCGTGACGGCATCAACCGCCCGATCTGGATCATGCCGATTCTGGAATCGGCACTGGGCATAGAGAATGCGTACCCGATCGCCAGTGTCTCCCCCAACGTCTGCGCTCTGACCATCGGCCTCGAAGACTACACCGCCGACCTCGGCGTGGTGAAAACGCCCGAGGGCAGGGAATCGCAATACGCGCGCAACAAAGTCGTGAACGCCGCCAAGGCCGCGGGCATTCAAGCGATCGACTCCGTCTTCGGCGATGTCGCCGACATGGACGGCCTCCGGCGCTGGGGCGAGAACTCCCGCGCCATGGGCTTCGAGGGCATGGGCTGCATCCATCCCGGCCAGATTCGCGTAATTCATGAGGCGTTTGCGCCAGCAGAAAAAGAAATCGAAAAAGCGTTGAAGATCGTTGCAGCGTTTGATGACGCGCAGGCGAAGGGCCTCGGAGTAGTCAGCCTGGGCTCGAAGATGATCGATCCGCCGGTGGTCGAGCGCGCCAAGAAGCTGGTGGCACGAGCCAAGCAGATGGGGAAAGCATGAAAGCCGTTTTTCCTTTGTGTACCTTTGTGTCCTTTGTGGTTGATGTTTTGATCGAGAACTGATGCCCTCTAAACCCGAACTCACGCAAAACGCCGCCGGACGAATGGTTCCTGCCACCGTCAACGGCAAGCAGCAGACTCCTTTCTTAGGGGTGGGCCAATACCACCCCCACGGCCAGAAAGCCGCTCCCCCCGTTCGCTCCGCCAACGAGTATCCCGAGAACGGCGACAAGCGGGTTCCCGATCTCGAGACCGCTCTCCGCAACTGCAGCCTGCAGAACGGCATGGTCATCTCAAATCACCATCACCTGCGCGACGGCGATGCAGTCGCGCTCATGGCCCTGCAGGCTGCCGCCAAAATCGGCGTCAAAGACCTGATGTGGTTCCCGAGCGCGTCATTTCCTTCGCAGAAGTCCGCCATCGAACTGATGGAAAAAGGAGTCATTCATCACATCGAAGGCAGCATGAACGGTCCGCTCGGCGACTACTGTACCCAGGGCAAGATGCGCGGTATCGGCGTTCTGCGCTCCCACGGCGGCCGCTGGCAGGCCATCCAGGATGGCGAAGTCCACATCGACATTGCCGTTATCGCCGCCCCCACCGCCGATGCCTTTGGCAATGCCGACGGCTCGCACGGCAAGTCTGCCTGTGGTTCGCTCGGTTTCGCTCTCGCCGACTCGACTTACGCCGACCACGTCATCGTGGTCACCGACAATCTGGTTCCGTTCCCCTGCGTTCCCTGGCAGATTCAGGGCAACAACGTGGATTACGTCGTCGAAGTTCCCTCCATCGGCGATCCCGCGAAAATCGTCTCCGGCACCACCCAGATCACGCGCTCTCCGGATCGCCTGCGCATTGCCGAATTCGTCGCCCGCTTCCTGCGCGATGCCGGAATCATGCGCAACGGGTTTTCGTTTCAGGCCGGCGCCGGCGGAATCGCCCTGGCCTTCGTCGATTACCTTCGCCGCATGATGAAAGAAGATGGCGTCAAGGCCCGCTTCGTCCGCGGCGGATCGACCAAATATCTGGTGGAACTCCTGCAGGAAGGCCTGACCGACTACATCCTCGACGGCCAGACGTTCGACCTCGACGGCGTGAAGTCGATGGCCAACGACCCGCGCCACGTGGCTACTTCGCCCTTCACCTCATACAACTTCCACGGCAAGGGAAACTTTGCTTCGATGGTCGATGCCGTTGTGCTCGGTGCCACTGAGGTTGACGTCAACTTCAACGCCAACGTGGTCACCCACTCCGACGGACGCCTGCTGCACGGCATCGGCGGTTGGCAGAATTGCCTGGCCTCGGGTTGCAGTATCCTCGCGCTGCCATCGTTCCGCGACCGCATTCCGGTGATCGTCGACGAAGTCACCACGCTGACCGGCCCCGGCGAAATGATCGACGTCGTGGCCACCGAGCGCGGCATCGCTATTAACCCTCGCCGCCAGGACCTGCTCGACGCGGTGAAAGGCTCGAGCCTGCCGATACGTCCGATTCAGGACATCAAGGCCGAGGTCGAGAAGATCTGCGGTGGCAAGCCGGCGCGCCCCAAGCGCAGCGACAAGCCCGTGGCGATCGTAAAGTGGGTCGATGGCACCGTGCTGGATACCGTGTGGCAGGTGGGGTAAGGTCAGCGCTGATTGCCCACTGAAGTCAATGAGCTTGGTGCCCCAGGTTCCGCGTAGCGATAGCGAGCTAACCTGGGCGACCTCAGCGCGCATGTGGGTTTCTGCAATGTCAAACGGGGCGCGCGAACCTGGGCACCGGACGTGGTAGCTCGAATGTGTCAAGTTATCCGCCCAAGTAGTGTGGCATCGCTCATACAGGTACAATCCCCATTGTTTGGGAGCACCCATGAGAGCAAACCTTTCTCTAGCCGTTCTTGCGTTCGCATCAGTAGTGATGGCTCAAACTCAAGCTGCCTCTGTCGTCGGACCCACCAGCGTCGGTAGCAAGGTGTACATTACCCGCGTGACTGTGATCGACACCGAGACCGGCAACGAAGCTCAAAATCGGACCGTTGTGATTTCTGGAGAGCGAATCTCGGAAGTGAAGGAAAGCTCACAAATGGCGATACCTCCCGGGTCTAAGATTGTGGACGGCACGGGCAAGTGTCTAATTCCCGGTTTGTGGGATATGCATGTGCACGGGAATAACCAATCCTGGTTCGCATCGTTTTTTCCCCTGTACCTGGCTAACGGCGTGACTGGAATCCGGGAAATGTTTGGCCCTCCGGACGCTAATGAATTCCGTGCGCGCCTGGCTGCCAGCAAGATCGATGCCCCACGCATCTACCTCGGTAGCCCGATCGTTGATGGGAACCCGCCGGTGTGGCCGAACTCAATCTCCGTCAAGACTCCTGAGGAGGCTCGTCGGGCAGTGGACCAGCAGAAGCAGCGAGGAGCGGACTTCATCAAGGTTTACAACCGGCTTACACGCGAGGAATATTTCGCCATCATCGATGAAGCCAAGCGGCAGGGCCTTCCCGTGGAAGGGCACGTACCGGCTGTGATTACCGCGCTCGAAGCGACGGCGTCGAATCAGAAGAGTCTTGAACACCTGGTGGGAATTCCGCTCGCCTGTTCCAGCCAGGAAGAGAAACTGCGGCCCAGATACGGTGTCGCAAAGACTACAAAAGAGCGCGACGAAATCACTATTCAGGCATGGCAAAGCTATGACCCTGACAAATGCACGAACCTGTTTGCGGAATTCAAAAAACATGGGACATGGCCAGTGCCCACCCTGGTTGTGGACCGCTCTTTCGCAATGATGGGCGATCCAAAATTCAGGAACGATGACCGTCTTCGCTACTTTGCAGGCGAGGCTCGTGAGTGGTTGTTCGGAAAAAAGGAATTCGCGGACTACCGGGAAGCAGACTTCGACCGTGAGAAAAAGTACTACAACATTAGCAAGAAACTTGTGGCGGCGCTGTTCGCTGCTGGTATACCAATGCTCGCCGGCACAGATGTTGGTAATCCTTACACCTTCCCGGGATTCAGCCTTCACGATGAACTCGCCCTTCGTGTTGAGTCAGGTGTAAGCCCACTCGCTGCATTGCAATCTGCGACCCTCAACCCTGCACGGTTTATGGATGCAGCCGACAAGTACGGCTCGGTAAGCAAAGGCAAGGTTGCAGACCTGGTGCTGCTTGATGGTGATCCTCTGGCGGATATTCACAACACGACCAAAATCGTCGAGGTATTCTTGGGCGGGAAGGAATTCGATCGCCTAGCCTTGAAAAAGATGTTGGAAACAACAGCGAACTCGGCTGCGGCGGCCCGGAAGAGCGCACGAAAGGAGCATTCGCCCCCCAAGAACAGCCAGAGTCAGTGAATGTATTCGCGACTCTGCAACGTGACGCCACCAAGTCGCTGAGGATTTCATCGTCTGTTTTGCCTTTCATTACGGCGGAAGCGATCTCCTGTTTCATCGCCGATTTCGCCTTGCAGTCCGCGTGGGAGCACTCGGACAGAACCACCGGTGACGGCACCCCTCGTGCCTGGTGCCCCAGAGCCTGCCCTGAGCGCAGTCGAAGGGTTCCGCGTAGCGATAGCGAGCTAACCTGGGCGACAACTCATGCATCCGTCCCTCGCAGTTTTGCTTCACGAGGTCCCTTACCCAGGTTGGCGCCCCGACCTCAGCTCGGATGCGGGTTTCGGCGATGTCGAATGGGGCGCGAACCCTTAGACTTCGCTCAGGGCAGGCTCTGGGGCACCGGGCTCTCGTCCCTCATGCTGGCCGTGGGCGACAACCCATCCCAGCTCAATTCGCTTCCAATTTATGCATTACCTCTATGTAACACCATAGTCCCAGAGGTGCGGTACTGTGCTCCCACCCTTTTGGAGCTTTATCTTTAATCTTAAGAAATCGTCGTTTGACAGACGCACCTTTGGCCTTTCGATTGCACCCGGCGAGAATGAGATCGCAAGCGCACCTCACATCAAACCCTCAAAGCTAATATGGCGTTGGAGAATCACATGCAAAAGAGCTTCACGAACCTGGTTCTTACACTCCTGATGTTGGTTGTCCTGCCGGAAGCCATCCCACTCGCGCACGCGCAAGGGGACCCGTATCCCTCCATGGCTCCCCTGGAGGAATACTTGATGCCAAACGATGCAGAGATCACTTTGGCTCGAAGCGCGGCACCAGCGTCCATCTCTGACGACGCCACGGTGATGGTTCTGGGGCGCCAAGGCTACACGACCGCCGTGCAGGGCACGAACGGCTTTCTCTGCTATGTAGAGAGATCCTGGGCCAAGCCCACGGACGATCCGGAGTTCTGGAATCCCAAACTTCGCTCCCCCAATTGCTTCAATGCACCCGCAGCCAAGAGCGTTGCGCAGATCTATCTCTCGAAGACGCGCCTGGTGCTGGCAGGCAAATCGAAGGCGCAGATCGTGCAGACGATCGCGTCGGCCTTGGATCACGGAGAGCTGCCCGCGCTGGCGCCGGGAGCGATGTGCTACATGATGTCGAAACAGCAATATCTGAACGACCAGGGCAAGAGCTGGCGCCCGCACCTGATGTTTTACATAGCCGGGGATGCGGCGCAGAGTTGGGGCGCGAACCTGCCGGGCTCGCCGGTGATCGCGGTGAATGATGCGGAAGCTCGGGTGACGGTCATGATGGTCGTGGTGCACCGCTGGTCAGACGGAACAGCCGTTCCGCAGTAATCGGCTCGACAAGGCTGGGCCCATTGGCGTAAACGGCGCTTTTTCCTCAGCAGAGGTAGAAGGTCGCGCAACAGCTTTTCGTTGAAGCCAAAGTCAATTGTTGTTAATAGGCGAGCCCCCGAAAGTCTCTAACCTGGCCGTTCTCACCAGCGGCGCCTAGGCCGAGCAGCCTCGTGCTATCCTCTTGCCGTGTCTCACGATCCCCTGATGCGGAGAAATCCCCGGCATAGTGTGCTGGTGCGGGTAACGCACTGGATCACGGTGATCTCCTTTATTGCTCTGCTGGTCACCGGAGTCGAAATCCTGATCTCTCACCCGCGCTTCTATTGGGGCGAAGTGGGAAACTCTCTGACTCCTCCGCTGTTCCAGATTCCCATTCCGTCTTCGCGATCAACCGTCCCGACCGGCTATGCATACGTGCTTCCCGACCAGAATGGCTGGAGCCGGTATCTCCATTTTGAAGCCGCGTGGGCGCTGGTGCTAACAGGCTTGGTCTACGTTGTTTCCGGTCTCCGCACACGCCACTTTGGCACGAACCTCTTTCCAGCTCCGGAAGACAGGACATGGCGAGCATTCAGCGGCGTAATCGCCAGGCATCTTCGCTTAGCTCCGCCGGAAGACGCCGATTCCAACTCCTACAACGTGCTCCAGCGGGTCACTTACTTGCTGGTTGTTTTCTTCTTTTTTCCGTTCGTGATCTGGACCGGGCTCGCGATGTCCTCGGGATGGAATGCCGCCGTGCCGTGGACTGTTGATTTTCTCGGGGGCCGGCAATCGGCGCGCACCCTGCATTTCTTCGTTTCTATCGGTCTCGTGCTCTTCTTACTTGTCCACGTCGCGATGATCGCTTTAAGCGGATTCGGAACCCGGATGCGCGAGATGATCACCGGCCGCACAATTGCACGACCGGAGCGCACATGAACAAAGTTTCGCGTCGCAGGTTTCTCACCACCGGGCTAGCCGCCACGGCTGGCGTTGCCGGCTTGGGCGTCGCTGCCGGTCTAGCCAGGCGCTATGGGCTCGTACCGCCCGATAGCGGGGGAATCTACGGTCCCGGCGAAGCCCTGACCTACGCCGCCCACCGGCTCTTTGCCAGACACTCGTTGGCCCGCGAGTTTCCTCGCAGCATGATTTCCAAAGATCCTTTTGCCAACAGCATCTCTCCTCTGAACGATGCCTTTAAGCGGCTGCAGGACGGCAACTTTACGGATTGGCGGCTTTCGATTGAGGGAATGGTGGCGCGGCCTGGATCGTATTCTCTCGCCGACCTCCGGAGCTTGCCCGTCCGCCGCCAAATCACCGAGGTCGTTTGCGAGGAGGGATGGTCCTACATCGCGGAGTGGATCGGAACGCCTTTGTTGGAAGTTCTTAAAGACGCCGGAGTGCTACCCCAGGCCCGGTATCTCGTGTACTTCTCGATCGATCCTGACTGGTGGGACAGTATCGACATGGTGGATGCTCTGCATCCCCAGACTCTGCTGACATGGGCCATGAATGATGGAGATCTTCCGGTCGCGTTCGGGGGGCCTCTGCGCTTGCGTGTGCCCCGCCAGCTTGGTTATAAGAGCGTCAAATTTGTAAACCGGCTGATGGTCACCGACTCCGCCAAGGGCTTCGTCCCGGCGATTGATTCCAAGTCCCCCAATTATGGTTATTCCTGGTATGCGGGGATCTAAGTCGAGAAATAGCGGAGAAATCCATCCCGTTACTTAGTGTCCCTCATACTCCACGAATAGCTCCGGAAATTGTTTCTTCAGCGATTCGATCTTGGGGCGATCGCAAACCAGAATGTAGGGATTCTGCGGGTTGTGGAGCGCGTAATCCTGGTGGTAGTTCTCGGCGCGGTAGAAACCTTTCAACGGCGTGACCTCGGTGACGATCCGCCCCGGAAACACCTTGGCCTCGTCCAACTGCGCGATATAGGCATTCGCAATCCGCTTTTGATCGTCATTGACGTAGAAAATCGCAGAACGATACGACGTCCCCACGTCGGGTCCCTGCCGGTTGAGTTGCGTTGGATCAT
>Ga0335082_10002749_pt1 | contig 19001 bp, 18 predicted proteins | sample Lox_Sample_41_FD_206718 | JGI IMG/M metagenome (GOLD analysis project Ga0335082, IMG submission 206718) | Soil microbial communities from Loxahatchee National Wildlife Refuge, Florida, United States - Lox_Sample_4.1 | ecosystem: Environmental > Terrestrial > Soil > Wetlands | place: USA...
CATGGCGGGGCCCGGCGAAGGATCGAGATGATCCTATGGTCGCCCACCGCCGCCTACCATCGCCTCGGTGCCGCAGCCCGCGGCGGGTCCGCGCGCCACGGCCACGCCCTCCCGAGCGGGCCCGGAAGGTTCACGCGCCGTGGGGTGCGACCCGGCGCGCCAGCAGCTCGGCCTGGGAGTCGACGCGAGGCTCGTCCGGGCCGGGGGCGAGCCGCACGTAGCTCCCGTCGGGGAGCATCCGCCGGGCCCGGACGTTGTCGCGCAGGTAGGTCCCGAGCACGTCCTCGCGCAAGTGCCGCACCAGGGCCGGGTCGGTCACCGGGAAGAGGACCTCCACCCGGCGCACCAGGTTGCGGGTCATGAGGTCGGCGCTCCCCAGGTAGACCTCCTCGCGGCCGGCGTTCCGGAACCAGAAGATGCGGCTGTGCTCGAGGAAGCGCCCCACCACGCTGGTCACCCGGATCCCGTCGGTGGCGCCGGGGATGTCCGGGCGCAGGCAGCAGATGCCGCGCACCAGCAGGTCGACCCGCACGCCCGCCTGCGCCGCCCGGACCAGGGCCCGCGTCATGGGCCGGTCCACCAGCGCGTTGATCTTGAGGATCAGGTGGCCGTGCCGCCCGGCGCGCTGGTGCTCGACCTCGCGCTCGATGAGGGCCAGAACCCGCTCGCGCAGGTCGATGGGCGCGACCAGGAGCTTCTTCAGGTGGGCGGGACGGGCGTAGCCGGTCAGGTAGTTGAAGAGCTGGGTGGCGTCCTCGCCGATGGCCGGGTCGCTCGTGAGGAAGCCGAGATCGGTGTAGGCGGTGGCGGTGACCGCGTTGTAGTTGCCGGTGGAGAGGTGGACGTAGCGCGCCAGCCGCTCCCCCTCGCGCCGGACCACCAGGGCGATCTTGGAGTGGGTCTTGAGGCCGAGCAGCCCGTAGATGACGTGCACGCCCTCGGCCTCGAGCGCCTTCGCCCAGCCGATGTTGCTCTCCTCGTCGAAGCGGGCCTTGAGCTCGACCAGCACCGCCACCTGCTTGCGGTTCTGGCTCGCCTCGAGGAGCGCCTCCACCACCGGCGAGTTCCGCCCCACCCGGTAGAGCGTCTGCTTGATGGCGAGCACGTTCGGATCGCGCGCCGCGGCCCGGAGGAACTCCACCACCGGCATGAAGGAGTCGAAGGGGTGGTGCAGGAGCACGTCCCGGCGGCGGATCACCGAGAAGAGGTCCTCGTCCTCCTCCGCGTCCGCGCTCAGGGTGGGGCGGGCGGGGACGAAGGTCGGGTAGCGCAGGTCGCTCCGCTCCAGCCCGGCCAGGGAGAGGAGGCTGGAGAGGGCGAGCGGCGACTCCACCACCTGCACGTCGCGCGGGTCGAGCTCCAGGTTCTCCACCAGGATCTCGCGGACGGCGTCGGGGATGCTGGGGGTGACGGTGAGGCGGACCACCGAGCCGAACCGCCGCTCCCGGACCCCGTGCTCCACCGAGGCGAGCAGGTCGGCCGCCTCCATCTCCTGGAGCGCCATCTCGGCGTCCCGGGTGACGTGGAAGGGGTGCACCGCGATCACCTCCAGCCCGGGGAAGAGGCGGTCCACGTGGGCGGCGATGAGCTGCTCGAGCCAGACGTAGGAGGTCTGGTGGACGGGCTCGACCTCGGGGGGCGTCCGGGCGGAGCGCCCCAGCGGCACCAGGCGGGGGAGGGTGTCCGGGACCTTCACCCGGGCGAAGCGCTCCACCTCCCCGTCGCGCACCAGCACCGCCAGGTTGAGGGAGAGGTTGGAGATGTGGGGGAAGGGCCGGCCGGGATCGAAGGCGAGCGGGGTGAGCACCGGGAAGACCAGCTCGTCGAAGTACTGGCGCGCCGCCGCCAGCTGGTGCTCGTTCAGCTTCGGGTAGTCGAGCAGGTGGATCCCGGCCGCGTCGAGCTGCGGGACCAGCTCCTCGTGCAGGCAGGCGGTCAGGGCGCGGGAGAGCCGGAGGGACTCGCGCCGCACCGCCGCCAGCTGCTCGGAGGGGGAGAGGCCGTCCGCGCTCAGGTCCGTCACCCCGGCCTCGATCTGCTGGTGGAGGCCGGCCACCCGGATCATGAAGAACTCGTCCAGGTTCGAGGCGACGATGGCGAGGAACTTCACCCGCTCGAGGAGCGGGTTCGAGGGGTCGCGCGCCTCGTCGAACACCCGCCACTGGAACTGGAGCAGGGAGAGCTCCCGGTTGACGTACAGCCGTGGGTCGACGAGCTCCGGATCGCGGGACGGATCGTACGGCTCGGCCAGGGCGCCGCTCCCCTGGCCGGCTGGCGGCCGCGGGGAGGCGACGGCCTGCGGCGCGTTCGCAGGTGGCGGAGCGACGGCGCCACCGGCGGCGGGAGGCGCTGCGACGGCGGTCGCGATGTCCGGGGGCGGCGGGGTCAAGGAGATCTCGAAGACCGACCCCTGAGTCTAGCCCTGCCTTTGCCTGCCCTCTGTGACAACCCCCATCTGAAAGCCGGGTCCGGGCGAGGAGATCACACCCCATGGGGTGTGGATGCGATATCACCCGGGCCCGATCGGCACCTGCCGGCCGCCCAGCGAGGCGACGAATCCGCGCCTCCCCGTGGTGCGGCCAAGCCGCGCGGCTCGCCGGGTCCACGCAGCGCTCCGTTTCTGGCCCGCCGCCCGGATAGGAGATACTTGTCTCGCGGGGGCGGAGAGGAGCTTCACCTGAACGGCTTCATCGCCAACCCCCGGCGCGCGCTCCGCCTGCCGATCCGCTGCCAGGTGCAGGCCGAGGCGGCAGGGCGCGCCTGGCAGACGGAGACCGAGGACATCGGCCCGCACGGCTGCCAGCTCACCGCCCCGGCCGCCCTCCCGCGCGGCCTGGGCCTCCGCCTCGTCCTCAGCTACCCCGGCTCGGCGCCCCTGAGGGTGGCCGGCGAGATCGCCTGGGCCGGGCCGCACTCCCCCTGGCGCCACGGGGTCGCGTTCGCCGAGGTCGACCGGACCTCCTCCAGCCGCTGGTTCGATCTCCTCCTCGCGGCCAACCCGCGGCTCCTGACCCTGGAGCGGGTGCCGGACCGGCTCCCGCTCGACGCCACGCTCTACCTCGGGCCGCCCCCGACGCTGGTGGACTTCACCGCCGACGAGGTGACGGTCCTGCGCCAGGTGGGGGTCGGGATCACCGTGGCCGCGCTCTCCCGGCGGCTCGAGGCCACCTGGGGCCCCGCCCTGCGGGCGCTCTTCTCCCTGCTGGCCCGCGCCGCGGTCACCCTCGACGCGGCCGAGGCCGCGCCACCGGCCGCCTGGGAGCCGGCGCTCCGCTCCATCGAGCGGCAGCTGGCGCTCGAGCTTCCTCGAGCGGTGGCCGCCCCGCCCGCTCCGCCGGCACCGGTCCAGGCCCGTCCGCCGGCCCCGCCCCTGGGGACCTGGACCGCGCCCGCCGCCGGCCGCCCGCCGGAGGCCCAGCAGGCGCTCGACCTGGCGCGCCGCGAGCTCGCCTCGGGCCGGGTGGGCGCCGCCCGCGTGCTGCTCCGGCGCGCGCTCCAGCTCGCCCCGCGGGACGCGGAGATCGCGAAGGAGATGCAGCGGGCCCTGGCGGCCGAGGGGTGATCGGGAGGGGAGCCCGGCGCAGCCGGGGGGACGGGCGTAGCCTCTCCGACGCGGGGCAGCCGCGCGCAGCCGCGTGGCGGCGAGCGCGGCGCAGGGCCCCGCGAAGCGGGGGTGGGGACCCCGACGGCATCGCCGGCGGGGCGGCACGCCCCGTGAGATCACGCCGCGCGCGCGATCCGGTTCCGCCCTTCCCGCTTCGCCTGGTAGAGCGCGTCGTCGGCGCGCCGGACCAGCTCCTCGAAGCCTTCGTCCGGGCGGTGCTCGGCCACCCCCACGCTCACCGTCACCCCGCACTGGCCCTCGACCCGGGCCCGGAGCCGCTCGGCGAAGATGGCGGCCCCGTCGAGCCGCGTCTCCTCGAGGAGCACCAGGAACTCCTCGCCGCCGTGCCGGACGGCGAGGTCGGTGCGGCGCACCGAGGAGCGGAGCAGCTCGGCCACCCGCTGCAGGGTCCGATCCCCCTGGACGTGCCCGAGGCTGTCGTTGAGCTTCTTGAAGTGGTCGAGGTCGGCCATCGCCACCGAGAAGTGGGCGCCGTAGCGCTGGGCGCGGGCCAGGCAGTCGCCGGCGGCGATCTCGAGCATCCGGCGGTTGGCCAGGCCGGTGAGCGGGTCCTGGAGGGAGAGCTCCTCGGCCCGCCGGACCGCGGCCCGCGCCTCGTCCAGGGCCGCCGCCAGCCGGATGTTCAGGGCCTCGAGCTGCCCCTGCGCGTCGAGGACCTGGCGGTGCTTGGCGGCGATCTCCCCGTAGGCGGAGAAGAGCAGGGAGAGGATCCGGTCCTCCGCGCCGGCGATCCGGAAGGTCTCGCCCTCGAAGGTGACGCTCCCCGGGCCGGCCGAGGGGCGCTCGCCGGCGGGCCGGAGGAGCTCCTCCACCCGGGCCAGCAGGGCCGGCTCGGCCACCGGCTGGAGCGCCAGCTGATCGGCGCCGCAGGCGAGGACCCGGAGCAGGTCGCGAGGGCTGGCGAGGGGCGCGAGGAGGAGGAAGGGCGGCCGGCCGTCGGCGCGCTCCGCCCGGACCGCGGCGCAGAGCGCGTAGCCGTCCAGGCCGGGCAGGGCCACGTCGGCCACCACCAGCTCCGGGCAGGACGCGCGGATCCGCGCCAGCGCGCCGGGGCCATCGGCGAGCACGGAGACCGCGTGGCCGCGGCGCTCCAGGACCCGCCGGAGCCGCTCGGCCGCCGAGCCTCGCTCCGCGGTCACCAGGAGCGTCTCGGGGCGGGCCGCGCTCATCGGTCTCGCGATCGTCGCACGCGTCCAGCGGGGCGGCAAGCTGGCCCTCCCCCGATCGCGCGCCGCGCTCCGAAGGCCGCCCGGCCGCGGCGGGCGACGCCGCCGGTGGCCCAAATGGCGCGCCGCGCTTGCGCCCGGGCGGGTCCATGGGGTATCCGCCCTCCCGGCGCCCGGGGCCGGCCCTGGCCGGAGCCCCACCGCGCGAGGGAGACCATGGGACGCATCTTCGAGACCCGCAAGGCCACGATGTTCGCCCGCTGGAACCGGATGGCGAAGGTCTTCACCCGGATCAGCAAGGACATCGCCATCGCGGTGAAGGCCGGCGGCCCGAACCCGGACAACAACCCGGCCCTCCGGCGGGCGCTCCAGAACGCGCGCGGCGCGAACATGCCCAAGGACAAGGTCGAGGGGGCGATCAAGCGCGCCAGCGGCCAGGACCAGCAGGCCTACGAGGTGGTCCTCTACGAGGGCTACGGGCCGCACGGGGTCGCCTTCGTGGTCGAGGCCGCCACCGACAACGTGGTCCGGACCGTGGCCAACGTCCGGATGCACTTCAAGGACCACGGCGGCAACCTGGGCACGAGCGGGAGCGTGGCCTTCCAGTTCCAGAAGATGGGGGTCTTCCGGCTCGCCCCCGAAGGGCTCGACCTCGAGGCCCTCGAGCTCGACCTCATCGACCACGGCCTCGAGGAGATGGGCGAGGGCAAGGGGGAGAAGGGCGAGCCGCAGGTGGTGATCCGCTGCGCCTTCTCCAGCTTCGGGCAGCTCCAGGCGGCCATCGAGGAGCGGAAGCTCCCCCTCGTCTCCGCCGACTCGGAGTACGTGGCCCAGACGCCGGTGGAGCTGCCCGAGGCCCAGGCCACCGAGGCGCTCGCCCTGGTGGACGCGCTCGAGCAGGACGAGGACGTCCAGCGGGTGTTCCACAACCTCGCCTGAGGGGCCCGCCCCGGTCGGTCAGCCGAGCCGCGCGCCGAGCCAGCGCGCCGCCGCGCGGCGGCTCAGCCGTGAGATGCGGTGGCCGAGCCATGGCCACTCCCGGTACGCGACCCGCCGCTCGAGCAGCGGGGCGAGGGCGTCGCGCGCCTCCCGACCGCGCCTCGCCGGGACGACCTCGTCGGAACGCCCGTGCAGCAGCAGGACCTCGAGCCGGGCGAGCGCGGCCGGGGGAGGCTCGGGCACCGCCTCGGGGAGGAGCCGGCCGGAGTGGGCCACCACGCCCCGGATCAGCTCCGGCCGGGCGAGGCCGGCGGCGAGCGAGATCATCGCCCCCTGGCTGAACCCGAGGAGGAAGACCCGCTCCGCGTCCGCCCGGTGGGCGGCGACCGCCTCCTCGACGAACCCGAGCAGGCGGTCGCGGCTGGCGAGCACCTGGCCCGGGTCGCGGCGCGGCGGATCGCGCGCCCAGTCCACCCCGTACCAGGCGTACCCGGCCGAGGCCGGGAGGGGCGCCCGGACCGAGATCACCAGCAGGCGGGGATCGAGGTGCGGGGCGAGGGGGAGGAGATCCTCCTCGTCGGCGCCGAGGCCGTGGAGGAGGACCACGAGCGGTGGCCGTCCCGAGGGCGCGGCGGGGAGGACGATCCGGTGCTCCAGGGTCACGGCCGCTCCCCGCGCCCCGCCGGCGTCCCCGCCGCCGGCGCCGGGCTCACCGGTTGACGTGCACCACCTTCGCCGGCGGAAAGCCGTTGAAGTAGGTGGCCGAGGCGTGGCTGTAGGCGCCGATGTTCTCGCTGTAGAGCATGTCCCCGAGCTCGAGGTTCCCGGGGAGCTCCTCCGCCATGGAGACCACGTCGAGCGCGTCGCAGGTGGGGCCGAACACGGAGCAGACCTGCGCCGTCCCCTTGCGGAACGCCTGGAAGTGGTACTGGCAGTGGTCGAAGATCACGCCCGAGAAGGTGTGGTAGACGCCGTCGTCCACGTAGTAGCAGAGCTTCCCGTCGCGGACCGCCTTGCCGATGATGGTGGAGATGGCGGTGCCGGCGGTGGCCACCATGAAGCGGCCGGGCTCGGCCAGGATCTGCACGTCCTTGGGGAAGAGCCGGTCGAGCTCCCGGTTCAGGATCCGGGCCAGCTCGCGGAACGGCTTGACCGTGGCGTCGTACGGCGCCGGGAACCCGCCCCCGATGTCGAGCAGGTTCATCTTGGTGTAGCCGCGGTCCCTCGCCTCCTTGAAGATGTTGGCGGCGAGGTTGATCGCCTGGACGTAGTTCTGGAAGTTGGTGGTCTGGCTCCCCACGTGGAAGGAGAGCCCCTCCACCACCAGCCCCTGCTCGTGGGCGGCCAGGATCAGGTCCACCGCCTCGCCCGGCGCCGCCCCGAACTTCGAGGAGAGCTCCACCATCGCCCCGGTGTTGGGGACCTTGAGGCGGAGGGCCACCCCGGCGGCCGGGGCGTGCTTCTTGATCTTCCGGATCTCCTCCAGGTTGTCGTAGGTGACCAGCGGCTTGTACGGGTTCAGGGCCTGCAGCGTCTCGTTGGCCTTGATCGGGTTGGCGTAGATGATCTTGTCCCAGATCCAGGCCTGGCGCTCCTTGGCCGGCAGGTCCTTGATGCACTCGTAGACGATCATGAACTCGGGCAGGGAGGCGACGTCGAAGCTCGCCCCCGCCCGGTAGAGCGTCTCCACGATGGCCGGGTCGGCGTTGGCCTTGACCGCGTAGTAGGCCTGGACGCGGGGCAGGTACTTCTTGAAGGTGGCGAAGTTCTTCCGGAGCTGGTCGTGGTCGATCACGAACAGCGGGGTGCCGTGCTCCTTCGCCAGCTTCTGGAGCTGAGACCGGGTGGGCATGGGGCCTCTCGCAGGGCGGAGCGGGGCGCGATCAGTCGCCGTCGGTGATCAGGAAGTTCTTGAACTGCCAGGGATCGTCGAGGTCGACCGCCGGGTTGTTGTGGCCCTTGAAGGCGTTCGTGTAGTGCTTGAGCGGCGTCCAGTCCGAGGCCTTGGAGATCCACTTGCCCAGGTAGGGCTTGGAGATCTTGAGCACGTAGTCGTGGGGGAGGTCGTCCGGGACCATCACCCCGCGCTCCGGGTTCTCGATCATCCAGCTCACCGCCGCCACCACCGAGACCGCCACCTGCATGGTGGTGGCGTTCTGGTGCGGGACCAGCCGGCGCGACTCCTCGATGCTGAGGTCGCTCCCGATCCACCAGGAGCTGTAGGGGTGGCCCATGAGCAGCGCGCCCAGGATGTCCGAGCCGCTGGTGATCTCGTCGTTCATGATCCGGACGTTCTTGGGGAGCTGGTAATCATAGCCCCGCAGCTCGTTGAGCGAGGCGATGGCCACGTCCGCCGGGCAGTAGGCGTAGTGGACGGTGGGCCGGTAGACCGCCTTCCCGCCCTCCCAGACCGTGAGCCGGTCGGAGATGGTGAAGGCCTCGCCGTGGCGGACCACCATCCCGTGGATCCGGTAGTTCGGCACCCAGGACGAGACCCAGGTGTTGATCCCCATCCGCGCCAGGCAGATCTGGTTCCGTGGCCCCTCCGCGTGCTCGAGGGCGAGGGCGGGCAGCTCCTTCTCGTGCGTCCCCCAGCCCATCTCGGCGGTGGTGGTCCCCTCCTCGCGGAAGCCCTCCACGCTCCAGGTGTTCACGAACTCGTCGACGCGCTTCGGCTGATCGGTGATCTGGGTGTCGCGCTCGCTGCAGTGGATCACCTTCACCCCGAGCTTCCAGGCGAGCCGGTTGAAGGTCCGGTCGGCGGCGAGCTGCTGGATCTCCTCGGCGGCCGCGCCGGTGAACTTGCCGTCGGCGAGGGCCTTCTTGGCGATGTCGAGGAGCCCCTGCTTGGTGAAGTGGGAGATGAGGCCGGGGTTGGCGCCGTGCTCGAGGACCGCGGTGGCGCCCGGGCGGTCCCAGCCGGCGATCATCCGGCGCACGTTCATGTGGCGCCAGTAGAGGGTCCGCTCGGTGGGGTGCTTGTTCGCCGCCCCCTCGTAGGGATCCCAGACCTCGACCGAGGTGTTGACGTAGAGGACGCCGTGGTCGTGGCACCACTGGAGGATCTCGCAGGCGTCGATGTTCCAGGCGAGGTCGACGAGGACGTCGCCCGGCCCGACGTACTTGCCGAGGAGCGAGCCCATGTTCTCGCGGGTGACGCGCTTCCGGGCGAAGGTGACGCCCTTCTTGATCCACGACCTTCTTGCGGTCCTCGAAGTCGAGGACGGTGATGTTCTTCGCGGGGACCTTGATGGTCTTCATCAGGATCGGCAGCGTGCACTGCGCCACCGCGCCGTAGCCCACGAAGAGGATGCGCTTCCCGAAGTCGATCATTGTGCTCGTCCTCGCCTTGCCGGAGTCGAATGCGCCCGGGAGCCGGGGCCGGCCCTCCGAGGCGGCGCATTCTACTTGCAGCCACGGGCGCAGGGCACGCGGATTCGGCGTTCCGGCCGGGCACCGGCGGCGAGGATCGAGGTCCGGCTCAACGCCCGGAGCCCGGCGCGACGAGGTGCTTGCGCGCCAGGTACCAGTCGGTCACCTGGAGCTGCTTGGAGGCGGCCCGCTCCGCGGCCGCGTCGTAGGTGGTGGGGGCGGGGACGATCACGTCGTCCCCCGGCTTCCAGTTGGCCGGGCAGGCCACCCCGTTCGCGTCGGCGGTCTGCAGGGCGTCGACCACCCGCAGGATCTCGTCGAAGTTCCGGCCGACGTTGAGGGGGTAGTAGATCATCGCCCGCAGGGTCCGCTTCGGATCGATGAAGAAGACGCAGCGGACCGCGGCGGTGACCGAGCTCGGCTGGTGGATCATCCCGTAGAGCCGCGAGACCTTCTGGTCGAGGTCGGCGATCACCGGGAAGGTGACCTTGGCCCCGAGCTTCTCCTCGATGTTCCGGACCCAGGCGATGTGGGCGTAGACCGAGTCCACCGAGTTCCCGATCAGGGCGACGTTGCGGCGCTCGAACTCGGGGGTGCGCCGGGCGAACTCGACGAACTCGGTGGTGCAGACCGGGGTAAAGTCGGCCGGGTGGGAGAAGAGCACCACCCAGCGCCCCTTCTGCCAGTCGGAGAGCTTGATGGGGCCCAGGGTGGTGTTCGCCTCGAAGTCGGGCGCGGGCCCGTTGAGCTCGAGCCGGGGAGCCGGCTCGCCCTCCGTCGCCGTCCCGGGCAGCTGGGAGGTGGATGTGGCGGTGGCCATGCGAGAACCTCCTGTTTCGTGGGCTGAATGGATCGCCCCCGCGGCCGCGGGCGCGCCACGCCCGCTTGGGAGTCAGCGTCCCTTGTCCCTGCTGGCGCGCTCCCCGATCGATGCGTTGAAGCCCCTACCCGGGCGGGCAATGAACCGCTCGCCGCCGGACGGGGGACGGGCGGCGTAACGGTCGGGCAGGGCCGGGCGTATGCGAGATCAGGTGGACGAGGAGGCCCTCATGGAGGCCTACGTCTCCGGGGACGAGGGGGCCTTCCGGCGCCTGTTCGGGCGGCTCGCGCCCGCCCTGCACGCGTTCTTCCTCCGATCGGTGGGCGAGCGGGCCGAGGCCGAGGATCTGATGCAGACCACGCTCCTCCGGGTCCACGGCGCTCGGGACCGCTGGCGGCGGGGCGAGCGGCTCCGGCCCTGGGTGTTCACCATCGCGGCCCGGGTCCGGGTGGACTGGCTGCGCCGGCGGGGGCGGCTGGCGGAGGAGCCCATCGAGGAGGAGGCGCTCGCCCGGCCCGCCGACGGGCTCGACGGCGAGGCGGGTGGGATCGCGCGCGAGCGGGCCGAGCGGGTCAAGGCCGCCCTCGACCGCCTCCCCGAGACCGCCCGGGTGATCGTCCACCTCCATCGCTACGAGGAGCTGAGCTTCGCCGAGATCGGGCGGTCGCTCGGGATGACGGAGGGGGCGGCCAAGCTCCGCGCCTTCCGGGCCTACGAGCAGCTCCGGGCCCAGCTCGCCGACCTCCTCGACGGAGATCCCGCATGACCGGGTGCGACGACATCCGGGCCGCCGCCGCGGGCCTGGCCGCGCTCCCCCCGGGCGACCGGGAGCGGGAGGCGGCCTACGCCCACGCCCGGGGCTGCGCCGGGTGCGCCCGCGCCCTGCGCCAGGCCGAGGCCCTCCAGACCCTCCTGGCCGAGGCCTCGCCCGAGCCGCTCTCCGGCCCGGCGCTGGCGCGCGTGGACGGGATCCTCCGCCGGGTCCGGCGCGAGGAGGCGCGGCGGAGCGCCTGGGCGGCCGCGGCGGTGGGGCTCGCCCCGGTGGCGCTGGTGGCGCTCGCCCGCCGGCGAACGGCGTCCGGGGACTGGCTCGTCGCCCCGGCGCTGGCCGCCCTCGCCGTGGTCCTGGCGGCGGTGGCCCGGCGCCGGCCGGGCCTGGCCGCAGCCGGGGCGGTCGCCGGGGCGGTGGTCGCGGCCGGGATCGCCGGGCGGGGCGGGCCGCTCGAGGCGGGCCTGGGGTTCCACTGCCTCGCGCTCGAGCTCGCCTGCGCGGCGGGAGCGGTGGCCGCCGGCTGGGCGGCAGTCCGCCGGGGGGTCACCGCCCTGGGCGGGCGCCTCGCCGCCGGGGCGGCCGCGGCCGGGGCGCTGGCCGGGGACGCCGGGCTGCACCTCGTCTGCCGCGCCCAGGATTCGCTCCCGCACCTGCTCGTGTTCCACGTGGGGGGGGTGGCCCTGGTGGCGGTCCTCGCGGCCCGCCTGGTCCGCGGGCTCGCCCCGGCCGAGTGAGCGCGCCGGCCCGCTCGGGGCGGCCGCGTACCGCCGCGCCGCCGGTGGCGTATCCGCCGGTGCAACCACCCCGGTCGCACCGTAAAGGAACCGCCCATGAGCCGAGCCGCCGCCCTCCTCGCCCTCGCCCTGGCCGCCGCCGCCCGGGCCGAGGACCTCGAGGTGAGCCCCGACGCGGGCAACAACAGCTTCTCCGCGGTCTTCGACGCGAAGCTGGGTGAGCGGATCACGGCGGTCAGCTCCGAGGTCGGGTGCGAGCTCCGCTACGACCCGAAGAGCGGGCTGGCGGAGGGCCGCTGCACGGTCCCGCTGGAGAGCATCCGGGTCGACAACGACGACACCAAGAGCGACCACTTCCGCCAGTGGGCCACCAACAAGAAGGTGGAGCCCAAGGACTGCCGCCTCGAGGCCCAGTTCAGCGCGGTGCGGGTGGGGACGCTCAAGCCGGAGGAGCCGGCCCCCTTCACCGCCGAGATCCCCTTCCGCGTCTGCGGGCGAGGGCGCGCCGACGGCGGCAAGGAGAAGGTCACCGGGACCGCGCTCCTCTTCCCGCCCGGCGCCTACGGCGACCGCGAGACCATCCGGATCCGGGCCACCATCGCCCGCTTCGACCGCGACGCCTACCACATCGGCCCGAAGTACACCGACGGCTGGCTCGCCCGGGTCCAGTCGCTCGCCAAGGTGGTCGCCGAGCAGGGGACGGTCGAGCTCTCCCTCTTCGCGAAGGCCAAGACGCCCTGAGGCCGCCTCACGGGCCGCATCGGCGGCCCGTCCAACGCAGCACCCTCGAGAAAGGAAGGCACCATGATCCGTGAAGCCGTGAAGGGGGCCGCCGTCGCGGCCGCCGTCTGCTCCCTGCTCGCCGCCGGCGCGGCGCGCGCCGACGAGAAGGCCGGGAAGACCAAGGACGGGGCGAAGGTCGTCCACTGCGCCGGGATCAACGGCTGCAAGGGCCAGGGGAGCTGCGCCGGCGCCGACAACTCCTGCAAGGGGCAGAACTCCTGCAAGGGGAAGGGCATGATGGACACCAAGAGCGAGAAGGAGTGCAAGGACAAGGGCGGCAAGGTCGTGATGGCCAAGATGTAGCGCGACGGGGGCCGGCCTCCGGGCCGGCCCCGCCACCTCCCATGGCCATCTCCCGCCAGGATCTGGGGCACGGGGTGGGGCTCCGGGCGCGCCACTTCGCGTCCTTCCTCGCGGCGCGTCCGCCGGTCGACTGGGTGGAGGCGATCAGCGAGAACTTCATGGCCGCGGGCGGCCGGCCGCTGGCGGTGCTGGAGAAGGTGCGCCGGGACGTGCCGGTGGCGCTCCACGGGGTCTCCCTCTCCATCGGCGCGGTCGAGCCGCTCTCCCGCCGGTACCTCGCCGACCTCTCGCGGCTGGTCCGGAGGATCGCGCCCGCCCTGGTGACCGATCACCTGTGCTGGGGGCGCCACCGGGGCGAGTACCTCCACGACCTCCTGCCCCTGCCGTACACCGAGGAGGCGCTCGCCCACGTCGCCGCCCGGGTGATCGAGGTGCAGGAGCGCCTCGGCCGGCAGATCCTGCTCGAGAACCCGTCCTCGTACGTCGCCTACCGGGACTCCACCCTCACCGAGTGGGAGTTCCTCGCCGAGCTCTGCCGGCGCGCCGACTGCGGGATCCTCCTCGACGTGAACAACGTCCACGTCACCGCCCGGAACCTCGGCCTCGATCCGCTCGCCTACCTCGAGGGCATCCCCGCCGACCGGGTCGGCCAGCTCCACCTGGCCGGCCACGCCGACAAGGGTGCCTGGCTGCTCGACAGCCACGGGAGCCCCGTGCCCGAGGAGGTCTGGGCGCTCTACCGGGTGGCGCTCCGGCGGTTCGGCCGGGTCCCGGCCCTGGTGGAGTGGGACGAGCGGATCCCGCCGCTCGAGGCGCTGGTGGCCGAGAGCCGCCGGGCCGCCGCCGTCGAGGCGGAGGAGCTCCGGCCCGCCGGGCGGAGGGCGGTCCCGTGACCCTGGCCGAGACCCAGGCCCTCTTCCACGCCCTGGTGACGGGCCGGGGAGAGCCGGCGCCGGGCGCGCTCGAGGCCTGCTTCACCGGCCCGCCGGCGCTGCTGGCGGCGCGGCGGGTGCGGATCTACGCGGACATGTGGCGGGCCCGGCTCCTCGAGGCGCTCCGGGAGGAGTTCCCGGCAGTGGCCGCCTGCCTGGGCGCGGCGCGCTTCGAGGCGCTCGGCGACGCCTACCTTCGGGCCCACCCCTCGGCCCACCACGACATCGGCCGGCTGGGGCGCTCCCTGGCGGCGTTCCTCCGGCGCCATCCGGAGCCCCGGCGGCCGGACCTCGCCGACCTGGCGGCCCTCGAGTGGGCGCGCTCGGAGGTCTTCTTCGCCGGTCGGGCGGCGCCGGTCGGGCGGGAGGCCCTGGCCGCCCTCGCCCCCGCGGAGCAGCCCCGCGCCCGCCTCCGCCTCGTCCCCGCGCTCCGGCTCCTCGCGCTGGGGCACGATCCCTGCGGCGCCTGGCTGAGGCTCACGGAGGGGAAGAAGCCCGGGCGGCGCGTCCCCGGCCCCTGCCGGCTGGCGGTCTGGCGCGCCGGCGACGGCCCGGCGGTGGTCCACGCCCGGCTGGCCGACGAGGAGGGCGCCGCGCTGGAGGCGGCCCTGGCCGGCGCCCCGCTGGCCGAAGTCTGCGCCCCCTTCGCCGCGCGCCAGGACGCGGCCCGGGCCGCGTTCCGGGCGATCGGCTCCTGGCTCGACGAGGGGTGGGTGGCCGGCGTCGCTACCGGGCCTTCGCCCGGGGGTGGTGCGGGACGGGGCAGGAGAGAGCCCCGTGCTTCTCGTCCCACTGCTGGTGGTAGCCCTCGGCGATCCAGAACGGCCCGGCGGGCGCGATCTCCGTGGTGATGGGGTCGGCGAGCCGCGCCTGGGCCTCGGTCTTCGAGGCGAGCGCCTTGGCCTGCTGCTCCGGCCCGAAGGTGAAGATCGCCGACCGGTACTGGGTGCCGCGGTCCGGCCCCTGGCGGTCGCCGCTGGTCGGGTCGTGGGTCTCCCAGAAGAACTTGAGCAGCTGGTCGTAGGTCACCTTCTCCGGGTCGAACTCGACCAGGACCGCCTCGGCGTGGCCGGTGCGGTCGGTGCAGACGTCCTCGTAGGACGGGTCCTTGGTGTGGCCGCCGGTGTACCCGACCGCGGTCGCCACCACGCCCGGCACCTTGCGGAACCGCTCCTCGACGCCCCAGAAGCACCCCTGGGCGAAGATCGCCAGCTGGTCCTTGCCGGCGGGCACCAGGGCGGTGCCGTGGCCGACGTGCCCCGGCTCCTTCCCCACGCTGGGATTGCCGATCATCTCCCTCGCCTCCTGCGTCCCCTGGGCGGGCCAGAGGTAGAGCGTCTCGGCCGCGATCGCCGCGAACGCCAGCGTCCCCACCAGGACCGCGGGCCTCATGGCGCCGCCCCGTGGGTGGGCGGCTTCTCGCCCGCCGCCTCGAAGAGGCGGAGGTAATCGCCGTAGCCCTCCTGCGCCAGCCGCTCGAGCGGGACGAAGCGCAGGGCGGCCGAGTTCATGCAGTAGCGGAGCCCGGTGGGGGGCGGGCCGTCGTCGAAGACGTGGCCGAGGTGCGAGTCCGCCTGCCGGGAGCGAACCTCGGTGCGGGGGACGAGCAGCCCGAAGTCGGAGCGGGTGGTGACCGCCCTGGGGTCGATGGGCCGGGTGAAGCTCGGCCAGCCGGTCCCCGACTCGAACTTGTCCAGCGAGCTGAAGAGGGGCTCGCCCGAGACCACGTCCACGTAGAGGCCGGGCTGGTGGTTGTCCCAGTAAGGGTTGCGGAAGGGCGGCTCGGTCCCCTCGTGCTGGGTCACCTGGTACTGCATCGGCGTGAGCCGCTTCCGGAGCTCGGCGTCGGGCGGCTTCTGGAAGGCCGGCATCTTCGTGCTCTCCTGGGCGACGGGCTGGGCGGGCGCGGCCGGGGCGGGGTCTCCCGGGACGCCGCGCGCCTGGCAGGCGCAAGGCAGCCCGACCGCCAGGGCCAGCGCCAGGCGGATCCGGGCTCGTGGGATGGAGTTCTTCATGGGGCGCTCTCCCGGGACTCCTCGATCACTACGCGCCGCCCGGGAAAGGGTTTCATCGGCGGGCGCTTCCCGCGCCGGGCCCGTCCGGGCCCCCCCGCGCCGCGCTACGTCGCCGGCAGGACCAGGGTGACCACCGTCCCCCGCCCCGGCGTCGAGTCCACGAGTAGCCGGCCGCCGGCCGCGTCGGCCAGCGCCTGGACGGAGGCCAGCCCCAGCCCGGTGCCCCGCCCGGCCGGCTTGGTGGTGAAGAAGGGCTCGGTGGCGTGGCGCAGCGTCTCCGCGTCCATCCCCACGCCGGTGTCGGCCACCACCAGCCGGGCGTGGCGCCCCGCCGCGACGCCGCGCCGGTTCCAAGGGCTCCCGGGCGGAACGTCCAGCCGCTCGGCGCGGATCCAGACCACGCCACCGGTGGGCATCGCGTCGCGCGCGTTCACCACGAGGTTCATCAGGGCGAGCTCGAGCTGGGTCCGGTCGACGCCCACCGACACCCGCCCCGGCTCGCCGCTCGTCTCCAGCGCGACCGTGCGGGGGACGAGCCGGCGCAGGAGCGGCAGGACCCCGTCCACGACCTCGCGCGGATCGACCGCGGCGGTGGGTGCGGGGGCACGGCGCCCGGTGGCGAGCAGCTGCTGGCAGAGGGCCCGGCCGCGCCGGACCACCTCCCGCACCTCCTCCACCTCCGGGATCCCCTCGGGGAGCCGCTCCGCGAGCGCCTGGGCCGTTCCGCCCAGCCCGGCGAGCAGGTTGGCGAAGTCGTGGGCGACCGCGCCGGTGAGGAGGCCGAGGAGCTCGAGCCGCTGTGCCTGCTGCAGGCGCTGCTCCTGCTCCACCCGCGCCGCCGCCTCGGCCTCCAGGGCCCGCTCGGCGAGGCGGAGGCGAGCCATGACGACCAGGGCCAGACCCGCGGCCGCCGAGGCCAGGCCCGCCACCGCCCCGGAGGGCGCCCGGGCGAGCTCGATCGTCAGGAGCCCGAGCACGGCCGCCACCGCGAGCGCGGGGAGCCGGCCGAGGGGCTGGAGGGCGGCGGCCAGCCAGCGGGGAACGGCCGCCGGCCCCCCCGGCCAGACCACCAGGAGCCCGCCGGTGGTGGAGAGGGCCGTGCCGGCCGTGAGCAGCAGGTCGCCCGCGAGCGAGGTGCCGGCGTCGGAGGTGAAGGCGTGCTGCGCCGAGGAGAGGTCACCCAGGGCGAGCGCCAGCACGCCGGCCGCCAGGGCGTGGAGCGGGGGGCCGGCGATCTCCCGCGCGGGACGGGCGAGGGCCAGGCCGGCGGCGAAGAGGATCAGCACCTCGCCGGCGCCGCTGCCCATCACCTTCTCGAGGTGCCACCGCCAGGTCGAGACCGGGCCCAGGTGTCGGAGCACGAAGTACCAGACCAGGGCGGTGGCCGCCGCGGCTGCGACCAGGGCGTCGGCGGCGAGCCGGAGGCGTGGGGCGAGGCCGCGCGGACGGGCGGCCAGGGCGAGGAACCCGAGGGCGGCGAGGGGATAGTAGGTCGCGTCCAGCCCGTCCCCGGTCGCCTCGAGGAAGGGCCTCGCCGCCGGGAAGGCCCGGGCCGCGAGATAGAGCGACTCGCCGGCGCAGGAGGCGAACCAGGCACCGGCGAGCGCCCACAGGCCGGCGCGCACGCGCCCGGCGCTGGCGCGCGCCGCGATCGCGGACGCCGCGCCGGCGGCCGGGTAGAAGGGGAAGAAGGCCAGGTCGGCGACCAGGCCGCGCTCGTCGCCCGCCCGCTCGAGGCCGAGCCGCCACAGCGCGTAAGCGGCGAGGGCGAACCAGGTCCCGCCGAGCAGGGCCCGGGCCAGCCCGGCCCGCGGACGGACGATGCCGGGCCCGACGGGCAGCGGCGTGAGCAGCGGTTCCCCCACCGGCGCCCGCGTCGGCGCGGTGGACGCCCGCTCGACGTTGAGCGCGTCCACGTCGCTTTCTTCCCACGGCCCCAGCGGATACGTCATGTCGCGCGACGAGGGGAGGAGCGTTGTCCCCCCTGCACGGTGCAGACGCGCCGACCATCCCCGGCCCTCAGCCCCTCCGGGGTGGGTGAAGGCCGCCCACCCGGACCTGCGCCGGGCCCCGCGGGTGGGTATCTGTCCGGATCGCGAGCGCTCGATCGTCGAGGGGTCGAGAGGCCGGAATCCACCGGCCACCACATGAGGTTCCACGATGGCCGCCTACATGCTCATCTTCCGCGGCGCGGGCTCCAGCGCCGCCGCCGACTCGCCCGAGCAGATCCAGCAGCACATGCAGAAGTGGTTCGCCTGGTTCGAGGGGCTCACCAAGTCCGGGGTGTACAAGGGTCAGGGGGCGCCCCTCGAGCAGGGCGGCAAGGTGATCCGCGGCGCCCGCAAGGCCGTGTCCGACGGCCCGTACGCCGAGGCCAAGGACCTGGTGGGCGGGTACGCCATCATCGAGGCGAAGGACCTCGACGGCGCGGTGGAGATCGCCCGGGGCTGCCCCACCTACGAGAAGGACGGCGCGGTCGAGGTCCGTCCGGTCCGCCCGATGTGAGCGCGGACGCCGCCCGCCTCGCGGATCACCTCTTCCGCCGCGAGGCGGGGCGGATGGTCGCGTCGCTCGTCCGCACCCTCGGCGTGCGCCACCTGGCCCTGGCCGAGGACGCGGTCCAGGACGCCCTGCTGCGCGCGCTCGAGACCTGGAAGTTCGGCGAGCGGCCCCGCAACCCGGCCGCCTGGCTGATGCGCGCGGCCCACAACCGGGCGCTCGACCTGCTCCGCCGGCAGGGTCACCAGGGCCGCCTCGAGGCGGCGCTCTCGCGCGCCCTGGAGGCCGCGGCGGCCGGGGTGGAGGGCGACCCCGCCGAGCACGCCATCCCCGACGACGAGCTCCGGCTGATGTTCTCCTGCTGCGAGCCCTCGCTCTCCCGGCGCGCCCAGGTGGCGGTGATCCTCAAGTACCTGTGCGGCTTCTCGGTCCGGGAGATCGCCCAGGCCTTCCTCTCCACCGAAGCGGCGGTGGAGAAGGGGCTGGCCCGGTCGCGGGCGGTGCTGGAGCGGCGCGGCGCGCTCTACGAGGTACGCGACCCGGAGCAGGTGCGGACGCGCCTCCCCTCGGTCCAGGGCGCCGTCTACCTCCTCTTCAACGAGGGCTACCACGGCGCCCATCCGCGGCAGGCGGTGCGCGAGGACCTCTGCCACGAGGCCCTCCGGCTCGGGGCGCTCCTCGCCCGGCTGCCCGCCGCGGCCGGTCCGGAGACGCAGGCCCTCCTCGCCCTCTTCTGCTTCCTGGCCGCGCGGCTCCAGGGGCGGCGGGGCGAGGGCGGCGACCTGCTCCTGCTCGACGAGCAGGACCGGGCCCGCTGGGACCGCGAGCTGGTCGCCGAGGGGGCGAGGCGGCTCGGCCGCTCGGCCCAGGGGGGGACGCTCGGCGCCTGGCACCTCGAGGCGGCCATCGCCGCCTGCCACGCCACCGCCTCCCGCTTCGAGGAGACCGACTGGCCCCGGATCCTGGCGCTCTACGATCGGCTCCTGGAGCTCCGGCCCTCGCCGGTGGTCGCGCTCAACCGCGCCATCGCCATGGGGATGG
>Ga0335082_10002750_pt1 | contig 18999 bp, 17 predicted proteins | sample Lox_Sample_41_FD_206718 | JGI IMG/M metagenome (GOLD analysis project Ga0335082, IMG submission 206718) | Soil microbial communities from Loxahatchee National Wildlife Refuge, Florida, United States - Lox_Sample_4.1 | ecosystem: Environmental > Terrestrial > Soil > Wetlands | place: USA...
CGAGCCGCCCGAGGAAGCCCGCAACAAGATCTTCTTCGACAACCTCACGCCGCTCTATCCCAACGAGCGCATGAAGCTCGAAACCACGCGCGAGAACTTCTCCGGCCGCGTGATGGACCTGCTCACCCCGGTCGGCAAAGGCCAGCGCGGCCTGATCGTATCCCCGCCGCGCACCGGTAAGACGATGCTGCTCCAGGCCATCGCCAACTCCATCACCACCAACCATGCCGAGGTCACGCTCATCGTGCTGCTGATCGACGAGCGCCCGGAAGAAGTCACCGACATGCAGCGCAGCGTGCGCGGCGAAGTCATCAGCTCCACCTTCGACGAGCCCGCCACCCGCCACGTCCAGGTCGCCGAAATGGTGATCGAAAAGGCCAAGCGGCTGGTCGAGCACAAGCGCGACGTGGTGATCCTGCTCGATTCCATCACCCGCCTGGGGCGCGCCTACAACACCGTGGTGCCGTCCTCCGGCAAGGTTCTGACCGGCGGCGTCGACGCCAACGCCCTGCAGAAGCCCAAGCGCTTCTTCGGCGCGGCGCGCAACATCGAGGAAGGCGGCAGCCTCACCATCATCGCCACCGCCCTGATCGACACCGGCAGCCGCATGGACGAGGTGATCTTCGAAGAGTTCAAGGGCACCGGCAATTCGGAAATCATCCTCGACCGCAAGGTGGCCGACAAGCGCGTGTTCCCGGCGATCGACATCCTGCGCTCCGGCACCCGCAAGGACGAGCTCTTGGTCGACAAGGGCACGCTGGCCAAGATGTACGTGCTGCGCCGGATTCTGGCGCCGATGGGCACCATCGACGCCATCGAATTCCTGCTCGACAAGCTGCGCAACTCGAAGACCAACATCGAATTCTTCGAGAGCATGAATACGTGATAAGGCCCTATCCGGCCTTCGCCCCTGACGGTGCTGCGGCCACCTCCGCCACCAGCGCTCCACGCATGGGGGAGGCGGCATACGGCCCCGGAGGGACAGAAGCACTTCCCTCACCCTGAGCCTGTCGAACGGCGAGGGTCATAATTCAGCCGGATATCAACCAGTTCTGAGGCGTTCCGCTCTGGCAACGCCGCCCGCTGCACGTCATGATTGTGGCAGGGGAGCGGCATGGCCTACGAGCACCTCTGGCAGAACGAAGCTTGGCGCAAGGCCTTTCTGCGCTGGTGGGACGAGGATTGGTCGTGGGAAGGCTTGGGGAAGAAACATCGCCGCGCTTCTCTCGGCGGCTGGCCCGACGAATCCCTCGCTACGTTGCAGGACGTCTGGCGCGAAGAAAACGCGCATGATCGCTTGATCGAATTCGGCGGACGTAAATGGATGCGGTTCCACCTGCCGCCCTTCGACCGTAACGGCAATCCCTGCCCTGCCGATGTGTGGAACAAAGCCAAGAACGCATCATGCCTGGATGATTTGAAGGCGCGTCTTGAGGCCGCAAAGGCGCCAGATGAAGAGTCCTTAAAAAAGAACGGACTGGAGGCCGTCGCCGATTTCGCCGAGCTGAGCGGCGTCGTGTTTCCCGAGGATTTTTCCTGCGGCGGCGAAACGCTGGTTGCCGATCTGCGATCCGTCATTTTTCTTGGCGAACTGAGTTCTACGAAGCGTGTTCTGGCGCTGTTCGAGGGCGCGACGTTCTCCGGGTATGCGTGGTTCGAGGGCGCGACGTTCGCCGGGGATGCGGGGTTCGGCGGCGCGACGTTCGCCGGGGATGCGGGGTTCGGCGGCGCGACATTCGCCGGGACTGCGTCGTTCGGCGGCGCGACGTTCTCCGGGTATGCGGGGTTCGGGGGCGCGACGTTCGCCAGGGATGCGTGGTTCGGCGGCGCGACGTTCGCCAGGGATGCGCTGTTCGGGGACGCGACGTTCGCCGGGACTGCGTCGTTCGACGGCGCGACGTTCTCCGGGTATGCGCGGTTCGGCGACGCGACGTTCGCCGGGACTGCGTCGTTCGGCGGCGCGACGTTCTCCGGGTATGCGGGGTTCGGGGGCGCGAAGTTCTCCGGGGATGCGTGGTTCAGCGGCGCGAAGTTCTCCGGGGATGCGGGGTTCGTCGGCGCGAAGTTCTCCGGGGATGCATCGTTCGAGGGCGCGAAGTTCTCCGGGGATGCGTCGTTCGAGGGCGCGACGTTCGCCCGGGATGCGGGGTTCGCTGGGACGACGCCATTTGCAAAACACACATCTTTTGGCTCTGCGCGATTTCGCAGAATGGCGGATTTCTCAGGCCGCGAATTCAAGGAGCAGACGGATTTCTCAGGGGCCCGGTTCTACGGCGTCCCGAAATTCCATGGTGCGAAGCTGCATCCGGATACAAGTTTCCTGAACGCGAAGTTTCCCGGCGAAGGCTGTGCACTACCGCCCCTGCGGCTCGAATGGTTTCGTCATGAAGACGACACGTCAACAGAAAGGCGCGCCGCACGGCGCACAAGGCTTGCTAGATGGAAACGATGGCGCGGGCGGATAGGGCCGCGGCGATGGCGATCGCGGCCTTGGAAGGCTATGCGATTCGGCGGCGTGCCTTTTGCCTTGCGCTGGGATCGGAAGCTGAATGCCGTACGCAAGGCGCACGATTCCGACGCCGAAGAATACGAAATCGCCTATCGCCAGCTCCGCCGGCTGGCGGCGGAGATCGGCAGCATCGAATATGAAGGCCGCTTTCACGCCCTCGAACTGAAGGCGCATCGCGCCCGCACCGACACCCAGATTCCGGCGCGCATCGCCTCGTGGCTGTACGAAAAGCTCTCGGACTACGGCCGCTCGATGGGCCGGCCATTGCTGTGGCTGGCCGGAAGCTGGCTTGCGGCGGCAGTGATCTATTGGTGGGCGTTCATGCCACCCTATAACGCCGACGCCATGGGGTTATCGAGCGGCACCTGTCAGAGCATGGGCGGCACGCGGGAATGGAACGAACTGCTGGCAACGGCGGGGCGGGAGTTCCTGCCCTCGCTTTTCGGCATGGCAAACACCGCCAACCGGCCGGAATGGCTGCGCTGCGCCGAGGCGGCCCATCCCTTATGGTTCTTTCTCATTGGCGCGGCGCAGATCGTCATCTTCGTCGCCTGCGTCTCGCTGTTCCTGATCGCGCTTCGGCGCCGCTTCCAGCTCAGGGATTAGAACGGGGTGGTCCAGCCGTTCGTCACGCCAGCTTGAGGCCGCAGTGCTTGGCGAAGTGCTTGAAGCCGGCTTCGCGAGTAATGAGGGCCACGTCGCTGTCGAGGCAGGATTGGGCGATCAGCGTGTCGCTGACCTTGGCTTTGAAACCCCTCTCGCGCAGCAGCCGCCGGCAGGCGCCGGCGCGTTCCCAATAGCCGTCGAGGACCGGCAGCAAGGCGAAGCCGGCGACGGTCTCCGTCATCTCGCGCTGGGCGGCGGGGTAGCTCAGCATCTCGGTGAGGACCGCGGGCGGCAGGCAGAGATCGCTCGCCGTCAGCGCGACATGGACGAGCGCGGCCTCGCGGCAGTCCTCGCCCTTGAAATAGGCCGCCAGCGCGCTGCGGTCGGCCGCGATCATTCCTCGCCCTCCTCGACGCTGGCCGAGAACTTGACCTTGCCGCGCAGGGCGATGGCGCGCTGCTGGGCGCGGATCGAGCGCATCCGCCGCAGCGCCTCGCGCACCGTTTCGGTGACGCCCTTGCCGGTGAACGCCTGCGCCTCGACGAGGTCCTGCTCGGGCACTTCCACCGTGATTTTCCGCATCGCCGCCATGCCAGCCACGATACCAGCAATGAGACTGGTCGCAAATACTGGCCTGCATGCCCCTGCATGCCACAGAAAAACTGGCTCACAGACAAAACAGTCTATGATTCAAGCATGTTGGCGAAGTTGCCTGGTCAATTCCCAGCTTGATAACCAGCTTTTCGACCGGCTAAATTCCCTGGTGATACGGCCAGTACGCCACTCCTGTCAGGGCAGAAGGATCGTCGCGCCGGTGGTCTGGCGCGAATGCAGCGCCTCGTGCGCCGCGCGGGCCTCGGCCAGCGGGAAGCGCTGGTTGATGGTGATTTTAACGACGCCGCTCTCGATCACCGCAAACAAATCGTCGGCCATCGCCTGCAGCCGCTCGGGCGTGTTGGCGTAGTGGAACAAGGTCGGCCGCGTCAGATAGAGCGAACCCTTGGCGCTCAACAGGTTCGGCTCGAAGGTGGGCACCGGGCCGGAGGAATTGCCGAAGCTCACCAGCATGCCGCGCAGCGCCAGGCAGTCGAGCGAGCCCTGGAAGGTGTCCTTGCCCACCGAATCATAGACCACGGGCACGCCCTCGCCGCCCGTCCATTGGCGCACCTGCGCCACCCAGTCGTCCTGGCGCAGGTTGAGCAGGCGGTCGTAGCCGTTGGCCCTGGCCAGCTCCATCTTGTCGTCGGAGCCGATGGTGCCGATCGCCGTGCAGCCGAGATGCTTGGCCCACTGACCGGCGATCAGGCCGACGCCGCCGGCGGCGGCATGGAACAGGATGGTCTGGCCGCGCTTCACCGGAAACGTCTGCTTCAGGAGGTATTGCGCGGTGAGACCCTTCAGCATTGCCGCCGCGGCGGTCTCGTCGCTGATCGCAGCCGGCAATTTCACCAGCCGGTCGGCCGCCACATTGTTGGCCTCGGCATAGGCGCCGATCGGCCCTTGGCAATAGGCGACGCGATCGCCCGGCTTGAGATGTTCGACCCCCTCCCCTGCCGCCTCGACCGCGCCTGCAGCCTCCAAGCCGATGCCAGAGGGCAGCGGCACAGGATAGAGACCCGAGCGGTGATAGGTATCGATGAAATTGACGCCGACCGCCTGGTGGCGCACGCGCACCTGGCTGGGGCCGGGCGCGGGCAGCTCGATATCCTGCAGAATGAGGACTTCGGGGCCGCCGGGCTTGGCGAAGCGGATGGCTTTCATCGGCGTTTCCTCATGGGGCCGTCATGCGGCAGGCGAGTTGGATCACTGTAGCGCTTTCCGGCAGAGGAAACCCCGGTTTTCCCGCCTCGGCGCGGCGATCCAGGAATCGAAAGCGCTTCTGCGCTTCCGTGAAACGGTGAAGCGCTCCGGGGGCGTCCGCGCAATGCCGCCTAAAAGCGCAGGCCCGGGCCGAGCACGGCAATGAACAGAGCCGCCACCGCGAAGCCCCCCACCTGCCATGATCCGGAAGGTGTCGCCGCCAGCCGCAGGGCAGGATCCCGTCGGCTCATGATCCAGCCGACATAGGCAAATCCCACGGCGCCCAAGGAGGACGGCAGCGCGTCGCCGAGGATGGTGGCGGCCCCGCGCGGATCGAACGCGGCGGCCAAAGCCGACAACAGCGCCGCCGTGCCGTAAGCGGCGATGGCAAAGCCGCGCGGCGTGCCCTCGCCGGACCCGGCAAGTCTGGTGCGAATCGCATGCGCCAGAAACCGCATCGCCAGCGCGTAGAACACGATGCCGGCGGCCACCAGCGAGGCGTGCCAGAACAGGGTTGGCTGGAGGCCGCGGATGACCGAAGCCCAATCGCCCGCGTCGAACAGGCCCGACTTCAGCATGTAGCCGACGTTCCAGAAGATGGCGAAGGCATAGAGGCAGACGAGAAAGGCGCGCGCGGCGAAGCGGCGCGGCGGCACAAGTCTCACCCAAAGCCAGGCGAGCAATGCCACGATGATGCCCGCCGTCGGCCCGGCGCCGTCGATGAAGCGCGTGGAAAGGCTGCAATCGGCGTAGGTGGTGGAAAGCACCAGCAGCCGGCCGCCCTCCAGCAGACACGCCCCGCCATGGCCGAGGCCCTCGTGGGCGATGTCGGCCGCGGCGTAGGCGGCGGCCGCGGCGGCAATCATGGTGGCCAGCCCGGTTTCGCGTCGGGCGCTCAACTGAGGTGCTGCCGGAAAAAGGTGACGGTTCGCCCGTTCGCCAGTCCGGCGTTGGCGCCGTCGTAGTGGTTGCCGCCGGGACGGGCGAAAGCGTGGCCCATCTCAGGATAGGTGTGGATGGTGACGAGCCGGTTGCCGGCGAGCCCGTCGGCGACGAGCTTCTGCGCCGCGGGCGGATGGTATTCGTCCTTCTCGGCGACGTGCAGCATCAGCGGCTTTCTGATGTTGGCGGCTTCGCCGAGGAGGTTCTGGATGTTCATGCCGTAATAGCCGACGGACGCGTCGCAATCGGTGCGGCAGGCGGTGAGATAGGCGAGGAATCCGCCAAGGCAATAGCCGACCGCTCCCACCTTGCCGCAGCCGAGCCCGCGCAGATGGGTGATCGCCGTCTGGATGTCGGCGATGCCCGTCGCCGCATCGAAGCGCTTCATCAGGCCGAAGGCGCGCTGCCATTCGGCGTCGGTCCGGTCGGTGAGCGCGACGCCCGGCTCGAGCCGCCAGAACAGGTCCGGCACCAGCGCGAAGAAGCCGGCGGCCGCGAGCTCGTCGGCCACGGAGCGCATCACCTGATTGACGCCGAAGATCTCCTGGATCACCACGACGCCGGAGCCGCGGCCCGCCGCCGGGCTCGCCAGATAGCCGGCGAAGGCGCCGTCCGGTCCGTTGATGGTGATGTCCTGACCCGCCATGGCGACGCTCCTCAAGCGCGATCGCAAAGGTGTGGCCGATAGCGACTGCGTATTCGGCGCCTTCCGAAGCATCGCGCGTCAAACCAAACAGCCGGTGCATTTCTGCGATTCCGCGAATCGATGAAACGCACGCAATGGCGTGAGGCTAACGGCAGTGGCGCGGCGCAGGCAATACTCCCGGTTCCTGCGGACGCGGCGGAACCTATTGCGGGCGTTGGCCGGCCTGCGGCGGCCGCGGCGGCAGCTGCAGCACTTGACTGAGCGTCACCGGATTGGCGATCGGCGCCGAGCAGTTCTGATGCTGGCAGACATAGGCGGTGGGCTGGCCGTTCTCCATTCCCTTGCCGAGCGCGGGATGACCCTCGGGCAGCGTTTCGCCCGGCGGCACCACCAGCAACAGGCGGTTGGGAAGGCTGCGCCCGAACACCGCCGTCATCAGTTCGTGGGTCTTGGGATTGTCGCGCGCTCCGACGATGACGATCTGCAGGCCGGTGACGAGCGTCTCCAGGCCGTTGAGATAGGCGCCCAGGGCGAGGAAGGAACGGCCGAGCTCGCCGGCGAAGCTGCCCACGATCTGGCCGGCGCGGTCGCGATAGCTGGTTTCGCCGGTGGCGAAGAACAGCTTGGCCAGCACGCCCACCATGGTGCCGTTGGCCGACATGCCGGCCTGGTCCTGGACCGTCCGTACGCGGTGCAACAGCGGCGTGTCGTCGACCGGCGTCTGGCAATAGCCGCCGTTCGCCGCGTCCCAGAAGAACTCGTTGAGCGCCAGCGTCCAGTGCTTGGCGTGGTCGAGATAGTCCTTCTCGCCGGTGGCCTCCCACAGGGCCAGCGCGGCGCGGGCCATCTGGGCGTAGTCGTCGGCGAAGCCGGCATGGCCGCGCTTGCCGTCGCGCCAGGTATGAAAAAGCCGGTTGCCGTCGCCCAGCGTCTTGACGACGAAGGCGAAGGCCTTGGCGGCGGCGGCGATCCAGGCCGGGTTCGCATAGGTGGTGCCGGCATTGACCAGCGCCGCGATCATCATGCCGTTGGAATCGGCCAGCACCTTGTCGTCGCGCAGCGGCGCCTTGCGGGTTTGGCTGCGGGCGGCGAGCAGCAGTTCGCGTTGGCGCTTCAACAGCGCTTCGTCGGCGTCGGGCAGCGGATAGGGGAAGGCGCCGGTGCGGGCGATGATGTTCTTGCCGTTGAAGGCGCCCTCGGCGCGGATGCCGTAGACGTCCTTGAAGCGCTGGGCGAAGGTGCCCATCAGGGAGGCGTCGATCTCGGAGGCGGTCCACAGGTAATAGGCGCCCTCCTCGCCGTCGACGTCGGCGTCGAGGCTGGAGGCGAACCCGTCGCCCACCATCATCTCGCGCAAGGCCCAGCCGATGGTCTCGTCGACGCGCGTGCGGTAGAGCGGCACGCGGTTGTGGATGCCGACCGTGGTCAACAGATCGATCATCAACGCGTTGTCGTAGAGCATCTTCTCGAAATGCGGCACCAGCCAGCGCTCGTCGACCGCGTAGCGATGGAAGCCGCCGCCGACGTGGTCGTAGATTCCGGCCAGGCACATGGTGTCGAGCGTCACCTGCACCAGCTGCGGGAACTGCACCGCGCCGGTGCGCAGGAAGGCGCGCCACAACACTTCGGTCAGCGGCGCGTTGGGGAATTTCGGCGCGCCGCTGACCCCGCCGTAGAACAGGTCGAAGCGCTGGGCGACATGCACGGCGACCACGTCGATCAGGCGCGGGTCGAACGGCCCGCGCTGATCGCGGCTCCACTGGGCGCCGAGGAATTCGCTGATGCGGCCCGCGTCGGTGGCGACCGCCTCGCCCTGCTCGCGGTATTTCTTGGCGACGTCCTCCAGCACGCGCTTGAACGGCACCTGGCCGAAGCGCTCCTCGTTGGGGAAATAGCCGCCGACGAAGAACGGTTCGCCGCGCGCGGTGAGGAAGACGGTGAGCGGCCAGCCGCCGGGATAGCCCATCGCCTGCGCCGCGGTCTGGTAGATCTGGTCGATGTCGGGGCGTTCCTCGCGATCGACCTTCACGTTGACGAAATTGTCGTTCATCAGCGCCGCGGTGTCGGCATCGGCGAAGCTCTCGCGGTTCATCACGTGGCACCAGTGGCAGGCCGTGTAGCCGATGGAGAGCAGAACCGGCTTGCCGGAGGATTCGGCTTCCTGGAAGGCATCCGGGCCCCAGGCGTGCCAATCGACGGGATTGTCCTTGTGCAGGAGCAGGTACGGGCTGGTTTCCTCGGCGAGGCGATTGGTGCTCATTCTTGTTTGCTTCCGGTGATGCGCGCGGGGCGCATTGCGTTGAGGGACTGAACGGGGCCAAGCTTTACCGCGGGGACGCGCGCGCTCACAAGCTGGAAGGCGGTCGCGCGAAGGGGCGCGGCGCGCCAGCCCGCGGGAGCCGGTCAAGATGCGGCATACCGATACCATCTTCGCGCTGGCGAGCGCGCCCGGCCGCGCCGGCGTGGCCATCCTGCGGGTTTCGGGACCGGCCGCGCGCGATGCGGTTAACGCATTGACGCGAAAGATGATTCCGCCGCCGCGCCGGGCCGTGGTGCGGGCGCTCAAATGCCGCTCCGGGGAGCCCATCGACAACGCCTTGGTGCTATGGTTCGCGGCGCCGGCCAGCCTCACCGGCGAGGATGTGGCGGAGTTCCACGTCCATGGCGGCCGCGCCATCGTCGATGCCGTGGCGGCCGAGCTCGCGGCGATCCCCGGCATGCGGCCCGCGGAGCCGGGCGAATTCACGCGCCGCGCCGTCGTGAACGGCAAGCTCGACCTGACGCAGGCCGAAGCCATCGCCGATCTGGTGGCGGCCGAAACCGAGGCGCAGCGGCGCCAGGCGGTGCGGCAATATGACGGAGCGCTGAGCGCGCTTTACCAACGCTGGCGCGCCGAACTGCTGCAGGCGCTCGCCTGGGCGGAGGCGGCGATCGATTTTTCCGACGAGGAATTGCCGGAAGAGGTGCTGCGCGAAGCGCGCGCCCTGGCCGGTTCGATTCATGATGCCGTCGCGGCCCATCTCGACGATGCGCGCCGCGGCGAACTGGTGCGCGAAGGCCTGTTCGTGGCGGTGGTGGGTCCGCCCAACGCCGGCAAGAGCTCGCTGGTGAACGCGCTGGTGGGCCGCGACGTGGCGATCGTGGCGGAGACGGCGGGCACCACGCGGGACGTCATCGAAGTGCGGCTCGACCTCGGCGGCTATGTCGTGATCCTCGCCGATACGGCGGGCCTGCGGGCGGCTGCCGAAGCGGTAGAGGCGGAGGGCGTGCGCCGCGCCCTGGCGCGGGCCGAAGCGGCCGATCTGGTACTGCTGCTGCTCGACGGCAGCATGCGAAATTCGCTAGATAATTTGCCGGAAAACATGGTTAATGAACGGACTTTGGCGGTATGGAACAAGGCCGATCTGCCGTGGCCGGAGAACCGCGACGGGCTTCGCCTTTCCCTCAAGACCGGCCAAGGGCTGGAAGCGGTGATCGAGGCCATCACCAACGCGGCGCGCCAGCGGCTGGAAGCGCCGGGCGAAGCCCCTGCCCTGACCCGTGCCCGTCACCGCGACGCCCTGGTGGAAGCCTCCGAAGCCTTGGCGCGCGCCGTCGCGGCGGGCCCGCCCGAGCTGTTCGCCGAGGACCTGCGTCTTGCCGTGCGCGCCATCGGGCGGATCACCGGCCGGGTCGATGTCGAGGATCTACTCGACACCATCTTCCGCGAGTTCTGCATCGGGAAGTAATACCAACCGGCAGAAACACTGACTCATTCCATCATGGCCGCCACCCCGGTCGCGCGAAGCGCACCAGACGCAAGCTCTTGCGGCGGCCATCCAGGAGGTCGCTGATTTTCCAGATGGATCCTGGTGGTTTGGTCAAGCCCGGCCATGACGAAAAGGGCAAGGGCATCGCACGCTGGGACAAGCCCTGTTTCACGTGAAACAGCGGCCTTGCCGGAGCCCGTCGCCTCGCCTATTGACGCCGCCATGAGCGGTTACGACGTCATCGTCATCGGCGGCGGCCATGCCGGCTGCGAAGCGGCGGCGGCGGCGGCGCGCGCCGGCGCCAGGACGCTGCTCCTCACCCACCGGCACGACACGCTGGGCGAGATGTCGTGCAATCCGGCTATTGGGGGCGTCGGCAAGGGCCACCTGGTGCGCGAGATCGATGCCGCCGACGGCCTGATGGGCCGCGTCGCCGATGCGGCGGGTATCCAGTTCCGCCTGCTCAACTGCCGCAAGGGCCCGGCGGTGCGCGGGCCGCGCGCCCAGGCCGACCGCCAGCTCTATCGCCGGGCGATGCGGGCGGCGCTCGAAGCCACGGCGAACCTCGAAATCCGCGCCGTGGCCGCCGAAGACCTGATCCTGCGCGACGGCCGCGTCACGGGCGTGCTCACCGCGGACGGCGAGCGGCCGGGCGCCGGCGCCGTCGTGCTCACCACCGGCACGTTCCTCAAGGGCGTCATCCATTGCGGGCCGCGGCGGTTTCCGGCCGGCCGCGCCATCGCCGGGAGCGCGTCGTTCGAGGGCGACGGCGTCGAGCCGCCCTGCATCGCCCTGGCCGATACGCTCTACGGGCTCGGCTTCCGCCTGGGGCGGCTCAAGACGGGGACCCCTCCCCGCCTCGACGGCCGCGCCATCGACTGGAAAGGCCTGCAGGTTCAGCGCGGCGACGACCCCCCCTCGCCGTTCTCCTTCCTCACCCGGCGGATCACCACGCCGCAGGTAGTTTGCCACATCACCCGCACGACGCCCGAAACCCACGCGGCGATCCGCGCCAATCTCGGCCGCGCACCGCTCTATTCCGGCCAGATCGCCAGCCGCGGGCCGCGCTATTGCCCCTCGATCGAGGACAAGGTGGTGCGCTTCGCCCACCGCGCCAGCCACCAGATTTTCCTGGAACCGGAAGGACTTGAGGACACCACCATCTACCCGAACGGGATCTCTACCTCGCTGCCTGAGGATGTGCAGCGCGCCTTCCTGCGCACCGTTCCCGGCCTCGAACGGGCGACAATCCGCCGGCCCGGCTACGCCATCGAGTACGATTTCGTCGATCCGCGCGAGCTGCTGCCGTCGCTCGAGACCAAGCGGGTGCGCGGGCTTTATCTGGCGGGCCAGATCAACGGCACGACCGGCTATGAGGAGGCCGCCGCCCAGGGCCTGATGGCGGGCCTCAATGCGGCGCGCGCCGCGGGCGCCGGCGATCCCGTCGTACTGGACCGGGCGGCGGCCTATATCGGCGTGCTGATCGACGATCTGGTCACCAAGGGGGTGACCGAACCCTACCGCATGTTCACCTCGCGGGCGGAATACCGGCTTACGCTGCGCGCCGACAACGCCGATCTGCGCCTGACCCCGCTGTTCGAGGCGGCCGGCGCGGTCGGCCCGGAACGCAGCGCCGTCCTGCGCGACAAGGTCCGCCGTCTCGACGAGGCGCGGCGGCGGATGGCGGGGCTGGCCATGACCCCCAACGAGGCCCAGAGGAACGGCATCCTGGTGCGGCTCGACGGTTCCCGGCGCACCGCGACGGAGCTCCTGGCCCTGCCGGAGGTGGAGTTTTCGACCCTTGCAGCGGTCTGGCCGGAACTGAAGGGATTGGCGCCCGATGTCGTCGAGCAGATCGAGATCGACGCCCGTTATGCCGGCTATCTCGGTCGCCAGGAGGCGGACATCCTGGCGTTCCGGCGCGACGAAGCCCTCTGCCTGCCGGACGAGCTGGACTACGCGGCCGTGAACGGGCTTTCGACCGAAGCGGTGCAGAAGCTCTCGGCCATCCGGCCGGCCACCCTGGGGCAGGCGTCCCGCATCGATGGGGTGACGCCCGCCGCCCTCACGCTGGTGCTGGCCCATGTCAAAGCCGCCGCCGCCTGAGGCCTTCGGCCCGGAGGATTTCGCCGCCGCAACCGGTGTTTCACGTGAAACACTGGCCCGGCTGAAGGCCTATGTCGGGCTGCTCGCCGAGTGGAACACGCGGCACAATCTGGTGTCGGAGGCCTCGCTGAGGGAGGTATGGCACCGCCATGTGTGGGACAGCGCCCAGCTCGTGCCCCTGATTCCCCGCGAGGCCGTGACCCTGGCCGATCTCGGCAGCGGGGCAGGGTTCCCGGGCCTGGTGCTGGCCGTGATGCTGCGCGGGCGGCTCAAGGTCACGCTGTTCGAGTCGATCCGGAAAAAGGCGGAATTCCTCAAGATTGCCGCCGAACGCATGCAGGTACCCGTCGAGCTGCGCAATGAGCGTATCGAGGCGGCGCCGCGGCAGGGGTTCGACGTGGTCACCGCGCGGGCCTGCGCGCCGCTGCCGAAACTCGTTGAATACGCACAGAATCTCAGCGGTCTTGCGACCGTTTGCCTGTTCCTCAAAGGACAAAATCTGGGGCCCGAATTGACCGAAACCCGCAAATCCTGGAGGATGAACCTCAAACAGCACCCCAGCCTGACGCATCCCAAGGGTGTTGTGCTGGAGATCCGCGACCTTGGACGCCGCCAAGCCTGAGCGCCGACCGCGCATCCTGGTGATCGCCAACCAGAAAGGCGGGGTGGGCAAGACCACCACCGCCATCAACCTGGGCACGGCGCTGGCGGCGGTCGGCGAGCCGACGCTGATCATCGATCTCGATCCCCAAGGCAACGCGTCCACCGGCCTCGGCATCCCCCGCAGCGAGCGCCGGATCACGACCTACGACGTGCTGATGGGCCAGGCGGGGCTGGAAGAGGCGATCCGCCCCACGCGCATCCCGGGCCTGTCGCTGGTTCCCTCGACCATCGATCTTTCCGGCGCCGAGCTCGAGCTGGTCGACGTCGAGCGGCGGAATTTCGTGCTCAAGGACGCGCTGGCGGTATATTCCGCACACGGAGTATCTCCGTTCTCCTATGCGCTGATCGATTGTCCGCCGTCGCTCAGCCTGCTGACGGTAAACGCGCTGGCGGCGGCCGATGCCGTGGTGGTGCCGCTGCAGTGCGAGTTTTTCGCGCTGGAAGGGCTGACCCAGCTGCTCAATACCATCGAGCGCGCGCGCGCGAACTTCAATCCGTCGCTCGAGATTCAGGGCATCGTGCTGACCATGTTCGACCGCCGCAACAAGCTCTCCGACCAGGTGGCGGCCGACGTGCGCGAGCACATGGGCGCCAAGGTCTACGACACCATGATCCCGCGCAACGTGCGGATTTCCGAAGCGCCGAGCCATGGCGTGCCGGCGCTGGTCTACGACCTGCGCTGCGCCGGCAGTCAGGCCTACATCAAGCTGGCGGGCGAACTCATCCAGCGCGAGCGGATGCGGGCGGCCGCATGAGTACGGAGGCGAAGGGGTTGGCGGAAGAGCTGCGGCCGCGGGGATTGGGGCGGGGGCTTTCGGCCCTGATCGGCGAGGAATCGCCGCGCGGGAAGGCGCCGCGCACGGTGCCGACCGCTTTCCTGCGGCCCAACCGGCTGCAGCCGCGCAAGCAATTCGCCGAAGAGGAGCTGAACGATCTAGCCCAATCGGTGCGGGAGAAGGGCATCCTCCAGCCGATCCTGGTGCGCCCGGTGGCGAACGATGCCAACGCCTTCGAGATCGTCGCCGGCGAGCGGCGCTGGCGGGCGGCCCAGCTTGCCAAGCTGCACGACGTGCCGGTGGTGGTGCGCGAGCTTTCCGACGGCGAGGCCTTGGAGCTCGCCATCATCGAAAACGTCCAGCGCACCGATCTTAACGCTATCGAGGAGGCTTCCGCCTATCACGAGTTGACGGATCGTTTCGGCTACAGCCAGGAGAAGCTGGCGGGCGAGGTCGGCAAGAGCCGCAGCCACGTCGCCAACACGCTGCGCCTGCTCAAGCTGCCGGAGGCGGTCAAGGCCATGGTCCGCGACGGGCGGCTGACCGCCGGCCATGCGCGGACCCTGATCGCAGTGGCCGATCCCGAGGCGAGGGCGCGGGAGATCATCGCCGGAGCGCTTAATGTCCGGCAGGCCGAACATCGTTCTGCGATGCAGCGGAAGAAGACTCACAGCCGGTCTGTGGACGATCCGAACATCAGATCTGAAGAAGACAGTATTTCCAATGTATTAGGACTGAAAGTTAAGATCCTGCACAAAGGGGACAAGGGCGGTGAGGTGCGGATTTCCTACAAATCCCTGGAACAGCTCGACGACTTAATCCACAGACTCAAGAGTCGTTGATAGGCGACTTATCAACAACAATTTTCACCGTAACAACCGCCGCACTGCGTTCAGTGAACACTGTTCGCCACGCTCAAGGCGGCCTGCGCTTCGATCCGGCCATCGTAAAGCGCCCGGCCGATCACCACCCCGGCGATGTTCGGCTCTTTGACGGCCATCAGTGCCTCGATATCCGAAAGCCCGCGAACCCCTCCCGAGGCGATTACCGGAATGGCAACCGCCCGCGCCAGGGCGGCGGTCGCCGCCACGTTGACGCCGCCCGTCATCCCGTCGCGGTCGACATCGGTGAACAGGATGGCGGTCACGCCGGCGTCCTCGAAGCGCTCCGCCATCTCGGCCGGGGTCAGCTCGGCGGTTTCGGCCCAGCCTTCGGTGGCGATCCGTCCGGCCTTGGCGTCGGCGGCGACCACGATCTTTCCGGGAAACGCGCGCGCCGCCTCTTTAACCAACGCCGGATGGGAGAGCGCCGCGGTGCCCAGGATCACGCGGTCGATGCCCGCCGCCAGCCAGCTCTCGATCGCCTTCATGTCGCGGATGCCGCCGCCGAGCTGGATGGGCACCTTCACCGCCTGCCGGACGGCCTTCACCGCTGCGGCGTTGACCGATCGCCCGCGGAAGGCGCCGTTCAGGTCGATGCAATGCAGCCATCGGAATCCCGCCTCGGCGAAGGCGCGCGCCTGGGCGGCGGGATCGTCGTTGAACACGGTGGCCGAGGCCATGGCGCCGCGCCTGAGGCGCACGCACCGGCCGTCCTTCAGATCGATGGCGGGGAACAGGATCACGGTTTCCAGCCCAGGAAATTGCCGAGGATGGTCAGCCCGGCATTCTGGCTTTTTTCGGGATGGAATTGGGTGCCGGCGATGTTGTCGCGCCCGACCGCGGCGGTGATGGTTCCGCCGTAATCCGCGGTGGCGATGATGTGGCCCGGGTCGGCCGGACAAATTGCGTAGGAATGCACGAAATAGGCGTGCACGCCCGTGGCCAGCCCGTCGAACAGCGGATGCGGTTTGGTGAAGGAGAGCTCGTTCCAGCCCATGTGAGGAACCTTGAGCATGCCTTCCTGCTTCGCCGGGGAAGGCGCCGGCGCAACCGGCGGAAGCGGGACGATCCTGACGACCTCGCCCGGAATCCAGCCGAGCCCGGCGTGATCGCCGAACTCGCGCCCGACCGTGGCCAGAAGCTGCATGCCCACGCAGATGCCGAGGAATGGGGTGCCGCGCTTCAACACCGCCTCGGCCAACGCCTCCGTCATGCCGGCCAGCGCCGTGAGGCCGCTCATGCAGTCGGCAAAGGCGCCCACGCCGGGCAGCACGATGCGCTCGGCGCCGGCAACCACGGCCGGATCGGACGTGACGGCGATCGCGTGCCCGGTGCCGCGTTCGCGGGCGGCGCGCGCCAGCGCCTTCTCCACCGAGCGCAGATTGCCGGAGCCGTAATCGATCAGGGCAACGGTGGACATGGCGGCTGTCTAACCCAAACCGCCCGCTTCACCAAATCACCCGCTGGAGCACGATCCGATTGGGTTGAACCGGATCATGCTCCAGGATCTTTGATTTTCGCGCGATCTTCCGGAAAACCGTTTCGCACTTTTCCGGGTCGCGCTCTAGCGGCAGGAGACCGGCCGGCTGTAGGTCGCCACGTCGACGCGCCGGCCGTCGATTTCGAGGTCCGCCAGCGGCGGCTGATGCGGCACCGCTTTGAAGCGTCCGTCGAGCAGCGCCTTCAGATCGCCCCGGCAATGCGGCGCGTTGAGCGCGCCGACGCCGTTCCAACTCGCTCCGTTCCAGCGGAAGACGTCCGCCAGCCAGAATTCCTCGGCGGTCGCGAACGGGTGGATCACGATGATCTCGTCCTTGCCGTCGCCGTCGAGGTCGGCCAGCACGGCCTTGCACCGTTCCTTGGTGGCCGTCTTGGCGACACAGGACTCGATGTTCAACGGGCGGGACGCCAGCCGCCAGTCCTGCCGCAGGAAGCTGGCGGGAAGCGGCTTGCCGGCCGGATAGGCGGTAATCGCCTTGGCCAGGGCTTCGGCCGAGACCTTCGCAACCCGGCGGACGAAGCGCCGCTGCTGGTTGGCCAGCGCCGCCGCCGCACCCTCCCGCGTCGCCTGGTCCGGCGAAGCCGTCAGGGCCGCCAGCGCGTCGCGGCCGAAGCGGCCGCCGAAATAGCGCAGGTAGTCGAAATCGAATTCCGCCGGTTTCACCGCTCCGGAATTGAGCCGCGCCACCTGGCTCGCCACCGCGATCCGCATCGGATCGGCGATCGGCGTCGACAGCGCGAACAGGACGGCGAGGAAGACGAAGGTGGCATAGACGTTCCACCGCTCGATCAGCTTCAGCCACAATCCCGGCAGCAGCGCCGCCACCAGATAGCCCACCGCGAACACCGCCGACACCAGCACGCAGGCCGCCGAATAGATGCGCTCCACGCTCCAGCCGTACTGATCGACGCGCAGCCACAGGGCATAGGCGGCGATCCACACGAAGAAGATGAGCAGCACCGCGGCCAGCGTGCCGGCCACGCGCAGAATGTGCGGCGGGCGGCGCTCGGGATCGCCGTCCTGATAGGCCGCGTTGATGTGGATGACGAGCACGGCCGCGGAAATCAGCAGCAGGGCGGTGGCATAGCCGGTCTGCCACAGCGGCGCCAGCCCGGTCACCGCCAGGCTGACGAGGAAGGCCAGCGCAATGAGGGCGATCACCGGCAGCAGCCAGCTGAGCAGGGTCAGCGCCAGGGTGCGCACGTCGCGCACCATCCCCGCCCGCGTGTCGGTGAGATGGATGGCCGCCGCCGCCGCCAGCGCCGTCGCCGGAATGGCGAACCAGGAATGCTGGACGAAGCGATGGAAGCCGGCGAGCCGGATCATGTCGAACAGCGCCACGCCCAGCCACAGCATGATCCAGAAGACGGCGACGAAGGCCACCGCGATCGCCGCCTGCACGCCGAGCTTCCAGGCCAGGTCGAACAGGGTGGGGTAGCGGGCCACGATCCGCCGGTCGGCGTCGCCGCAGGAGATGAGCGCATGGGCCACGAACAGGAACACGGCCGAAGCGAAGACGATGCGCGGCGAGGGCAGGATCTGCGGCAGCCGGTCGGCGGGCCAGGCGTGCCACTGGTCGTACCACACCAGCCCCGCCACCGCCGCTGTGGCCACCGCCGCCCAGATGGCCAGCGTGGTCAGCCGTACGTTCCCCAAAGCCTGCGAGAGAAGCGGGGGGATGAACAGCGCCAGCACCGAGAGCGGCGCAAACAGCTGCGGCTCGGTCGCCGGCCACGCCTTCTGGTCGAAGGCGGAATAGAGGAGATAGAGCACCAGGCCCTGGGCCAGCCCCAACACCAGCCGCACGGCGAAAACGTACCGCGACGCCGCGGCAACCTGCGAATCCATGGTCCACCCCTCACCACCCGAGGGGAGATTACACCATTTGCGCCGACTTTGCGCAGGGCGGGCCGGCGCCGACGCCCGGTTCGGTCTTCGATCTGACGCATGCCGTTATTACGCTTGACGTAACGCGTAACGGGCGTTATCGTCCCGCGCATGATCCTGAGCTACGCCGATGCCAGGACGGGCCCGCTTCGCGCGCGGCGAGCGGGTCAAGGCGTTCGAGCCCTTCCGGCGGCGGGCCGAGAGGGTGTTGGATCGGCTGGACATGGCAGCGAACCTCGCTGACGTGGCCAACTTCCCAGGCCATCGGCTCGAGAGGCTGAAAGGCGACTGCAAAGGCCAATGGAGCGTCAGGATCAACGACCAGCGGCGCATCTGTTTCGCGTGGGACAGCGGCGCACCCGGTCCGAGCAAGGTTGCAATTGTGGATTACCATTGAGGTGAGTCATGGCGCGATCCCCCATCCATCCCGGCGAACATCTGGCGGAGGCTCTTCAAGAGATCGGCATGTCGGCCGCGGAATTCGCGCGCCAGATCGAGGTGCCGACCAACCGCATCACCGGTATCCTGAACGGCCAGCGCGCCGTCACCGCCGACACGGCGCTGCGCCTCGGCCACTGGTTCGGCACCAGCGCCGAGTTCTGGCTGAACCTGCAGAAGCTCTACGAGTTGCGGCTTGCCGAACAGGAGAAAGGCGCGGAGATCAGGAAACTGCCGAAGAGAAGGGCAGCGTAATAAGATGACCACGCTACAACATTGTCCTGTATGTCTTTCAACGAAGGCACAAGTACAGGACGTTTTTATGCGTCCCCAATATCAGGTAAATTGCCCGGTATGTGGCACGTTCACCTTAGAAAGAAATGCATATGACGATTTTCTTAATCCCGAGCATGGACTGGGACGAAAGCTGAAACAATTTCAGCGTGCGCGGATATCTCACAAGATTCGCAATGCAAAATCGGTTGATGAGTCAGA